>Ga0268298_10005463_pt1 | contig 11894 bp, 14 predicted proteins | sample WWTPWeurt_MetaG_FD_194462 | JGI IMG/M metagenome (GOLD analysis project Ga0268298, IMG submission 194462) | Activated sludge microbial communities from WWTP in Nijmegen, Gelderland, Netherland - WWTP Weurt | ecosystem: Engineered > WWTP > Aerobic digester > Activated sludge | place...
CCGGTCGCGGGGAACTGGATGCGCAGAGGGCGCCCGGGGTCGGGTGTCCCAGGCCAAGTTCGGTCGCGCGCCGCCGTCGGCGCGCGCGGCCCACCCTTCAAATCGCGCGCCTCAGGAGCTCCCATGAACGCACCGGAGAAGTTGTTCCTCCCCGACATCCAGTCCATCGCCGACCTGCGCAACCTGCCGATCCAGCGGGTCGGCATCCGCGACGTCGTCCACCCGATGACGGTCGCCACGCCCGCCGGCGCGCAGCCGACCGTCGCGCACGTCGACATGTACGTCGCGCTGCCCGCCGACGTGAAGGGCACCCACATGTCGCGCTTCCTGGAAGTGCTGCAGGCGAACGACGCGCCGCTTTCGAGCGAGAGCCTGGGCCGGCTCGCGCAGACGATGCTCGAGCGGCTCGAGGCCGACGCCGGGTCGATCGAGCTGCGCTTCCCGTACTTCGTGCGCAAGGCGGCCCCGGTGTCCGGCGTCGAGAGCCTGATGGACTACCGCGTCACGCTCTCGGTCGACGCCGACGCGGGCCTGCTCGAGCACACGGTGAAGGTCGTCGTGCCGGTGACCAGCCTGTGCCCGTGCTCGAAGAACATCTCAGACTACGGCGCGCACAACCAGCGCTCGCACGTCACGATCAGCGCGCGGCTCGCGCGGGCGCTGGACGTCGACGCGCTGATCCGGGTCGCCGAGCAGGCGGCGTCGTGCGAGCTCTGGGGGCTGCTCAAGCGGCCGGACGAGAAGTACGTCACCGAGCGAGCGTACGACAACCCGAAGTTCGTCGAGGACCTCGTGCGCGACGTCGCGCTCGGGCTCAACGCGATGCCGCAGGTGCTCTCGTACACGGTGGAGTCGGAGAACTTCGAGTCGATCCACAACCACTCGGCCTACGCGCGCATCACGTTCGACAAGCGCGCGCCGCGAGGCTTCGCCGCATGAGGATCGCGGTCGTCGGGGGCGGCGTCTCGGGGCTGGTCGCGGCGCTGCGGCTGTCGTCGCGGCACGCGGTCACGCTGTTCGAGGCCGACGCGCGGCTGGGCGGCCACGCGAACACCGTCGACGTGACGCTGGACGGCGTCACGCACCCGGTGGACACGGGCTTCCTGGTCTGGAACCGCCGGACCTACCCGGTGCTGATCGACCTGTTCGCCGAGCTCGGGGTTCCCGTCGCCGAGTCCGAGATGTCGTTCTCGGTCTCGGTCGGGCCGCACCGCCACGAGTGGTGCGGCTCGAGCCTGCGCAGCCTGTTCGCCCAGCCGTCGAACGCGGCGTCGCCGGCCTTCTGGCGGATGCTCGCCGACGTGCTTCGCTTCAACCGCGCGGCCACGGCGCTGGCGACCGACCCGACCCGGGACCCCGCGCGGCTGGACGTTCCGCTGGGCGAGTACCTCGAGCGGGAACGCTACGGCGCGTCGTTCCGCGACCGCTACCTGCTGCCGATGGCCGCCGCGATCTGGTCGTGCCCGATGAAGACGATGCTCGCGTTCCCGGTGGGCAGCTTCGTGCGCTTCTTCCACAACCACGGCCTGCTGCAGGTGACGGCGCGCCCGCAGTGGTACACGGTGCGCGGCGGCTCGCGCGAGTACGTCGAGCGGATCCGGCGCCGGCTCGGGGACGTCCGCACCGGCTGCGCGGTGGGCTCGATCGAGCGCGCCGCCGACGGCGTGCGCGTCGGCTCGGCGGCGGGCGTCGAGCGCTTCGACCAGGTCGTCCTCGCCTGCCACCCGGACCAGGCCCTGCGCGCACTGCGCGACGCCAGCCCGCTGGAGAGCGCGCTGCTCGGCGCGATCCGCTACCAGCCGAACCGCGCGTGGCTGCACCACGACGCGCGCCTGATGCCGCGCCGGCGCTCCGCGTGGGCCGCGTGGAACTACCTGAGCGACGGCGACGCCGCCGCGCCGCGCGTGTCGGTCACCTACTGGCTCAACCGCCTGCAGCCGCTGCCGTTCGCCTCCCCGGTGCTGGTGAGCCTGAACCCGCTCGCGGCCCCGGACCCCGCACGCACGATCGCCTGCTTCGACTACCGCCACCCGGTCTTCGACCGCGCCGCGATCGACGCCGCCCGCCGGCTCGACGCGATCCAGGGCGAGCGCGGCACCTGGTACGCGGGCGCGTGGACCGGCTACGGATTCCACGAGGACGGCGCGCGTTCCGGGCTCGCGGTCGCGCAGCGCATGCCGGTCGAGTCGCCGCTGCTGCGCCGGGCCGCGTGACGCCGCGATGAACGGGGCGACCCACGGGGCGGGCGGCCGCGCGTTCGACGGCTGGCGGATCGCGTTCGGCGAGGTTCGCCACGCGCGCCTGCTTCCGGTCCGGCACGCGTTCCGCTACCCGGCGTTCTTCCTGCGCGTGCCGGTCGGCGATCTCGACGGCCGCGCCCGCGGCTCGTGGCTGTTCGGCGTGAATCGCCCCGCGCTGGTCAGCCTGCACGAGTCCGACCACGGCGACGGACTCGGCGCACGCGCGTGGGTCGACGGGCTGCTGCGCCGCGCCGGCGTCGCCGCCGACGGGGAGATCCGGCTGCTCGCGTTCCCGCGCGTGTTCGGCTACCAGTTCAAGCCGGTCAGCTTCTGGATGTGCCACGCGCGCGACGGCTCGCTGCGCGCGGTCGTCGCCGAGGTGAACAACACCTTCGGCGAGCGCCACGCGTACCTGCTCGACGGCCCGCGGGGACGCGCGCTGCGCAGCGGCGAGGAACTGCGCGCGACGAAGGTCTTCCACGTCTCGCCGTTCTGCGGCGTCGCCGGCGAGTACCGGTTCCGCTTCTTCGACGACGCCCGGCGCGGCCTGGCGCGCATCGACTACGACGACGACGGCGGCCGCTCGGTGCTCACCACCAGCCTCAGCGGCCGTTACGCGCCGCTGGGCCCGCGCAGCGTGGCGCGCGCGCTCCTCGCGTACCCGGCGTTCACGTTCGGCGTGATCGCGCGCATCCACTGGCAGGCGCTTCGGCTGTGGCTGCGACGCGTGCCGCTGCACCCGAAGCCGCCCCCTCCCCCGATCTCCGTCTCGCGCGGTCCACGATGAAATCGATCCTCCCCGAGCCCCTGATCCCCGTCGCACAGGCCGCCGGCCGCGCGACCCGCGCCGGCACCGGCGACGCCCCCGACGCGCGCGCGCGCGCCGCCGCGCCGCCGCGGTCCGCCCGGCCGCTGCTCGCGATGCTGGAGCGACTCGGCCACGGCAGCCTCGCGCTCACGCTGCCCGACGGCCGCACGCTGCACTTCGGGCGCGGCGAGCCGCGCGCGACGATGCGCCTGGCCAACTGGTCGCCGCTGACGGCGACGCTGGCGCGCGGCGACGTCGGCTTCGCGCAGGCGTGGATCGCCGGCGACTGGGACAGCGACGACCTGGCCGCGGTGCTCGACCTCGCGGTCGCCAATCGCGACGTGCTCGAGCGCGCGGTCTACGGCCGGCCCTGGGGGCGCGCGCTCGCGCGGCTGCGCCACCTGCTGCACCGGAACACGCGCGCCGGCTCGCGGCGCAACATCCACGCGCACTACGACCTGGGCAACGCGTTCTACACGCTGTGGCTCGACCCCGGGATGACCTACTCGAGCGCGCTGTTCGGCGACGCGCCGGAGCTCACGCTCGAGGCCGCGCAGACCGCGAAGTACCGGCGCATCCTCGACGAGCTCGCGCTCGCGCCCGGCGCGTCGGTGCTCGAGATCGGCTGCGGCTGGGGCGGATTCGCCGAGCACGCGCTCGCCGACGGCCTGCGCGTGACCGGGCTCACGCTGTCCACCGAGCAGCTCGCGTTCGCGCGCGAACGGCTCGCCGCGGCGTGCGCGTCCGGGCAGGCGCGGATCGCGCTGCGCGACTATCGCGACGAGCGCGGCCGCTACGACGGCATCGTGTCGATCGAGATGTTCGAGGCGGTCGGCGAGGCGTACTGGCCGGCGTATTTCGCGGGGCTCGCGCGCTCGCTCGCGCCGGGCGGGCGCGCGGTCGTGCAGACGATCACGATCGACGAGTCGCTGTTCGAGCGCTATCGCGGCGGCTCGGACTTCATCCAGCAGTACGTGTTCCCCGGCGGCATGCTGCCGACGCCGTCCGCGTTCGAGGCGCAGGCGCGCGCCGCGGGCCTGCGCGTCGCGGGGCGGCTCGCATTCGGGCCCGACTACGCGCTCACGCTGCGGCGCTGGCGCGAGGCGTTCGACGCGCGCCGCGACGAGGTGCGCGCGCTGGGGTACGACGAGCGGTTCATGCGCACCTGGTCGTTCTACCTCGCGTACTGCGAGGCGGCATTCGCGCGCGGCAACACCGACGTCTTCCAGTTCACGCTCGAGCACGCATGAGGCCGGCCCGCCTGCGCTCCCGGATCGCGCTCGCGACGCTCGCCGCGACGCTCGCGATCGCGCGCGCGCAGGCGTCGCCGCTGAATCCCTCGCCGCCGCCCGGGCAGGGCCGGCCGCAGGCCCCTTCGGAGTCGCCGGCGCCGGCGTCCTCGCAGGCGGGTGCCCACCCGCCTGCCGGCCTCGGGATCGACACCCCGACGCTGGTCGGAGAGGGATCGCTGCGCTGGTTTGGCCTCAAGGTCTACGACGCCCGGCTGTGGGCAGGGCCCGGAGGCATCGACACGTCGCGCTGGCAGCGCACGCCGTTCGCGCTGGAGCTGCGCTACGCGCGCCCGCTCGAGGGCGCGGCGATCGCGGCGGCGAGCGCGAAGGAGATCGAGCGCCTCGGGCTCGGCCGCGGCCCCCGGCTCGACGGCTGGCTCGACGCGATGCGCCGAGTCTTCCCGGACGTCCGCGCCGGCGACCGGATCGCCGGCGTCTACCGCCCGGGGGGCGGGGCGAGCTTCTTCCTCAACGGGCGCAGCCTCGGCTCGATCGACGACCCCGAGTTCGCGTCCGCGTTCTTCGCGATCTGGCTGGACGCACGCAGCGCGGCCCCGGAATTGCGCGCGGCCCTGCTGCCCGACGCCGGCGGGCGCCGGCGGGAGTCGATGTGACGGCCGCCGGCAGCGCACGCGTGGACGCGGCGCGGCTCGGCTGGCCGCTGCTCGCGCGCTACGGCGCGCTGCGCATGCCGCTGGCGCTCGCCGAGCTGCCGCTCTACGTGCTGCTGCCCGCGTACTACGGGCGCACGCTCGGCGTCGAGCTCGCGCTGGTCGGGTCGGTACTGTTCGCGGCCCGCCTGGCCGACGCGATCGCCGACCCCGCGATCGGGCACGCGATGGACCGCTGGAGCGCGCGCATCGACCGGCGCCGCTGGATCCGGTTCGCCCTGCCCGTGCTGGCGGCCGGATACGCGGCGATGTTCCTGCCGCCGGCCGCGGGCGACGCGCTCGCGGCGTGGCTCGCCGCGACCTCGATCGTCACGTACCTCGCGTACTCGGTGGTCTCGATCGCGTACCAGGCGTGGGGCGCGGAGCTCGGCGACGACCCGGTCGCGCGCGCCCGCGTGACCGCGACGCGCGAAGGGTTCGGGCTCGCCGGCGTCCTGGCCGCGGCGGCGCTGCTCACGCCGGAACGCGTGCCGGTGCTGGTCGCGGCGTTCGCCGCGCTGGCCGCGGTCGCGGGCGTGCTGATCGGCCGGGTGCCGGACACGGCGCCGGCCGGCCGCACGACGCCGTCGCCGGGCGCTTCGCCCGCCGGCGGCGCGGGCGCCTGGCGCGAGGTGCTGGACAACCGGCACTTCCGCTGGCTGCTCGCGGCGTTCGTGCTGAACGGCGTCGCGACCGCGATTCCGGCCACGCTGGTGCTGTTCTTCGTGCGCGACGTGCTCGGCGCGAGCGAGTCGCAGGCCGCCGGCTTCCTGGTCGCGTACTTCCTCTGCGGCGCCCTCGGCATGCCGCTGTGGGTGTGGATCGCGAAGCGCGCGGGCCTGCGCAATGCCTGGCTGCTCGGCATGGCGTTCGCGGTGCTCGCGTTCGCGTGGGCGCTCGCGCTCTCGCGCGGCGACACGACCGGGTTCCTCGCGGTGTGCGTGCTCACCGGGCTGGCGCTCGGCGCGGATCTCGCGCTGCCGTCGGCGCTGCTCGCCGGCGTGATCGACGACGCGGGCCACCGTGGCCGGCACGAGGGAACCTACTTCGGCGTGTGGAACCTGGCGACCAAGCTCAACCTGGCGCTGGCCGCGGGAATCGGGCTGCCGCTGCTCGCCGCGCTCGGTTACGTGCCCGGGCGCGGCGGCGGCACCGTCGCGCTGGGGCTGGCCTACGCGGCGCTGCCGAGCGCCCTCAAGCTCGCGGCCGGGCTGGTCGTGCTGCTCGCGCCGCTGCCCGAGGCGACGCCGTCGCCGGGCCTTTCGGGAGGAACGTCACGATGATGCGAAGAATCGCGCGGCTGGCCGTCGTGCTGGCCGCCACGCTGCTGGGCGCGTGCGCCGGCGTCGACCCCGCGGTCTACGCCGACGGCAAGCCGGCGCTCTCGCTCGAGCGCTACTTCAACGGCACGCTCGACGGCTACGGAATGGTCCAGGACCGCGGCGGCCGGGTGCTGCGCCGCTTCCACGTCGTCGTCGACGCGCGCTGGGAGGCGGGCACCGCCACCCTCGACGAACGCTTCGAGTGGTCCGACGGCGAGCGCCAGCGCCGCGTCTGGACGATCCGCCCCGCGGGCCCCGGGCGCTGGACCGGCAGCGCACCGGACGTGATCGGCGAGGCGCGGGGCACGGTCAGCGGCAATGCGCTGAACTGGAAGTACGTGCTCGCGGTGCCGGTCGACGGCTCGGTCTGGAACCTCGACTTCGACGACTGGATGCACCTGATCGACGACCGGGTGATGCTGAACCGCGCGACGATGAGCAAGTTCGGCGTGCGGGTCGGCGAGGTCACCCTGTCGTTCACGAGGCGCTGATGTTCGCACCGCTGAACGCCCCGATCCGCGACTGGCGCGAGCGCCGCGTCTGGCTCGTCGGCGCGTCCAGCGGGATCGGCGCGGCGCTGGCGCGCGCGCTGCTCGAGCGCGGGGCGCGGGTCGCGCTGACGGCGCGCCGCCCCGCCGCGCTGGCCGACGTCGCCGGCGACGCGCTCGCGGGCGAGCGCTCGCTGTGCGTGCCCGCGGACGTCACCGACGCCGCCGCCGTGCGCGCCGCGCACGACGAGGTGCTCGCGCGCTGGGGCGGGATCGACGTCGCGATCTGGGTCGCCGGCACCTGGGCGCCGATGCGCTCCGAGGACTTCGACCTCGGCGTCGCGCGGCAGATGCTCGACACGAACCTCGCCGGGGTGCTCAACGGGCTCGCGGTGCTGCTGCCGACGCTGCGCCGCCAGGGCAGCGGCGGGATCGCGCTGGTGTCCAGCGTCGCGGGCTACCGGGGCCTGCCGCGCTCGCTCGTCTACGGGCCGACGAAGGCGGCGCTCAATCACCTCGCCGAGGCGCTTTACCTCGACCTGCACCCGCAGGGCGTCGGGGTCTGGCTGATCGCCCCCGGATTCGTCGACACGCCGCTCACGTCGCGCAACGATTTCCCGATGCCGGCGCTGATCGGCCCGGACGAGGCGGCGGCCCGCATCCTCGAAGGCTTCGCGCGCGGCCGCTTCGAGATCCACTTCCCGGCCAGGTTCACGCGCGTGCTCGGCGCCCTGCGCCTGCTGCCGCATCGCTGGTACTTCGCGATCGTGCGCCGCGCGACCCGCGGGCCGCGCGGCGCGCGCGCGGTCGCGTCGCACTCGCCGAGATGAGCGCGGACACCGACGCCCGGGGGGGCGCCTCGCCCGGCGACGCGCCGCTCGAGCGCGTCGTGCGGTTCTACGAATCGCTGCGGCCGGCCGACGTCGCCCGCATCGACGAACTCTACGCACCCGACGCCCGCTTCGAGGACCCGTTCAACGCGGTGTCCGGCCCGCGCGCGATCGCGCACATCTTCGAGGACATGTTCGCGCGGCTCGACGAGCCCCGGTTCGTCGTTCGCGAGCGCGTCGGCGACGGCGCGCAGGCGTTCCTCGTCTGGGACTTCGAATTCGCCCCGCGCGGGCGGCGCGGCGCGGGGCGTCACACGATCCGAGGGGCGACGCACCTGCGCTTCGGTGCCGACGGCCGCGTGACCTGGCACCGCGACTACTGGGACGCGGCCGGCGAGCTCTACGAGACGCTTCCCGTGATCGGCGCGCTGATGCGCTGGCTGCGCCGCCGGCTCGCCGCCTGAGCGCCGTCGGCGCGCCGCACGCGATTCGCGCGCCGTTGATAGAATGGCCGGTTGACTTCAAGGGGCGAACAATGCTCTTTCCCGAACTCTTCCGATCGTTCGAACGCGTGCGCTGGAGCCTGGAGGACGACATCCCGTGGTCGTCGTTCGACGCGTCGCTGCTGACGGAAGACCAGGCGCGCACGATCAAGATGAACGCGATCACCGAGTGGGCGGCGCTGCCGGCCACCGAGATGTTCCTGCGCGACAACCGCCACGACAGCGACTTCTCCGCGTTCATGTCGGTGTGGTTCTACGAGGAGCAGAAGCACGCGCTGGTGCTGATGGAGTACCTGCGCCGGTTCCGGCCCGACCTGCTGCCCACCGAGGAGGAGCTGCACGCGGTGCGCTTCGAGTTCGACGAGGCGCCGGCCCTCGAGACGCTGATGCTGCACTTCTGCGGCGAGATCCGGCTGAACCACTGGTATCGGCGCGCCGCAGAGTGGCACACCGAGCCGGTGATCAAGGCGATCTACGACACGATCTCGCGCGACGAGGCCCGCCACGGCGGGGCGTACCTGCAGTACATGAAGCGCGCGATCTCGCAGTGCGGCGACGGCGCGCGCACCGCGTTCGCGAAGATCGGCGTGCTGATGGCGAGCGCGCGCCGCACCGCGAAGGCGCTGCACCCGACGAACCTGCACGTGAACAAGGGGCTCTTCCCGAACGACACGGTGCAGAGCCGCCTGCCCGAGCCGGGGTGGCTCGAGCGCTGGCTCGACGAGCAGATCCGCTTCGACGCCGCCTGGGAGGGCAAGGTGGTGGACCGGATCCTGCACAACCTCTCGCTGCTGTTCGACCGCAAGTTCAAGAACGCCCAGGACCTGAACCGCTACCGCAAGGAGCTCGGCCAGGCGCCCGCAGCCGCCTGATCCCGCCCGATCCCGCCCGGCGGCAGGCGGGCGTCGGCGGTCGACGGGCGGCACGGAATACGCTCGGCGCCCGCGACGTTCACCGCTCAATTCCGTCGCTTCGCCCGAGATCCCCGACATGTCCGGCGCCCCGCCGAGCCCCGAGTTCTCCCTGGAGCTGATCGCGCTGCTGCCGCGCCTGCGGCGCTACGCGCGCGTGCTCACCGGCGAGCCCGCCGGCGCCGACGACCTCGTCCAGGACACCCTGGAACGCGCACTCGAGCGGCACCGCCAGTGGCAGCCCGGCACCGACCTGCGCGCGTGGCTGTTCTCGATCATGCACAACCGCCGGATCGACGTCGTGCGGCGCGACCGCTACACCTCGCTGGACGACGACGCCCACGCCGCGCAGGCCGAGCCGGCCTCGGCCGGGTTCGACGCGTTCGAGTCGATCGACCTCCAGCGCGCGTTCGAGCGGCTCGGCGACGAGCACCGCGAGGTGCTCGCGCTGGTCGCGATCGAGCAGCTGAGCTACGAGGAAGCCGCGGGCACGCTCGGCGTGCCGATCGGCACCGTGATGTCGCGGCTGTCGCGGGCCCGCCAGCGCCTGCGCGCGCTGCTCGACGGCGAGGCCGCCGGCCGGGGGCCGGATCGCGGCGCCGCCGCCCACCACCACCTGACGCGCATCAAATGAGCAAGACGCGCCCCCTCGACGTCGACGAACGCCTGCACGCCTGGGTCGATGGCCGCCTGGGCGAAGACGACGGCGCGTTCGCCGCGCGCCTCGCGGCCGACCCCGCGCTCGCGGCACTCGGCGAGCACTATCGCCGCCAGAACGAAGGCCTGCGCGGCCTGCACGCGGACGCGCTCGACGAGCCGGTGCCGATGCGCCTGGTGAACGCCGCGCGGGGGGCGGCGAGTGCGCCGAACGCGCTCGGGAACGCGCCGGCCACGGCCGGGCGTCCGGCAGCCGCGCCCGGCGCCGGGCCGGGCCGCGTGCGCGACCCGCGGCGATCGGTCGCGGCGAACGCGCCCCAGTGGCGCTCGCTCGCCGCGATGGCCGCCGCGCTCGCGCTCGGGCTGGGGATCGGCCTGGCCGCCGGCGGGCTCGGCCACGTCCCCGCGGACGACGCGGCGCAGCACGCCGTCGCCGTGCAGACGGCCGCGCTGACGCGCGCGGCCGCGGTCGCCCATGCGGCGTACGCGCCCGAGGTTCGCCACCCGGTCGAGGTGGCGGCGTCCGAGCAGGCGCACCTGGTCGCGTGGCTTTCGAAGCGGCTGGGCACCTCGCTGAAGGTGCCCGATCTCTCGCCCAGCGGATTCCGGCTCGTCGGCGGCCGCCTGCTGCCCGGCGACGACACCGGGGTCGCGGCGCAGTTCATGTTCGAGAACCCGGGCGGACAGCGGCTGACGCTGTTCGTGCGCCGGGACGCCGCGGGCGGCGACACCGCGTTCCGCTTCGCCGAGCAGGGGGCGCTGCACACGTTCTACTGGATCGACCGCGGGTTCGGGTACGCTCTGTCGGGCGAACTTCCCCGCGAGTCGATGCTGTCGGTGGCGACGTCCGTCTACCGCCAGCTCAACCCATGACCGAGCCCCCGACGCCCCCCGCCGCGCCCGCCTTCGAACGAAAGCTCCTCGCCCCCGGGTCGCTGCCGCGCGCGCTCGAGGCCACCCGGCGGCCGCTCGTCTTCACGAACGGCGTCTTCGACCTCCTCCACCGCGGCCACGTCACCTACCTCGCGCAGGCGCGCTCGCTCGGCGCCGCGCTGATCGTCGCGGTGAACAGCGACGCATCGGTGCGCCGGCTCGGCAAGGGCGACGACCGCCCGATCAACCGCTGCGAAGACCGGATGGCGGTGCTCGCGGCACTCGAGAGCGTCGACTGGGTCGCGAGCTTCGACGACGACACCCCGCTCGCACTGATCCTGGCGTGCCGGCCCGACGTCCTCGTCAAGGGCGGGGACTGGCCGCTCGAGCGGATCGTCGGCGCCGCGGAAGTCCGCGGCTGGGGCGGCAGCGTGCACTCGATCCCGTTCCGCTTCGAGCGCTCGACGACCGCGACGCTCGATCGGATCCGCGCGCGCTGAGGCAGGCGGGCGGGCCCGGTCGCCCGGACGGCGCGCGTCAGCGCGGTTCGGCACCCCGCCCCAGGTGCTCCCGGACGAAGCCCGCCATGTGCTCGCGCACGAACCGTTCGGCGTCCCAGTCGTGCGGCCGCAGGCGGGTGCCGTCGAGGAACGCGTAGACCTGCGCCGGCGAAGTCGCGCCGACGGGCTCCGGGAGCACGAGCCGGACGGTGTCGCGGCGATACTCGTCGCCTTCGAAGGCGTCGAGCCGAAGCAGGTCGTCGGCGCCGACGTCGAAGTACACGCGCCCGAGGATCGCGGCGCCCGGCGTGGCGACCGCGCCCGGGTACGTCGCCCCGGCGAGCGCGTGCCGGCGCCAGCCGTCCAGGCGCGCCGGCGCGCTGCGGTAGCGTCCACGGACGACGCCGTCCCACACCGGCGCGTACATCAGCGAGCCGTAGGTGAAGACGTTCACTTCGCGCCGCCGCCCGCGGCTTCGGGGGGGCTCGCCTTCGACGCCGCCGGAGCGGTTGCAGAACCCGCGGTTGCAGAACCCGCGGTTGCCGACCCCGTGGTAGCAGAACCCGTGGTTGGCGACCCCGTGGTTGGCGACCCGGTCGTCGCCGATGCCGTGGTCGAAACGCCCGGCGAATCGCAGGGACGGGGCTCGCCCGCCGACTGGACCGCGAGCTCGGCCAGGCCCGCGCGTCGTTCGGCGTCGGTCGCCGACGGCGCGAAGCGCAGCCGCAGGACCGGCTTCGCGGGCTGTGCCTCGGCCTTCGCCCCCTGGGCGCGGGCCCACGCGAGCGCGCGCTCGAAGCGGTCGTCGGGGAGCGGGCCG
>Ga0268298_10005464_pt1 | contig 11891 bp, 11 predicted proteins | sample WWTPWeurt_MetaG_FD_194462 | JGI IMG/M metagenome (GOLD analysis project Ga0268298, IMG submission 194462) | Activated sludge microbial communities from WWTP in Nijmegen, Gelderland, Netherland - WWTP Weurt | ecosystem: Engineered > WWTP > Aerobic digester > Activated sludge | place...
CGTTCGAGCATGGCCTGCGGGTTGGCCACGGTGCGGGCGTCGAACTGCAGCGCCTGCGCGAGATGCGCCTTCAGCCAGCCGGTGGCCCAGGGCATGGCGGCCACCAGCACCGCGCCGCCCACGGCGATGGCCGCGAAGTGGCCGAGGTCGCGCGAGCGCGGCACCTGGCCCTGCTCGCGCGCTTTCTGCAGCTTGCGGGCTGAGGCTGGGAGATTGCGGTCCTGTGCGTCCTGGTCGGCCATGGCGTGACGCCCCGTTCGAAGGGGGCCAGGCCATTGTTCCGGGCGGTCCTGCGAACTTGAGCCGGAAGAGAACGCAAAAAGGGCCGCTTATCGCGGCCCTCTCGGTGGGATGTGACGCAGTTCCCGCTCAGAAACCGAGGCTGGCCAGCAGGTCGTCGACTTCCGCCTGGTCCTTGACCACGTCGGTGCGGCCTTCCGGGTTCACCACCGGCCCATTCAGCACGGCGGCCTCGACCTTCTGCGCCTGCTCGGGCGGCGCGGCCTGCACCAGCAGCTTGACCAGGCTGTCTTCCAGCTCGGTGGCCAGCGAAACGACCTTGGCCACCACCTGGCCGGTGAGGTCGTGGAAATCCTGCGCCAGCATGATGTCGGTGAGGTGCTGGTCGATGCGCGCGGTGGCGGCCTCGACGTCGCCGACGAAATTCATCACCGCGCCCGAGGCCACGGCCTTGACCGGGTCCTTGACGATGGCCTCGGCGATGCGGCGCGTCTCGCTGCTGATGTGCGCGTGGTCGACCTTCGCACTGTCGACCGAGTTGAGCACCTTGTTGGCGGCGTCGCTGGTCTTGCTGGCGATGTAGTTGAGGCGGCTGCGCGCGTCGGGCAGGCCGTCGGCGGCGATCTGCAGCTTGGGCATCACGCCCAGCTGCGTCAGCGTGTCGTGCAGCTGGCGCGTGATCATGCCGAGCTGGTGGAACACCTCGGGCGAGGCGCCGGCGGCCATCTGCGGCGCCAGGTCGGACAGGTCATCCATCTTCATGTTGTTGTCCCTGGTTGGCAGCCGTTCAGGCCGTGGCGGCGAGCTTCTGCATGATCTTCTGCACCTTCTCTTCCAGCGTCGCCTTGGTGAAGGGCTTGACGATGTAGCCGGCGGCACCTTCCTGGGCGGCGCGCACGATGTCTTCCTTGCGCGCCTCGGCGGTGACCATCAGCACCGGCAGGTGCTTGAGCGACTCGTCCTTCTTGATCGCGCCCAGCAGCTCGAAGCCGTTCATGTTCGGCATGTTGATGTCGCTGACCACGAAGTCGTACTTGGCGCTCTTGAGCATGTTGAGCGCGACGGCGCCGTCTTCCGCCTCCTCGGCGTTGTTGCAGCCCATCTCCTTGAGCAGGCCGCGCACGATGCGGCGCATGGTGGAGAAGTCGTCGACGATCAGGAATTTCAGGTCGCTGGGGGTGCTCATGGCGGGCCTCGGAAAGCTGCTCGGGTGTTTATCGGGCGGGCGGCACGAAAGTTGAGACCGGCTCGACCACCTTGTGGTCGACCAGTTCCGGCGTTTGTGCCGGCTCGCCGTCGGGCGGCGCGGCCGGCTCGAGGACGCGCCGTTCGGCCTCGCGGTTCATCACGATGATGCTGATGCGGCGGTTCGCCGGGCTGGCCGGGTTGTCGGGTTCGATGAGCTGGCTGGAGGCCAGGCCCTGCACGCGCAGCACGTGCTCGTCGGGCAGGCCGCCGGCCACCAGCTCGCGGCGCGAGGCGTTGGCGCGGTCGCTGGAGAGCTCCCAGTTGCCGTAGCCGCGGTCGCCGGCGGCGAAGCGCTGCGCGTCGGTGTGGCCTTCCAGCGTCAGCCGGTTGGGCACCTCGGCGAGCACGGAGCCGATCTCGCGCAGCAGGTCGCGCATGTAGGGCTGCACCACGGCGCTGCCGCTGTCGAACATGGCGCGGTTGAGCTCGTCGACGATCTGGATGCGCAGGCCGTCGGCGGTCATGTCCAGGCGGATCTGCGACTTCATCGCCGCCAGCTTGGGGTTGGAGGCGAGCACCTCCTCGACCTTTTCCTTGATGGCCTGCAGCTTGGCCAGCTCGGCACGTTTCTGCTCGGTCTTGAGCGCCTGCAGGTTGAGGGTGCGCTTGCGCGCCTCGACCTCGCCCTGCTTGATCTGGCCGCCGCTGCGCGAGAGATCCGCGCCGCCGCCCTTGATGATCGAGGAGGAATCGCCCGAGCCGGAGCCGCCGAACATCGCCACCTTCAGCGGCGAGTTGAAATAGTCGGCGATGCCCTTCTTGTCGCCCTCGGTGGTGGAGCCGAGCAGCCACATCAGCAGGAAGAAGGCCATCATGGCCGTCACGAAGTCGGCATAGGCGATCTTCCAGGCGCCGCCGTGGTGTCCGTGCCCGCCCTTCTTGATCTTCTTGACGATGATGGGCTGGAGCTTCTTGCTGTCGCCGGCCATTTATTTCTTCCCCTTCACGTGGCCTTCCAGCTCACTGAACGTGGGGCGCTCGGTCGAGTACAGCACCTTGCGGCCGAACTCGACGGCCACCTGCGGCGCGTAGCCCTGCATGCTGGCCAGCAGCGTGGTCTTGATGCACTGCAGCTCCTTGGAGCCTTCGTCGCACTTCTGCTCCATCAGGCCGGCGAGCGGCTCGGCCACCGCGTAGGCCAGCAGGATGCCCAGGAAGGTGCCGACCAGCGCCGAGCCGATCATGCCGCCCAGCACCGCCGGCGGCTGGCCCACCGAGCCCATGGTGTTCACCACGCCCAGCACCGCGGCCACGATGCCGAAGGCCGGCAGCGCACCGGCCAGGCGCGCCACCGCGGCGGCGGGCGCGTGGGCCTCGTGGTGGTGGGTCTCGATCTCGCTGTCCATCAGCGACTCGATCTCGTGCGCGTTGAGGTTGCCCGAGACCATCATGCGCAGGTAATCCGTCACGAACTCCACCACGTGGTGGTCGTTGCCGACATTGGCGTACTTCTGGAACAGCGCCGAGCTGTGCGGCTCCTCGACGTCCTTCTCGATGGACATCAGGCCTTCCTTGCGCGCCTTCTGCAGGATGTCGTAGAGCAGCGCCAGCAGCTCCATGTAGCGCGCCTTGGTGTACTTGGAGCCCTTGAACACGCCGCCCAGGCCGCCGAGGGTGGCCTTCAGCACCTTGGGCTGGTTGTTGACCACGAAGGCGCCGATGGCCCCGCCGAGGATGGCCATCATTTCCGTGGGCAGGGCGTGGATGATCACGCCCATGTTGCCCCCGTGCACGATGTAGGCGCCGAAGATGCACCCCATCGCTACGACCCAACCGATGATGACGAACATGGCTTGCGCTTGATTCTTAGGTAGAGCCGCGGCATGGAACGCAGCGGCTACGACGCCTTATCGGCAGCGCGGGCGGGGGGCTTGAGCGGGAGAAGTGATGCGCGGGTCGCGCGAAAGCGCGCCGCCAAAGAAAAGCGCGGGCCCCGAGGGACCCGCGTCGAAGGCACTAGGGACGTGCCAGGAGGAGACAAGCAAGAAAACCGATCGTTGGCCTGTGTATCGGCCGGACGCCACCGATCTTTAGTGGACGTCCATCCGGATCGCGCCGGCGGCACTGCCCTTGCCGGCGCGGGCCGGCGGATTGCACAGGCCACAGACGTAGTGTTTCGCAATCTCGTGCGGATGGGTGACGAAGTGACCCCCGCATTTGGAGCATTTCGTCATGGTCAGCATGCCGTTGTCGACGAACTTGACCAGGCGCCAGGCGCGCGTCACCGACAGCAGGGCTTCCAGGCCCTGGGCGCTGGTCTGCTCCTGGTAGAGCTGGTAGGCCTTGATGACGGTGTCGATCTCGTCGAGCTCGGCGGCCTTGTTCAGGTATTCGTGGATGTTCAGGAACAGGCTGGCGTGGATGTTGGGCTGCCAGGTCATGAACCAGTCGGTCGAGAACGGCAGCTGGCCCTTGCTGGGCGACTTGCCGGAGACTTCCTTGTAGAGGCGCAGCAGGCGCTCGTACGAGAGATCCGTCTCGGATTCCAGCACTTGCAGACGCGCACCGAGGTGGATCAGCGTGACGGCACGCTCGATCTGCTTGGCCTCGGTGAGGATGGACTTGACGCGGGCCATGATCAGGCGGCTTCCTGGTGACGGCCGGCCATCAGGATGGCGGCGTGCAGGCGGTTGGTGGTGTCGTTGGCGGCCGACTTGCCGTGGTTGGTGAGCAGGCCCCAGACCAGCTCGTCGTCCATGCGGAACTTGCACAGCAGCGTGTTGCCGGCGGCGATCTTCATCATCTGCGCGGGGGTCAGCAGCGAGATCATCTGCGCCGTGTCCTCGCTGATGCCCAGGCGGTACAGCGCCTGCTCGCGGTCGGCGCGGATCAGGCTCTGCGCCAGCATCAGGTAGGAGAGATTGGCTTCGCGGATTTCGGTGAGGATCTGGTCGGCGTTCATGTGCGTGCTCCGTGAGTTCGTCTTCAGCGCCGCCTTGCGTGACGGCATGGAATGAATTGTGAGCAGCGCAACAGGGCTGCAACATCGGCCCATCTCCACGGCTTGAGTCCACTTTCGTCCAGAGCGCTTGTCGGATTTCTTCCTACAGGCGCCGCTGCGGGGCTGTCCGGGCGTGCAGCAGATCACGAACGGGCGGTTCGATGCCGACGCGGTTGTCGGCGCGGCGCGGCAGGCGCGGCCCCGTGGGGGCTCCTGCGGAGTCGGCCGGCTGGCGCCGGCTTCCCTGCGGTACTTCGCGCCGTGGTCGCGTCGCCGAACTCCCTCCACTCACTGCGTTCGTTGCGGTCGGACAGCGGCGACGAGTCAGTGCACAAAGCGCGCGAGTACGCGCGCCGACCCCGGCGCTGCGTTCCTCGGCGACTCCCAAGTCGCCCCCACGGGGCCGCGCCTGCCGCGCTGAACCGATGGTGGCCTGCGAGCAGGTGGCATGCCGCGGTCGGTTCAGCAAAGGACCGAGCGGGCCGCCCGCGGCGCGCCTATGAAGCGCCGAGGAGCGCAGGGCTTGCGGCCCGCGCGCGGAACGCGCGCATCGTGATCTGACTTGCCGCCTCCTGTCTGAGCGCAACGAACGCAGTGAGTGCAGCGAGTTAGGCGGCGGGCCGCGAGACCGAGCACCGCAGGGAAGCCGGCGCAGCCGGCCGCTTCATCGAAGTGCCGCGGGCGGCCCGCTCGGCCCTTTGCCGCGCAGCAGGTCGTGGGCAAGCCCCAGGAAGGCCGCCATCCAGGCGGCCAGCGCGACATGGAGGAAGGAGTGGGCGGGGCGGGCTCCTGCGCAGCCGTCTTCAGTCGGGCGCCCGAGTCGCGCGCAGCAGCCCGCGCCCTTCGGCATCGCGGATCTCGAGCAGGCCGTCGTCGCGCACGCGCGCCGTGGCAGCGAGTTCGAGCGCGCTGAGGATGCGGTCTTCCTGCTCGCGCTGCAGCTCGGCGCAGGCCATGCGCGTGGTGGCGATCGGCCCGATGGCGATCTTCGCGCCGTCCAGCGTGAAGCTCGCGCTCATCGCATTGCAGCTGTTGTGCCCCGAGAGCCGGCCGTCGCGGCCCAGCACCAGGCGCGCGCGGCGCTTGTCGAGGATGGGCGCGGAGCGCGCCTGCTCGATCACCCAGTGGCCGTAGACCTCTTGCGGCGCCGGCGGCGCGGCGCAGCCGGCCAGCAAGAGCAGGGAAGTGGCGGCAGCGGCGGCGATCGACTTCATGCGCTCGACTCTCATGGCAAATGGACCGGAAAGCACCGCCTCATGCGGCGATCGCCGCGGCGGGCGATGGATAGATTGTGCTCAAGTCCGGCATCGTGCCGGTGCTGCTGCCTCCATGGAGTCGCCCGATGAACACCCAAGCGCCGCCGGATCTCGATGTCAGCGTGCTGATCGAACTCGACGCCGCGGGCCGCTGCGCCGGCGCACTGCGCTCACTGGCCAGGCAGTCGCTGGCGCGCGAGCGCTTCGAGATCGTCGGCGTCTGCGCCGGCAGCACCACGCTGCCCGAGCCGGTGCGCCAGGCGGCCGACTGGCTGCTCGCCGACCCCGATGCCGCGCCCGGCGCGCTGCACCTCGCCTTCAACCGCGCGCTGCGTCTGGCCACCGGCCGCATCGTGGTGCGCTGCGATGCCACGGCCGAGTTCCCGCCCGGCTTCCTCGACTGCCTGGTCGCCAGCTTTGCCGGCGAGGGCTCGAGCGCGCGCCAGCCGGTGGTGACGCTGCAAGGCGGCGCGGCTAGCCCCAAGCTCGCGCTGGCCATGCACCGCCACGACGCGCAGCTGGTGATTTCCGCCGGCCGCAGCGACATGCCGCTGGAAGACGTCGCCTGGCTGCTGGTGGAATCGGGCGCGCAGCACCTGCGCCTGGATGCCGGCGGCCCCGCCGCCGCCGCGCCCGCGCTCGACTGGCGCGACATCCCCGTCTTCATCGTCAACCGCAACCGCCACGAGGCGATGGTGCGCCTGGTCGACTGGCTGCGCGCCGGCGGCACGCGGCGCATCGTGATCCTCGACAACGCCTCGACCTACCCGCCGCTGCTGCAGTACTACGACGCGCTGCCCGAGGGCGTGAAGGTGCTGCGCCTGCCGCAGAACCACGGTCCCTACGTGCTGTGGCAGCAGCGCGTGCACGAGGTGCTGGACACGCCCTACGTGCTGACCGACTCCGACATCGTGCCGGCCGATTTCTGCCCGGCCGACCTCGTGGTCCGGCTCTACGAGACGCTGCAGCGCTACCCCGACGCGAGCAAGGTCGGCCCGGCGCTGCGCATCGACAACCTGCCCGACGGCTATGCCGACGCCGACACCGTGCGCAAGTGGGAGAGCCAGTTCTGGGAGCACCCGGTGGCGCCGGGCGTATTCGCCGCGCCCATCGACACCACCTTCGCGCTCTACCCGGCCAAGGCCAGCTTCTCCATCGACGACCGCGCACTGCGCCTGGGCCGGCCCTACGTGGTCGAGCACACGCCCTGGTATGCCATCGAAGGCCAGCTCTCCGCCGAGGAGCAGTACTACCGCGAGCACGCCTCCAAGACCTTCAGCAACTGGAGCGTGCGCGGCAAGCAGTCGAGCACCTACCTCTCGGAGCGCGTGCAGCGCTTCGACCAGCGCGCCCGCGTGCTGAACATCGACGCCGCCGACGAGCGCATTCCCGGCTGGCTCAACTTCGGCCACGAGGTGCAGATCGACGAGCGCGGCCGCCTGCCGCTGGCCGACGGCGCGCTCGACGGCGTGCGCCTGAACGACGCGCTGCAGGGCCTGCCCGACATCGCGCCGCTGTTCGCCGAGCTGCGCCGCATCACGCGCGTCGGCGCCAAGCTGCAGCTGCGCATGGCGCTCGAGCGCGGCGAGGACTGGCAGCGCACGCCCTGGGGCCAGCAGCTCGCCGGCGCCGCCGCGCGCGCCGGCTGGGAGCTGCAGGAGCTGCGCCTGATCACCGACCGCGAGAGCGTCGCGCAGCGGCTGCGCCAGCAGGGGCCTGCCACGCTCACGCCGGCCGTGCAGGCGGTGGTGGCAACGCTCGTGGCGCTGGCGCGCGGCGCCAGCGCGGCGGCGCGAGCGCCGGTGCCGGTGCTGATCGGCGACGACCGGCTCGCGCCGCATTTCGTGCCGGCGCGGCGCGACGGCGGCGTGCACGCGGCCCAGCCACGCAGCGAAGCCGGCCATTCGCTGCCGGCCGAACTGGCGGCCTGACGCGAACGCGATCAGCCACGAAAAGGCCGGCCATCCGGCCGGTTCTCCGCCGATCCGGGTGCACCCGTCCGCCGTGAAATGACGGCATGGCCCGCACCCTCTTTCGCGCCGCACCGTGAAGATCGACGCCTTCCTGTTTCTGCAGCGCAGCGACATCGCGCAGCACGTGCGTGCCGGCCACGACTTCGGCGACGTGCCGCTGCTCTTCATCGACCCCGGCCTCGCCGAGGAGGCGCTCGCCCAGGGCCTCGATCCGCAGCGCTTCAGCTACCGGCCGCTGGCCGTGGGGCCGCACTTCCATGCGCGCCTTGCCACCGAGGCGCTGACGCGCGCCGCCACGCTCGACCAGGCACTCACCGCGCAGCGCCAGCGCCTCTTCGGCCAAGGCGTGTTCCAGGGCTGGGACCAGGGGCCGATGCGCCTGTTCTTCATCCGCGCGCTGGTCGCCAAATACCTCGGCGAGCTGTGCGAGCGCAGCTTCGCCGAGCGCCGCATCGGCCTGTACCGGCCCGACAAGCCGCAGCTCTTCTATTTCGATTCCTTCCTCGCCACCGACCTGTTCGCCGCCGCTTCGCCGCGCTGGCGCATCGTCGATCACTACGAGGAGACGCTGAACTGGGTGGGTGACCACGCCGCCTGGTGCTGGGATTTCGGCGAGGTGGCACACCTGGCCGCCAGCGGGCACGCCCACGCGGTGACGCACATCGCCACCTGCTACCACCACCACGAGCACTACCAGGCCGAGATCGCCCGCGCCTTCCCGGCCAACATCGACCTGCCGAGCGCGCACTGGGACATTCCGGTGCGCCGCCGCGGCACGATGAAGGTGCCGCTGGCGCAACTGCCGGCCGATGCCGTCAGCACCGCCGCGCTGCTCTACCGAGAGGCCGCGCGCCAGGTCTTCGCCGAACACCTGGCACCGCTGGTGCCGAACCGCCAGGCGCTGCAGATCCAGGCCGACACGCTGGCCGAGCGCTCGCTGGTGCAGGCCATCCACTACGAAGGCCTGCGCGATGCGCTGCGCGGCACGCGACCGCACTTCGTGATCACCGACCACGACACCGGCTCCAACGGCCCGCTGTTCTCGGTGGCCGCGCGGCTGGGCGCGCCGATCACGGTGCTGCCGCATTCGTCGTATGCCACCGGCGCGATCCCGCATTCGCTGAACGTGCGCGTGATCGAGCGCGACGGCTTCGCCACGCCGACACGCACGGTGTGGGGCGAGAAAGTCCGCACCGTCGGAACGCAGCTCGGCCCGGTGGCCGACCCGCAGCCGCGCGAGCGCGCCACCACCGTCTGCCTGCTCGTCAACACGCTGGCCAGCCAGGGCCTCTCGTACATCGATTTCGCCGGCCTGGCGCGCTTCCACCGCGCGCTGGCGATGCAATGCACCGCCCACGGCGCGCAGCTGATCGTGCGCCTGAAGCCCAACAACGCCGGCCTGCGCATGGCGTCGAGCGCGCTCTCGCTGCCGGCCGAAGCGTTGCAGGCGGTGCTCGACACGAAGATCGAGCAGATCGCCCAGCGCACCGACCTGTGCGTCTGCTACGGCGAGCCGACCACCGCGGGCATCGAGTTCCTCGCCACCGGCGCGCACCTGATGCACGCCTCCGACCAGCTCTGGCCGGCCGACTACCTCACCTCGCCAGCCTTCATCGGCGACGGCACCGTGCCTTCGTTCTTGCTCGACGAGGCGCTGGCCGAGACCGGCGCGCTGCTGGCCGATGCCGCGCTGTTCCGCCAGCGTGCCGACGCGCAGCGCGCGCGCTTCCTGCCGCGCCTCACGGCGCACGACGGCCGCATCTTCGACTGAATCCACCCCAGGACCCCGACCATGCTCGATAACCAGTCCATCCTGATCACCGGCGGCACCGGCTCCTTCGGCAAGGCCTTCGTCAAGACCGTGCTCGAGCGCCACCCCGGCGTGCGCCGCGTGGTGGTGTTCTCGCGCGACGAGCTCAAGCAGTACGAGATGGCGCAGCAGTTCCCCGAGCGCCAGTACCCCTGCATGCGCTACTTCATCGGCGACGTGCGCGACGCGCAGCGCATGCAGCGCGCGCTGGAGGGCGTGGACATCGTCGTGCACGCCGCCGCGCTCAAGCAGGTGCCGGCCGCCGAGTACAACCCCTTCGAGTGCATCAAGACCAACGTGCTGGGCGCGCAGAACGTCATCGACGCCTGCCTCGACCAGGGCGTCAAGCGCGTGGTGGCGCTGTCCACCGACAAGGCCGCCGCGCCGATCAACCTGTACGGCGCCACCAAGCTGTGCTCCGACAAGCTGTTCGTCGCCGCCAACAACATCAAGGGCAGGCGCGACGCGCGCTTCTCGGTGGTGCGCTACGGCAACGTGATGGGCAGCCGCGGCTCGGTGATCCCCTTCTTCCTCGCCCAGCGCGCCACCGGCACGCTGCCCATCACCGACCCGGCCATGACGCGCTTCAACATCAGCCTGCAGGAGGGCGTGGAGATGGTGCTGTGGGCGCTCGCGAACGCGCAGGGCGGCGAGATCCTGGTGCCCAAGATCCCCTCCTACCGCATCACCGACGTGGCCAGCGCCATCGGCCCGAACTGCCGCCAGGCCATCGTCGGCGTGCGCCCCGGCGAGAAGATCCACGAGGAGATGATCACCGCCAGCGACAGCCTGAACACGGTGGACCTGGGCGCCTACTACGCCATCCTGCCGAGCGCGGGCTCGTACAGCGTGGACGACTACGTGGCGCGCACCGGCGCGCGGCGCGTGCCCGAGGGCTTCAGCTACGACAGCGGCGCGAACCCCGATTTTCTCAGCGTCGAGCAGCTGCGCGAGCTGATCTTCTCGCCCGCCTGCGGGCAGATCGGCACGCCGGCGCTGGCCGCCTGAACGGCTTGCGATGGACAGCATCCCCTACAGCCGCCAGGAGATCACCGAGGCCGACATCGCCGCGGTGAGCGCGGTGCTGCGCTCCGAGCTGGTGACGCAGGGGCCGGTGGTGCAGCGCTTCGAGCAGGCCTTCGCGCAGCGCCACGCGGTGGCGCATGCGGTGGCGGTGAGCAATGCCACCAGCGCGCTGCACCTGGCCTGCCTGGCGCTGGGCGTGGGCCCGGGCTCGCGGGTGTGGACGAGCCCGATCAGCTTCGTCGCCTCGGCCAACTGCGCGCTCTACTGCGGCGCCACGGTGGACTTCGTCGACATCGACCCGCTCACGCGCAACCTCTCGGTCGATCGCCTGCGCGACAAGCTCGAAGACGCCGAGCCGCGCGGCGAACTGCCCGACGTGGTGATTCCGGTCGACTTCGCCGGCCTGCCCTGCGATCTGCGCGAGCTGCGCGCGCTGGCCGACCGCTACGGCTTCAAGCTGCTCGAAGACGCCTCGCACGCCACCGGCGCGAGCTACCTCGGCGCCCCGGTGGCGAGCGCCTGGGCCGACGCCACGGTATTCAGCTTCCACGCCGTGAAGATCCTCACCTGCGCCGAAGGCGGCATGGTGGCCACCAACGACGCCGCGCTGGCGCAGCGCGTGCGCAGCCTGCGCTCGCACGGCATCACGCGCGACGAGGCCGAGTTCGAGTTCGCCTCGCCCGGCGCCTGGTACTACGAGCAGCAGACCCTGGGCGTGAACGCGCGCATCACCGAGCTGCAGGCGGCGCTGGGGCTCTCGCAGCTGGCCCGCCTGGACGACATGCACTCGCGCCGCGAGGCGCTGGCCGAACGCTACGACACGCTGCTGGCGAAGCTGCCGCTGCTGCTGCCGCCGCGCCGCGACGACCGCCGCAGCGCCTGGCACCTCTACGCCGTCGAGATCGACGCGGCGCGCACGCCGGTGCGCCGCGAGGCCGCCTTCGCCGCGCTGCGCGAGGCCGGCATCGGCGTCAACGTGCACTACATCCCCATCCACACCCAGCCCTACTACCAGCGCCTGGGCTTCGCGCGCGGCGACTTTCCCGCCGCCGAGCGCTACTACGCGCGCACGCTCTCGCTGCCGCTGTTCCCGGCGCTGACGCCGGCGCAGCAGGATCGCGTGGTGAGCGTGCTCGGGAGCGTGCTGGCATGAACAGCGGCCGCATCGCCGTGATCCCCGCGCGCGGCGGCAGCAAGCGCGTGCCGCGCAAGAACCTGCGCCCCTTCGCCGGCCGGCCGATGATCGGCTACGCCATCGGCGTGGCGCAGCGCTCGGGCCTGTTCGAGCGCATCGTCGTCTCGACCGACGACGCCGAGGTGGCCGCGGTGGCGCGCACGCTGGGCGCCGACGTGCCCTTCCTGCGCCCCGCCGAACTGGCCGACGACTTCACGCCCAC
>Ga0268298_10005465_pt1 | contig 11889 bp, 10 predicted proteins | sample WWTPWeurt_MetaG_FD_194462 | JGI IMG/M metagenome (GOLD analysis project Ga0268298, IMG submission 194462) | Activated sludge microbial communities from WWTP in Nijmegen, Gelderland, Netherland - WWTP Weurt | ecosystem: Engineered > WWTP > Aerobic digester > Activated sludge | place...
GAAGACCTCGCCCGTCACCCGTCGCACGTGCCTCGAACCTCGACCGTCTTCCGGTCGGAGAGTCTGCGGAAGACCTCGCCCGTCACTCCGTCGAACGCGCCTCGAGCCTCGAGCCTCGAGCGTCTTCCGGTCGGAGAGTCTGCGGAAGACCTCGCCCGTCACCCCGTCGCACGCGCCTCAAGCCTCGAGCGTCTTCCGGTCGGAGAGTCTGCGGAAGACCTCGCCCGTCACTCCGTCGAACGCGCCTCGAGCCTCGACCGTCTTCCGATCGTCGGCGCCAGCGCGACCGCGGCCGCCACCCAGGAGACTTTCCTCAATGTCGCGATGGACTGCAAAACCTCCGTCGATTGCGACATCTGAGAAATCCATTCCGCCTCTCGCAGGCCGCGCGCCCTTCGACCTGACACACCGTTCTTCGGGTGCGACCGTCAGGCGCCGTCCGTCACTGCACGCACAGCGGTCGGCTCGAACACGCGACGCCGGTCTCGCGCGCCCACTTCGTCACGTTGCAGCTCCCTTCCATCGGAATCGCGACGATGTCTTCGAAGGTGCTGCCCGCGCCGAACGACGGTCCGTCCTGGTCCGAGCTCCACCCGCTCACGATGCCCGCGCCGTTGAGGTGACGGAAGGTGCAGTTCTTCACGAAGGCGTCGTTCGGCCGCCACTCGATCATCATCAGCCCGCCGACGTTGGTGCCCGGCCCGCAGCCGAAGCCGCGCGTGCCGGTGGTGCCGCCCGCGTACTCGACGGTCACGTACTCCATCGCGTTGCCGTCCGCCGGGCCGTTCGCCATGTACACCCCGCGCCAGTCACCCACCGCCGGAGGCGTCTCGGCCGACGTCAGCACGATCGGCGCGGTCGCAGTCCCCTTCGCGTCGAGCTTCACCGTCGCCATCGAACTCTTGTTGCCCAAGGTGAGGCCGAGGTTGCCCGAGCCCTGCTTCTCGAACTTGATCGTCACCCCTGCCTCGATGGTGAGCGTGAGCGGCGTCTTGTCCAAGTCGTACATGAGGAAGTCGCCGTGCACACGGTACGGCACCCCGACGTTGCGGAACTGCTCGTCGACCGCGAGCCGCGTCACCGAGCGAATGAACACTGCGTCGCGCCGATTCCCGGTGAGCACGCTCTTCTTCGGAATGGTGCCGACGCCGCCAGGCTCGATGTCGAGCGGGAAGCCAGTGAGGAAGCGCGCGTCGGCTTCGGGCTCGGCGCCGCTGCCGCTGATGAAGAGCTCCTCGGAGTCGTCGGTGAAAGCCGCGTAGCCGCTCAAGGTGATGCCCTGGCTGCCGGAGTCGCGCACGACGACGTACTTCGTCTTGAGCTTCTTCTGGAGCGGCTTGGCCTGGGTGCCACGCGCCTCGATGGCGGCGTTCGTCGACGCGGCCACGTTGCTCCCGCCGTTGAGCACCGCGGTGTACGAGAGGTCGAGGCTGCCGGTCTCCTGCACGAAGAGGTTCGTCCAGCGCTCGCCCGCGGTCTCGGCGCGGAAGACGACCGGCTTGAGCGCGGTGCCGTCGAAGGTGCCTTGCGCGACGATCTTCCCCGGCTTGCCGGTGGCGCCGCTGTTCCCGACCGAGAGCACCACGCCCTTCTTGAGCAACACGACGGCGCAGGGCTCGATGGTGAGGGTCGCCTCGACGCGCAGCGCGCTCACGACGTGCGGGCTCGCAGCAGCCGTCCAGGTCTCGTCGGCGGTGACGTTCATCGTGTGCGCCGTGCCTGCGCCCATCGTCGCGGGGCAATCACCGCGATTCACCACGTCATCGGGCGTGATGGTGCGCATCGGCGGAGGACAGCCGAGCGAGAGGAGAACCGAGAGCGGAACGAGGTGCCGTGCGTGCATGGGCCACATGAGCCGGCATCCGTCAGCGAAAGTCCAGCCCCATCGGCGTGGAGACCGTCACCGCAGCCGCGGGGCGCGCAAGGACTCCTCGAGGACGTACGGGTTGCGCTCGAGCACGGTGAGCCGCCGGCCCCAAGCCGCCTCGACCGGCGCGAACTTGTCGGGAGGTGGAAGCTGACCGGGGCGCTCGAGCGGGCTCGGGTGCGATGGAAACACCGTGAGCGAACGAAACACGCTCTCGTCGGCGAGGGAGGTGAGCACGGTGAGCATCGGGAAGTTGAGCTCGGCCTTCACCTTCCACTCACCCTCGCTCCGCTCGAGCCAGATCTGCGGGTGCACTTCGATGCGCGTGCCTCCCTTCTTCTCGACCGCCTCGAGGAGCGGCTGCCAGCGCCCCTTCAGCTCCGCGGCTGGCGCGACCACCGTCTTCACCGCTGCGAGCCGCTCGATGATCTGCACGAGCACCTCGCCCGGCGCGTGGCCGACTTCGAACGTCTCGAGCTGGAGCCCCTCGGCGAGCGAAGGGTCTCGATTGTACGAGAAGCGAAGCTCCCGGAGCGGGCGCGCCCGGAGCGCGGCGTTGGACACCGAGGCGAGATCGTTCGTGCGCAAGGTGAGCGAGCGCAGCGCGGGAAAGAGCGAGAGCCAGTCACCCGCAGGGAGCGCGCTCCACATCGAGAGCAGCAGCGCCTCGACGCGAGGCAAACCGCTGAGCAGGTCCGCCGAGAGGGGGATTCGATTGGGCGACGCGAGCCGCAAGGTGGTGAGGTGCGGGAACCGCTCGCGCAGCGGCTCGAGGCTCTCGTTCACCTGCACGTCGAAGTGCACGTCCGTCCACGGGTAGACGCGTTCGCTGAGGTGACGGCGCGCCTCTCCGGTGACGTTGTTCACCGTGGTGACGCGGCTCATCGCGGGCGACTCGACGAGCGCGCGCAGGTGTTTGCCCGGCAGCGAGTACGGCAGGGTGACTTCGGTGACGGTCGCCCAGGCAGGGCTCCCGACGACGCTCTTCGCGCCGGTGGTGGTGAGCGCGACGCCGACGGGAAAGCCGCGGTGGGTGAGACACGCGCCGCCGGCGGAGAGCGGCAAGGTGAGCCGGGCGCGTCGCTTCCCGTCCGCGAGGAGCTCCTGCTCGCGCGCGAGCGTCTCGAAGGTGCCTTCTCCTCGGGCGCGTCGAATCTGGAGGGTGATGAACTCGCCCAGCTCGTCGCCGCGCTCGCTGAGCGAGTCGGCGTAGACGAGCCGCGGCCCATCGTCGTCGGGGTTCTCGTAGATGGCGCTCAGGAGCGCGTCGTCGCTCGTCGCGCTCCGCTTCTTGTCCGAGAGCGTCGAGTCGGCCGCGCGGCGCTCGGGGTCGAAGTGCTGCTCGAGCTCGGCGAGGCGCAATTCGTCGTCCTTCGAGAGCGCCTCGACGCGCACCTCGCCCATCGTTCTCACGCCGCGAGCGCAGAGCTCTCCAATCTGGGTGCCGATGCTGCTGTCGACGATGGTGGGGTAGCGCTTCGACAAGCTGGAGAGCCCCTCGAACGCGCGCGCGTCCTTCGAGGCGACGAGCTGGGCGACGCAGGCGCGAAAGAAGGGCAGCGCGGTGCCGGCTCGCCACGGCGGGTTCTCGAGGGCCGCGAGGATGCCCGAGACGATTCGCGCGTCCTTCCGCTTGCCCAGCGAGGTGATGCGCTCGGCGGCGACCCCCGACTTCACCGCCTTGACGATGGCCGCGAAGAGCCGCGGCACGTCACGGGGGTCCTTCTCCGCGTCGACCGCCCGCCAGGCCTCTTCGTCGGCCTTCTTGCCGCCCGCGCCCTTCACCGGCCGGGGCTCGGCGGCGTCGAGCCGCTTCGACGCCCACTCGGCGATGCGGGCCCAGCGCGGGTGACGGGTGGCGGCGTGGCGTTCGTTCGCTTCGTTGAGCAGCGCGAGCTCGTTCACGCGCCGAGCGAACCACGCCGCCCCTCCAGCTGCATCAACGGGCGATGGCTTCGACGGCGCAATGGACCGAGCCACCGTGCGGGGCGTAGGCCGAGACGTCGAGCCAGTGGGGAACGAAGCCGGCGTCGCGCAGCCGGCGATCGGCGTCGCCTCGGAGCAGCGCGGCGTCACCTCCATCGAGGGTCCCCGCGAAGACGGTGGCTCCGAGCACGAGCGCGTTCACCGGGTTGGGGACGAGCGGCGTCGCGACGGTGCCTCCATCGATGGCGCGCGCGCGAAAGAGCACCGGCAGCCGCACCACGTCGAGCGGCGCTGGAGCAACCGAGCCGCGGAGCGACGACTCCACGTCATCGAGCCGCCGCTGCAGCGAACGATTGAAGGCGATGAGCGCCGCGTCCTTGGTGGCGACCGCCGAGAGCCCGAGCGCGGGCGAAGCGAAGAGCACTCGCACGGTCCCCGACGCCGAAGGCACCGGCATCAGCACGTCGTCGACGTGGCCCGACTCGAGCCAGCTCGTGGGAACCCGGAGCGCCGGCGTCTGAACGCCCTGGGCTTCGAGCCAGGAGAGCAGCTCGGGAGTCGGGCCGTCTGCCTCGCCACCGATGATCAACCGCCCCGACGGAAACCGCCCGTGTGGCGAGAGCACCTCGAGGTTGCCGCCGTAGTCGAAGCGCGAGTCGGCGAGCACGCCCGTTCCCACCACCCCGATGGAGGGCGGGAGCCCGGTCGCGAAGGACAGCTCCGACAACCCACGCGTCGGCCCTGCGCGCGGCAGCCGAATCACCACTGAACGCGTCCCGACGATCGCCGACTGAAACGCGTCTTGGACCCAGCGATCCGCCCCGGCCGCGTCACTCCGAAGCCGGCGCAGCGTGACGGGTCGAGGCAACGCCGCTTCGAGCGCCTCGAGCACCGCCGTCGTCGGCAGCGCGTCGGCCCGCGTCACCTCGGCGGCCCACACCTCGCTCACCGGCGTCTCGGGCGTTCGCAGCACGAAGGGGGGCGTCTCGAGCACGAGTCCACCGTCGACTCCCGAGAGCCGAAGCACCGCGCGTCCATTCCAGCCCGCGCTTCGTCCGCGAACGACCTCGACCGCGAGGCGATGGGTCGAGCGCTCGAGGACCTCCGCCGCAGTCCAGCCGCCAGCGCCCGTGGCCCAGAGCCGCACTTCGCCCATCGGCGCGTCGACGGTGAGCCGGCCCGTGCAGGTTGGAGGAAGGTCGAAGGTGATCAGCTCGTCGTCACCGAAGGAAGGGCGCACCTGCACGCCGTCGATTCGTCCATCGCGGTCGTCGTCATCGAGGTTTGGCGCGATCACCACTGCGCTCGACGGAAACGCGCACGGCACCGCGGGCGGCGGGCACGCGCTCAGCCACGCTCCGAGAAGAATGAGCCCGCGCGTCATCGCTGGCGCATCTGACCGCACTTCGACCGGTTCTCGACTCCCTTTCCCGTCATCGGGGCGCCGACGCACCCACCGGAGGCTGGCGGCATATTCCGATGCAACGGGCACTGTCATTCGGTCGACGTCGCTCGCGGTGGTGCGCCAGACCGGCTGGAGCGGTGAGCGCTACTCGTCACCCTTCTGCCCGACGAACTGATCGTTCTTGTCGCGGAAGAGCACGTTGAAGGTGGTGAGCGAGCCGTAGCAGCGGGTGACGTACTGCTGCATCTCGACCTTCTCGGCGTCGGTCAGCTTCGGGTGCGCGTTGATCTTCTGCTCCAGGGTGCGGAGCCGGTCGCGCAACATCACCACCTTGTGGAAGAGCGAGTCGATGGGCAGCTCCTTCGCCTGCAGCTCGGGGTTGCCGGGCTGCATCTTCACCACGCCGCCTTCCCACTTCTGGGCGAGCGGCACGTCGGCGAGGCCCGAGGCTTCGAGGAACAGCTCCATCAGCTCTTGGCGGGTCATGGTGTCTCCTTCGAAGTCGATCTCCGTGGAGGGGTCGACGCGATTGACGAGGGTGGGGCCGACGGACGTGGGGCGCGCGGTGCCCGACGCCGAGCGCACGACGGGCGCGATCGACCGGAGCGCCTTGGGCCGGGCGGTGGCCGCTTCCTGCGCGACCTTGACCGCTTCACCTCGCGCGGCGAACGCGTTGCAGATGGGCGCCGAGGGCGGAAAGAGCGAGCGCTGCGGCTGCACCCGGCACTCTCCGACCCAGCCCTTCACGGCGTCGAGCGAGTGGGGACGCCACAGCTTGCAGTTCCCGCACACCTTCTCGTGCGGCTCGAAGGTGGGAACCGGGGGTGACGTCGACTCTTCGCCCTCACTCATTCTGCCGAGGAGTTAGTCAAAGCAGCGCGCGCGCGCCACCTCGTTCGAGGGCGACTCCTTCTGGTGGCGTCAGCCTCGGTGGCGAGCTCCGCGTTCGCGCCGCTGGACTCGCACCAACGAAACCGCAGCCTTCGCGACCGTCGAACCATTCGGCTTCGGTTGTTCGCCGGGACCTTTCACATCGAGCTGGCTTTCAGTGTAAGCCAGACATGCTCCAGCGTAATCGTCGCTCGGCTGATCAGCTGACTCGCCTGCGGTCGGTCTTCGTGCTCGCCTGGTGCGCTCTCGTCGCGTGCAGTCCCGTCTCGGCGCCGTGCGGACCGTCGACCTGTCCCAACGGGTGCTGCTCGTCGGCGGGTACGTGCGAGTCGGGCTCGGGCTCGCAGGCGTGTGGGCGCAGTGGTGGCTCGTGCACGAGCTGTTCGGTCTCGGAGTCGTGCTCCTTCGGCGCTTGCACGCCAGCGGGGTTCGGCTCGGGGGGCGGGGCGACGCAGAGCGGAGGCGGCGCCGTTGGCGGGGGCTCGAGTGGGGGCGCTTTCGGTGGAGGGGCAGGTGGAGCGGCGGGCGGACCCGTCGGCGGTGGAGGCGTCGGTGGTGGGACGGTCGGTGGAGGGACGGTCGGTGGAGGAACGGTCGGTGGTGGCACTGCGGTCGACTGTCGAACGAGCGGCGGCTGCGGCGCGAACGCCAGCTGCGACTTCCAGACGGGCCGCTGCGTCTGCGACGCGAACTACCGGCAGTGCGGCTCCGTCTGCGCGGCGTGCCCCACGGCCGGAGTGACGGCGACGACCTGCAGCGGGAACAGCTGCGTCGCGACGACCTGCGCCGCGGGCTTACGGGTCTGCAACGGCGTCTGCACGACGTGTCCTTCGGGCGCGACGGCGACGAGCTGCGACGCGCAGAACCGGTGCATCGCCACGGCATGCGCGGCAGGGTCGAGGGCGTGCGCGGGCACCTGCGCGTCGTGCCCGAGCGGCGCGGCGACCACGAGCTGTGGCGGCGCGAACCAGGCGAGCTGCGTTCCCCTCACCTGCTCGTCGGGCACCAACTCGTGCGGGGGCCTCTGCGTCCCCGACACCGACGCCACCCAGTGCGGCCCGTCGTGCCAGGTCTGCCCCGCGGAGACGACACCCACCGGCACCTGGGCGCCCGTCTGTCGCGCGAGCGTCTGCGGCCAGGGCTGCCCAGCAGGCGAAGCGCTCTGCAAGGGCGTGTGCGCGGCCGGGAGCTGCGTCTGGTCGACGACCTCCGTCACCGCGTCCTCGACGAAGTTCTCGGTCGCCTCTCGAGAGAACATCGTCAGCGCAGAGGCCTACCTCGCCTTCCTCAAGCCCGACCCGCGCACCGTCGGCTCGCCAGTTCGAACCTTCATCAACGCCTTCACCCGCACGAGCGCGATCCAGGAGCCGACCGGCACCGGCTGGCAATCGGCCACCGACGGCTCGGGCTCGGCGCCGCTCGCCGTGTCGATGAGCACCGGCGTCTTCAGCTACGGGCTGCCCATCAGCTCCACGCGCTACGACGTGTACTCGTGCAACACGAGCTACTGCTCGGTCCGCTCGCTCACCAATGGGTCGGGAATCGACTCGACCGAGACTGGCATCGCCGCCATCTCGCAGAACGTCTCCTCGGCGCTGCCCTGGAGGCTGTCGCACGACCTCGAGGACTGTTGCGGCTTCAGCACCGCTCCCTCGGCGGTGTGGAACGTCTCGACGCCCACGACGAAGCGGCTCGCCTGGCTGACCTCCACCGGCGCACTTCAGCTCGCGACCCGCGGCACCTCGAGCTGGTCGACGAGCACGCTCTCGAGCGCACCTCCCTCCGTCACCTTGCTGCGCGCCAAACCAAACGGCGACCTCGTCAACGTCGAGCGAACCGCGACCGGCCTCGAGGTGCGCGTCCAGTCCGCCGGGTGGAACCCGATTCAGCTCTCGCTGCCGAGCGGCGCGGTGTGGAAGGCGAAGTTCGACTTCAACGGGGTGTTCCGGGTGGTGAGCAGCGACTCGTCGACGGGCACGATGCTGCACACCCTGCAGGGCAGCACGTTCGCGAGCGAGCTCGTCGCGACCCAGAGCTTCGGCGCGGTCGACTTCACCGTGCTCCGCGACGACGCGGCGGTGGTGGTGGGTGGCGCGGGGAGCGGCTTGGTCGTCTTCCGCTGATCAGCGCACCATCGCCTCGAGGCTCGCGCGCACCGGGCTGTCGGAGAACCGGCTGACGAACGAGGCGACCCGCCGCTTGGCCTCGTCCTTTCGGCCAGCGCCCACCAAGGCCTGAATCGCGAGCGTCTCCCGCTCCTCGACGAGCTGGCCCGAGGGAAACTGCGCTTCGTGCGACGCGACGGCCGCGAGCGCCTGGCTCCAGTCCTTCGCGCCGATGGCCGACCTCGCCACGTCGAGCACCACCCGCTCCTTGCCCAAGGTGTCCACCGTGGCTGGGTTCTTCTTGGGAACCGAGGTGGGAACGCGAGGTGGCGCAGGCGTGGGCGGCGAGGGCGTGGCGGGCACCTCGACGCGCTCCACCACCACCCGCTTCTCGACGGAGTTGGGCCGCAGCACCAATCGATCGGCCGCGACGCCGAGCCCGACGCCGACGGTGAGCGTCAGCACCGGCAACACCTTGAGCAGCACCGTCGCGCCACCCTTCGCCGCCGCGGCACCTGCGCTCGTCGACGCCGCCGCGCCGCTCGCCATCGCCGCCAGCCCCGCCGACGCCTTCACCTTGAGCAGCACTCCTTCCGCCACGCCGGGTGGGAGCGCGGGAGGCGCGGACAACGGCTGGAGCGCCGAGAGGACGTCGTCGGGCAACGGTTCGAGCTCGAGGTCGTTCATGCCGCTGCTCCTGCAGAAGGGGTCTGCCGACGCCGGACGGCGGCCGTGAGCTCGAGCCGGGCGGTGCGAAGGCGGGTGTAGGTCGTCGCGGGAGGCACGTTCATCACCTCGGAGATTTCGTTCGGTGAGAGGCCCTCGAAGTGGTGCATCACGAAGGCGACGCGCTGCGGCTCCTCCAACTCGGCCAGCGCCGCCTGCACGAGCGCGCCCGTCTTTCGTGCTTCGACGCGCGCCTCCAAGTCACCTTCGTCGCGTCGCTCGGGCAGCTCGTCTCGCTGCTCCTCGAAGCGACGGGCGCCCGTCTTCCGCCAATCGCCGTACACGTTGCTCGCCACGCCCAACAGCCACGGCCGCAGCGGTCGCGAGGCGTCGTAGGTGCTCCAGCGCCGCACGACGGTGAGGAACACGTCGTGGAGGAGGTCGGGCACGTCGGCCGCTGGCGCTCCCAGCCGCACGAGGAAGCCGTGCACCGCGCCGAGCTCGGCCTGGTACACGCGCTCCAGCGTCTGTGAGTCCATCGTCATGGGGAGGGTCGACTGCCTGCAGGGGATTGGAACGAGGCGGTCGATTCTCTTTCCTCCGCCCCGCTGCCAGACGAGAAATCGTGGCGCACCGCGAGGCCTGCCGAGCCGACCACCGGCCAGGTCGCCCAAGCCGTTGATGTTCCCGAGAGAACGGTGACGCGAATGAACGACGCTTGAACGCGGACGAACGGCTCGATGCTCCACTGGTCGCCCACCTTGAACGACAGCGCCGCCTCGAGGCCGCCCAGCGCGAGTGGACTCGTGCCTCCCGACGCGCCCTGCACGAAGAGGACGCCGGCGCTCAGCGGCACACGGAGGCGCACCAGCCCGAGCTCGACCCCGGGCGACAGCGAGACGAGCGCAGGGAGCGAGGTGATGGTGACGCTCCCGACGGTGAGCGCCGCGGGAACGTCGAGGCGCAGCTCCGCCTCGGCGAGGAACACGCCGAACGAGAGGCCGGCGTGGAGCGCGGCGCCGGCGGTGAGGTGGGGAGAGAGGCCAGCGCTGCCGAAGAGCGCGCCCCCAGCGGAGAACTGAACGCGTGGAGCGGCTGCGGCGGTGGGCGCTGGTTCGGGTGGCTGCGCCGGCGCGAGCTCGAGCACCACGGCGATGGCGAGGGCGAGCGATTGGGTCAGCTCCCGGCAGTCGGTCGAGGTGCGTCGGCGCGCGAGCCCGCCGTCCACCGAGAGGTTCGAGGCCCAGCCAGCGCCGTCCTTGGTGATGGTGGCGACGAAGCGCGGGCCGGTGGTGCCGTCACGAAACGGGTCTCTCCCGAGGCGCACGCTGATGGCGTCACGAATCGCCCGCTCGTCCCCACACGTCCCGTCCGAGGAGAAGGAGAGCGAGGTCGGGCTCGCGGCGAGGACGAGGAGCAGCGGGAGCATCGAAGGGCCGGCAACAATTTCCGAGGCACGGGTCCAACACAAGTCATCGATTCGGAGGCGTGATGACTCGGACGGTGTTGGTGATGGCCTTGGCAGCTTGTGGCGTGGCGGTGGAGCCGGCTCCTGTGGAGTGCACGCGCGCGAGCTGCGCTGGCTGTTGCTCGGCGACGGGTGAGTGCCAGGCCTGCAGGGTCGCGCCGCAGAGTCGTGCCGACGCGGGTGGTGCGTTCGACGCGGGGCACATCGACGCTGGGACCGACGCCGGCAGCCGGCTCGACGGTGGCCTCGGCGACGCAGGAATGCACGACGCAGGCGCGGTGGATGCTGGTCGCCCGTGCAGCTCGATGGCGCGCTGGCCTCCCAACGAAGCGAGCGACGGCGAGCTGGAGTGCGCGGCGACGACGGCGTTTCGCTCGAGCGGTGGGAACGGGCGGGTCGAGGTCGTCGCTGGCCGCACCGGCAATGGTCTGCGCTTCACCACCGCGAGCGGGCTCTTCAACAACGAGTTCGCGTCGACCTGGACGGTTCGAGTCACCCGGGCCGGCCGGCACTGCGCGAGCGCCTTCGTCCGAGGCACCGCCACCGCCATCACGATGCGGCTCTATCTCGGGCCCGCAGGCTCGGCGGCTGGTGAGCAGTTCGATCTCCCCGGCCCGGTCGCGAGCTGGACTCGGGTTCCGCCCACCGTGCGAGTGGTGAGCGCGATGGGCCAGCCGGGTGACGTCGGCTTCCTCGTGTTCGTCGACAAGACGCAGCTCCCGGGCGCCACCATCGAAGTCGACGACCTGGACGTGTGGCGGAGTGACGACGGGAGCTGTACCGAGCGCTGAGCCTCGGGTTTCGGGGTGGGGGTTGCTCCGAGGAGCGCCGCTCTGCGAAAGGTCGCCGAGAGAATTTTCGGGCGCCGGTTCCAACCATGAGCATGACGACGATTTTCAGAGTGATGGTGGTGGCGGCGGCGGTCGCGCTCTTCGGCTGTGAGACGACGGTTCAGGCAGGCGCCTGTGGCCCGCGAAACTGCACCGGCTGCTGCACGCTGGCGGGTGAGTGCAAGCTGGGCGCGGAGCCGGCGACGTGCGGTTCGGCCGGCACGATGTGCATCAACTGCCTCGTCGCGGGGCAGATTTGCTCGGTCGGGCAGTGCGTGCAGCAGGTCTTCAACACCTCCGGCGGTGAAGCGGGCGGAGGCTCGGCGGGCGGAGGCTCGGCTGGGGGAACGAGCAGCAGCTGCGATTCGACGAGCTGCGCCGGCTGCTGCGCCGAGGGCCGGTGCCAGCTCGGTGTCTTCGATTCTGCGTGCGGAGTGAAGGGCGGCGCGTGCGTGAGCTGCGGCGCTGGCAGTTGCCGCGCGTTTCCACCGGGCCCGGGCGGCGTCTCCCAGGGCGGCGCGTGCGTCGGCGGAACGGGCGGCGGCTCGGCAGGGTGTACCTCGGCGACGTGCCCCAACGGGTGCTGCAGCGCGGGGGTGTGCCAGACGGGCACGTTGCCGGAGGCGTGCGGCTGGGGCGGCCAGGCGTGCCAGGTGTGCAGCGGCACGTGCTCGAGCGAGCGAACGTGCGTGGGCGGTTCGGGCGGCGGCTTCGTGAGCGGTGGCGGGGGC
>Ga0268298_10005466_pt1 | contig 11887 bp, 1 predicted proteins | sample WWTPWeurt_MetaG_FD_194462 | JGI IMG/M metagenome (GOLD analysis project Ga0268298, IMG submission 194462) | Activated sludge microbial communities from WWTP in Nijmegen, Gelderland, Netherland - WWTP Weurt | ecosystem: Engineered > WWTP > Aerobic digester > Activated sludge | place: Netherlands...
TTCGGTGCGAACCGGGTCGTCTACATGAACAGCGGCAACACCGCACTTACGAGCGACGCCGCGTTCGTCTTCAACGGTACGAACCTCGGGATCGGGACGACGACCCCGTACGCTCGACTCTCCGTCGGGGGGAACGTGGTCGCGAACAGCTTCGTCGCCACCTCGAGTACCAGCACCTTCGCCGGTGTCACCACGACGGGACTTAGCGTCACGAGTACCGCCACCAGTACCTTCGCGGGAGGCATCCAGAGCGCATACGCATCGACGAGCGCGCTGCGCCTCTCCACCTTCTTCCAGAACGGTCTCGCCGACTGTTCCGCGGAGAGCGGCACGGTACTGTACAACGCCACCACCGGTCTCTTCTCCTGCGGCGCCGACGCAAGCGGCTCGGGCACCGCGGTCGCAACGGTCGAAGAGAACAACGCATCGGTCGTCGCCCCCGCACTTTCCATGGACTTCATCGGGAGCGACTTCACCGTCACGAATGACGGCGGCAGCGAAGCGGATGTGGCGATCGACTACGCGAACTCCGGCATCACCCGCAAGGGGCAGAACGAGTCGGTCACCGGTTCGTGGAACTTCTCGAACCTCTCCTCCGCCTCCACCACCCTGACCGGCAGTACCACCTTCCAGAACGCGACCGGCACCACGATGCGCGTCACCACCCTCGGTGTCGGCAGCGACTACCTCTCCGATATCACGGGCAGCGGCCTCGTCCTTTCGGCAGGCGCGCTCACCGTCGACGATGTCACCCCCGCGATGCTCCAGGCGACCGACTTCGGAGAGTTCACCTGCAACGGCACCACCTGCTCGATCGACGCCGAGACGATCGGCCTCGAGGAACTCTCGGATGTCACCGCGATGACGAAGAACCTCGGCGACCTCCTGTACTGGAACGGCAGCGCATGGGCCGACCTCGCCACCTCGTCCTTGAACGTCGCCCTCGCCAACACCACCGGCACGCTCGCCGCCACCCGCGGGGGCACCGGTCTCTCGACCGTCACGCAAAACCAGCTCTTGATCGGCGGTGCGGGGAACACCTGGACCCAGGTCGCGACCTCCGCGCTCGGCATCGCCCTCGCTGACACGACCGGCACGCTTCCGATCAACCGCGGCGGTACCGGCGCCACCGCCTTCGGTGCGAACCGGGTCGTCTACATGAACAGCGGCAACACCGCACTTACGAGCGACGCCGCGTTCGTCTTCAACGGTACGAACCTCGGGATCGGGACGACGACCCCGTACGCTCGACTCTCCGTCGCAGGAACCGTCGTTGCCGCGAACTACGTGGCGACCAGTACCACCGCCACCAGTACGTTCGCGGGAGCGGTGGGGATCGGCACCACCAGCCCCTCTTCTATCCTCGCACTCGATCGCCGCAACCTCTCGGGTACGAATACGGTAGGCGGTATCGACACCTACCTCGGCTTTACGAACAGCGTACAGAGCGCCGTACTGTACGGCAACCGCTCGTACCTCACCTTTGCGCCCACTGCCACGAGCACCCTTGTGGGGAACATGCTGCGTATCGAGGACAACTCAACGTACGGCAACACGGTACGCGGCCTCGAGGTGCAAGCGGACAAGGGACTCAACACCCTTGGCGAGAACACCGCCATCTCCGGCTACGCGCGCACCTTTGGCGTACGCGGTACGACACGCGGAGATGCGGGAGCGGTGGCGGAACCGGCAGGTATCTTTGGCGAAACCCAGGGCACCACACAGGGCAACGCGCTCCGCGGCTACTCGGGCACCATCACCTCCGCCTCCCTTATGAAGCTCTACCACGACACCTCCGCCTTCACCGGCACCGGTCTCACCATGGACTTTGGCAACACCGCCGGCTCGTTCACGGGGAACTTCCTCGACCTCAAGAACGCAGGCACCTCGCTCCTGCGTATCACCAGCACCGGCGCGCTCATATCCTCGAGTATTGCCACCAGTACCTTCACGAACGGCCTCGACCTTGCGGGCGGTTGCTATGCGGTGAATGGTGTATGTATCGGCGCGGGTAATGGCACCGTTTCTTCTGGTCTTTCCGGTCAATTCGCTTTCTACAACACCGACGGCACCACACTCTCCGGTACGAGCACACTCTTTCTTGCCACGACGACTGGTAACATAGGAGTGGGCACCTCGTCGCCCTGGGCGAAACTCACCGTATGGGCCGGAAGTTCAGCGACTAATACGCCGATTTTCAGTGTCGTGAATGTGGCTTCGACGAGCGTCTTCTCAATCGTTTCGTCAGGTAGCTATGCCACGACATCCGTCATGGGCGGATTTGATGTAAATAACGGCGCGTTGCGTTACGACTACACAGGAAATATGACTTCCATCGAACGGTTAAGTATGGGCAACATGAAAATGGAAGATAACGCCGGCAGGGTATCGTGGATCGACATGCCTGTGGATTACCGAGCGGCTACAGGCACCGTCATGGCGTACAGTGCTCAACTTGACTCCACGGCGCTCCTCACCATATGGGGCGAGGCGGGGTCGAGTACGGTGAGTAAGACTCGTGTCGTGATTGGTACGACTACCGACGCTATTCTTACCTCCACGAACATTCCGAATGGTTCGCTTATTGTGCAGGGCGGGGCGTTGTGTGTGGATAACCCGGTGGGTATCGGCAATCACTGTGCCACGAGCGTACGTGCGAGCGGCACCATCTATGCCGTCGCCGCTTCGGTAACCGCCCTCGACCTCGCCGAGCTCTACCCCACGAAAGACGATACGCTTGCCGCAGGCGAGCTCCTCATGCTCGATCCCGAAAACCCCGTGTTCGTCTCCCGCTACGGAACCACCTCCGCAAGTACCACACCCACCCTCCTCGGTGTCGTTTCCACGCGGCCGGGTATCCTCCTCGGTGGTTTTGAGGACAACCCCGAGCTCATGAACGAGCACAAGGTGTCGGTGGCGCTCTCAGGCAGGGTACCGGTGTGGGTGAGCGACGAGTATGGCGCCATCAAGGTGGGCGATCGTATCGGTGTCTCGGCCAACCTCCCCGGGTATGGTGCACGCGCGGCAGCCACCGGCTACACCGTAGGCATCGCCCTCGAAGCGTTCACCCCCGAGGCGCACGCGACCGACACCCCCGCCGTGGGCTCGATCCTCGTGTTCGTGGATCCGCAGTACTACTTCAGCAACGACGAGCTCTTCATCGACCACACCACCGGCTACGTGGGGATCGGCACCACCACCCCGACCCGTGCACTCACCGTAGACGGGGAAGTGGGTGCCCAAGCATTCGTGAACCTCTCCACACGCGATGCCAAGAAGGACATCACGTACCTCACCCAAGAGGAGCGTACGAGCGCCCTCACCGAGCTCCGCGGCCTGAAGCTCGCCACGTACCACTACAACGACGAAGCTTCCTCCTCACCGCTTCGCCTGGGTCTTATCGCCGAGGAAGCCCCCGCCTCCGTACTCTCGGCCGACGGGAAGGGGGTAGACCTCTACAAGCTGAACGCCCTCACCCTCGCGGGTGTCCAAGAGCTCTCGCAAAAGGTCACCGCGCTCGAGAACATCCTCGGCATCTCGCTCGCCGACCTCGGCACCACCACCCCCACAGGCGAAGGTGGTGGCAACGGCCTCCTTGCGTTCGTGCTTGAGGGCTTGCGCGGGCTCGGGGTGTCGATACGGGATGGGTTCGCATCCTTTACCTCACTCTTTACGGATGAGCTCACTGTCGGTTCTCAAGCACGACCCGCCGGCATCCAACTCTACGACGAGGTAACCAACGAGCCGTACTGCGTGCGGGTGCGTAATGGCGCCCTGGTGCAAAGCGCAGGGGAGTGTAATAGCGCAGAAACTCCCGCCGTGGTTCCTCCCGACAGCGTCCCTAACCAGAGCGACACTCCAAGCACCGGTGAAGAGGGCACAAGTACGGATATGTTTGTGGAAAACGCCAATACAGGGACTAACGTCACAGATGCTATAATGAACACCACCCCATCATCGACAGAGTCCGAGGTTCCACCGGACTTGCCAACAAGTGAAAATACGGGCGAGCAACCCGTCGCAGGCGCATAACGGTTGAGGAATGAGCAAAACGATATGTATACCAAAAAAAAAGATTCACAACCCTTTTCTCAAACACAGAAAGTGGCGATCGTCGGCTTCCTTCTGTGCCTCATCGGGGGTGTGTGGTTTGCCGCATCGGGTCGTGCGGCAACGTGGCTTAGCTTGACACTCTCCACGAACCCGGACCTTGAGCGGGGACTCATTGCTCACTGGACGTTTGACAGTGCCGCCGTCGATCGCAGTACCTCTACCGCGGAGATCCGGGATCGTGTGGCTTCGTACCACCTCAACTGGCAGAACCATGCGACGACAACCGCCCTCGGGGTACTTGGGCAAGCCATACAGCTTGATGGGGTCGACGATTACCTGGGTACAACAAATCTCGGATCCAGTGTGTACACCATTGCGCTGTGGGTAAACTTTTCCACCTCAAGCCTTTCAAAGAACCTTGTCACCCTCAACGGCACCGAGTATATCAGCACAAACGGTTCGGGAAACGCCACCGCAACGTACCAAACGGCAGGCACAATCGTAACCTACGTCGATGGTTCCGCGGCATCCGTTAACATTCCGCGTCCGGGCGAGTGGCACCATATCGTGGTGACGTGTACTGCGGCACGCAACGCGTCCACGTTTGAAATCGGCAGGTTTGGATCGTCATACGCCGGTTTTTCGGTAGATGACGTCCGCGTGTACAGCCGTGCACTGTCTGCGTCCGAAGTATCACGTTTGTACGGCCTCGGGGCAACAACTCGTATGGGAGTCACCTTAGACACAAACGCCGACCTTCAGAACGGCCTCGCAGGGCACTGGACCTTCGACGGTGTGGACATGGGGGCGGGGACGACGAGTGAACAACTGCGGTACCTCGACCGGGTCGGTACGGGACGCTACGGGGAGTCGTTCGGTGACATGTTCGGTTCGGAAGGGGAGGCACTTGGAAGCGGTAGCAAGGCGTGGGACCTCACGTACTACGGGCAGTACATCTACGTTGCAGGGTACGGCGTCCCCACGTCCACCAACTGCAACTATATCGAGAAACGCGGCATGTCCGATGGTGTGCTCGTTTCCGACTTTGGATTGGGGGGTGTCGCAACGAGCAGCGGCCAGGTGTTCACCGAAATCAAAAACGACGGTACCTACCTCTACACCGTGGGGCGGGGATGGGATGACAACTGGCGCATCGAGAAGCGCTATATGTCCACCGGCGCGCTCGTGGCCGGGTTCGGTACGAACGGTGTCGTTACGGGAGCCTCGACAAGTTTCGTACCCGAAGCTGCAGTACTCGACGGTACCAACCTGTACGTAGCCGGTCATGACGATAGCGGTGGCTACCACTGGCGTATCGAGAAACGCCTCATGTCGACCGGCGCGCTCGTGGCGGGGTTTGGTACGTCCGGCGTGGTGACCGGTACGCTCGGATACGTGTACGACATGATCAGCGACGGCACGAATCTGTACCTTACCGGGTATGATTCTACTTGGAGTGACACACGTACCGAGAAACGCCTCATGTCGACCGGCGCGCTCGTGGCCGGGTTCGGTACCGGAGGAGCGGCAACCACGACCGACGGCACGATGGGCACCTCGATCACGAGCGACGGTACCAACCTCTACATCGGCGGGTATGGGTGCGAGGGGGGGTGCACGTACGCGTCCTTCTGGATGCTCGAAAAACGCAGCATGTCCACCGGCGCGCTCGTAGCCGCGTTTGATTCAGACGGTATCATACTACCCGGTTCTTACGGGGAAGTGTGGGGTATTGAAAACGACGGTACCTATCTATATGCAGCGGGGTGTCCGACTTATCCGTGCGCTGCCAATTGGAAAATAGAGAAGCGCTTGCTTTCCGACGGTTCGTTCGTATCCGGTTTCGGTTCTTCCGGGGTCGTTACCGATACGGGTGGGTATGGCGATAGAGTCGACATCACGAAAATCGGCTCCTACCTCTACGTTACCGGGGAAAAAAACTGGGCAGCGGGGTTACGTACCACGAAGCGTCTCGCGTCGAACGGTACGTTGGTTGCAACGGGGACGAAGCAGGTCGAGGGGGCCATCGGGCAGGGCATTAAGCCCGCGGGCGCGTTCTCGATCGGTAGCAGCACCGGCCCGTCCAATATTCAGACGGTTGCTTTCTGGATTAAGGTCGATGAAGAGCCGACATCCACGGAACCTTTGATGCAGCTCACAACAAAAGCATACGTGTCACTCCTCAATACGGGAAAAGCAACCACGACCGGCTTTACCTCGCCTGTTCTATATGTGAACGGCGTCGCTACCACAACGCTTCCCCGCAAGGGAACCTGGGCGCACATTGTTGCCATATCGACCACGGGAACAACCACAAGCAACTTGACGCTCTGCAGGACGCCGGCGGTGAGTGCCTGTAGCGACATATCGTTCGACGACCTCCGGCTATACACACGTGCGTTGTCGGCAAACGAAGTGGTGCGTCTGTACGGTCTCGGGGCAACCACCCACGTGGGTGTGACACTCGACACAGACCCGGTGCTCGAGAGCGACCTCATTGGACACTGGAGCTTCGATGGGCCGGACACAGAGCGAGTGGCGACGAGCGGGGAGCTTTCGTTTCTCGATACGAGTACCGGCGGGCGACACATTGTGCCGAGCAGCATAGATGCGTTCGGTACCGGAGGCGTGGTGACCAGTACGGGTGGTAAACAGGTGTACCAAGCGGTACAGGATGACACCTACCTCTACATCGCCGGCTCGGATGACAGCTCAAACATGCGCCTCGAGAAGCGTCTGAAGTCGGACGGCTCCCTTGTGGCGGGGTTCGGCACAAACGGCGTGGTAACCAGTGCTGGGGGAATCTACACTACTATAACACGTGATGCGACCAACCTGTACCTTGGAGGACGGGACGGATCGTCGAACTGGTACCTTGAAAAGCGTCTCATGTCGACCGGTGCGCTTGTGACCGCGTTCGACGGCGATGGTATTTTTTCCACAACGACGGTGTACATGACACCTTCGGCAATGGCGACCGACACGTCATACATATACATACAAGGTTACTCTGGTACCCAAAATTATCGCATTGAGAGACGCAACATAACAACCGGGGCACTCGTTGCGGGTTTTGGCACGAATGGTGTGGTGACCGTAAATGCTTTCTACATTGAAACGCAAGACATGTGGGGAGATGCCACTTACCTTTATTCGGCAATCTACGACACTTACTATCTCGACACCAACTGGGTAGAAAGGCGCTTAAAGACAACAGGCGCCCTTGCTGCTGGTTTTGGAAGTGGAGGGAAAGCCACAACAAGCACTGTGCAGGGCAACAGTATCAAGTCGGATGGTACCAATCTGTATGTATTCGGTAGCACTAAAAACGTGACGGGAGCCGCAACCGTAAAATTTTTAGTGTCGAACGGGACACGTGTTACGTCATTTGGTTACATGGGCGATGCGACAAGCACAAACGATTACTGCAGAGGAGGAAAGGCATCCGACAGAGACGCCACATACCTCTACCTTGCGAGCGAGGTCGGATGGTGCATCGAAAAACGTTCCCTGTCGACCGGCGGACTTGTTGGCGAGTTTGGAGGCAGTGGTGTTGCCGCCAACGGCTCCGGGGGCGGGTATGCCCCGAAAGATATACTGGTCGATGCCGCATACCTCTACACCGTAGGCGACAATGGCACCGACTGGCGCATTGAGCGGCGCCTCAATACGACCGGTCTCCCCGAAGCATCTATTCCTTTTGCATCAACGACGGAGGGTGTCATAGGGCAGGCCCTCTCACTACGGAGAGAGCTTACGGTTGGCACCGGTCCGTCAAACGTGCGCTCGGTTGCCTTTTGGGCCAAGGTTGCCACACCTACGCAGCAGCTGATGCAGGTGAGTGGCTCTGACTACGTGAGTGTTTCCAACGGCGCCATCTCTGTGGCCGGTTTTTCCCCGGCGACCGTGTATGTCAACGGTTCTCAAACGACAACATTGCCGATCAACGAGTGGGCGCACATTGTGGTGACCACATCGAATGCCGTGAATGCAACCGCGCTCAAGGTATGTAAAACACCCTCCGGTACTTGCAACGCATCGTTTGACGATCTCCGACTGTACAGCAGAGAATTGTCCGCTCCGGATATAGCACGATTACGCGGGTTGGGTGTATAAAAAACACCATCCGCGACCAATCATCCAACTTCCCGTTCTTGCAAGCGAAGCGCGGCAATCCAGGACGTGGTTTATGCCGAACGGTATTAATGATGGCATATCACACCTTTTCATATCAAAATCGGTGCACACAAAAAAGCAGCACCCTGTCACAAGCAATGCTCTTTTAAGAAGAAAAAAGTATGTTTTAAGCCATATTTTCATATTTTGTGCACGTTCTGTCAAAAGAACGGCCTAGTTAACGGCGTGTGTTTAAAAAATCAATCTAAACATAGATATTTTGGCTACATCCTCATATGTTACCGAAATGTGGGGTAACGATTTCGTGCCAATGCGCAAAAGCATAACCGCACATTAATTAATAGGGATTTATGCCATCTTCAGTTAAGTGACGATTTCTTCTTGATCGTTTTTGCGAGTGAGATGAAGCAATCTGTAGGTAGTTAGACGTAGCGTGCGGTGTTAAAGATTGCATTGCACAAAACGTTTAATCAAAAACTCTGCGGCTTGCGGCGGAGTTTTTGATCGTGTGGATCCTTACACTTATCCACACTCACGCATATCGTTCGTCGTTTCGAGCGGTTATACTTGAGTGGTAGGGGGCACGCACTATCGGCGCGTGCCTTTCGTGTATGTACAGCACACCTCTCAAAAAGAACCTCCGCACCCCGCTCTCCCCGAGGGCTATTTTCGTGCGACACAGGTACGCTGCGTCTCTCGCGCTCCGCATACGTGCCGCCATGCCGCGCGCGGATGCGCGCATGTTCGTTGAAGCGCCCACCGCGTGTCGACATGACGAACCGGATCGTTTCCCTCGTGACAGGTATTCGCTCGTAGTCGAGAGTGCCGGAGCGAGAATGAAGAGAGGGTGACGCGCGTGAGCCCCGCGCCACCACAATCGTATGGGACACACAACAGACAGGAGCAACATTCCACAGCCAACCGAGGGTACCGCAGCACTGGCTCGCGACGTGCGTATGTTCCCGGGTATACGTGCGTCCTTTGTTCTCGTTGCGGGTTTGGTGTTTGCGAGTGTACCGGTGTGTGCACATGCCGCCACCGTCTCCGGCACCGTGTATACCGATGAAGGAGCAACACAGCTCACAACCGCTGGCAAGACCATAGCGCTCAAGGTGAACGGGGCGGGCACGTACTCGACCACGACCATAGCGGCAAGCGGGGTGTGGTGCATCAACACTGTCACCATCGCCGCAGGCGACACCATTACTGTGTGGGTGGACAACGACGCCACATTTCGCACGGTGGTCGTAACGAGTGCGTCGACCACGGCAGACATCACCGGGCTCGATCTCTACAAGGACCGTGTGATCGTGCGCCACGAAGCTTCAAGCGGCTCCATCGGTATCGCAAACCTGGCCCTGTACGACGGTAGTAGAGACACCGACATCCCCTATCGCGCCTCCACCTCGACCGCAACATTCGCTGTGTCTCCCTACACCGAGCTCCACGTGTGGGCCGGGGACACACTGTTAGTCAACGGCACGGTAACGATAAACGGCAACGCCTCAAGCACCTCGGCGACCGACGGCACGATCCATGTTGACGACGGTGCCACGTACTCCGGTCTGGCAACAACGCTCGCCGGCAGCCTGACCGTGGATACAAACGCGTACGTCGTTTCGAGCTGGAACTGGACCTTCAACGCCACGACCACCGGCAAGACCATTACCCTCACGAACGCAAGCTCAAGTATGCTCGGCGCAGTGACCTTCAACGGCACGAACGGTGGTTGGACCTTCACCACGAACGCCAGCACCACCGACCTTACCGTCTCCGCGGGCACTGTCACCGCACCCGCGGTCCTCACCGTGACCGGCAACTTCACCCAGAACGGCACCTGGAACGCAAATGGCGGTATGATGTACCTGAACGGCGTTTCCGGCACCCTCTCCGGCACCCTCTCCGGCACGAGCGCGCTCGGGAGCACGACTTTCGCGTTGCCTCCCGCCTTCGACACCGACGGCGCGGTGGATGGTGTCGCGGCGTCAGGCTATGCCTACGCCATCACCGCCGACGCCTCCTACCTCTACATCGCGGGTCGTGACGACTCCTACCACTGGCGTATCGAGAAGCGCGACATAGCGACCGGCGCACTCGTCACCGCCTTCGACACCGACGGCGTGGTGGATGGTGTCGCGGCTTCGTATGTCGCCAACGCTATTGTTGCTGACGCCTCGTACCTCTACATCGCGGGGTATGACGACTCCACCAACTGGCGCATCGAGAAGCGCGACAAAACAACCGGCGCGCTCGTGACCGCGTTCGACACCGACGGCGTGGTGGATGGCGTCGCGGCGTCAGAGGTCGCCTACGCCATTGTTGCTGACGCCTCGTACCTCTACATCGCGGGGTATGACAGCTCCTCCAACTGGCGCATCGAGAAGCGCGACATAGCGACCGGCGCACTCGTCACCGCCTTCGACACCGACGGCGTGGTGGATGGGGTAACGGCGTCGAATGTCGCCTACGCCATTGTTGCCGACGCCTCCTACCTCTACATCGCGGGGTATGACAGCTCCTCCAACTGGCGCATCGAGAAGCGCAACATAACGACCGGCGCACTCGTCACCGCCTTCGACACCGACGGCGTGGTGGATGGCGTCGCGGCGTCAGAGGTCGCCTACGCCATTGTTGCTGACGCCTCGTACCTCTACATCGCGGGGTATGACAGCTCCTCCAACTGGCGCATCGAGAAGCGCAACATAACGACCGGCGCACTCGTCACCGCCTTCGACACCGACGGCGTGGTGGATGGCGTCGCGGCGTCAGACTATGCCTACGCTATCACCGCCGACGCCTCCTACCTCTACATCGCGGGTCGTGACGACTCCTCCAACTGGCGCATCGAGAAACGCAACATAACGACCGGCGCGCTCGTCGCCGCGTTCGACACCGACGGCGTGGTGGATGGGGTAGCGGCGTCAGAGGCTGCTCTCGCCATCACCGCCGACGCCTCCTACCTCTACACTGCGGGGTATGACAGCTCCTCCAACTGGCGCATCGAGAAGCGCAACATAACGACCGGCGCACTCGTCACCGCCTTCGACACCGACGGCGTGGTGGATGGCGTCGCGGCGTCGTATGTCGCCTACGCTATCACCGCCGACGCCTCCTACCTCTACATCGCGGGTCGTGACGACTCCTCCGACTGGCGCATCGAGAAGCGCGACATAACGACCGGCGCGCTCGTCGCCGCCTTCGACACCGACGGCGTGGTGGATGGGGTAACGGCGTCGAATGTCGCCTACGCCATTGTTGCCGACGCCTCCTACCTCTACATCGCGGGTCGTGACGACTCCTCCATTGACTGGCGCATCGAGAAACGCGACAAGACGACCGGCGCACTTGTGAGTGCGTTCGACACCGACGGCGTGGTGGATGGTGTCGCGGTGTCGCAAGTCGCCTACGCCATTGTTGCCGACGCCTCGTACCTCTACATCGCGGGTCGTGACGACTCCTCCAACTGGCGCATCGAGAAGCGCGACATAATGACCGGGGCACTTTCGGCACTTTTGAACGGTGAGAGCTACATCTTCGCCAACAACGCCAGTACTTCCGCGTTTACCGTCATGAACGCCTCCACCACGGTCGTGGCCCCCCCGCTCCTCTCCGTTGCCGGCAACTACACCAACAACGGCACCACCACGTTCGGGAGCGGAGTGTACTTCAACGGATCCTCTCCGCAAACGCTCGCGGG
>Ga0268298_10005467_pt1 | contig 11885 bp, 11 predicted proteins | sample WWTPWeurt_MetaG_FD_194462 | JGI IMG/M metagenome (GOLD analysis project Ga0268298, IMG submission 194462) | Activated sludge microbial communities from WWTP in Nijmegen, Gelderland, Netherland - WWTP Weurt | ecosystem: Engineered > WWTP > Aerobic digester > Activated sludge | place...
TTTTTTGGGCTTCAGAAGCAAGGACTTCGTCCAACATGGAGTTCATGTGCCCCTGCATCAGGAGCCTTGCTTGCTGCGGGTTCCTCAGTTTCAGCGCTTCAGCGATCAGCAGGTGATAACGTAGGGCTCGCAATAATGCATTCGGGTCCAGAAGAATGGCGCGGCGGCTTTCCAGAAACAAGTCGCTAACGCCTTCCATGGTCTGAAAAAGGATCGGGTTGCGGGCGGCTTGTGCGATCTGACGATGAAATTGAACATCGAGCTCGGCGAAGCCATGTCCTTTTCGATCTTCTTCCTCCATTTGGCGCGCGAGACCCTCGATCACAGCCAGTTCTTCATCTGTGCCGCGTTCAGCCGCAAGAGAGGCCAGCTCCGGCTCCAGTATGCGGCGGGTTTCCGCAAGCGCAAGGAGTAGCCCGTCGCCAACGTTTTGAAAGTGACTGGATATTTCTGTTGCGGGACGCGCACCTGTGACATACACTCCGCTGCCATGTTCGATCTTGACCAAACCGATCGATTGCAGGGATCGCAGCGCCTCGCGAATGGAGCCCGCTCCCACCTCAAACTCTTTTGCCAGCTGGGCAATGCTTGGCAGGCGGTCTCCGGGCAGCCAGTCGCCCTGCCGGATGCGTTGCTGCAAGTCTTCAAAAATATTTTCATAAACCAGATTCCCGTTCATGGGGATCTTTTTTATTTTTTGAATAGAAGCATGTTTCGGATCAGTCTCAATCATACGCTCTCCATTTCAAGTACCAATACTTGCATTACCGAACGATCAGCACTTGACCCATTTGCCGTTTGAGTTACTTGACTCGATTACGCTGTTTACAAAACGTACGCCCATCAATCCGTCCCGCGAATTGGGGAATTGCAACGCCAGGGGATTCGCATCTTTGCCAGACCTGCGAGCTGCGATCGCTTCGGCGGCGTCGGAGTAAATATTGGCAAAGCCTTCATGGAAACCTTCGGGATGCCCAGCCACGATTCTGCTGGACCGCGCCGCGAAAGGAAGAGTGCCCGGTCCGTTGGGCGTTCGTGTCTGCGCCGGACCGTGAAGCGGTTTGAAAGTCAGTGATTGCGGTATTTCCTGCATCCACTCAAGGCTGCCTTTTGTTCCGCTCACACGGATGCGAAGGCAATTCTCCACACCGGCTGCGGCTTGAGTCACCCAGAAACTTCCACGCGCACCATTCTCAAATCGAAGTAGAGCGCCGGCAAAGTCGTGGATCATACGTCCCGGCACGATGGTCCCTGCTTCGGCGGAAACCTCCGCAACTTCCATGCCGGTGATGAAGCGGGTGAGGTTGTGCGCGTGCGTGCCGATATCGCCCATGACCAGTGAAGGACCGCCGCGAACCGGATCGTATCGCCAGGGAATCGCGTCTGCAGGGATGACCTTGCTTTCATCCGCCTTGCCGCCTTGCACATATTCAACTTGAATCAGGCGCACGATTCCAAGCTGACCATCTTCGACCATTGCCTTTGCCTGACGCACCATGGGGTAACCGGTATAGTTGTGGGTGAGGCAAAAGACCAGCCCGGTCTCTTGAACTTTTTTATGAAGAGACTCGGCTTCTTGCAGTGTGTTGGTCATTGGCTTGTCGCAGATCACATCGAAGCCTTGTTCCAATGCTGCAACCGCGTATTCATAGTGACTGTCATTGGGAGTCATGATGGCAACCACGTCTGCTCCGTCTTGCCGCGCGGCCTCTGCTTTGAGCATTTCGTCCACGCTGTTGTAGATCCGGTCGGGATGAATGCCAATCTCAAGCCCTGCCTTTTTTGATCGCGCGGGATCAGAGGAAAGAATGCCGGTGACCAATTCGTAGCGATCATCCAGACGAGCCGCCTGTCTGTGCATCGCGCCGATGAATGATCCAGGTCCGCCGCCAATGACCGCAAGTCGAAGCCTTCTTCCCATCAAATCAATGACCGGGTTGAGCGCAGTATCATTTTTCATTTTGCAAAAACTCCCTGATTGTTTCAACGACCAGCTTGTGATCTTCTTCTTGTGGAAGCCCGGAAACAGTGATTGTCCCAATCATGCCGGTCTCTTTGATGATGATCGGAAAGCAGCCGCCGTGGGCAGCGTAAAGGCTTTCAGAAACGAGATAGGCTTCTTCCAATTTTTTCCCCTTGCTTTTTAGAAGCTGACCCATGTAAAATGAACTGTGTCCGAACCGATTGACCAGACGGACCTTTCGCTTGACCCATTCATCATTATCTGCAGAAGTGCCTGGCCGGCTTGCGTGAAAGATCTGCTGTTCGCCGCGAGTGATGTCTATGGTGACGGGGAGTTGTTTGGCGATCGCGCGCTCAACGAGCATGCCGCCAAGTTTCCAAGCGGCATCTTCATCGAACTTTGTAAATTGAAGCTCGTCTTCTTCACGAAGCAATCTATTTAATATCTCGTCCATGTCGGCTCCAAAATTGGTGATTTGAACGAACTAAAATCGACTTTTTAAGGATAAACTCATCCTATCTCTTTAAGTATGTAGAATTTACAAGGTACTTACAATTGACATAAAATCATCATTCGCCTATAATTTTAGTCGTTACCACTAAAAAATGCAACATCCTGAAAAAGGAGGTGACCGACACTTAGTGACTCATCCTATCTCTTGATCTGAGTATGTGTAAGATACGAATCTAAAACAATACGTAAGAGGAGATCAAATCATATGAATAAGTTCAAGTTGTTAAGTTTGCTGGTGTTGGTCGCGCTCATGCTGGGCGCGTGCGGTGGAAAAGCTACAGAAGCTCCTTCGGCTCCCGAAGCGCCTGCGGCAACCGAAGCCCCCGCTGAAGCACCTGCAGCTACTGAAGCACCCGCATCAAACCTCCCCGAAGTTGCTCGTGAAGATACCGTCGTGTTGGGCTGGTCCATTTCTTCGCCCATCGGCGTAACCAATCCCTGGGCTGTTCCCGGCTATACCCATCAGGAAGGCAATGTCTTCATGTGGGAACCCCTCATGTACTTCTCCATCTTTGCTGACGAGCCCCTTCCCTGGCTTGCCGACAGCATGGATTACACCAAGGATGACTTTACTGAGTTGACCATCAAACTCAATAAGGATGCAGCCTGGAGTGACGGCACCCCTGTAACATCCAAGGACGTTGCCTTCACATTTGAAGGACAGTTGAACAATGAAAAACTGCCCTATCATGCTTCCTTCGTTCAGTTCGTCGACAGCGTAGCGACTCCTGATGATGCGACCGTGGTCGTGACCTTCAAGATCCCCGCTCCCCGCTTCGCTTTTGAAGTGTTGATGCTGAAGTTCGACACTGGTATTCCGATCGTCCCCGCTCATGTTCTCGAGAATGAAGCTGATGTCAACGCCTTCGCCGGCGGTTTGGACATGGTTCACTCCGGACCTTACAACCTCGTTCAATGGGACGCCAACCAGAAGATCTACGATCTCCGTGAAGATTGGTGGGCTGTTAAGGCTGGCCGCATTGCCATGCCCCAGGTCAAGCGCATCGTCATGGTTAACATCGGCGGTCAGGTTGGTCAGAACATGGACATCGTGATCCAGCGCCTCGTCAACAACGAATTTGACGCCATCCTCGATGTTCGCTCCAGCGTTGCCAAGCAGATCCTTGACTCCAACGACAAGATCACTACCCACACCGGCAGTGAGTCACCTTACGGTTATCTTGACTGGTGGCCAAACTCTTTGTGGATGAACACCCAGATCGAACCGTTCAGCGATGTTCGTGTTCGCCGCGCCATCAGCCTTGCTGTGAACCGCGACCAGATCGATGAACTGCTCTATGAAGGTGCGAAAGTCACCACCATCTACCCCTTCCCGCTTTACCCCGGCTTGCAGAAGTTCGTAGACAGCCCGGAAGTTAAGGCTTTGGAAGAACAGTACCAGCCCCGCAAGTTCGACCTCGAAGAATCCGCTGCCCTCATGACCGAAGCCGGCTTCACCCTCAATGGTGATGGACTTTGGGAAAAGGACGGCGCGACCGTTCCTGCAGTGATCAACGGCTTTGAAGGCATTCACGCTGACATCGTCACCGTGCTTGTTGAAATGCTCCGCACCGCTGGCTTCGATGCCGACATCAACTTCGGTTCTGACGCCTACAACAACATGGCAGACGGCAAGCCCGGTCTTTACATGTTCGGTCACGGCGCCAGCTTGAAGGATCCGTATGCCGCGCTCGAACTGTATCACAGCAAATTCAGCAGCGCTGTGGGTACGACCGCTGGTAACAACCGCTTCTCCCGCTACGTCAATCCTGAATACGATGCTCTCCTTGATGAGATGGCTCCTCTCAGCAGCGATGATCCTCGCTTCCAGGAACTTGCCGCGCAGGCCTTGGGCATCTACTGGCGCGACCAGATCGATGTTCCGATCATCCAATGGCTGCACCGCATTCCTTACAACCAGACCTACTGGACCAACTGGCCGACCGCTGATAACCTGGCCATGGGCACCAACGGCGCTTTCTGGGCGCAGACCGGTCTTCTGGTCATCACCGGCCTCGAAAAAGCCAAATAATCTTCAGTTCACATTACATGGCGTGCGTATGCGCGCCATGTAATGGTTTTCGTTCCAAATGTTTGCAGGGACGTTTGCACCAATAACGTCCCTGCAACTTAAAAATAAAACGATTTTTATTTGCTGGTGTTACTATCAATCATCCGAACTCAAGGAGAAGCGTCATGATTAAGCTTGTCATTCGCCGCCTGCTCTTCTTAATAATGGTGGTTTGGGCTGCCTCTACTATCACCTTCTTTATCCCGCGGCTTTCTGATAAGAATCCGGTCCGCGAACGTTTTGCAGAATTAGCCCGTATGGGCGGCTTTTCACCTGCGGACATGGAAAAGATGATTGACGCCTACAACACAAAATTTGGGCTGGATAAGCCTTTGATGGAGCAGTATTGGGATTACATCTCAAGCGTTGCTCGTTTTGACCTGGGCGTTTCTTTCAACAAGTATCCCAAGACGGTCATGGAATTGATCATGGAGTCTCTGCCATGGACGATCGTCCTGCTTTTGGTGACCACGATACTTTCATTTGTGATCGGTAACCTGTTGGGAGCGATCGCCGCATGGCCGCGCTCGCCTCAGTGGGTACGTACTCTTGCGACGCCATTCATCCTGTTGCAAGGGATACCACCGGTGGTCATGGGAGTTTTGCTATTATTTTTCATTGGCTTTAAATTAAAACTGGCACCCTTGGGGGGCGCGTATTCAACGGGTGTCATTCCTGATTGGTCTGACCCAGCTTTCATTTGGGATGTGGCTCATCACCAGATCCTGCCAGCCTTGGCGCTCCTCTTCGGTTCCGTGGGCGGCTGGACTTTGAGCATGCGCGGCATGGGCATCACTATTCAGGGTGAAGATTACGTGAATTTTGCCGAACACAAAGGGCTGGGCGGATATACGATTTTCAAAGATTACTACCTCCGCAATGCACTCCTGCCGCAGGTGACAGGGCTGGCCTTGGCTTTGGGCGGCGTTGTGACTTCTGCCATTGTGATCGAATCGCAATTTGGTTTACCCGGACTTGGCCGCGTTTTGGATGCCGCGATCCGTTCGAACGACTTCCTGGTAATTTACGGCGTTGTTTTGTTCGTTACCATTGCAGTAGCTTCACTGATGGTTCTGATGGAGTTCCTGTATCCCATTTTAGATCCGCGCATTCGCAACGAGTAAGGAGCATTAATAAATGACCACCGTTACTCTGTCTCAACCTGAAGTTCAACAACCCAGTCGCATGACCTTATTGCTGCGTTATTTGCGCCGTAATAAGAGCCTTGCGATCGGTGTGATCATTCTGTTGCTGCTTGTCGCTTTTACCTTGCATGGAATGGCCACTGCCAACCTGAAAAATGCATACCCGATCACCGTAAAAAATAAACAACCCCCGAGCATGGAATTTCCGTTTGGAACGGATTTCTTTGGGCGCGACCTGTATGTTGCCATGGTGGTTGGTTTGAAACAAACCGCCATCATCGGTCTGCTTGCGGGCGCGTTGGGAACCCTGGTGGGTGTCATCCTTGGTTTTATTTCCGCCTACTTTGGAGGCTGGTTGGACATGATCATCAAGGGGATCTGTCAGATCCTTACGCCAATACCGGCCTTTTTGATACAAGTGATCATTGCCGGCTCGTTGGATAAACGGGATGTGACGATCTATACAATGGCATTCGTCGTCGTCTTGCTCGCGTGGATGGGACCGACCCTGGTCATCCGATCGCAGGTGTTGACGATGAAGGAGCGCCAGTTCGTTTCAGTCGCCAAATTATCTGGCATGGGCGACTTGGGGATCATCTTCAGTGAGATCCTCCCCAACCTTCTGCCTTTCATTGCCGCCTCCTTCGTGAACCAGGTTTTTTATGCAGTCTTTGCATCGTTCTACCTGGCTGTGCTCGGTCTTGGACCACTGCGCGAGCCTTTGCTCGGAAATATTATCTGGGCGGCGCAGGCGCAGAGCGCATTCTTCAATAACTGGTGGTGGTGGCCGATGGCTCCCGCTGTTGCGTTGGTTTTGATCCTTGGTTCGCTTGCCCTTATCAACATGGGCATGGATGAACTTGCAAATCCCCGTGTTCGTAAGACGGAATAATCCAAGCCCAATGGAGACGATCATCCCATGACCGAATCTGCACAAACCGTTCTGCAGGTAAATAATTTGCAAGTCAGCTATTATACAGATGCAGGCCGCGCTCGCGCGTTGGATGGAGTGTACCTGACTCTCAAAGCTGGTGAAAAGTTGGGGTTGGTGGGCGAATCTGGTTCAGGGAAGAGCACGATGGCCCTGGCTATGATGCGCATGATCAAGCCCCCCGGAAGGATCGAAGGCGGTCAGGTCATCGTTGATGGCACAGACCTAATGAGTCTCTCCGATCAGAATATGCTCAAGGCGCGCTTAAGCAAGATCGCTTACATTCCGCAAGGCGCGATGAACTCTCTTAACCCTGTCACTCGCATTGGCGCTCAAATGATCGATGCGGTCAAGGCACATGGAGATAATTCAAGCAAGGCTGAGCTTGAGAAGCGCTGCAAGCTGGCACTTGAGTCTGTGGACCTCAACAGCAACGTCTTCAAGATGTACGCTCATGAATTGAGCGGCGGCATGAAACAACGCGCCTGCATCGCGATCAGTATTTTGTTGAGCCCGAAGGTCATCATCGCTGATGAACCCACCAGCGCTCTTGACGTTGTGACCCAGCGTCAGGTGATGGAAACCATTGACCGCGTTCAAAAACAGATCGGCGCGGCTGTGATCTTGATCGGACATGACATGGGCTTGATGGCTCAATTTGTCGATAAGGTCGCGGTGATGTACACCGGTCGGTTGATGGAGTTGAGCGGCGTGCGCGACATGTTCACAGATCCCAAGCATCCATACGCACAGGCGTTGATCCGCAGCCTGCCAAATCTTGAGAACAAGGGTGTGTTCAACGGCATCCCCGGTATGGCTCCCGCGCTTTTGTCCCTCCCTGGTGGATGCGCTTTCCATCCCCGTTGCTCGCAAGTGATGGATATATGCAAGACCCAGCGTCCTAAGATCTCCACCCTCCCTGGCGAACGAATTCTCGAATGCCACCTTTACTCAGAGAAGGCTTAACCCATGTCTGAATTATTGGAACTCAAAAACGTCACGAAGACTTATTCAAGGGGATTGCTTTCGCGTGTTTCGACAACTGCTTTGAATAACGTCTCACTCAAATTGGAAACCGATCAGCCGACCATTATGACAGTGGCTGGTGAGAGCGGCAGCGGCAAGACCACGCTTGCGATGCTTCTGTTGGGTTTCATTAACCCCACTTCCGGGCAGATCCTTTACAAAGGCAAGGATATTCACTCCCTGCGCGGCGAAGAACAAATGACCTTCCGCAGGGAAGTTCAGGCGGTCTTCCAGGATCCATTCGCGGTATTCAATCCCTTCTACACGGTTGATCATTTGCTCACTGTACCCATCGCGCGTTTTAAGTTGGCGAAGTCCAAGAGTGATGCGATGGACAAAATGGTGGAAGCCCTCACCGCCGTGGGGCTTCGTCCCGGTGATGTGCTGGGACGGTTCCCGCACCAGCTATCGGGTGGACAAAGACAGCGCATCAATGTCGCTCGCGCTTTGGTCCTGCGTCCCAAACTGCTCGTAGCGGACGAACCCGTATCGATGGTCGATGCCTCTCTGCGTGCCAACATCCTTGAGACCCTGCGCGGTCTGCAGAAGAATTACGGCGTTTCCATTATTTACATTACGCATGACCTCACTACTGCGTATCACATTGCGAATTCCATTGTGGTGCTGTATCGCGGCTCTGTGATGGAAGCCGGCGATGTGGATAAAGTGATCAAAACACCCCAGCATCCCTATACCAAATTGCTGATCGACTCGATCCCCTGGCCGGATATCAACCGCCGTTGGGGTGAGACCGAGATCAAAGCCAAGGAATCCGAACTGTCTGAAAAGAGCACTGGTTGCCGGTTCGCAGCGCGCTGCCCATTCGTCAAAGATGAATGCAAGCAGCACCCGCCGCTCTTCCGACTCAATGTGCATCAGGCGGCTTCCTGCTATCTCTATTCCCAAAACCCTGTGATCGAACCTGAAAAACTTTCGGACTTACTGCCCGTGTAACGAGTTCCTTCTGTTTTTAGATTGGATATACAAATGAAGATCCCGCGACCAATGACATTCGCCCTAACCGGATGGCTGGTGTCTGTCGTTGCCATTATTGGAGTTGGCCTGTATTGGCCGACCGCCTTCCCGGCCATAGTGGAAAATCAACATTACTATGGCGCCGGCCCGGCCATGCCCATCATTATTGGAATTGTGCTCTTAATCGCCTCGCCTGCCGCTCTGGTGGGCGGCTGGGTGGGCAGCCGTGTTCCCAGAGAAGGCGGCGCCACTGAGCAGCACATCATGGCAGCTATCATGGGAATGATCTTTTCACTGCCATTTGCCTGCAGCGGACTGTGGTTCTTTACCGGGTGGTAACCCGCATTCAAGAATCGGATTTCGGCTGATACTCCTATGTCAAAGAACATTGCCGGCATTGTCCCGATCGTTGCCGCGCCATTTACGAATTCAGGTGCATTAGACGAAGACAGTTTTCAGTCCCTTGTCAGCCACTTGATGACGACCGGCGCATCAGCCCTGACCTTGTTTGGGTTGGCCACTGAGTTTTATAAATTGGCGGATGGCGATCGTGCGAAAATGCAGTCGCTGCTGCTCGAGCAAACCTCCCGATCAGAATCAGTTGCGGGCATCATCTCCATCACCGACCATAGCTGGGAGGTGGCGTGTGTTCGCGCGCAGGCCGCCGAAGCGCAGGGCGCAGACGGGCTGATGCTGCTTCCTCCATACTTCCTTAGCCCCGGTGAAGATGCCATCCTTGAGCATCTCAAGCGGGTCATTGGCAGTGTTAAGATCCCGGTCATTGTGCAATACGCGCCCGTGCAGACCGGTGTTCGAATATCCCCCGATGTTTTTCTAAAATTGCGTGACGCCCTGCCCAACGCGGACTTCATTAAAGTGGAGACTCAGCCGCCGGGCAAATACGTCTCTCAGCTCGTGGAACGTTCCCACGGAAGGCTGAGATCGCTCGTTGGGTACGCGGGTGTGCAAATGCCAGATGTGCTTGCGCGCGGCGCGGTGGGAATTCAGCCCGGTTGTTCGTTCACGGAAATTTATGTTGAATTGTGGCGGCAGTGGGAGAGTGATAAACCCGCCTTTCACGATCTTCACGCCAGGTTGCTTCCATATATAAATTACTGGATGCAGGGCGTGGAACTCATCGTCAAGGTTGAGAAGGTGATCCTGAAAGAACGCGGCATCATCGCCAGCGATTATTGCCGCAGTCCATTTTATGTTCTGGATGGAGTTGAGCAAGCGCAGATCAAAAAATTCATGAGTGAGTTTTCGGAGTGGCTGAAGTGACAACTTCTGATTACATCTGTCGTCGTACCCGTTCACGCCTGAATGTGGATGGAAACCTGAATGAACCGGCATGGATCAAGGCGCAAAAGTCTCCGCGCTTTGTGGATATGGTCACCGGTGACCCCGCATTCTTCGATACCCGCGCCGCCGCCCTTTGGGACGACGAAAACCTTTACATCGGTTTTTGGGTGGACGAGCCTTTTGTTGAAGCTCATCTCACTGAACGCGATTCACTGATCTTCATGGAGAATGATGTCGAAGTGTTCATTGATGGGGGAGACTGTTATTACGAATTTGAGATCAATGCATTGAACACAATTTATGAAGTTTTCTTCATCTGGCAGGATGCCTACCAGCGCGGAGGGAAATTTGACGTGCCGGAGTTTGACCTGATCTCACAAAAGGCGCTCTCCTTTGGCGGCAACTACGACCGCAGCGGCTGGAACTTTTGGCGTGGAACGCATCCGCGCGGCGCACGCTGGACATTCACCAATTGGGATCTCCCCGGCGTTCGTTCTGCTGTGCAGGTGGATGGCAAACTCAATGACCGCTCGGTCATCTCCAAAGGCTGGACGGTGGAACTCGCCTTTCCATGGAGCGGCATGAAATGGCTGGCTGGTGAACGCTCACTTCCGCCGAAAGAAGGCGACGTGTGGAATATCTTCTTTGGTCGCTTTGAAAAACTCGAAGTGGCGGGCAGTCTTCCGCAGCCCCAGCCCGCATGGTGCTGGACGAAGCATGGCACGCTCGATACACACATGCCCGAAAAATTTACCAAGGTGCAATTCTCAGATCAATATGTGGAGGACTTGTGAGTCCGATCTCTGTGGCTAATGTTCCTGTGGAAGGATTCGATGGCATCTACGTTCACACTGGACTGATCGAGTTGACTCTCGTGCCCGAGTTGGGCGGCAAGGTCAGCAGCCTGCGCGATGCGCGAACAGGTCGTGAATGGCTATGGCGGCATCCGCGCTTTGAATACAAGAAAGTCCCGCACGGAAGTTCCTATGTCAAAGAAGCCGATACCGGCGGATGGGATGAATGCTTTCCCAGCGTCGCAGAGTGTGCGTATCCTTCTGCGCCCTGGCAGGGTGCGGCGATACAGGATCACGGCGAACTCTGGTCGCAGAACGCCGAAGTCGAAGTGGATCAGCAGGTGGCTGAAGTTACCATCACCACCCGCTGGCACGGAATTGTTCTGCCATACTCCTTTACCCGAACCATTTTATTGACCGCGAATTCATCTGTCATCAAGGTCGATTATGAAGTGACCAACACTTCAGATCAGCCTGTGAATTTTGTCTGGTGCATTCATCCGCTGATCGCCATTGAGCCGGGCATGGAACTTCTGCTGCCCGCCTCGGCGCAATTCAACGTTGGCAGTCTTTTCCCCGAAGACCTGGTGCCGCCCGGGAAAAAATTGCAATATCCCTTTGAGGCTTCAGGCTTGAACTTTCCCGTTCTGCCGCAGACAGATGCCAAACGCGCCATCAAACTGTGGAGTGACCCGCTTCCTGATGGGGAGGGATGGGCTGCAATGCGTGCAAAGGATGGCGAATTGAAAATGCGTTGGGATGTGAGATCCCTGCCGCAGATCGCGGTCTGGTTGAACTTGGGAACCTGGTCTGCTGATGGCGGCTCTCCTTACTTCAACATGGGACTGGAACCGTGTATCGGCGCGCAGGATTCTCTGGCAGATGCAGTGAACCAATTTGATTTGTTCGAATCCCTGCCCCCGCGTGGAAGTAAAGCGTGGTGGTTGGAGATGGAGTTGACCGCGTGAAGATCACCGATGTAAAAACTTATATTGTTGGTAACCCGTGGAAGAACTGGGTCTTCACCCGCGTGGAAACAGATGAAGGTGTTCACGGTATTGGTGAAGCCACCCTCAACGGGTTTGCGAAAACCGTTGAATCTGCGATCCACGAGTTGAAACGTTTCGTCATCGGGCAGGATCCCTTCGATGTGGAAAACCACACG
>Ga0268298_10005468_pt1 | contig 11885 bp, 11 predicted proteins | sample WWTPWeurt_MetaG_FD_194462 | JGI IMG/M metagenome (GOLD analysis project Ga0268298, IMG submission 194462) | Activated sludge microbial communities from WWTP in Nijmegen, Gelderland, Netherland - WWTP Weurt | ecosystem: Engineered > WWTP > Aerobic digester > Activated sludge | place...
AGACCGAAACATAGCGCTAAAAAAGATAAGGCATAAACAAGCTTTGCCAGCATCCATTTTTGACCTTATGCTGGGAACTGTCGCCAAGAAAAATTATTCAAAAGGCCAAGCAATAGAGATATAAAGATGTTCGAAATCGACCGACAACCAATCAAAGCCTCAATCATAGCAAGGTTCCTACAACGCAAACTAGTCGGCAACGACGTTGAAGTAGATCACCCAAGCTCTTTCAACTGTCCTGACAATCACAGCATACTATTTCTCGGCAACAGAGTGATCGCGGAAGGGCTGGTAGATATTGATTCGTACAAAGCCACTTCCAAATTGCTGGTATTTGCTCCAGCGGAGGTGGCAGGGAAATTGCAATGCAGTCATATAATTTCCCCAAATCCTCGTATTGATTTCGTGAAAACGATTGAACAGTTTTGGCTGCGAAAGCCAAAACCATCAATTCATCCAACTGCAATTCTGGAAACAGGCTGCACAATTGGCAAAGACGTGTTCATAGGGCCAAATGCTTATATCGGACCATCCGTCTCAATTGGAGACCGTTCTATGATTCATAACAACGTCGTTATAAGCGGCAATGTCAGAATCGGTATGGACTGTGTGATAAAGCCGCAGGCTGTAATTGGTAGCGAGGGCTTTAGCTTCAGTTCAGATGGAGAGCAGTTGATTCACTTTCCACAGATTGGAATAATTGAGATCGGAGATCGGGTGTGGATTGGTTCAAACTCATGTGTTGAGCGAGCGGCACTCGAAGTCACAAGGATAGAGAACGATGTCAAAATCGACGATTTAGTACAAATAGGCCACAACTGTACAGTTGGCGCGAATTCGCAGATTACTGCTGGGTCGGTACTCTGCGGCCGTGCAACGATCGGCAAAAGTGTCTGGATAGCACCGAATGTGTGCGTAAACAGCGACATCTCAATCGGTGACGGTGCCTTTGTTGGGATGGGCGCAGTGGTAATGAAAAATGTAGAAAACTGTACTGTAGTCGTTGGCAATCCTGCAAAATTCTTAAAACGAACTAGTGAACTACCAATCTTTCAATGACAATTAGATTAAGACATGCGCGCAAATCAGACTGTGAACTGCTCTTCGATTGGGTCAATGATCCTTCCGTGAGGCGAAGCGCCTTCAACCAGGAGACAATAGAATACTCCCAGCATCAAGCTTGGTTCAATTCAAAGCTACTGAATGACTGCACTGAGATTTTCATCGCCGAGCAGCACGGCTCTGCATTAGGGCAAGTACGATTTGAAATCGATGGCACCGCTGCCGAAATAGATGTTTCAATCGCATCGACACACCGAGGCAGAAATCTCGCATGGGAACTGATAAAAACCGCCTGTTCGGAAATCTTCCAATTGCGCCCGCCGGTTGAAAAAATCGTGGCTCACATTAAGACGGACAATCACGCCTCGACAAGAAGCTTTGCGAAAGCTGGCTTCAGTTCACCTGTTTCAGCGACTCATAATGGCTTCAGATGCCTCGAAATGGAACTCAAAAGGGGAACAATCACCATCTAAATACTTCACTACAATGTTTCCATCTTTATCCAACCTAGCTGTTGAGGGTAACTGGTATCCTGGATTCCACCTCTGCCTATCTGCAAGTTTATAAAAGGTCTGTATCTCGTAATAACCATCACTATCCTTATCGCCAAGGATACTTCCTTCGTACATTACAACCTTTCCAATATCAGTCATGATGGCAAACATTGGTTTAGCACGGCCAGAAAGTTGCCCTGAGCAGGTGAGCCGTTGAGCCAATAGAATGCTCTCCCGCAGATCTGTTCTAAAATGCGCTGTGCCCTTCAGGGGAATGGCGTGGAACAGATAGTGCGACTCAACCCCGATATACCTTAGCTCATCGTATAACTCCAATAGTGATTCGGCATCATCATTTACACCTTTCAGCAGAACATTCTGACTGTAAACTGTCACACCACTCTTTCTTAAATTAGCAATAATCTCCAGTACCTGGGGAGTTAGTTCGACCTTGTGATTAACTTGCAACCCGACTTCAAACTTAATCGCTTTACTGTAGTTCGAAAAAAAAGAGTAAAGCTCAGAGTTGAACTTCTCTGGAGCCTGCACCAAGAGGCGCGTTCCCATTCGTACCACTTTAATATTCGGTGCCTTGTCTGCAATCTCAGAAATGAAATACTTCAGCAACTTCGGAACGATAAGCGGATCTCCACCAGTTACAAGTAGCTCTCTCAGATCCGGCTCCCCAGCCACCCAAGACACGATCGCATCCATCTCTTCAGTAGACAGCGAGCCTGGATTATAATAAGCGCGCAAACAGTATCGACAGTGAGCAGCACAAACCATGGTCAGGTCGACTACCAATTGTCTCTTATAGAGTCGCTCAATGCCCTTAGGCTGAGCCGGTGAGAGTCCCTCCGGCTCCTGACTGTTGTGTACAAACGCCTCGTAATGCTTTGAGTTAGACTCCTTGCTGGGAATTGACTCTGCTGGACTGTAAACGTACTGATTGTATAGGGCCTGGTACTCTTTAGAGCCTTCACCATAAGCTTCTTTAGTTCGCTCCATAAGCTCCCGCAGATATGGCGAAATAATCTCTTTAAAGAAACCGGTTGATGTTCCTGCCATTTTTTCACCTCAAATTTATTTGGAAACAGGTTCCGCACTGCGCTGAAAAATCCGACTAGGAACGCCCGCGAAAGTATGGCCAGGCTGAACTACATCCCTAATCACTACAGCTCCCATCCCAATGGTCGTATCATCCGCTATTTGAATTCGCTGTTTCACAGAGCAGTTAACTCCTAAAAAACAATTCTTCCCAAGTTTCACCGCTTTAGCCAACACGGTTCCAGCTGTCAGCTGAGAGGCCGCTCCAATTGTGCTACTCTCACCCACGTGGACCAAATCGTCTATTTTTACGTCACTCTCAATTATGGTCTCATCAAGAGTTGGTCTCTCAACTGTGCTTGAGTTACCTATCCAGACTCTGTCTCCGATTTGAATTCTCCCTAACTTTGGCACATGAATACACCGAGAGCCATCCTTTATGAATTCAAACCCCTCGCCGCCTATTATGGCCCCATCATTAATTACGCAATTGCTTCCAATCGACACAATACCCTTGATCGAGACATTATTACCAATAAAGGTGTTGTAACCCACGTGTATTTGCCCATCGATGACAGAGTTGAGCCCAATTGACACATTATGGCCAAGCTTAACCTGTGGACCAACATAAGCTGATGGCGACACAAAATGCGGCATTTCTTCCGTAAAGAATTCAGTCAATACTCTGTAAAAATCGAAGCGCGGATTAGGGGAAAAAATGAAAGTACCCTGACCGGTCATTTTGTTCTTAAACTCAAGCTGACAAATTGCAGTGACATTGCTAGTCTTACTCAGCCTCGTATCTAGCAGTTCCAGCTCCGGCAAGGTCTCAACATAGCAAAGCGAATCTTGCAGAACAGACTCCAAAGACATAGGTCTGGTAACGATAACTGAGTTACCAACTACTTCAAGCTGCAAATACTCTGCTATCTCATCACTTGTTAGAGAATTGCTCCTAAACTTCAGCATTCTAAATCCTCTTTACCAATTTCCTTTTGTTCCCAACCCATTCAATACGCTCCACAAACTCAATGTCAGGCGAGAAGTAAAGAGCACTCTTCAAGGAAGACGAAATCGACTTCCTTATGCTCTCAGCCTGAGTTATATCTGAGCACTCTAAAACTAGAGTCACCGCCTCTATAGGATCATGGTCCTCTACAACAACCGTAAATGAGCCAGTTAGCCCCGGATAATCGCAGAGCAATGGTCTTACAGTCTCCGGGAAGAAATTTATGCCCTTAACTACCAGCATATCATCGGTACGCCCTACCAAATTAAATGTAAAGCTCGGCTCACCGCATTCACAATGCCCCATATTCAATACTTCTAACACATCACCTGTTCTATACCTGATCAACGGCTGCGCCTGCTTCTGCATAGTCGTGACTACAAGTTCCCCCCGAGCCCCCTCACAGAGTGGAACAGTCTGAAGATCTCCATCTATCAATTCTAGGTACAAATGCGGGGCGGCAGTAAAGTGCAATCCTTTCCGAAACGGGCACTCCGCCCCAAGAATACTAATAACTTCAGATAAGCCATAATTCGCGTTAATGGCCGACATTCCCCACTCTTGCTCAATGGAACGCCTAAACGACTCGTCTTGCAAGCCTGATTCACCGCCAAAAAATCCCTTGGACAGACCAAGGTCACGAGGAAGCATACCGAATCTATCCTTCAGAACCTCACGAATCTTTGACAGGTACGATGGCGTGGCATGAATAGAGGGACGCTCCAAAGACAGAAGAAGCTTAACAAGCCCCTCGGTCTGCCCTACTCCATAAGGAACAACACACGCACCGGCCGCCTCGAGACTCAAGTGGTCCATGAAACCACCCATCCACATGCAGTAATTCATACAGTTCACGACGATGTCACTACTTGAAACACCGGCAGTTCTAAAGGCTCTGGCGCCAGAATCAATGACTAATCGCTCATCAGCCGCCGTTAGCGCAATCAGAAGCGGTCGGTCTGAAGTACCAGAGGTTCTGTGAATCCTCTTTATCTCGTCCCTGCTAATTCCGAGATTGTTACCCAGCGGCGGGTGGGCTAACTGATCCTGAAGGATTGCAGATTTGGTCAAAAATGGGAGAGATGTATACTGCAGATCTCGAGCACCTGAGTAAAACTCACGGTAAAACTGATTCTCCCTAGCAGTTCTCTCAATAAACGCTTCAGGTGCCTCGCCCATCTCAGCCTCAACTTAATCCTTCCGAGAAGCGGTCCTTCGACCAACGATCGCCTTGTTGCCTGAAACGAAGATTCTGATGTGACAAGCCAAAAGGTAGCAAATAACTTCAGGCAACCACGACTAAGAATAAAAACAGGAATTATCGCACGGCGACAGCAAACCTTCAACGCTTCCGATAGAACCGATACCTACATGTAGCAGCATAGACTCCCTTAAAAACTAAGAAACCCAACTCCTTTCCAACAAGCGCCATGACAAGAATTAGCCATGCTCCCAGCGTTCTTCAGCAAAATGAACACCAACGAGATAGAATTCACATCAGCTTCGTTGAGGACCACCTTAATGTCTAATTCAGCACTAGCAATCATCCCAGCCAGAGGCGGAAGCAAGCGTATTCCGCGCAAAAACATTAGACAGTTTGAAGGAAAGCCGATTATCGCATACTCTATTGAGTCAGCAATTCGAAGCAACTGTTTCGATACAGTAATGGTTTCTACGGATGACCATGAAATTGCTGGTATCGCACAAGAGCACGGTGCAAAAGTGCCGTTCATGAGAACGCCCCGCAGCAGCGACGATTACGCGGGGCTTGACGATGTTGCGGTAGAAGTAGTTAACCAATTTGAATCGCAAGGTAAGACCTTCGAATATGTCTGCATTCTGCTTCCTACTGCTCCGCTTTTGCAAGCCGAACGAATTAACGAGGGTTACAAGCTCCTACTGGAAAAGAACGCCAATGTAGTAGTACCGGTAGTCCGATACAGTTACCCGATTCAGAGAGCTCTAAAAATTGATGCGAACGATTTGGTGTCCATGGTTTCACCTGAATTCTATGAGTTCCGCTCACAAGATTTAATGCCCACGTATCACGATAGCGGCCAATTCTACTGGCTAAAAAGGTCGGCAGTGCGACCGAAGATGGACTTCTTCGGTCACAACTGTGTTGCCATGATATTACCAGAACGAGAAGTGCAGGATATCGACACAATTGAAGATTGGCATTTAGCGGAACTGAAGCTCAGATCAATTTCACTGGCGTGAGTGTGGCTGACCATTCGCCTTGCGGCTTGAGATCAATTCTTTTACAAGTGTCGCAACTATGCTTAAGCCCTCTGTACGACCATACTTAAAAACACTCTGCCAGACTTGCCTAGACTCAGCATAAGATTCTGCCTGCGCAAACTGAAGAAGCGCAAAAATGGAAGCAGCCACATCATCAGCAGTGTCAGCGATGGATTTGAGCATATGACATTTGCTATTCTCATATGCATAACGCCCCAAAATAGGTTCAATATCACCAGGGTTGTATAGGATAGAGAGCGTAGGAACAGCATTCTCTAATGCCTTAAGCAAGGTAGTGGACTCATGAGCGATAAAACAGTCCGCAGCTGAAACAAGAGTCTCCAAATCATCCGAAAGCCTGATAGAAACTCCAGCATCGTTCAAACCGACGAAACTAGATAGCGGAAACTGATTTCTACTGTATGAAAAGGTGCTATCACTGGAAGGTGAAGGGTGATACTTAAGATATACAACAAGCTTTTCTGAACTACAGCTAAAAGCAAGACGCTTCAGAGAGCTTGTCAAGAGATCGATTATCTGCAAGGAATGATCAGACCTGTAAATATCATAAGTAAGTGCATAAACTACAACCAATTGATGCTCATCTAGCCCTAACCGAGAACGTGCAACCTGTCGTCTAAAATTAAGCGCGCTCAATGATGGATAGCAATCCAGGGATATGGAACCAATATTTACAATCTTGCCTGACTCTATTCCCAATTTCCTACAATATGACTCCTCAACGGCCCCCCGAGTCAACACCTTATCGAACTTAAGCCAAAAATCCATTACTGGATCACCAGCCAACATGCCATGGCACAGATAAACTATAGGTGGCAAAACTGCGTCATCCAAATCATAAAGGGTTAATCCCAACGGCTGTTCAGGGGACCCGATGAAAATCAAATCCCATTCCCCACGACGAACCAGCTCATTCAAAGCGAACTGATACTGGCAGTTTTCAATCACCTCTGACTCAATCCATTCCCGGCTGGGATATCGCGAAACAAAATCTTCCGGCAATCTACTCAGCGAGCGCTTAATTCGCTCTCTTAGCTCAGTCTGATATCTTTGAAAATCGTAGGGGCGGCCTAGCCAGGTCCGCTCCAATAGCTTGCCCGGTTCCATATCATCAATTACAGCAATCCCATTTAAAGCATCAATCAAGAAATCTCTCGGCTCTGAGTTAGGGAAGTAGAACATACCGACCCTGGGTAAACCCTTCCTGTACTCCAGAATTCCGACCTTTGTATTTTTATTTAGAACACTTAGGTGCCTAAAAACCAACCTTCTCATTATTCCGCTTATCGACGCAGGTAAGCCTTCGCAATAGCCCAAGTAATCGAGCACAATATCCGCACAGTCAACAAGAACGGGATGATTCCGACTCAAGTCATTAAGCTCAGATGCAAACTCAGGACGGCTTTTTTTAATTGCATACTGAGATATAAAATCGTAGAATTGCGCCCTATCTGTCAGAATCTGCGCACTCTGAGTTCCATTCGAGAGAGAAACAGTATTAATCCGACTTATAGGTAAACTGCCAAATTCGTGATCTAGTGAATCATTTATCAACTGCAGCTCTAGATCATCGGCAGTCGGGGATAAAGCCTTGCCACAGAACCGCTTAACAATTCGTCCCAACAGGCTTCGCATCAATGGTCACTGAAACTGCTCATAAATGACTATTATACCCGACCTCACGGAGTCCTCCCCAATCATCCGAATCTGAAGGTTAGGTTCCAAAACGCTTGTGGCCCTCCTAAACCAAGGACACAAAACACTAAATCCTCATTTGCCTTCTAGAGGCTTCGGCACGCAAACACTGATTAACTAACATTCAGGATCAATTGAACTACTTTGTCGGTTTAAATAACTCAATTGCAACCCCAAGCCTAATCGGCATGACAACGAGCGGAGGACCGAAATGGACACTAGCTGGGATAGCACCTGGGAAACAATTTACTCAGAAAGGGGCCACTGCAATCGCTACCCATCGGAGGCAGTAATCACATTCATAATGCGTCATTTTCGCACAAATGGCTATAATCATAGACCAAAGATTCTTGAACTCGGATGCGGCACAGGACCAAATCTATGGTTTCTAGCTAGAGAAGGATTCGAAGCCTATGGAATCGACGGTTCAAAGACTGCAATTAGAAATGCCGATAAGTTCCTTAGAAAGGAGGGACATACTGACGTCAACCTTACCATCGGAGACATTGCTGAAATCAGCAAGAATTACCCACCAGTCTTTTTTGACGCAATTGTCGATGGCAACTGTCTTCAACACAACGAGTTCGAAAGTATGCTCTCGATTGTTCGCCAGTGCCAGCAATTACTGAAGCCAGGTGGAGCAATGTACGGTAGATTGGTTCAAACTGCTACAGACCCCACCGACAACCGAGCCTTAGATGGCTGGGGATACATCAGGCGAACGACCCTCGCCGAAACTATGGAGATCTTTTCGCCATTTCCTGCGGTCGAGATTAATGAGAGCTGGCAAAGTTGGGACAACAACAGCAAGTGGCTCAAGTGTTGGCAGGTAACAGCAAAAAAGACCTAAAATAAACTCTCTGGAGGGACTTTTGACATAATAAGCGTCAAACAAATACAGATAGCTGAAGAGTCTGCGAAAAAAAACAATCACGCATGCAGAATGGCGAGTTGTGGCAAAGCCTCGAAAATAGTACCAAGTTCATCTATCATTTTTAGAATGTGTTTGAACTATCAACAGTTGGGACCGAGCGCATAGAATGAGCACCTTTACAGAGGATTAATTGAGCAAGTGACCAACATTCTTGTTATTGCCGCTCACCCTGATGACGAGATTTTAGGCTGTGGCGGCACCATTGCTAAACACAGCAGCCAAGGTGACCAAGTTCATGCCTTGATCCTCGCAGAGGGTTTAACCAGCCGAAATTACAACGCTACGGAAGCTTACGTAGATACGCCTGAAGCGCTGGCCAAACTCACAGAATGCACAAAGAAAGCCTGTTCAATTGTAGGTGCAGCATCCGTCGCGTTCACCGGTTTTCCTGACAACAAAATGGATAGCGTCTCATTGCTGGACATAATCAAGCCAATTGAAGCAAAAATCAGGGAAGTCAACCCCGAGATAATCTACACACACCAGCCAGGCTGCCTTAACATTGATCATCAACTAACCCACAGAGCGACAGTGACGGCAGCTCGTGCGCTCCCTGGAGCGCAGATAAAAACTCTACTCTTTTTCGAGAGTCCGTCGTCATCTGAATGGCAGGTGCCCGGCGGAGGCAGCGCCTTTGTGCCAAACTGGTTTGTCGATATTGAAGACACTCTGGAACTAAAATTGAAAGCGCTCAAAGCTTACGACAGCGAAATGAGAGCGTTTCCTCATCCACGCTCTTACGAGGGCATCTCTAATTTAGCAAAATATCGAGGCGCTTCAGCTGGGTTCAAAGCAGCGGAGGCCTTCACACTTGGCCGGCATCTAGCCTGAAGATTCAATTGCTGCCAGCGGATAACGCTCAAGCAGGAATTGGGACACTGGTGTCAAATCGTAGAAGAGAGACAATTCCAAATTAGCCTGAGCTCCCGTCGGTAAAACCGTAAGACGAGAATACTCCGCACTACCACATCTATTATGAGCGCTCTGTATGTCAGATATTGTGAGCTTTGGTGCATTGAGACGAATAACAATATCTACAACGTGTTCTACTAGATCCTCAACTAAACATATGGTTTCATAACTGCCAATATGTGACCAGTCAATTCCTACCTCTTCACGTAATTCGTCTTTGAGTTGTGCGAGATAATCAACCGACACAAAGGCCTTAGGCTCTTCACAAACTGCGCTCCAAGCGTCAGTGACTCCTCTTGAGTCAGGATCTATTCCGCCTGATGGCACTAGTTCCCATAGTCCCTGGTCCTGGGTATTCCGACTTGAGCGCAGCCCAATTACCAGACCGTCCTTACAAAACAACATGCCCGAAACCGCTAGAGCTCGCACGTTCAGGTCACAAAACATCTCGGGACGTAACCTTTGCACAGCAAGACGCCTGTATTCAGTTAGGGAGCAAGAAACCAAATCGCTTAAAACCTGATCTACACTCAAAATCTTGCCGTTGTAAAGGGACGAGCCCCGTCGCTTTAATTCACCAGACCAGACGTCCTCGACTTCTCTCTCTAAAGCCACGGATAGCGGCGCGGAGGCGCAGCTCAGCTGCACTCTCATGTCTCGCGCAAGTTCATAAACCTTTATCATCGCTGAGAATACTAACTCATAAAGGGTAAATTTCTGACAATTTCAGGCTTAGAACATACAATTTGAGGATACAACAGTCAAAGACCCTTTCTGGAGATTCTCTACTTCCCCATGATTTCCCCAAACACCTGGTGGCACTCGGAACGAGTCTATATTATTGCAGAAGCAGGCTCAAACTGGCGCATGGGAACTGGCAAGCGCGATATGGCCATGGCCAAAGCCTTGATAGATGTAGCGGTTGAAGCAGGCGCCGACGCCGTCAAGTTCCAGACCTATAAGCCAGAAACAGTTTACGTGAAAAATGCCGGGCGAAGCGGCTACCTGTCTGAAGCCGGCATCACGGAAGATATTCAGGACATTTTTGCCGATCTGGCCATGCCTTACGAGATGCTGCCCGAACTAGCAGACTATTGCAAAAGAAACTCTATCGACTTCCTATCCACACCTTTTTCAAAGCAAGATTTCGAAGCCATCGACCCCTTTGTGCCACTTCACAAAATTGCATCTTATGAGATAAGCCATATTCACCTGCTGACCATGGCGGCGCGTTCTGGAAAGCCCCTTCTGCTCTCAACCGGTGCCTCCAACGAAGAAGACATTCAGTGGGCACTAGATACGTTCAAAGATGCCGGCGGAGAAGATATTTGTCTTTTGCAGTGCACGGCCAAGTATCCGGCCCCCATGGAAAGCCTCAATCTTCTCAGCATAAGCCGACTCAAGCAACGCTTTCAAGTCAAGACGGGCCTATCGGATCACAGCCGCGAACCGGCAGTAGCACCAGTTATGGCCGTTGCCCTGGGCGCAAAAGTGATAGAGAAGCATTACACCTTAGATAATCGACTACCTGGACCGGACCATTCATTTGCCCTAAATCCCGAAGACCTGAAAAGAATGGTGAGGGAAGTAAGAATGGCGGAGGAAGCGCTGGGTGACGGCATCAAGAAGGTGCTGCCGGCCGAGCAAGAGCTTGCGGCATACGCCCGTCGCGGGCTGCAGGCAATCAAAGATATAAAACCGGGGGACATTCTGGAAGAGGAGGTAAATTTTGCCGTACTGCGCCCTGGGCAGCAGCCCCTCGGTTTACATCCCAAGCACTTAACTGATATACAGGGAAAACGCGCCGTTAGCTATATAGAGACGGGCAGAGGGCTTAGATTCGATGACCTTGAGAATTAACCCTGAGGCTATATTTTTCGATTTAGACGGCACTCTCGCCGATAGCCTGGGAGTGATGAAATTGGTTTACCAACAATTTCTCATTAACAACGGCAAAGTTCCTTCAGACACCGAATTCGACAGCTTGAACGGACCGCCGTTAAGAATGGTGGCTGCACTTCTTAAACAAAAACACGCCATTGAAGCAGAGCTAGACACACTACTTTCAGAATACCAGGTGTTGGTGGACAAGGCCTATGAAAGCGTATGCCCAAATCCAGGAGCAGAAGAGCTTCTTGCGGGTGCGCGCCGTCGCAATTTTAAGATTGCCATTGTTACTTCCAATTCACACCTGCGAACTGAGCGCTGGCTTGAGCAAACAGGTTTGAAGCGATTCATTGATTATATTGTAGGAGCAGAAGATGTTGAGGCAGGTAAGCCGTCTGCCGAACCCTATCTGGCAGCCCTCAAATTAGGCGGTCTGAAACCAGAACAATGCCTGGCGGTGGAAGACTCCGCCGCTGGTGCGCAAGCAGCAGTGGCTGCCAATATTTACACATTCGCCATAGACTGGTCAGGAAGGAGCCATGACTGGCCTGACAAGGTTCACAAAATACGCAAACTCGAAGAG
>Ga0268298_10005470_pt1 | contig 11882 bp, 10 predicted proteins | sample WWTPWeurt_MetaG_FD_194462 | JGI IMG/M metagenome (GOLD analysis project Ga0268298, IMG submission 194462) | Activated sludge microbial communities from WWTP in Nijmegen, Gelderland, Netherland - WWTP Weurt | ecosystem: Engineered > WWTP > Aerobic digester > Activated sludge | place...
GCGGGCTGCCGGCAAGGCAGTGGGTATCGCCGTTGCGCATTCTTTCGGCAGCACCTGCGCCTACGCCGTCACGGTTTCGCCGAAAGGCAACGGCGTATCCATCGACCGGGTAGTGGGCGTGCTCGACTGCGGCATGACCGTCAACCCCGATACCGTTCGGGCGCAGACCGAAGGCAATGTCGTGATGGCGCTTTCCGCAGCCACTAAACCGGCTATTACGTTTGCAGACGGCGAGGCGCAAGAAAACAATTACCACCAATATTCCCTGCCGACGATCCGCGATACGCCGCCGATCGAAATTCATATTCTGGAAAATGGCGAGAAACCCGGCGGCGTAGGCGAACCCGGCCTGCCCCCGTTCACCCCGGCATTGTTCAATGCCGTATTTTTAGCCTCCGGCAAACGGATACGGAAGCTGCCGGTTGACCTCGAGAATCTTGTATAAATCCAATGTTTTCAATGCGTGAATTTCTGCCGGAAATCGATGGATGGCTCGCCGCAGGCAAACCGTTCAGTATCGCTACCGTGGTGCATACCTGGGGAAGCGCGCCCCGGCCTGTCGGGACCATGATGTGTATCGGGCCGCAGCAGGAGATGCTCGGTTCGGTGTCCGGCGGCTGTGTGGAAGGCGCTATCCTTCAGGCGGCAACCGTTATGCAAGCCGGCGGCGGCGCTCAACTGTTGACATTCGGCGTTTCGGACAACGACGCCTGGTCGGTTGGCCTTACCTGTGGCGGCACGATCGGAATTTTCCTGGAAAAAAGTTTCGCCGGTTCCGAGCCGGCACTCTGGCACGAATGGCGCAACTGCCTGAGCGACAACCGGGGCTGCCTGTTGCTCACCCCAATCGACGCCGCCGAACCCGCTCACCTGCTGGTGCAACCCGACGGCGCTATGACCGGCCAACCGGCACTCCCCGGCCTTTCGGAACACGCCGTACGGGCGTATCGCGAGCGCAGGAGCCAGGTGGTGGAGGTAGCCGGCAAGCGCTGGTTTATCCGGGTGTTTCCGCCGAAACTGCAACTCTTCATCGTGGGGGCTGCGCATGCCGCCGCCGAATTGGTGCACCTGGCCCGGTATTTCGATTTTGAAACGATCGTCATCGATCCGCGCAGTGTTTTCGCGCATAACACGCATTTCCCAACGCCTCCCGACCGGCTGCTGACCGAATATCCGGCTGAGGTACTTCCGGCTTTCCAGCTCGATGCCTATGCTTTCGCCGTTGTCATGGCCCACGACCCGAAAATCGACGACCAGGCGTTGGAACTGTTGTTGCGTTCGGATGTCGCATATATTGGAGCGCTTTCCAGCAAGGCATCCCACGAACGCCGCCGCGAACGCCTCCAGGCTGCCGGTTTCAGCACCGCAGAGCTCGACCGTATCCATGCGCCGGTGGGCATTCCAATCCGCTCGCGAACTGCCCGGGAAATCGCACTGAGCATTATAGCGCAACTGATCGCCGTTAAAAATGCGCATTTGTAGCGTAGAAAACGGCATTCGTCCTTTTCTCATACCGTATTCGTCATTTGGAGTTTATGGAAGACAGATTGTCTGCATTATACCATGGAATAATACTGGAGCACAACCGGGCCCCGCAGTATTTTGAGAAAAGGCCGGCTGCGCAGTTCGCTGTGGAGGCGTACAACCCGGTGTGCGGAGATAAATTCACGCTATATCTGGATGCGGAAGCAGGCACCATTGCGCGCGCCACGTTTCACGGATACGGTTGTGCCGTATCCAAAGCATCCACTTCTGTATTGATGAAAAAGATTCAGGGGTTGCCTTTTGCTGCGGTACAAGCCGTAATTGCGACATTTTTTGCTGAAACCGGCTCCAGGAACGATCCGCCGGTTGCTCAACCTGATCCTGAAATAGCGGCCTTTGCACCGGTCAGGAATTTTCCGGGCCGTTTAACCTGCGTCACCTTGTCCTGGCAAGCCCTTTCCGATTTTTTGAAAAATGAGGTATGACGGGAATGCCGTCTGTTCTTAGCCCCCGATCGTCGTCATGCTTTCCGCGACCGGCATGCCCGGGAAGCGGCGTTGTTCGGCTTCGTAGCCGTCTTTGGCGCGGTTGCCGAGGGCGTCGAGGAATGCGGCGCGCAGGTCTGCGTCGCTGGCGCCTGCGCGCATGAGGTCGCGCACGTTGAACACTCCCGAGTCGTAGAGGCAGGTTTTGAGCACACCGAGCGGCGTAATACGGATGCGGTTGCACGTGCCGCAAAAAGTGCGGCTGAAGGCGGCGATCACGCCCACGGTACCCCGATGGCCGTCGATCGCGTAATTATTGGAGGTAGAAAACGGGGGGTCCGGGATTTTGCGGAGGCTGGGGTAGTGCGCAGCGATATGCGCAAGGATGCGTTGATGATCCCATACCCAGTGCTCGTAATGCGGCCCTGTGCCATTGAAGGGCATTTCCTCGATGAACCGAACGCTGAGCGGCTGGTGACGGGTGAGCTCCACGAGCGGCAGGATGTCCTGATCGTTCCGACCCTGCATCACAACGGTATTGATCTTCGTGTCGATGCCGTGTGCGAGCAATTCATCCAGGGTGCGCATCACCTGCTGAAATTCGTCGCGCCGGGTGGTATCGAAAAACCGGTCCGGATCGAGACTGTCCAAGCTCAGGTTGACAGAGCTGATTCTCAGGCGTTTGAAATGTTTGACCAGCGGCGCCGTCAGCGTTCCGTTGGTGGTAATGCCAATTTTTTGAATGCCCTCGATCGCTGCCACTTTTTCGATGAAGGTCATCAGGTCGCGCCGTACGAAGGGTTCGCCTCCGGTGAGCCGCACTTTGTTAACGCCCATTTCCGAGAGGATTCGCAGCAGCCGTTCCATTTCTTCATAATGCAGCACGGCGCGCCGGGGCGCAAATTTTATCCCTTCCTCCGGCATACAGTAAAAACACCGGAGGTTGCAGCGGTCGGTAACCGCCAGGCGCACGTAATTGACCGGCCGGCCGTGGTTATCGTAGAGCATGATTGCTGCGGTAGGGTAGCAGTGGAAATACTTCGCCGGCGAGGAAGACATCCCGGTCGGGAGGCAGTTCCACAAATCCATCGGCGTCGTTCAGGTTGGCCAGATCGCCCGACCCATGCCCGGGCAAGGGCGCCGCCTGTACCGTGCCATTGTTCGCAAAACACAATTTTACAGGCAAAAAATAGGTCAGGGCCGGCTTAAAGGCCACCTCGGTGGTCAGAACAGCCGCCGGCGCCGGGGGCAACGGCTCCTGTCCGAGGCTGCGGCGCAAAAACGGCATCAGGTAACGCCAGGCGCACAAAAAGGCCGAAACCGGGTTGCCCGGCAAGGCAAATACAACCGCGCGGCGCCGGAAATGGCCGAACCAGAAAGGCTTGCCGGGGCGCTGCGCGATTTTGTGAAAACACTGCTCCACGCCCAGTGCGCCGAGCACCTGCGGCACGTAGTCGAACTTGCCTTCTGAAACGGCGCCGCTGAGCACCACCACATCGAACTCCGCCAGGATGCGCGCCATGCCTGCCGCAATCTGTTCCCGGTCGTCGGCAAAGTGAAACAACTGCCCTTCCATCCGCAGCTGTTCGGCAAGTACAGCCTGCACGGCCTGTACATTGGAACGCCGGATCTGGTGTGGCAAGGGAGCAGCAGCCACTTCCACGAGTTCGTCGCCGGTCGAAACAATCGCCACCCGGGGCAGGCGGGCCACCCGGAGCGCGGCTTTGCCGACCGAGGCGGCCGTTGCGACCTCCGGAGCGGCAATTTGCCGGCCTGCCGGAACAAGCAAATCGCCGGCGCGCCGGTCGATCCCCCGGGTATGCAGGTTCTGCCGCAGCTGCACCGCGTCGGATTGAACCTGCGCAAAACCGTCTTCCAGCAGCAGGTCTTCGTAGCGGATGATCGTGTCGGCGCCTTCGGGCAACATGGCGCCGGTCATCACTTCGAGGCAGGCATCCCCTTGCGCTAAGTTCAGCGGCGGTTGGCCGGCCGCCTGAACACCCACTACCGGAAACCGCCGTTGGCCGGCTGCAAACCGCTCGTGCCGGATAGCGATGCCGTCCATGGTCACCCGGTCGAAAGGCGGGAAATCCCGGTCGGCCCGCAGGTCCTCGCGCAGGATGCGCCCCCAGGATTGCTCCAGCGGCACGGTTTCCAGGCCCCATTCCAGGCAATGGTCCAGGATGATCTTTTCAGCTTGTTTTACGGTATGCAAACAGGATATGTTTTGTACAGGTGATAAACATATGAGCTACTCTTTGGTTTATCCAGGGGAAAAGGACTTTGGGTATCCGTATTTTTGGCCCTTCCTTCCAAATCGCGCCAAGGTATGCAACATCAAAAACACAATAAGCTATCCAAACCGGCAACTGGGCATTTTGGCCGCCGGGAGTGGGCCATTACAGGCACGGCCTGTCACACCATTCAAACCCTCGCCCGCGCGCTGGCCGGCGGGCTCGGCCCGTCGTTTCGCATTGCCTGGGTGGATGCCGACCATAAAGGCGCCTCCAATGCTGAAGCACCCGGCTTTGCGTTTACCTATACGGACAAAATTCAGTTTCACCGCTTCGACGCACTGGAAAAACTCAACCCCTGGCAACACCGGGCTCGGTTCAATGAAACGGATCTGGTGCTGATCAACGGCAACCACTTTGCCGGAGCACGCCAGATCGTGGCGCTGGACCGGCGCAAATTCGACAGCCTGCAGCGCAAAGCGGACCGCCTCACGCAGGTCGACTTTTTCCTGGGCGACGCCGCCGATCCTAATTTTGCGACACCTGCCGAATTGCCCGAAGCGCTGAAGCAACAACTCCCGAATTGGGCCGGTCTTCCGGTGCTCGACCTGCGCGATATCGAAGGTATGGTTGCTTTCCTGAAGCCCTTCCTCGCTGCGCCGCCGTTGCAGGCGTTGATCCTGACCGGTGGCAAAAGCACCCGGATGGGCCAGGACAAGGCGACCCTCGACTACCACGGCCAGCCGCAGTGGAAACAGGTTCGAAACCTGTTTCAAACCGCCGGTATCGACAGGATTTTCCTTTCCTGCCGGGCCGACCAGGTCGAGTCCTACGGCACGGAGGCGGTGATCGCCGACACTTTTCTCGACCTGGGTCCGATGGGCGCCATTTTATCGGCCTTCCGGCATAACCCCGACGCTGCATGGCTGGTAGTGGCCTGCGACCTGCCGTTGCTCGACGCCGCCGCCCTCCGGTACCTGGTGCAACACCGCCGGCCTTCGGCCGTTGCAACGGCTTTTCGCCAACCGCTGCCGCCGGATGCGGACAACGCCGTCAAACCTGCGGGCTTTCCTGAGCCCCTGATCGCCGTCTGGGAGCCGAAAAGTTACCCCGTGTTGCTGCAATTTCTGGCACAAGGCATCAGTTGCCCGCGCAAAGCGCTGATCAACTCCGACACGCATTTGCTCGATGCGCCGGACCCGCAGGTATTGCACAATGCAAACACACCGGAGGAACGGGAGCAGATGCTGCGGATATTGCAGGCGCCGGCGCAAGCGTGACTATTTTGTACCGCCACGGCCTGACCTGCGCACGCTCTAAGTTTTTTTATGCAAAAGATAACGGACATCCGCCGGGAATTTCCTATTTTCGGGCATTATCCCGACCTGGCCTGGCTCGACAATGCCGCCACAACGCAAAAGCCGCGGCAGGTACTGGAAGCGGAGCGGTATTTTTACGAACGCCAGAATGCGAATATCCTGCGGGGCATATATCCGCTGGCCGCGGCTGCCACGGAAGCCTTCGAGGCGGTGCGCGAACAAACCCGCGCCTTTCTGAATGCCCGCTCCACAGCAGAAATCATCTTCACCGGCGGAACCACGGAGGGCATCAACCTGGTGGCCCAATGTTTTGTAGCCGGCCGCTTGCAGGAGGGCGACGCCGTACTCGTCAGCATCCTCGAGCACCACGCCAACTTCGTCCCCTGGCAGCAAATTTGCCGGCAAAAAAAGGCCCGCCTGCTGGTGGCGCCCGTTCGGCGCGACGGCTCCCTCGACCTTGATGCGCTTGCAAAAATGATGCTGGAACATGGGGTGCGGTTCCTCGCCATCGCGCACGTTTCCAACACCCTGGGTAGCGTCAACCCCATTGCCGGTATTATTGCACAAGCGCACCGGCACGGCATACCGGTGCTGGTGGATGCCGCGCAAAGCGCCGCCGCCCTGCCGCTCGACGTGCAATTGCTGGACGCCGATTTTCTCGCCTTTTCGGGGCACAAACTTTTCGGACCGACCGGAGTAGGCGTTTTATACGGCAAACAGGAACTGTTGGAACAAATGCCGCCCTACCGCTTCGGCGGCGAAATGATCCGCGATGTAACCTTCGAACGCACGTTGTTTGCCCCATTGCCGCAAAAATTCGAAGCCGGTACCCCCAATATTGCCGGAGTAATGGCCCTGGGCGCGGCACTGGATTTTATCCGGAACCTCGACCGGGAAGCTATGCACCGCCAGGTCCAGACTTTGCTGGCTTATGCTACCGACGAACTCCGGCGTATCCCCGGCCTGGAGATCGTCGGCCAGGCGTCGGTAAAAGCCGGCATCCTTTCTTTTGTATTGGGGGATGTGCATCCGCATGATGTGGCTACTATTCTGGGCGAGCAACAAATTTGCATCCGCGCCGGGCACCACTGTGCCCAGCCGCTGATGGATTTTATGGGGATGCCGGGCACTGCGCGGGCGTCCTTTGCCTTCTACAATACAGAGATCGAGGTGGAACGCTTTGTAAAAGCGGTTAACGGCGTGCGGCGCTATTTTTGAAAAAACGGCTTTAACCAGGGCCAGAACAGCAGGATGAACAAGGCGGTCAGGATCGAGATAACGATCAACAGCAACAAATAGCCCGACAGGATCGTCAATGCGCCTTTTACCCAGGCCAGCCATCTGCGCCGGGGTTGAAAAAATTGTGTATAACTCCAGCCGATATACCCGATCCAAAAAACGGATTGCAATCCAATTTTATAATACAGGAAGGAGGGGTCGCCCGACAAAAATTTCATGGCTGGATTCAATACTACCCCGAACATACTTACTTCCCCCATGAGGTAGGCATTCAGTACGAAGTGCTCGGCGTAATTGAACCCGCTTTTTCGGAAATACAGCCGGGAGCACAAGGCAATATTCGGGATCATCAGAAAAATGGTAATGGCAGGGTGGTCGAAAATGTACTTCGAAAATTGCATTCCCACCTTGTTGCTGCCCTGCCGGGCAACCAGGGTTTCCATAATTTCCTTATCGAGCCCTAGGAGGTGAAAAACCAGAAAATTGAGCGCCGTGGCCCACAACAGAAACTTAACCGGTTTCACGTGCATAACCCGCTTGCCGCCCAGGTATTCGCGGATGGCATGCCCCGGGCGGCGCAACAGTTGGAGTATGGTAAACAGGAACCCCTGATCGTAGTGTATCAGGCTGCGCCGGATATCTTCGAATACCGACTTCGTGCTGATGCGTTTGATTTTGGCTTTTTGGCCGCATTGCGGGCAAAATTTACCTTCAAATTCGAAGTTGCAGTTTTTACAGGTAATCATATCGCGGGCAGAAGAGGAGGCCGGTTGTTTTTGAGCGGTAAATCCTTCCAAAAACAACGGTTTGCTTTATCGCCCTGCGAAAGTACGTGACGGGGAAAGAAAAACCGCCTCAAAATCGTGCGGTTATTCTTTCCCCGGCACTTAGACTCCAAATTTTATCCTCCGGATGTACCGTTTACTGTTCGTTCCGGTGTACCGATGCCGAACCGTCGACCTTGACGGTGCTGCTCGCATCCGTTTTCACGGTCGCATCCTGTTCGGCATTGATCCGGGCGCGGGAGGCTTCGGATGCCGATATTTCGGCCTGTTCGACCCTCCAGCCGGAAGCTTCCAGTTCTGCGCCGTCGGATAGGGCGGCTTTGAGGTTATCGCCATTGCCGACAAGTTCGACAAAAGCCTTGCCCGAAAGCGTTAAGTTGAGCGTGTTGGAATCAAAGAATCCACGTACCCGGGTGGGGCCTTTCACGGTGATGGACGATTGCCCTTCCTCGAAGCCCCGGATGGTGACGTTGCCCGTGTTGTCGGCGTACAGCGAGGAGAATACGGGGGTCCGGATGACGCAACGCAAGGCGCCGGGCAGGTTTTTCCCGCGGGTGGTGAGCGTCAGGTTATCGTCGGTACGGATGGTTTCCACCGCATTGCGCAGGCTTTGATCGCCTTCGAAGGAGATGCTGAAGTTATTGTCGTCGATAATCTCCGTCTCGAAATTGCCTTCCAGAATAAATTTATCGTAGTAGCGGCCGTTGTGGTAGTTGCTGTCGCCAAATTGCGGGCAATCGCTGCACACCAGCCCGTTTGCGGTCATCCGGAAAACTTTGTCGGGGTATTCGCCGATGTAATAGTCGCCGTCGGGGTCGGCGTAATCCACCTCGTGTACGCGTTGGTTGATCACCTCGCCGAAAACAATCGATTTTCCTTCCGGCACACCGATCGTAATGCGCACTTCCTGTACCCGCCATTTATTTCCCTGGGAAATGCGGTATCCCGACGGCACGGAGAGGGTATTGCCTTGCTGGGCGATGTCGAAATTGGTTTTGGAGGCAAATTCCGTGGCTTCGGCGTTGGTGGCGCCGCGTGCGCGGATGGTTTGGGTACATTCGAAACGCCCCGAGGTGCTCGGGCGGACCCTGATTTTTACCATGCCGTTCATTTCCCAGTGTTTGTCGCCGATGAAGATGCCTTCTCCGTCAAAAACCCAGTTGTCGTATTCATCCGGCGAGGTGCGGCCGGCCCATTGGACGCGGAGGGTGTCGGAGCGGATTCCCGACAGGTCCAGCGTCTTGGATACCGAGCCGCCCTGCCGGAAACTACGGGCAGCCATGCCGCCCAACAACAGCAGCGAAATGAAATTGAGCACCCATAATATTCCCATGCCGGAGCCCAGCCATGCCGGTGTTTTGTACCGGAAAATGGTGCGTCCAAGCCACAAAACCAGTCCCACGATAGGAATACCCAGTAAAAAGAAGGCGTTGAAAAAACCCAGGTAAGTAGCGCCGTTCGAAAGCGGGCTAAAATACGAAATGTACGGTTGGGCGGTAAAAAAAGCCCATATCCCGCTCACCCAGGCCGTACCCAATCCCAATACCATCATAATGGCAACCAGGATGATAAAACCCAGGAAGAGTTTGCCCACTACGGTGAGGCACCCACCGGCCACGGAGGCCGTCGTGCGGCCGGCGGGGCTGGCGGCCGCTTGTGTTCCGAATTCGTTTACTTTTTTGGAAATCCGCTCGAAGCCCTGTTCGATTTCCCGGGCGATATTCTCCACGTTGGCCGTTTCGCCGCGCATGGCCAGGCGATCGGCTGCCATTCGGGCCGGCGGCACCAGGATCCACAGCAGGACGTATGCCGGGACCCAGAAGCCGAAGGAAACCAGGGCCAGCAGGATAAAGATAAGCCGCATCCAAATGGTATCCTGCATGCCGAAATACGCCGACAAACCGGAGCATACCCCGCCGATAACGGCATCCTCTTCGTCGCGAAACAGCTTCTTGCCCCGGCGAAAGGCTTTTTTGCCGGATGCGGCGGCGCCCGGTTTTTCGACCGGTTCCCCGCCGAAATCTTCGGGCTTGCCCATTACTTCAATCGCGGCTTCCACATCGGGCAGCATCACGATCGTGCGGTTGCCCAGATGCGTACTGATCAACTCGCCCAGTCTCGATTCGATATCGTGCATGATTTCATCGCGGCCCTCGCTCTCGCTGAAACGCCTGCGGATACTGTCGAGGTACGACGAGAGGTATTCGTAGGCATCGTCATCTATCGTAAGGGCATATCCGCCAAGATTGATATTCAGTATCTTATTCATTGTTTGAAGTTGGTTGAAAGAAATAACAGGATTCAGGAGCTTAAAGGTGGTTGCGTTTGTAGTCCAGCGCAGGAGCGCTCAGGCATCCGGGGGCAGGGGTTCGATGTTGAGTGCGCGCGGCGCTTCCGGCTGGCTGCCCGCGCGTTCTGCTCCATCGGCGGAAGTATTTTGCTCGATGGTCTGGCTGACGGCCTGCACCAGGTCCTGCCAGCTGCCGGTCAGTTCGGCCAGAAATTGTTTGCCGGATTCGGTGATCGTGAAATACTTTCGGGGCGGACCCTTTACGCCTTCGCGCCAGATGTAGTCCACCAAACCGTCGTTTTTCAACCGGATCAACAGCGGGTATAAGGTGCCCTCTTTTACCAGAAGATTGGTGCCTTCCAGTTTTTCGATAATCTCCGGCGGGTAGGTTTCCCGACCGGCTATCACCGCCAGCACGCACATCTCCAATTCCCCCTTCCGCATTTGTGCTTTGGCATTTTCTAAATCCATGTTTTTGTTTTTTTAGTTGTCACCTCGGACCGGCAGGCGCTTACCCCGCCGGTTGTTTGATAGCACAAACATACGGCGTAATCAAGTATTATGCAATACAAGGAACTAAATTTTACCTGATATATTTTTTAAAAAGATGTTTTGCTAAGTTTTAAGTATTTGATTTGCAATACATTACTTAATAAACGGGTGTGGAAATTTTTTTAAAAATTTTACGGATATGTGCCTGCTGCAGGGCAAGCCTTCGCCCCCAGGCAAAAAAAACGCCCTTCGACCCCGGCTTTGCCGATTTATTATTATTAAATATTTTAACATAATTTTAAGATTATTTTAACGTTATTTAACCATATCCATTCACTTAAACATACGCAATAGCTATGAAAATCACCTGGAAGTGCCTCCAATACAAGGCTTTATACTTCTTATTGCTCCTTCCGGCCCTGTCTTGTACCAATGTACATTTTGAGCATCCTGTGCCGAAATCGGGCGCCGAACTGCGCAGCATACCGGCCGGATGGGCCGGGACCTACGTCGCAACCCCGCAGGAGGATGACGGATCGCTGTTCGGACAAATATTCAGGGAATGCTACCGCCTCGAGCGGCTGGGCGAAACGAAACTTTTGGTTTCCGCCGAACTGCGTATTCACGAAAAAAACATGCCCCTGCTGAAAAAAGCGTTGGAAGAAGAAAAACGGGGCGGGAAACTGCTCGATTTCCGCTTATCGGAGGGGTTCGTGTTGTGCACCATTCGGTCGCCGCAGGAGGAAGGCCAGCCCGATTTGATCGAACAGCAATATACCGCACTTATTAAAAAGGATTCCTGGTATATTCTGGCAAACACCGTGACTCCGTTCCGCCTGTTCGATCTGGACGCCGGTGTCCAAACCGAATTTGAGCATAAAAAAGCGGAAATTGCAAAAGTGGAGTGGTTGCCCGGCGCCGACAGCATATCGGCCAAAACGTTCCGCCTCGTGGCCCGCCACCTGCAAAAAGGGTACTATTTCAACACGCAGCCGGAAGACGGCGCCAAATGGGCGCTGCTGTACGTCACCCAACCGTCGAAAGATAATCTGATCGTCAAGGTGTCCAATTTGGAAGATCAGAACGAATTTGAGCGCCGGCAGGATTATTTCAACGCCATCACGCCGTTCCGGAAAACCGACAGCAATAAATATGAGATCGATCCCAGCGACGAGGCGCTGGCACGCTTACTGGCGGAGGAACATTTGTTCCAAACGGTGAATTTGGCGAGGATCGAATAAGAACATGTTGGGGATTTTCTGCCGGCAGAAAATCCCCAACATGTTCTGAGGGAGGGGTGGGCAGGGCAGACGCATCGCGAATTTTCTTCCTATAGATATCCATTTCAGACAAACAGCGGTTTCCCTAAGCGCTGTTTCGATTTCCGATTTCCGATTTGTTTCGATTTCCGATTGAATTTCCGATTGGAGATATTTTATTTAAAAAATTAATATTCAATTGCTTATGAATGCGCATGAACTTGAAAATCGGTTGATCGATTTTGTCTTTCGAGTTTTGGATATGGCAGAGGCCTTGCCTTAATCCAATAGCGG
>Ga0268298_10005471_pt1 | contig 11877 bp, 7 predicted proteins | sample WWTPWeurt_MetaG_FD_194462 | JGI IMG/M metagenome (GOLD analysis project Ga0268298, IMG submission 194462) | Activated sludge microbial communities from WWTP in Nijmegen, Gelderland, Netherland - WWTP Weurt | ecosystem: Engineered > WWTP > Aerobic digester > Activated sludge | place: Netherlands...
CAACGTCGGCGACGCGCGGCAGTTCTCGGCCTCGGCGACCGATCAGTTCGGCCAGCCCCTCGACACCGGCGAGGAGATCACCTGGAGCGTGAGCGGCTGCGGCACCGTCACTCCGACCGGCCGCTTCACCTCGACCTCGGTGGGCATGTGCACCGTCACCGCGAGCGTCGGAGGCCGCGATGCGACCGCGATGATCCGCACCGAGATCGGCCCGGTGCCGCGCATCACCATGGGCCCGACCGTCACTCCGAGCCCCGTCGTCGGCGGCGCAGCGACTGGCACCGTCACCGCGACCGACGACATGGACGAGTCGAAGCTCACCTATCACTGGGGAGCCTCGAACCCGCCCGCCCTCGTCACCTTCAGCCCGAACGAGACGAACGCCGCGAAGCAGACCACCATCACCTTCGCCGCGCCCGGCCAGTACACCCTGCGCGTCGACGTGAAGGACGAGCGTGAGCTCACCGTCACTGGCTTCGTCACCGTCACCGTGATGCCAGGGCTGGCGTCGGTCGAGGTGAGCCCGGCGACGGCGAGCGTGAACGTCGGTGGAACCCAGTCGTTCACCGTCAAGGGAAAGGACTTCGCGGGCGCTGAGGTGAGCGCCCCAGCGTGCACCTGGTCGGCTTCCAGCGGAGCGATCGACGCGGCAGGAGCGTTCACCGCGCCCAGCACCGCGCAGACCGTGACGGTGACGGCGACCTGCGGCCTCTTCGTCGGTCGCGCGACGGTGACGGTGACCGACGGGGCGATGACTGGCGGCGGCGCGGCGGGCGGCGAGGCGATGGCGGGAGGAACGGCCGGTGGGGCCACCCAGCCCACCAAGCCCTGCGGGTGTTCGACGGGCTCGGGCGCGCTCTTCGCGCCGTTGCTCGGGCTGTGGCTCGTGCTCCGGAGGCGGGAAAGGCGTCGCGCGCGCCTCGTCGTCTCCTCGGTCCTGACGCTCGTGGGGTGCACCGGCGCGGGGCCGGTCGCCGAGAAGAACGAACCTGGCGCGCAGCTCGAGCAGGCGATCGGTGAGCCGAGCAACGGCTACCCGGCCGATCAGGAGCGCATGCTCCTGGTGCTGATGAACCAGGCGCGGGTGTCGGCCAAGACGCCCAACAACATGTGCGGTGACCACACCGCGGAGGTCGGCGCGAACGTGAGCAAGGCGCCGCTCGTGCATTCCCGCGAGGCGAACCTGGGCGCGCGCTTCTCGGCTCGCCACATGGCCGAGCTTGGCTGCTACCAGAACGAGAGCTGCTGTGAGCTCGGCGACGCGGGGAGCGGCCCCGGCTGCCTCTCTCCCGGCGCCTGCAGCGGGGCGATGTGCGGCCAGACCTGTGACGCAGGCGCCGGCCAGACCGCGCAGGCCCGCTACGCGATGTTCGGCTTCTCCTCGTTGTCGGCGACCTCGATCGCGCGGAACCTCCCGTCGGCGTTCGATCTCTGGTGCGAGCTGATGCGCTCGGGCCCGAACCGCGCGCAGATCTACGACGACGCCGGCACCCAGTTCGCCGGAGGGCTCTTCAAGGCGGAAGGCGGTCAGTGCTCGATGCCCTACTGGGCGATCGCCTTCGGGCGCGGAGCGCAGCCGATCCCCAAGATCCCCGCGGCGAGCGCGATGTACCCGCCGCCGAACCCGGGCAACACCTCACAGCTCCACTTCGCCGCGAACTACTTCGATCCCACCGGCAAGGCGCCGCGCCGCTCGAACGTGGTGGTGGCGGGCCATTGCTTCGACATGGACAAGGCCTGGGGCACCGCCGCGAACGGCACCTACGAGACGCGCTTCCCCGACCCCGACGTGCTGCCGAACGGCTGCCACCCGTACTACTTCCTCTTCGTCGACGGCGACGGGAACCGGGTCACCTACCCGAGCGTGGGCAGCCTGCAGGTCGCGCTCGGCATGGAGCAGTGCCAGGTCTCGTACGATCCCGGGGTGCAGCTGCCGGCCGACTGCGAGACGAACGAGCCGCAGTGCCCCGAAGGCGAACGGCGCGCCTGCTACACCGCCGACACCAACACCCTGCGCTCGGGCGAGTGCCGGCAGGGAACTCAGGTGTGCCGCAACGGCTTCTGGGGCGCCTGCCGCGATCAGATTGGCCCCTTCCTCGAGGTCTGCGACGGCCTCGACAACGACTGCGACGGAACGATCGACGAAGAGAGCCCGGGCACCGGCGCGAGCTGTTCGGTGGCGAACGAGTTCGGAGTCTGCGCCGCAGGCGAGAAGCGCTGCCTCTCGGGGCGGCTCACCTGTGTCTCCCTCAACCGCCCGAGCACCGAGGCGTGCAACGGGCAGGACGACGACTGCGACGGCGTGGTGGACGATGGCCTCGGGCAGACGGCGTGTGGGCAGGGCAACTGCGCCACGGTGGTGAACAACTGCTTCAACGGCGTCGCGCAGAGCTGTGACGCTGGCATGGGCACGGCAGAGCTCGACGATGGCAAGGACAACGACTGCGACGGGCTCTACGACGAAGACTTCGACTGCCGGTTCCCCGACGGAGGCCCTCGCCCGCAGCGCCAGTTCTACGCGGCCGCGGGGAACGTGCCGAGGCTCCCGTGTCGAGAAGGCGTGCTCCAGTGCAACCGCGCCGACGGCGGCTGGTCGATCGCGTTCGCTGGGAAGATCCCCAGCCCGGAGATCTGCAACAACAGCGACGACGACTGCGACGGCTTCGACGACAACGCGCGAGAGACCCAGGTGCTGCTCGGGTTCGATCGCTGTGGCAGCGGCGTCTGCACGGTGAAGAGCTACGCGCGGTGTGTCGCGGGCACTTCGCGCACGTGCACCCCGACGGCGTCGATGACCGAGACCTGCAACGGGCTCGACGACAACTGCGATGGCACCGCCGACGAGAACTGCTCGTGCCGGGCCGACGAGCCGCGCACCTGCTACACCGGGCCCTCCGAGACGCGCGGAGTGGGCGCCTGCCACGGCGGCACGCGTCCCTGCACCAACGGCAGCTACACGCGCTGCATGGGAGAGGTGAAGCCCTCGCTCGAGCTCTGCAACGGTGTCGACGACGACTGCGACGGCATGGTGGACGATCTCTGCGTCACCGGAGCGGGTGGTGGCTCGGCGATGACCGGCGGTGGCGCGGCGATGGGCGGAGGGAACGCGGCCGGTGGAACGGCCACGGCGGGTGGTGAGGCGATGATGACGGGTGGAGGCACCGCGGGTGGGTCGACCCAGCCGACGAAGCCGTGCGGGTGCTCGACGATGGGCGCGCCACTCGCGCTGCTGGCGCTGGTGGTGAGCCGCCGGCTCCGCCGAAGCCCTGGTCGTCCTGGGTGAGCGAGAGGTCGCGCGTGTCGTCGGCGCTTGGGTGAAGCAGTGCCCACCGACGCAGCCGCCGTTCGTCCGAGCGATGCTGTCGCTGGAGGAAGCCCGCGCCCGGTCAACTCCGGAGCCGAGGCTCGGCGACGGCGCTCGGTGTGGCGAGGTCGCAGAGCCGATCTCTCGCGGAAGGAAAGCGACCGAGCGCGGAGCTTCGAGGTGCTCGTGCACGAACTCCCGCGGAAGGCGGGTGCGACACCCTCGACCCAACCGTGTCGTCGAATCGGCTCGTCGAGGGTCAGCGCAGCTGCGCGGCCTTCTTCTCGAGTTCCTGCGCCTTCTGCTTCAGCTCCTCGGCGAGGCCCTGCAGCTTGCGGCGCTTGATGTCGAGGTCGTCCATCTCGTCTTCGTCGCCGGTCGCGATGCTCTTCGACCCGTTGCCGACCTGCGGCCGCGCATCGGAGCTGCTCGTGATGGTGATGCCCTTGGAGTCGAGCCCGCCAGCAGCGGTCCCACTCTGAGGCACCGCTTCGTTGGCAGTGCGACCAGCAGACGGCGCCGCTGCGCCGAAGGCTCCGAGGGAGAACGGCGGCGGAGTGTTCTTCGTGTCGGCAGGCGCGCTCCCGGCGGTCACCGGACCGGGCGACTGCACCCCGGCGAAGCTGTCTGCGTTGGTCTCGCTGTTGGTCCGGCCGGCCGAAGCGGCAGGTGCCTCACCCGCGGCGAGATCCTTGCGCTGCAGGCGCAGGCGACGATCCTGATCGTCGAACATCGACTCCTCGCCCATGAAGCGCTGCATGCGGCGATCGAGCTCGACCTCTTCGCGGCGCTGGGTGATGCGGCCCTCGATCATCTTCAGCTCGCGGCGCACCTTCTCTTCGTTGTCGCGGAGCAGATCGGCTTGCTCGAGGAGCTCCTCGGGATCGTCGCTCGGGCGCAGCGTCTCGAGCGAGGGCAGCTTCGCCGAAGGGATCGCCGCGCGCACCGCTTCCCGCTCGGAGCGCAGCTTCCGCATCTGATCGATGAGCGCCTTGCGGGCTGCTCGGTCGCTCTGACGATCGAACTCCGCGCGCAGCCGGTTCAGCTCGGCTGACAGACCCTCGACCAACGAGAGGTTCGCGCCCTCGAGCTCACCCTCACGGCTCGACAGCTTCTGCGCGAGCTCGGTGAGCGTGCCCGACAGCTCCTGGGAGCGCTTGAGCGCCTGGTCGAGCTCGGAGCCCGGCAACAGCTTGCCCTTCGACTCGGCCTTGAGCGCCTCGATGCGGCTCGACAGCATCGAGAGCTCGTTGCGCTTGGAGAGCTGCTCACCTCGCAGCTGCCCCACCGCACCGCGAAGCCCCGCCGCGTTCGCGCGCGCTGCCTCGAGACCAGTCGCTCCCAGCGCCGTCTGAGCGGCGACCAGCAGGACGGCGAGGAGCGCACCACGGAGGTTCATGACGAGCGGTTCTACAGCAACCCTGGTGCCAGAAAAGTCACCTCAAACATGAGGAGTTGCAATGGCTTGGAGGAGTATGTGGGTGTCGGCGCGCCCCGAAAACCCAGCGATCCACAGTTTTCCGTGGTGACTGTGCCCGGGGTGGAAAAGAAGGCGCTGTGGCGACTCGGCCCCAGCCCGGCGTTCGACTGACGTGGAAGCCGATCGGCTCGACGAGCGCGGCGCTCGTTCGCGAGGTGCAAGGCCTGCTCGAGGCGACACCGGGCAAGGCGTGGAAGGTGTGTCACGGCGGCGCGCTCGATCCATTCGCGAGCGGGTTGCTGCCGATCCTCATCGGTCCGGCGACGAAGCTGTTCGAGCTGATTCACGAGCTGCCGAAAACGTATCGCACGACGGTCGAGTGGGGCAGGGAGACCGACACCGGCGATCCAGGTGGGGCGACGAGCTTCGAAGGTGACGCGCGCGCGCTCGCGCCTGATCAGCTCGACGCGGCGCTCCGTTCGTTCGTGGGGTGGTCGAAGCAGACTCCGCCCGCGACGAGCAACAAACGAGTCGACGGTGAGCGGGCGTACGTGCGGGCGCATCGGGGCGAGGTGGTCGAGCTCGCTGCAGAAGACGTCTACCTGCACGAGGCGAGGTGGACGTCGCACGCGCTGCCGGTGAGGAGCGAGCTCGAGCTCACCTGTCGAGGCGGCTTCTACGTTCGCAGCCTCGCGCGCGATCTCGGCCGGGCGCTCGGCTGTGGAGCTCACCTGGCGTCACTCACCCGGACGCAGATTGGCCCATGGGTGCTGCCGAGCGGGAGCGAGCCGCAGACCCTCGAGGCCGTGGAGGCCTTCTCCTGGTTGCCAACCGCCGTTCTCCGCGACGACGAGTGGGCGAAGGTGAAGGCGGGGACGGGGACGGTCTCGCTTCGCGCCAAGGTGAAGCCGGCGCGCTGGCCGTGGCCAGCGACCTTTCCTCCGCCGAGCTCGCTCGTGGTGGCGCTCCATCAGGATCGAGGCGTCGCGCTGCTGCGGAAGGCTGATCAGGTCTTGACGATCGATCGGGTGATCCTCCCGCCACTCTGATCAGGGCTCGGGCTCGGTGATCAGAGTCGAGAGCGGCAGGCTCCTTCGCCGGTTTGCGATCGGCTGGAGTCGTTCCCGGCCGATCAGCGCAGCACACCCGGAAGCGGCCCTCGACAGAACGAGGGATCTCCGAAGCTGGTGAAGGAGGCGCCCGCGGCCTGCGCACACGCGAGCAGCAGCTCGGCGTGAGAACCGCCGTTCGTCTCGAGCACGCCGGAGCGCAGCGAGCCCCCGCCTGTCCCGGCGACGACGAAGGGCACCGAACGATGGGAATGGGTGTTCCCTTGGCCGAGCTCGTTGCCCCAGATGACGACCGACTGATCGAGCAGCGTCGTGCCTGCGCCCGCGGGGGTCGCCTCGAGCACCGCCAGAAACCTCGCGACCCGCTGCGCATACCAGCGGTGAATCGTCGTGATGTCGGCGCGCGCCTGTGGGTCGTCGTCGGTGTGATGCGACAGCTCGTGGTGCTCGATGCCGACGTTCGCCCAGCGGAAGACGAGCGGGCTCGCGGATCGACTGAACTGCAAGCTGGCGACTCGAGTGACGTCGCAGGCGAGCGCGAGCGCGAGGAGATCGAGCTGCAGCTCGGCGAGCACCGGAAAGGCGTCGGGCCCGTCGGGTGGCATCGGCTCGGGAGGCCGGACGCAGGTCGCCGAGGGCATCGTCACCGCCTCGATGCGTCGCTCCACCTCGCGCACCGTCGTCGCATGGGCGTCGAGGACCCGTCGATCGGCTGCGCTCACCTGTCCGCTCACCGCAGCGAGTTCACCGAGCACCGCGTCGAGCACGCTCTTCCTCCTCGCTCTCCGACGTTGGGCCGCGAGGGGGTTGGCGTCACCGAAGAGTCGCTCGAAGACCACGCGCGGGTTGCTCTCGGGCGCGAGCGGGTTGCCGAGGTCGTCGTAGATCATGCGCGAGAGGAGGTTGGCCTCGTTCACCATCACGCCGAGCTCGAGCGAGCGCATCGCGGTCACGCCTCCGAGCTCCGCCGCCACGCGCTGATCGATCGACGGGCCGCTCGCCCAGCTCACCGTGCCGAAGAGCGACCCTGGCCGCAGCGCGCGCGCCGTCCACAGGTGTCCGATGCCGCGCTGGTGCCCGTCTCCTGGTCCGGTCGTCGCCGTCTGGAGATCCACCGCGAGGGGAATGAGGAGCTTCGACTCGAACGCCATCAGCGGCTGGAGAATCGGCGAGAGCGCCCACGTCGTGCCGGTGCGCCTCGGCTCCCAGTCGGCGGTGACCGTGCCGTTGGGAGAGAAGAGGGTGACGAAGCGCCGCGGCGGACTTCCCTGCGCGAACGCCTCGAGCCAGGGGAGGGCGAGACTCGCGCCGAGCCCCTTCAACACGCGCCGGCGAGACGGCTTCATGGTGCACCGCCCAGCCGGAACGCCTCGCTGCTCACCAGCTCGAGCAAGAGCTCCCGAGGGTCTTGGGTGCGCTCGAGCGCCGTCGTCATCGCTGCCAGCGTGCAGCGATCGGCCTCGGTCTCGGCCCGCCCCATGAGGAAGCGGAACCACTGCCGCGCGACGCACTCCCGCACCCGCGCATCCTGCGCGAGCCAGGCTCCGAGCGGCTCGGCGCCTTCGAAACGAACGCCGCCATCCTCGAGGGCGATCTCCCCGTGCGCGTCGATCGGCCGGCCGTTCTCGAGCAGCCGAAAGGCCCCGCTCTCGTCGTAGCGTTCGAGGCCGAAGCCGATGGGGTCGAGCAGCCGGTGGCACCCCGCGCAGGCGGGATCGGTGACGTGACGTTCGAAGCGAGCGCGGGTCGTTCCGAAGGACGCCGGCGGGAGCGTCATCGACACGTTCGGTGGAGGCGTCGGGAGCGTCTCGCACAACAGCCGCTCCCTCACGAACTTCCCGCGCAGCGTCGGCGAGCTGCCCGTGCTCTTCGCCCAGGTGGCGAGCACCCCTGCGGTGGTGAGGGCGCCGAGTCGCTGCACGCCGTCGAGGCTGACTTGCCGAACGCCGGAGCCTTCGAGCGAGAGGCCGTACAGCGCGCCCAAGGGAGGATCGACGAAGGTCGTCTTCCCCGAGAAGAGCGTCGCGAGCCGGTGGTCGTCGAGGGTGACGAAGGCGCCGAGCGAGCTCACCTCCTGCTCCATCGACGGCACCAGCGCAGCGAAGCCACCATCGAGCGAGCTGGAGCGCTCCTGCCGGGCGAGCTTGGAGACGCCCCACCACTCGAGATGAAACCGCCCCACCGCGCGGCGCGCCGCCTCGGTCTCGAGCAACCTCGACGCCTGCGCGCGAACCTCGGCGGCGGTTGCCAGCTCCTCGTGCTCGGCAGCCGAGAGCAGCGCGTCGTCGGGTCCCTGCCCCGTGAGCGCGAAGGCGAGCCGGGTGGCGAGGGAGGTCGAGTCGAGCCGGCCGTCGACGCTCCGCTCGACTCGGAAGAGGAACTGCGGCGCCTGCAGCATCACCTCGGTCAGCAGGCGAAAGCTGGTGGGGGCGTCTTCGGCTCTCCGAAACTCGGCGTACCTCGCCTCGAGCCGCCCGCGCTCGTCGGTGGTGAGCGCGCGACGAAACAGCCGTCGGCCGACGCGCTCGATGAACTGGGGCGCGCATGGATCGGCGATGGCACACGGGCTCACCTGATCGAGCGCCATCGCTTCGGTCGCTGCCTCGCTCGCCTCGAGCAGCCTGGAGGCGAGGCTGGCCGACGCGCTCTGCCCTTCGGCGACGGTCGAGAAGCCCAAGCCCTCGTCGTCGGGAACGTCCAAGACGGCGTCGACGCCCAGCGTCTGCTTCACCGAGGCCTGCCACTCGAGTCGGGTGAGCCGCCGCACCTTCGCCCTCACCGGTCGGTCTTCGCAGCTCACCTGAATCGGTCGCGCCTCCACGGTGAGCGAGGGTGCCGGAGAGGGCTGGCAGGTGGTGAGCGCCAACGCGACCGCGGCTCGAGCAAGGAACGACCCTCGCGTGCTCTCGAACTCCGACGGCACGGGCGGCACTTCAACCGCGAAGCGCTGGGCGCTGCAAGCCGGGGCAGGCGCGCGCTCGAAGGGCCGAGCGGTGTAGTAGGACGCCCGGCGATGAGCACGGAAGCGGACGGGCAGCGCGCCGCCAACATCAGCCTCGTCGCGGGCGCCCTGGGCCTCACCCTCCTGCCGCTGGTGGGCGCGGGGGTCGCCATCGTCGCAGGGCACCTCGCGCGGAGGCTCCTGCCTTCGAGCGCTCGTTCACGGAGCCTCGCCACCGTCGGCCTGGTGCTCGGCTACCTGGGGATCCTCGCGCCGCTGCTCCTGATCGGCATCGCGCGGCTGTTCGACTGAGCCACCAACTCAGCTCGGCTTCAGCGACCGCCGCGGCACCTCGGCCTCGACGAAGATGCGCAAGAGCTCCGAGTCGAGCTGCCCGCCCTTCGCTTCCATGTGGAGGATGTCGAGGGCCTTCTCGTGCGGCACCGCCTTCTTGTACGGCCGGTCGCTCGCGGTGAGCGCGTCGTAGATGTCCGAGATGGCCATCATCTTCGACTGCAGGGGAATTCGCTCCGAGGCCAGCGCGCGCGGGTAGCCCTTGCCGTCGAGCTTCTCGTGATGCGCGTAGGCGATCTCCGGCACCCGCTTGAGCACGCGCGTCCAGGGAATCTGCGAGAGGAACTTGAAGGTGTGGGTGACGTGCGACTCGATCTCCCGCCGCTCCGTCGCCGAGAGCGACCCGCGCGGAATCGAGAGCACCTGAATCTCGTGCGCCGAGAGGATGGTGACCGGCCGCTCGCGAGAGTCGGTGAAGGCGACGTCGCCCATTCCGGTCAGTCGCTCGAAGCCGCCCTGGGCGAGCACGGTGGGCTTGTTGCAGTTGATGATGAACTCGAGCGCCTCGTCGAGCTCCTTGAGCTCGCGCACGAGCCGCGCGTCCTCTTCCTGGTCGATCGCCGTCATCTCGCGGTCACCGCGCAGCTTCACCATCTCGAGCCGCCGTTGCGCCGAGCCCAGCTGCCGATCCTTCCGGGCCAGCTCGAAGCGCTGCTTGATGACCTCGAACTCGTGCGGGTACAGCTTCTCGGCCTTCACCAGCACCGGCTCACGAACGCCGATCTTCCCGAAGTCGTGGAGCAGCGACGCGTAGCGCAGCTCCTGGAGCTGCTCCTGCGAGAACGCCGTGCCCTTGTACGGCCCCGACGGCACCAGCTCGGAGGCCTGGGCGAGCCCGACAGTGAGTGAGGCGACCCGATCGGAGTGACCCGCCGTGGTGGGATCGCGCGACTCGATCGCCGACACCGACGCGCGCACGAAGCCCTCGAACAAGCGGCTGATCTCCTCGTGGAGCATCGCGTTCTCGATCGCCTGCGCCGCCTGGCCGCCGAGCGCGAGCAACAGCTCTTCGTCTTCGGCGTCGAAGGTGCCGTCGAGCGCGTTGAGCGCCTGGATGACGCCGGTGATCTCCCCGCGGGTGTCGCGCATCGGCACGCAGAGGATGCTCTTGGTGTGGTACGCGTTCTTCACGTCGAACTCGCGGTTGAAGCGCGGGTCTTCGTAGGCGTCCTTGATGTTGACGATCTCTCCGGTGGCCGCCACCGAGCCGGCGATGCCCTGACCGATCGGCAGCCGGATCTCCTGGTTGGCGCCCTGCGCGACCCGGCTCCACAGCTCGTTGCGAGCGCGATCGACGATGAAGAGGCTGCAGCGATCGGCCTCCACGACCCGCGTCGCCTCCCGGAGAATCAGCGGGAGCAAGGTGTCGAGGTTGCGCTCGGCGATCATCGCCTTGGCGACCTCGAGAATCGACGAGAGCTTGTGCATTCGCCGCAGCGCGGCCTGCATCGGCGTCATCGTGGGCGAGGTCGTCTCGTCGGCTGGCGGCGGGAGAGTGGGCACGGCGCGAATGTTCCTCTGCCTGCCCGGGGCACGCAACGCCGACGCGGCGCGATCGCGCACCACTGGCGCACCACGCCGAGCTACCTTCGAGGGCGTGGCCGCTGCCCGCACCTCCACCGGTCTGCTCGGAGCGCTGATCTGTCTGACGGCGTTCATGAGTGGCTGCGCGATGCAGCGCTTCTTGCGCATCGACGAGCGCGCCATCGACGGCGGGCTCTGGTTCTTCCTCGGCGGCGGCGGGAACTCGCTGGTGCTCACCCACGGGAGCCAGGCCTTCCTCGTCGACACCAAGTTCGGCGAGGCGAGCCAGACCCTGCGTCACCGCGTCGAAGACGACCTCGCGAAGACGGTGCGGCGCGCGCTGCTCACCCATTCACACGCCGATCACGCCGGTGGGCTCGAGCGCTTCGAGGGCTTGGGCCCCGTGCTGGTGCACCCCAACGCCCGGCGGCGGCTGGAGCGAGAGGGGGTGCGGGCGAACTACCTCGAGGTGGTGCGGCCGCTCGAGCTGGTGCTGGGCGACGAGCTCGTGCGGGTCTGGCACGCCGGGGTGGGCCACACCGACGGCGATCTCGTGGCCTACCTCGCGCGGCGCAAGCTGCTGGTCACAGGCGATCTCCTCACCGAGCTGAACGAGCCGGTCATCGACGAACGGGCGGGCGGCGACCCCCTCGCGCTCGAGAAGACGATCGACGGCCTGCTCGCGATCGACTTCGTCACCGCGCTGCCTGGGCATGGCGAGCCGATCGGCCGCGACGTCTTCGTGAAGATCCGCGACTACCTCGCCCAGGTGCGACGCGAGGTGGAGGCGGGGCAGCGGCAAGGCTGGAGCGAGGACGAGGTGGTGGCGAAGGTGCAGCTCACGGGCGCCCCCGAACTCGAGCCCGTGCCCTTCGGAGCAAACCGTGAGAAGACGATCCGCGCGGTCGATCGTGCCCTCCGCGCCCGCGCAGCCAAGGAGTGACGATGACGAAGGTGAAGGTGGCTCCCTCGATCCTCTCGGCGGACTTCGGCCGGCTCGCCGAGGAGGTGAAGGCGATCGAACGCGCCGGCGCCGACTTCGTGCACGTCGACGTGATGGACGGCCGCTTCGTGCCCAACCTCACCATCGGCCCCCTCGTCGTCGAGGCGGTCAAGCGCGCCACCTCGCTCCCGCTCGACGTCCACCTGATGATCGTCGAGCCGGAGAAGTACCTCGCCGACTTCGCCAAGGCCGGCGCGTCGATCATCACCGTGCACCAGGAGACCTGCCCGCATCTCCACCGCACGCTGCAGCAGATCCGCG
>Ga0268298_10005472_pt1 | contig 11876 bp, 7 predicted proteins | sample WWTPWeurt_MetaG_FD_194462 | JGI IMG/M metagenome (GOLD analysis project Ga0268298, IMG submission 194462) | Activated sludge microbial communities from WWTP in Nijmegen, Gelderland, Netherland - WWTP Weurt | ecosystem: Engineered > WWTP > Aerobic digester > Activated sludge | place: Netherlands...
ACCACAACAATATCCACCACCCCAACAGCAATTCGCTATGCAGCAAATGCCCCAACAAATGCCGATGCAACAAATGCAGCAGCAAATGCCTCAGCAAATGGGGTCCTCTGATTGGCAAACCCAAGGAAGCGCTGGTCTTGCTTTTGCTCAGCAGGGTTCTGACTCGACCCCAGATGGCATAGATCCAAAAGCTCTGGCACAAATGCAAAATGCAGCTAAAGCGATGGGTAGCGGCAAACAGATAAGTGGGCAAGCACAGCAATTCTTAAATAGTGGTGCTCCCCAACAGCAGATGCAAGCTGGTGTCCAGCAAAATGCTAGATTTAGAGGTGGTTTTGCTGTACCGCAAAGAGCCGTCCGTCAGCCCGCGCAAGGCGGAATGGGAGCTATGGGAAATTCAATGGGTGGATTGAGTACCACAGTTAATCGTGCACTTAATAGAAGTGTTCAATCTGCAATCTATAAAGGTGTAAATCAAGGTCTTTTCCGTGGCTTAAGCAAGATGCGTTTCTAACCAATGTTCAAAAGTTTTACCGAAGGTGCCCTAAAAGTTGTGCAACTAGCACAGCAAGAAAGGGAAGAACTTGGACATTATATGACTGGTTCTGAGCATATTTTGCTTGGCATACTCTTGTGCGAAAACTCACGAGCCGCTCAAACTCTTCAGTCTCTTGGTGTCACCTACAGAAAAGCACAGGAAGAAGTTTGTCGTATCATGGGCAGAGGCACTACATATCATGTGCCTGCTTTTACTTTTTCTCCAAGAGCAAAATCTATTTTTTACAAGGCAAAAGAAACTTCTACGGTTACAGGCGTTTCTCGAGTTGATACTATTTTACTTTTACTTGCGCTTGTTAGTGTTCCTCGCTGTACAGCCCAAAAGGTTTTGCATGCGCTTGATGTCGATTTAGAAGATCTTGCAGAGCGATGTCGTAATCAGATTTTTCCAGATGATGAATCTGTTCCGACAATTAAAATGACTCCAATAAGCAAGCTTTATGAAAAAATTCACTCAAAGCAAGGACCAGAGACTTCTATTTCAGAAGACGATGATGATTTGAATCCGCCAACTGTTATCGATTCAATGATCGATCAGGTCATCAATCAAAAATATAAAGTCGAATCTGTCATCGGTCGTGGTGGCATGGGTGTTGTGTATAAAGCCAAGCATTTGATACTGGATCGATATTTTGCAATCAAAGTGTTGCATCCGTATCTTGCTTCCGATTCCAGGAACCGAAAGCGTTTTCAGCGTGAGGCTCAGGCCGCAAGCCGGTTGACTCATCCAAATCTTGCTACAGTCTTTGATTGGGATTTGCTTGAAAACGGTTGTCCGTATCTTGTTATGTATTACATTGAAGGTTTCAAGCTTTCAGAAATTATAGATATGAAAGAAACTTTTGCACTTGAACTTTGGCTTTCGCTTTTTGTTCAAATGTGCGACGGGCTTGTGCATGCACACAGTGTGGGCGTCATACACCGTGACTTGAAGCCTGGAAACATCATAATTACAGAAGGGCACCACAAAGAATGTTTTGTCAAAATCATCGATTTTGGTATCGCCAAGCTTTTGTATGAATATGAAAAAACTTCTACCAGCAAAGACATTACAAAAGACGGAGAAGTATTCGGCAGCCCACCGTATATGAGTCCTGAGCAATGTCTTGGCAGAGTGCTCGATACGCGTTCTGACATTTACAGCCTTGGTTGCGTTATGTACGAGGCATTATGCAGTCAACCGCCGTTTCTTGGTGAGAGTTTGTTTGAGACTATGCACAAACAAGTGCACGAAATGCCAAGAAATTTCAAAGAAGTCGGCACCAAATTGGAAATTCCATCTGAGCTTGAAAGCATTGTTTTGAAGACGCTCGAAAAAGAGCCAGATAAACGCTATCAATCAATGCAAAAATTGAAAGTAGACCTCGAAAATGTTTTGAGCAGAATCAAGACCAAAGTTATACTTTGACCAGGCAGTCGCCTATTTTGATCCCTTCTCTAAAACAAGAACGAGCGACATCGATGGCATGCTTGGTACTTGGAGTTGGAACGGTGACGAATTTGCGACCAATCAGCTTTTCAATATCTTTTACAAGATGACGCTGATCGTTTGAAATGAAGCTGTGCGCTATACCTGTTCTACCTGCGCGTCCTGTTCGTCCAATTCTGTGGATATAGTCAGCTGCACAAGTTGGAAGGTCATAATTCACCACATGGGTGATTGCTGGAACATCAAGACCGCGTGCAGCAATGTCTGTTGCCACAAGTACGTTGAAACTGCCTGCACGATAGCGAGCAATAGTTTTCTCACGTTTGTGTTGGCTTATGTCGCTGTGAATTTCTTCTGCCTGCACATTTGACTCTTTCAACTTCTTAGTCACTATGCTTGCTGTTCGTCTGGTGCGAGTAAAGACGAGTACTGTCGCGTCTTGCCATTCTTGGAGTACAGACAAAAGAAGCTCGTCTTTTTCTCCTTTGCCAACTTTATAAGCTTGTTGGGCAATGGAAGCAGGTTCGATTTCGTCTTGTTTGCAGCGAATAATGGTGGGTTTATTCATTATTTCAGAAGCAACTTCTTGCATTCTGTGATCGAGCGTAGCAGTAAACATCATTGTTTGTCTTTGCTCAGGAATCATGGTCATTACTCGCTTAACCTGAGGCATAAAGCCCATGTCGAGCATTCGATCGGCTTCGTCCAGTACGAAGTATTGCACCTGAGTAAGATCCAGTATTTGTCTTTGCAATAGATCGTTCAACCGACCTGGTGTCGCTATGGCAATATCTATACCACCACGAACGGCGGCAATTTGTGCACCATATCCAGTACCACCGTAAAAGGCGGCTGATTTTAATCGTTGATATTTCGACAATGCATCAACTTGCGATTTTACTTGTAGCGCCAGTTCTCTTGTAGGCACAAGAATCAGAGCGCGAATTTCTCGTCTGCCGCCTGAGCGAGAACCAAGCCCTTCGATTATCGGAAGTGCATAGGCTGCAGTCTTGCCCGTGCCTGTTTGGGCAGTAGCTATTAAGTCGTGTCCTTCTAGTAAAGGTCCGATTGCTTTTGTCTGCACTTCGGTAGGTGTATGAAAGCCTAGTTTGGTTAGAAGGTTGACTGAGCGCTCGGATAGTCCGAGCTTAGAAAAGTTGTCCATAATATCCTTATAAAAGAGATTGCGGCGGTAAGTTTTTAAAGCCGCTCGCCTAATAGTATCACCTGACACTTGGCATTTGGCGCGGCATGTCATTATGTAAAGTGAAGTGAAACTAATATTGTTAGTACAGATCTACCTGACAGTTTCGAAAATCAGGCGCCTCAATTCGCTCGATTTTTACTTTTAACTCCTCGACTTGAACTGGTGAGTTTTTAGAGACAAGCACTGCTTGAGGTCTAAATTTGCCGTCTGCAACACATGAGGCAGGAATATAGCCAGTAAGTTGAAGATTTTGGGCTTTAGTTTGCCCTTGTAGGTCTGAAGTCTTTGTGTCATTAAATACATTGACTGAGAAATCAGGTTGATTTTCAAGACGAAACATCAAATCTGTCTGTAATTTAGTTGGGTTAGAACTTTGAAGTTTGGCATCCAGAGTGATTTTCAATAGTCCATGGGTGTTGATATCCAATTCATTGAGGCCAGAATCAACAAAGGTCAAAAGTCCTTGTGGTATCACTAATGGTGCGGGCTTGCCTTTGAGCAAGTCTTCTTCAAGCAAAAGAGGCGCATCTAAAGTTTGGTCGTATTCTTTGCTTTTGTTGCCTAATGCAAGTATTAGTCGTTTAAATACAATCGAGTTTTTATCTGGATTGACAATCTCGACATATGGAACTCGAGCATCCAGGTCCGATTCGCTTGTATTGAGCTTATAAAAACAGAAGTTGAATAGAGATGGCAAACGAGTTTCGCCTGAAAGCTGTTTGTACGAACAGTATAAAATGGTCTGATCTTTCGATGATTTAAGTACAATTTCGTTTTTGCCTTTGAGATTCAAATCCTGGACCGGTACGCTCAGTGCCCGCCATTGTCTGAATTGCGATTGGCTTGTATTGAGTAGCTTGGCAAACATTTGATAATTGTGCAGACTGTTTTGTGCTGTGCTGAATTGGTGCAAAGGAATAGGAGAATTGTCTAGTTTGTGACCGTTGATATAAACGGTTGCATCTTCGAGTTCTTTTGAACCATCAATTAAAACAAGAGCCCAGTCGGGTTTTCTGACTGACAAATCTATCTCTCGACTGATTTTTTGTTCTTTTTCGATTGTTAATTTCGATTCTCTGGGTGCTCCAATTTCTTCTGCTGATGAGACTAGAATGACAGTAAAAGCAAATATTGGTATTGAAGCTTTAAAGAGCTTTGACTTCAAAAATGGCTTCCACTCCGGGTGAGTGGTCAAAATTGCTATAGCCGCAAAGAAAAAGATAACCAAGGATTTGAATAGAACCGAAGTTAGAAGCGCTATGGTCGGTGAAACATTCAAGTCAAGCAGAATATTCTGGACTGGTAAGTGTAGTATCAAAGCCAATGTACAAAGTGATGTAAGAACGAACAGAGCGCTTCGCTTTAGTGCACTTGCTCCTGTCGCAAGCCTGCTCAAAAAGTAAATACCAAACAATGTGATGAATGGCATCGAAGTATGCCCATATCGTGGACAGGCACTGAAGAACAGATAAAGCAAGTGAACCGCTATGAAACTAAGCGATCCAAACAATATGATTGGTTCGGCTTGGTTATTGAATTGCTCTCGTTTTGAAATGGCTGAAGTAAATGAAATAATTCCAGCTACTCCAGAAATCAAAAGCAATAGATGCCACCAGGTTATCGCCCAGGCAGGCAAGAAGAATAAAGGAAACCTGTAGTCATTCCATGCTTCGAGCCATAGTCTTGCTGGTTTTCGAAATAATAAAAGCAAGTGTTCGAGTGGTTTTTGCTGAAAGTTTCTAGAAAGCATTTGCATGCTTTTTTCTTTTTCTTCATCTATAGTTGCAGGTCGGGGGGTTACAAAAATTCTCCCGTCCGAAGCGAGATCAAGCCCGCAGATAAGATTGTAAACAGGAAAGCGCTTGGGAGTTAAAATTATTTCTCCGCTTGCCGTATGGGTGAACCAGAGCCACGGGGCAAGAATTAATAAACCACCAGAGATACAAGTCACGACGCCACTATAGATGGTGCGCAAAGACATACCGGCTTTTCGCTTGGCAAAAATCATTCCAATCAATACTGGCACTATTGCCGGTGCCAAAATAGGTCGCAGGAGCAGGAGCAAGCTCATAATTGCACCAAGTGCAAACGTAGTCAGCAAGATACGTTTTAGAGATTCTTGCTTGCTTAAGACCACGCATAAGATAAGAGTTATGAGACTGTACAGAACTCCGACTGGTTCGGTTAATAGTTTGGTTGTTCCAAATAAAGCTGCAGGATAAGTAGCCCAGATCAACCCAGAAACAAGCGCTAAATTGTCCTTTTTAGTAAGCTGTTTGGCCAGGTAGAACATGCAGGTGCTGGACAGTCCGTGAAATAGAACCAAAAGAGCAATAACTGATTGCATCGCCTCTAATTTTGGTTTAGTGCCGGTCAACCAGAAGGGGATGTCACCAATAAGTGGCAAGACTGGACCGTCCAGGAGTAATTTTTCCTTCAGACTGATGCATTCCGGTTGTAAAGAGCATAGTCCATTATTGGCAATTCTGACTAAAGAATCATGAATTGCAACCGCTGTCTGCATATAAAGACCGGAGTCAAAAAAATATGCAGTGTCTATGGCTCGGCGAGAAAAACCCACCACAAAGCCTATGAAAAGCGCCACTACGAATACTAAAACGAAATAGAACCTTGCCACCACTTCAGTATATCAATGGTGTGGCTTTAACGACCCAGGTTTCTCTTTTGAGCATCTAACATTGCTTTAATCGCATCAAAATGGTTCGGATATTTCTGTTGCCAGGCTGTGCGAGCCTCGCCGCTCAATCCAGTCCAGGTAGCAAATGCATCTGTTATAGCCTCATTTGAATTGTCGAAGTATTTTGTCGGTCCCTTTACAGCAAGATTATTTTGAATAAATTCATTGGTTTGCTCGTAAGGCATTATTCTTGATCGTGGGTCGGGTTGACCATCTCTAAACGGAACAACATTGCCACTTTGGCTTAGTAATTGCCCTTTGTCATTTACGCGAAGCCAGGCGCCACGAGGATTTTGACAGTCGGGGGGCATTCTGACGAAAAGCATTTCTTTACCGTTTGAATTTACTTTTATTGCCTCAAGCGTTGTAAGCTCGCCAGGGGTTCCTGAATTAAAAACGTTTGGCACACGTTTGAATCCCAACTTATCGATTACTTCTTCGGGATGTTGTCCGCCTGTGTATGCATTATTTTCTGCGTTATGACCGATCTCGTGTCTCAAAATATGAGGCAGCAGACTTTCAAACGCTTTAGGAACCGGAGTAATTCTTAACTCAGCTACGCCATTATTGTCGCCAGGCTGTAGATACAAAGCTTTTTCACCGCCGCGATTGCCGGCTCTTTGTGAGGGCTTATCAGTAAATGTCACTTTGAGTGGCTTGCCATCACGTGTTAGAGCTGCATCACCGGTTGCTTGCAAGGCTTTATCGAGTTGTTCGAGTTCATTCATAGTAGGAACTCTAGAGCGAATTGCAGAAGCTGCTTTTGGATTCTGCACTGGCTTGTCTCTGGTTTCTGGCGCACAGGCGTTTTCTTGATTACCTAAAAATTCTCCAGGAGGAGTTATTGTGATGTTAAAACGTCGTTGAAGGTCATCTATCTTTGCCTGAATATTTGGATTGATAGTTTCAGGTTTTGTTGTTCTTTCACCTTCGCGGCGTCTTTCAGGACTGAGTTGAGCGAAAGTTGGCAGCGCGTCGCTTACGACGGGATTGATACCTTCGCCTCTAGCAAGCAAGATTGGCGATTCTGCTGCAAAAGTTGAATTAGGTAAAAATCGATTGCTAGTGTCTGTCATAGACTTGATGCTGCTCAAAAAATCGCGCATTCCACCGGCATAGTCGAATCTATTTATGAGTGCACTATTTGTCGAACCAGAATTCTGTCCGACACCATCAGAAATATTGTCACCACCAGTGGGGACTGGTGGCACACCATCAGTCGAAGCTTTCGTAGACAATAGTAAATACCTTTATGAGGCTAATTCACCATAGAGGCAAAAATCCCTGTTGTCAAGTTATATCTGGGTTTGGGGCTTTATGCGCTGAATTTGCGACGGTTTGGACAAACGTCTTGAACCAATTTTTGAATCTGCAAAAGCAACCCTTGCAGTCCTACTTTTTGAGTCGCAGATACGATTACAGGATTTATAACCTGTGGGAAAAGCCATTCTAGATCTTCTCGGCGGACTTTGTCTGCTTTGTTCAAGACTGTGATGATAGGCTTGTCTACAGCATCAAGTTCGCTTAGAATATCGAACACGCTGGCAATATGTTGTTCGACATTTGGATGTGATGCATCGACAACATGCACAAGTATATCTGCCACCACAACCTCTTCTAGAGTGGCTTTGAATGCGTTAACGAGCGAGGTCGGCAACTTCTTGATGAAGCCGACAGTGTCGGAAATAAGTATCGGACTGCCGTCTGGTAACATCGTTTTTCTGGTAGTAGGATCAAGCGTGGCGAACAATTTGTCTTCTACAAATACACTTGATTTAGTGAGCGAATTTATAAGGGTGGATTTGCCCGAGTTTGTATATCCAGTAAGAGCAATCACTGGTAAATTAAGCGAAGTGCGCTGACGACGCTGAGTCTCACGATAGTTTTTAATGCGAGCAGTCTCTTTTTCGAGTTGATTGATTCTATCTCGAATAACACGTCGGTCAATTTCGAGCTTGGTTTCACCAGGACCTCTGGTACCAATACCGCCCCCTAGTCTTGAAAGAATTTGGCCTTTACCAACAAGACGAGGATAGAGATACTTCAATTGTGCAAGTTCGACTTGAAGCTTCCCTTCTTTGGTTTGGGCGCGCTGTGCGAAAATGTCCAAAATCAATTCAGTTCTGTCTACAACTTTCACACCAATCATTTCGGTGAGATTTTGGGCTTGAGTGGGAGAAAGTTCTTTGTCCACCACTACCATGTTGGCACCCATTTCTTGGACTAACAGCGCAACTTCTTGTACTTTGCCAGAGCCAAGAAAATAATTTGGATGTGGTTTTTGACGAGCTTGTGTCATTCGTCCGCAAATGGTGGCACCGGCGGTGCGAGCTAAAAGTGCAAGTTCGTCGAGGTCGTCTTCGATTTGAAAAGCATTGGCGCCTTCTGTGATCAGGTCGACTAAAATGGCCCGTTCTTGCCCTTCGACAAAAGCAGAAACTGGTGAATTGGTTCTAAACTCGTCTTCAAGCGAGCCAATGAGATTTTGAAAATCATCTTCCTGGGTGCTGCGTGCAGTTTGAGGCGGCAAAATCTTGTATATTTTGCCTTCACTATCGCGACCTGGAAGCAAGTGAGCAATGTGTACAGCGTCAGCCATAAAGGCTTGCTCACCTTTGGATTTGTTGAAAGTTTGTTCTGGATTGACGTCTATCTGAGCAAGCAAGTCCAGTCTGTTTTTAGCAAGGCAATTGAGATTCTCTTTGCTAAAAGCCTCTCCCGATTTGGTCTTGTACTCTTGCGAGCTTTTGCCGCCTTTTGAAAAGTTTGTGTGAATGATGCGATGTCCGCAAAGCCTTCCAGGACCAACGCGAACGCCACGAAGTTCTGGCATATTAACGTCGTTTGGCTGACCAACCGTAATGTTGACCACCTGTCCATGACGATTCAAAACTACAGAAATGTTGTGTCCGGTTGAGTTAGAAATTTCTGCAACTGTGTCGGCTAGATCCATTGTGAGAATCTTGTCTTTTGGAATCCGTTTCTGCAATAACTTAGACAGAAAGCGAATTTCAGATTTTTTCAGGCCTTTGGCGTTGGTCAAATCGAGTTTGCCGTGCAAAAATTTCTTCCTCCCATACTATTTAGACAACGATTCTTCCTAATTGCATAATACCCTCTAGGCGTCAAAAAAGGCGAGAATTTAATGTGGCGCGGGATTTCAGGCTCCGCTTAGCACCTAAAGTATATGAATTGGCATAGTATCGAATAGCATAATAGAATTGGGTTAACGTCTCTGGGGTGTCATCATTCAATGAAAATAAAGCTGATTTTTGCAGCAATTGCCCTTTCTTTTGCAGTTAGCCTAGATTGGCAACCAGTTTGGGCCGAGGAATCTATACCGGGATTTGAATCTTCAGAGCTACCAAAAGAACAAGGCGAGACTAAAGCAAAAGACGAAGTGCAAATTCCAATGTCTAGACCAACGCTCACTCCCGTTGCAGACGAAGCCGCGACCTCTCAAGACTTGCCGCCCGAACCTGAAGTAATAGTTCGAGATGGTCCACTTACAAGTGAACGTTCAGACCTTTTACGCTCCATTTATAGAGCAAAAGAAAATGGTATTGGAATTACCAATTACATGCGTGCCTTCGAATATATAGAAGATATGGCTGCTAAAAGCCAGCCAGAAGAAGATATTCAAAAAAGAATAGATTCTCTAAAATCGAGTTTGGATGAACAACTCAAGCGAAGCGAGCAAATTAAGACAGAATCTGCTGCAAACTCAACACCTGGCGGCTTGCGTAAACTTGGTCCTGGTAATTTGCTTGCTGACCCTCAAGCGATTCCTTCGAGTTTTAGAACAATGGGTGGAGGCGCAGGCGGACAATCTGATCAACTATTAGATATGATTATTACTGAAAAGTTGGGTGGAAAACGTCCTTCTCAAATGACAAAGCAAGAGCTGCAAAAAAAGATGAAAGAAATTCCCGAGTTGGAAGAATATCTCAAACGATTTAAATGAAGAAAGTATTTGTGCTATTGATATGCAGTTTGCTACTACATCCGGTGGCGTTTGCACAAAGCGCACCAGTAGGAGATAAATGGGCTCTAGTCATTGGAGTCAGCAAGTTTCAAGACTCGAGTCTTGATTTGAAATATCCTGCTAAAGATGCAAAAGATTTCTGTGATTTTTTGATTGAAAAAGCAAATTTTGCACCCGACCATGTGAAACTGCTTGTTGATTCGCAGGCAACACGCAGCCGCATTTTAACTGAAATTGGCGATTCTTGGCTCCCGCGCCTGGCAAAGCCAAATGACCTTGTGGTGATTTATTTCTCCAGTCATGGAAGTCCATCTCAAATGGATCTTGAAGGGATGAATTATGTCATTGCGCATGATACTTCGCGCAATGCTTTGTTTGGTACCGGTATTTCGCTTCAAGATTTGTCTTCAATTATTCAAAGTCGGGTTCATTGCGACCGAATTGTTTTGATTTTGGACGCATGTCATAGTGGTGCTGCTAAAACCAAGTCTGACGGCAAAGGTCTTGTGCGCCAGGGCAATTTTGATATTGGACAAATTCCCATGGGCAAAGGCATGATGATCATTTGTTCGAGCGAACCCAGTCAGGTCTCCTGGGAATCCAAAAAATATGAAAATGGAGTTTTTACCCGAAAACTAATCGACGGACTATCAACACGTGGTCAATACACCAAATTGCCCGAAGCCTTTGTCGCGCTAAAGACTGGGGTTCAAACCGAAGTTCTTGAAGATCGTGGTGAATTGCAACAACCTGTTTTGAAAAGTTCATGGAAAGGCGACGACCTGGTACTTGCGTCTAAGCCTATAAGTCCCCGTACATTGCCTGATGAACTTAAAGGCAATGGTGGCAAAGTCGAAATAGCAATAGTGCCTGCGAGCAGTCGAATTCCAATTATTAATAAAGGTCCTATGGTAGATAGAATTTCGATACTACCGGTGGTGGGTCCGACTAAAGTAAAAATGGATGCAATCTGGCAGGGATTTGCTCAGAAAGACAATCTCGACGTCACCAAAAGACTGTTAGAACTTGAGCTTGACAAAAAAATAGAAGTCGAGTTTCAAAAAGAAGTAAAACACCATTTGCGCAATAGAGACGTGGTTACAGGCGATCTACAGTCGAAATATCAATTACAAATGGAAGTGCTTGAAGTCGAGTTGCAAGACAACTATATGGGCGATATTGCAGATATGCGTTTGTCGGGAAAATTGATTAATGCAGAATCTGGAGAAACGCTCTGGTTGCTTAAATCAAAAAAATTCAGTCGACTGACGCAAGCAAAACACGATGATTCTATTTTTTCAGAAATTACTAATTACTTTCCCCGAGCAATGGCAAAAGAGCTTGCTAAAACAATCGTGACTGCTATCAAAGACCAATGAATTTAAGGAAGTTCACCGTGCATTGCCACTGAAGATTTGTTATTCAGTGCATCGCGTGCAACATCATAAGCTCGCTTGAGCTGCACGTCTTTGAAGTCTTCAGGATTGCGATTTGCACCAGTTCCGTTTGGATCCAACCACCAGCAACCTTTGCCTTCTTCTTTCATTTTTTTTGTGAGTTTAACCACGATGTCAGGGCTTATGCCTTTTTCGTGAATGTCGTTATCGTTAGGAGTCAAATAGCGTGCAATGGTTATGTTGACACCAGAGCCATCGTCCAATTTGTTTATCCCTTGAACAAGACCTTTACCAAAAGACGTTTCACCAACCAATACTGCTCTGCCGTTATCTTTCAGTGCGCCCATTGTAATCTCTGATGCTGAGGCACTTCCTTTGTTGATTAGAACAACAAGCGGAATTCGGCAAATTGGCCTTGCTTTGCTTGCAATCGTTGTTTTATAGCCGTCTTTGTCTACGGTTGAGACTACGTTTCCTGAGTCGAGAAAGAGATCAGAGACTGATATCGACTTGTTCAAGAGACCTCCTGGGTTATCTCGCAGGTCTAGTACAAGCGCTTTTGCTTGAGTCAACTCTTTAATTGCAGCGATCATTTCTATGTC
>Ga0268298_10005473_pt1 | contig 11875 bp, 11 predicted proteins | sample WWTPWeurt_MetaG_FD_194462 | JGI IMG/M metagenome (GOLD analysis project Ga0268298, IMG submission 194462) | Activated sludge microbial communities from WWTP in Nijmegen, Gelderland, Netherland - WWTP Weurt | ecosystem: Engineered > WWTP > Aerobic digester > Activated sludge | place...
AACGCCTATTCGACCGTCACCGACTTGGCAAGGTTGCGCGGCTGGTCCACATCGAGGCCGCGGATGGCGGCGATGTGATAGGCCAGTAACTGCAATGGCAATACGGTGACGATGGGCGAGAGCATCCACGGCGAGTCGGGGATCCACATCACATGGTCGGCCATCGAAGCAACCAGGTCGTCGCCGTCGGTCGCGACCGCGGCCACCATGCCGCCGCGCGCCTTGGCCTGCTGGATCTGCGAGATCATCTTCTCATGCCAGGGGTCTTTTGGCGCGAGGCAGACAACGGGCATTTCTTCGTCGATCAGTGCGATGGGCCCATGCTTCATTTCGCCCGCGGGGTAGCCCTCGGCGTGGATGTACGAAATCTCTTTCAGTTTCAGCGCGCCTTCGTAGGCGATGGGCATGTTGATGCCGCGTCCGAGATAGAGGCAGCCGCGAATATCTTTCAGCGCGTGCGCGAGTTTTTCCACATCGGCTTCGCGTTCGAGGGTGCGTCCCGCCAGATCGGGGACGAGGCGCAGGTCCGAAACGAGCGAGTGACGCGTTTTCTCGTCCAGAACGCCGCGCTGATCCGCGAGCAGAATCGCCAGCATGTATTGGTCCACGAGCGGGGCGGTGAAGGCTTTCGTCGAAGCGACGCCGATCTCGGGGCCTGTCTGCATCGAGATGTAGCCATCCGCGATGCGCATGGCTTGCGAGCCGATCGCGTTCACAATGCTCCACACCGTCGCGCCTTTGTGCCGTCCTTCTTCCATGGCGGCCAGTGTGTCGGCTGTCTCGCCGCTTTGCGTGATGGACATCACCACAGTGTTCTCGTCCACGATGGGGTCGCTGTAACGGAACTCGGAGCCGATCACCACTTCCACGGGGACGCGCGCGATCTTCTCGATGAGATATTTTCCGACCATGCCCGCGTAGGCCGCGGTGCCGCAGGCGGTGATGTAAATTTTTTGGATGCGCTTCGCCAGATCGGGCGTGAGATTCAATTCGGGCATGCGGATCTTTCCGTGCTCGAAATCGACGCGGCCCGCCAGCGTATCGGTGAGCGCGCGGACTTGTTCGTGGATTTCCTTCTGCATGAAGTGACGGTACTCGCCCTTTTCCGCCGCGACGGGATCCCACGAAACCGCATGGACCTGAGGCTGGACGCGGCCGCCCTCGAGTGTTTCCACGCTGACGCCGCTTCGCGTCACCACCGCCATCTGGCGTGATTCCAAAAAGGCCACGCGGCGCGTGTGTTCAAGGATCGCGGGTACATCCGAAGCGACGAACATCTCGTCTTCGCCGTAGCCGATGACGACGCCGCCCGCATTACCAATGCGCGCGGTGACGATCTTGTCGGGCTCGTCTGCCGACATCAGCACGACCACGTTTGCGCCGCGAATGTGCTGGAAGGTTTTGCGCGCGGCTTCCACCAGGTCGAGGCCGCTGGCGAGATAGTGTTCCACCAAGTGGACGATGGTTTCCGTGTCGGTGTCCGATTTAAATTCCACGCCTTCGGCAGAAAGTTCGTCGCGCAACTCGAGGAAGTTTTCCACGATGCCGTTCTGCACGACGACCACGCGTCCTGTCTGCCCGAGATGCGGGTGCGCGTTGCGAGCGCTGGGCGCGCCATGGGTGGCCCAGCGTGTATGACCAATGCCAAAGCTGCCTTCGATAGGGGAATGACGGAGCAGATCTCCGAGCATGGAAAGTTTGCCCGCCTCGCGGCGAACTTCGATCTGTCCGTTTTGTAATACGGCGATGCCCGCGGAATCATAGCCGCGATATTCCAGCCGCTTTAAGCCGTTGTAAATGATCGGGGTCGCGTCGCGACTGCCGATGTATCCGACGATGCCACACATGGTTGGGATCCTCCAGGTTTTTTAAGAGATTCGGTGATAGAAGAACAGTTATCTGTCATCAGTTATCAGTAACTGAATACTGATTACTGAACACTGATCACTGCTCTCTTGCCTTTCTCCGTTTTTGTCCACGCGGTTACCCGCGTGGCGTTGTTCGCGGAGATTTTATTCTGGAGGGAAAGGTGTCGGGCCTGGCTGGCCCGGAGGGCATCCGCTGATCGTTCGATTTTTTCTATTCGCTGGTCGAGTAGCCGTGGCGTATCGAAACCTGCGAGCAGATTGGCTCCATCCCGCGATGGAGAACCCTCGTCCTCGTCACCTCGTTGGACTGACTTGCAGACAAACGAGGCCATGCGCTCTTTCCCGTTGGAAATGTTTGGTTCCACCTCCTTTGGTTGATTTTGCAATGCGAATTATACCGTAGGCTCCCGTCAACTGTCTCTACTCAAAAAATCACAGCGGAACTGGTTAGGTCCCGCTGTGATTTTTTGTTTAATTCACCGCTGGCGTTTATTCAGGTTGAACCGTTGCGGTTGCCGTCGGCGTCGGCGAATTTGTGGACGCCGGGGTGGGGGTGCGCGTGGGTGTGTTGGATGGCGTCGGTGTGCGCGTGGGTGTATTGGTAGCCGTGGGCGTGCGTGTCGGCGTATTCGTGGGCGTGTTCGTGCGCGTCGGGGTGGCGGTGCGCGTGGGTGTAGGAGTACGCGTCGGAGTACGCGTCGGCGTATTCGATGGAGTAAACGTGATCGTTGGCGTCGGCGTTTTTGATGGCGTGAAGGTAACGGTTGGCGTCGATGTTTTGGTCGGCGTAGACGTCTTGGTTGGAGTTGGCGTTCGCGTCGGCGTATTGGACGGCGTGAATGTTGCGGTCGGCGTGAATGTCTTGGTCGGCGTTGGCGTCTTCGACGGCGTAAAGGTGATGGTTGGCGTGAAGGTCGGCGTCGGTGTGCGCGTCGGTGTGAAAGTGAAGGTGGGCGTCGGCGTCTTCGACGGTGTAAAGGTGATGGTCGGCGTCGGTGTCTTCGACGGTGTAAAGGTGATGGTCGGCGTCGGCGTCTTCGACGGCGTGTATGTTATTGTGGGGGTGTTGGATGCCGTCCGGGTCGCAGTCGGAGTTCGTGTATTCCTGGGCGTGTTGGTTGGGGTTTGCGTTTTGGTCGGCGTTCGGCTTGGCGTGCTAGTATCCGTGCCAGAATACCTCGGATCATCCGTGGGTGTGGGCGAAAGAGTTGGCGTCGGCGAAAGAGTCGCGGTTGGGCTGGCGGTGTTCGTGCTGGTGGGTTGTGTGCTGGTAGGCGGCGGGGTGTCTGATGGAAGAGGCGTGTCGCTTGGAACAGGCGTTTCGCTCGGCCGAGGCGTATTGGATGGAATGGTTGGCACAACGAATGTGGGCGGGACTTTCACCACGCGCGCTACACGGAATTGCTCGACGATGCCTTCGCGATAAGATGCCAGGTGGATCATATTCGGTCGAATGCCAAAGACAGGCAGGACGATAAATGTGAAGTTGTAGTCCGCCGATACGATCACGCGTTCGCCTGGGGCGCCAGGCGTTTCAGCGGGGGAGCAATCGCTGTAAACCGGGCCTGCCATCTGGGGAGGTGTAAATACCGTCCCAGGGCTGCCCGCGCAAACGGTGATTTTCAAGTAATTATTTTCGGCGTCTGAAATCTCTTCATCATGGAAAAACCCGATGATCATCCGGCGCGTTTCGGCCTTGATGGACGGGATGCGTGCCACATCCACCTCGGTGTTTTTGCTGGCTCCGCCACACGCGGTGCCGTCGCCGTCTATATCCTCGCAGTTCAGCGCGTCATAATCGCCGGTGGATGCGTAACGGACGCCGAAGCGGGTGGAATTTTCGATGACGATCCAGGCAAAAAGCAAGCGGCCAAATTCAATGACTCCAAGGATCAGTAGGAGCAGAATCGGCAAGACCAGGGCAAATTCGAGCATGCTCTGGGCTTTTGTTTTGTGGTGCGTGGCGCGCTTACGCCGTATTGAGTTGAACAGTTTCATATTGCATCCTCCAGCCGCAACCGGAATAAAATCATAAGCCTGGTGTCGAATCGCATAATTAGGTGAAAAAATTAGTGTGAAAGTTTTGTGGCAATATTTTCGGCAATGGCGCGGAAAATTTCGCGCAAATCTGCCGGCGAGGGTGCATACACATACAGGCCATGGTTGACCTGCGCGCCGCTTGCATCACCGGCTTGAGTGGCCGCGTAGTCCAGTAGTTTTTGACCCGCTTCCGGGTCCCCGCTGCGTGCGTGGCGCACCAAGTCGCCCAAGCCGATCGTAAAAATGCTGGCGCCTTGTCCAGTGATTGGGTTGGCAAGGAAATCAGCCGCGTCGCGTGCGTAATCGTCTGCATCGTAATTTACGCTTCCGGCAACGTGGCGGGTGGCTGCGGAAACATCTCCTTCGCGGCAGAATGGGTAAAACCAGGTGGACGGCGGGCAAACGCGGCCATTTGCATAGGTTGGGCCTGTGCATCCGTGGGCAGATCCATTAGTGCAGCCAGTATTGGTGGGACCGCCAGCCAGGAGGATCACCACCCAGAGAGAATCTTCGCGACCGCGTCCCAATTCATTCCCGGCCAGCCATAATCCGTCTCCAATATTGCTGGAGGGCAGGGAAGAAGGGTCGCCGCTTGCGCGAAACATTGGGTATTCAAAAAATTGGCCTGTAGGTAATGGCGGAGGATTGAGGCAATGGGTTTTGGTCGCGTCAAGCGGGCTTGTGCAGGCTGGGGGTTGAAAGACTTCCAATCCTCGAATGGCGGAGACGACGGTGGTTTGGGCGGCCGCTCCAGTCATGCCATTGGTGGCATCCAATGGCAAAATCAGATGCGCGTCCCTGTCGAAGGTGATAACTGCGACGCGATCATAGGGGAAGTATAACTGGTTTACGAAATCAATCGCCGCGTCTTTGATCTGTCGAAATGGCTGGCAGGTGTTGCCCGGATTACATTGGGAAGGATCGTCCGCGGGGTGATCGTTGTAGGTCGGGTCGCCGTAAAGAGGATAGTCGGTTGCGTCATAATGGTCGGGATAATTCCCGCCTTCTGACGCCATGGACTGAGAGGCGTCAAGGACTAGGATAACGTCCACTGAGGCCGCTTCACCAACGGAATTGGCTGTGATTTCGGTTCCGCGAATGCCGATGATCGGGAGAAATCCAAAACGGACGCGCCGTGATGCGGTGACGCGTACCAATTTGCGGGCCGGGGTGGTGCAAAGGTTTGGGTCACCCGGGGCTGAGTCGCAGGTTTGGACGTCAATGTCGAACACGTCCGATTGGTTTAGATTCAAAAACTCATCGGCGGCGTTTGTCAGTTCGGTGATGGTATATCCTTCGCGGTATTGCAGGGCGGCGGATAGGGAGGCAGCGTCGATGGCGCGTTTCAGGCGGCCATATTCGATCATCAGGAGCCCTCCGTCCACCATTAAACCAATCATGGCTATCATGCCAATAGCCGCCAAGGCGATGAGAACGATGGCTTGTCCGCGTTCTGTTTTAGAACGAATAAATTTATGCATCTCTTATCTCCTAAGGACCTGGTTCCGCTGCCGCCAGAGGCATCATAGAATAGGCGTGTAACAATACCGGGTCAGGTAGGAAGGGCGCCAGCCAGGGTAAGGCCAGTACCTGATGGTAGTCGAAGAAAACTTCCACCAGTAGAATGCCGGTGTCGGGAGCGTTAACAATTAGGCGGTCGGTGATTTCTGCATCAGAAATGAGAGACGCCTGATTATTAAACCAGCGATATTCCCCTCCCGATGGAAAACGGGTGACCGTTGATGATGATACGCTGAACACGGATACCACAACATCGTCGGTTGCAGAATTCAGGATGATCCGACGTGACGTATCAGCCGCACTCCGCGGCTGTAGGTTGTCCAGTACCATGCCGGCTGTGCCTTGGTAAAAACTATTTTTATCGCAATCTGCGTCCAGTCTATCCGCTGATTCCTCATTCGGGCAGTTGGTGGCAGAACAAGTGCAGTCGCGTGGGTTCAGGATATAGCCATCCTCGAATGGCGTGAAGTTACTAAAGATTCTGGCTGCTTCGCGGGTGCTATCGAGGAGTGACAGGTAGTAATTTAACATGAAACCAAATTCCACCAAACCCGAAAGCATCATGATGATCACGGGGAACGCAATCGCAATCTCCACCAAACTTTGCCCTTTGGATTTGAGCGCGGCAGTCCTTCCGACGCGAATCTGTCGAAAAAGATGAAGTCTCTGGGGAAGGATTGTTTTCATACGAGATTTATTCCTAAATATTCAGCAATGCTTCGTAGAAGAAGCCTTTTTTGCATCAAATCCGATGCGACTCGTTGTTTTCGTTGATGTTTTCAGGATTGGGGCAGTGGAGTAGACAAGTTTAGTACACGCTTATTATACTTCATGCCTTTTCTGATTATTTTTCAAACCGATATATGTAAGCCATTTGTAATGTAATTTTCAAGGATGCACATAATTTCGTAAAAGTTATTGACCGAATTCGATCTGCGAAAAGATCATGGCATCATAATTTTGATCGTCCATGTACTTCACGAGGATGCGGCTGCTGCCGTTCAATTCAATCGTGAAACCGATGATCTGGCTATGATACCCATAGGCCGATTCGTTGCCCATAATGCGGATCTTCGAGCTGGGCGCCAAAATTGTGCCTCGGAATATCGATTCTTTGCTCCCATTTAAGACTACCAAGGATTTGTTTTCCAAGGGAAGGTAGAGAAGTAATCCATTAAAAGATCCACTGCTGGGAGCCTCCAGAGAGATTTTTGCGTCGCCACTGAACCGCACCGAACCTTTATTTACTACAAGCGTCACTCCCTGTCCTGTCAATTCGGTGTCTGATTGCACACGCACATCGCCATCTATGCAATAGATGCCCCTTTTTAAAGTAGTGACTCCCTCGGGAGGAAAATCGCCCTCCCAATATCCCGGACTCATGGTGGTTTTGTCGCTTGAATCGACCTTGGCCTGGTTGTTGCCACAACCTATGTTGGGCATTTCAAAGGGTGGGGGATAAGAGACAGGTGAATTTCCAGTGGCAGGTAGAAAGGCCAGCGAAAGCGAGCGTGGATCATTGGTTGTGTATGTTGGACGAAAGAGTCGTTTGATAAATTGAACTTTCTGAATGGACGCGCCGCCAACGATATTGAACGGGGCCGCGTCGCCAAATACCAGACTTGAACTTCCCTCCTGAATGAAGGCACAGGTGGGATGCTCTGAGTTAATGAAGATGCCGCCGCCGTATAATTCCAGCGTTGATTCGCCGTGCGCCCAGAAGGATTTCAATTCTTTGCAATCGCTCATGGGAGCCAGACTCACAACTGCGTACCCATTCATGATCTGTTCGCGTTTCGGCGGTATGGCGCGGGAAACTGCCTCCACCTTATTGGTGATCTCTTTAAAACCGACGACGGGTGCAAAATAGGTTTTCTGGTGCGAGATGACAATTACTTGGACGTATTCCTCGTTGCCCATGTAAGGTCCGCTGACGGGGGGAGTAAAGACCTGTATTTCGCTTGTCTCACCATCGTTGTTGTAGCCGTTTTCCTGTGCGTTGTATAACGCGGCGGCCTCGAAATCATCGCCTCGCAGACGTGCGAGCGAAGCCGCCAATACGGCTGAATCTGCTGCGGCTTGCGCTTTTCTGCGATCAGCAAATGCCAGACCTCCATCCACAGCCAGGCCAGTGATGGCAATTAAGCCGACAATGGCCAAAACGATGACAATGATCGCCTGGCCGCGCTCTGATGGTAGGTAGTTTTTCGTGGTACGGTTACGCATGGTGATAAACGCTTCTCATGGACAATCTGGAGTGAGGATCGTATCGGTTGCCGATGCTCTTAATGTGATGTGATCTGACCCTAACACAGTTCCAAGAAATGGCATGCTGAGAGGGTATTCGTACATAAGGGTGACGGTAAGCCTGAACCCTTCGCAGGCGTTATCAGGCGCGCTGACATTGACAACCATGCCTGAATCGTAAAGATCTTTTATCAAGCCTTCTGCGCTGGTGGAATTAATCACACGGTCGCAGATGGAGTTGATGTATGGGTTGGGGCAGTCCCAACTTCCGTCGCGAGGAGGCGGGTTAATGGATCCAACCAGCGCTCCTTCCTGTGCGGCTTCGCTCATGGCTATATAATGGAACAAGCCGATGCCGAAGTCAATCGTTCCTGTCAACAAGATGAGAAGAACGGTCAGGCTAATAACCAGTTCGACCAGACTCTGACCTTTTTCGGATGTATTTGGAAAGAGCCTCTTTTCCTTCATGGTAGTTGCCTCATGTTGGATGTATTCAGATCGGGGCATTCTCTTTCCAGGAAGTCAATCACGACTTTTTCGGAACCATCAGGTTGATAATTTTTGCTGAGGATAATGTGGAGAAATTTCTGAGTCCGTGGCCGAATAGAAACATCGCCCATAAACGCGTCAAAAAAGGAGGGAGAATCGCTCTCCACATTGCCTTCCCAAATACTCGCGCCTCCCAGGTTGAGGCTGGTCACTGTTTGCCCGGGCGGGGAGGGAGGGCTCCAGATTTGTATTTCCTGAATATGAACCGTAATGGCAGAATTATAGTTGTAAATTGTCACGCCAAACGGGGCGGTTTTGAGTATGCTGTGGCGCACATCACATTTGTTTTTAGGGGAGGACCCCGATGCTGTATTGGGTGAAGTTGCGCTGGTTGGAGATGCAACGGCATTATCCAGTTCGTAGGTCATCGCTGGGCCGCCGGCGTATACAGGTACATTCACGAGAATGGTTCGCGCACTGACCGATGAAATGGTAAGCGGTTGTAACGGAATGAACGAAAGAATTGGCGCATAGTCGACGCTGACTTGAACTCTCACCCGGCTGGAATTTCCAATAGATGGACTGAAACCACGATCAACGCTTTTGCCGGGCATGCAGTAGGCAACCTGATTATTGTCTTCGCCATCGTCATGCCAGATGAGGATGTTTGCTTCCTCGAAGTTGCTAAGAAACCCGGATTCCTGGGCGGCAGAGCGAATCCCTTCACAATCCTGATATCGAGGAACACCGCCGTCGGCGTTTACTCCGGTCGCTGCCCCGTAACGGGCGGCTTCACGGGCGGCCGAAAAAACTGTGTTGTAAATGAAGAGCATACGACCCACCTCGATCAGCCCGTAGATGATCAGTAGAAGAATGGGTATCACCAGCGCAAACTCAACCATGGCCTGAGCTGGGCTTTTATCGGAATGGGAATGAACTGGCTTGATCATTACTAAAATTATCTTCCAATTCTAGTTTATACGCGCCCAAGTAATCATCAATCCTACTTAGGTACTATCGCTTTTACCCAGGTTGGCAGGTAGATGAGCAGGAATGCGCTAAGCAGGAAGTACGGGCCGTAAGGCATGAAGACCATCCAAGCCTTTTCTTTATATTGACGCGTTATCAGCAGGCCGAATACCAGTAGAACGCTAATGGCTCCGCCGAGTAAAATTCCAAGCACGAGGCCAAACCATGTGAGTGGCCAGCCAAGAAAAAGGCCAAGGATTGTGGAAAGGATAACATCGCCTGCGCCGAGGGCTTCTTCATCGTCGACTTCAAGCCCTTGGGCACGCATTTTTCGGGCGCGAAGTTTTGCAAACCCGACTCCTATTATATAGAAGAGAAGCATCACCAGAAAGCCGACCAGCCCACCTATCAGTGTGGAGGAAAGCCCTTGTCGCAGCCACCCGGACAAAAGTCCGAGGGATGCTCCGAAGATGCTGGTGGGGTGCAGGATGAGGCGATGTTCGGCGTCAATGATGAAGTCCATCGTAAAATAAAGCAGAACAATCATCCCTAAAATGTAGCCGAGGCGCGCGGGGGGTGAAGTCCAAATGTAGAGGCTGACGGCGGTTACGAAGATTTGCACAAGCCAGGTTCGCGCGGAGCGTTTTCTTCCGCAGGCGCGGCAGGAGCGAATCAGCAGGTAGTCTACCCATGGATAATGCGTATTGCATTGCGGGCAGGTTGGCTGGCTGAAGCGGCGCGTGTAGGGAAGAACGTCAGCCAGATAGTTTACGAAAAGACCGCCGCCCCAGCCAATGAATAAAGCGATGAGCAATCCAGGTTCCATGAATTCATTATAGCCAAAAGTGCAGCCGCGCCAGCTGATGTAAGTGTTTTGTAATGCGTCTTATCGCTTTTGTCATCTGGTAGAATGGCGGGGAAATCACAGGAGACGACATGGAAAAATTTGTCATCGAAGGCGGACATCCCCTGCGCGGGGAGGTCACACCGGGTGGGAACAAGAACGCGGCGCTGCCGCTACTGGCGGCGTGCCTGCTCACGGAGGAACCGATCATTTTACATAATGTGCCGCGCATTCGCGATGTGAGCGACATGCGCCACCTGCTCGAAAGTCTGGGCGTGCAGGTGGAAGATTTGGGCGACAATTCCTGGCGCATCACCGCGCGGACTCTTCGACCCGCGGACCTGGACCCTGATCTCTGTCGCCGCATCCGCGCTTCGATTCTGCTTGCAGGACCGATGACCGCACGCGCGGGAGAGTTGCGTCTCTCTCCTCCGGGTGGAGACGTGATTGGCCGCCGCCGTTTGGATACGCACATCATCGCGTTGCAGGCCTTGGGCGCAGAAGTCAATTACGGTCGAACGCTGGAGTTTTCAGCGCGCGGCCTTAAAGGCGCGGATATATTGATGGACGAGGCTAGCGTAACCGCCACAGAAAACGCCATCATGGCCGCTGTCCTTGCCAAGGGCATCACGGTAATTCGCAATGCCGCGTCGGAACCGCACATTCAAGAGTTATGCCGCTTCCTCAATAAGTTGGGTGCGCGCATCGAAAATGTCGGCTCGAACACCTTGCACATCGAAGGCGTGGATAGATTGCATGGCGCGGAGTTCACAGTTGGCGCAGATTATCTTGAAGTGATCAGTCTCGTTGGCGCGGCGGTGGTGACGCGCGGCGAGATCCGTATTCGTAACGCAGGCGTGAATTATCTTGAAATGATCGCACAAGTCTTTCATCGTTTGGGTGTTAACTGGAAGGTGGAAAGCGACGATCTTATTGTGCCTGCAGATCAATCGTTGGAGATCAAGCCCGATTTGGGCGGTGTGATCCCCGAGATTAAGACGAATGTGTGGCCCGCGTTTCCCACCGACTTGATGAGCATTGCCATCACGGTCGCAACGCAGGCCAAAGGTTCGGTGCTTTTCCACGATTGGATGTATTCGGGACGAATGTACTTCACCGATAAACTTGTTGGTATGGGCGCTCGCATTATTTTGTGCGACCCGTATCGCTGTCTCGTGCAGGGACCGAATAGACTTCTTCCAGAAAAAATGGAAAGCCCCGATATACGGGCGGGCATGTCTCTGCTCCTTGCTGCGCTCGCCGCGGACGGGAAATCGGACATCCGCAACATTGGGCAGATCGAACGCGGCTACGAGCGCGTGGACGAGAAGCTGCGAGCGCTCGGCGCGAAGATTACCCGAGAAAAAGAATAGGCGACAAAAAAGCGGACGCAATTGCGTCCGCTTTTTTGTTTGGTTTGCTCTTCGATTTAGGGGGGGAGCATCTGCACGTTGGTGGCAGTGATCTTGATCGTCCACTTGTCGTCGTTGTTCGCACAGAGGGCGCTGCCCGAAGCCTGGGAGGGGCTTTTCGTGTCGTTGACCCAGAAGAAGGCTGAGTAGCAACCCTGGGGAACCATGAGGGTGGTTTCGCCATTCTTGCTCAGCGAAATGCCAATAATGCCAGTCACCCCGTGGTTGCTCAAGTCATCGTAAAGACATACGTTGCCGTTGACGGGAGCCTTGTTGGTATTCAAGACACGAAGTTTGAACTTGCGACCGGGAGGATCGGGCATCATCACATGATAGCACGGACCGTCCCCGGCTTTGGTGGGGCTGGCAAACACGGTGGGGATGGTGGGTAGCACGAAGAAGGTGGCGGTGGGAGGCGCAGGCGTGAAGGTCGCGGTGGGCTCAGGCGTGAAGGTCGCGGTGGGCAGGGCGGCCTGGGTTTGCGC
>Ga0268298_10005474_pt1 | contig 11874 bp, 11 predicted proteins | sample WWTPWeurt_MetaG_FD_194462 | JGI IMG/M metagenome (GOLD analysis project Ga0268298, IMG submission 194462) | Activated sludge microbial communities from WWTP in Nijmegen, Gelderland, Netherland - WWTP Weurt | ecosystem: Engineered > WWTP > Aerobic digester > Activated sludge | place...
TCAAACAACCTGGAGACAGACATGGCCCTCATGGATTTCATCAAGAAACAGTTTATCGACGTCATCCACTGGACGGAGGACGGCGATGACGTGCTCGCCTACCGCTATCCGATGCAGGACTTCGAAATCCAGTACGGTGCGCAGCTCACGGTACGCGATTCGCAGATGGCGGTGTTCGTGAACGAGGGCCAGGTTGCCGACGTCTTCGGTCCCGGCATGTACAAGCTGACGACCCAGACGCTGCCGCTGCTCACCAACCTGAAGAACTGGGACAAACTCTTCGAGTCCCCGTTCAAGTCCGAGGTCTACTTCTTCTCGACCCGCCTGCGGCTCGACCGCAAGTGGGGCACGCCGAACCCGATCACCATCCGCGACAAGGATTTCGGCATGGTGCGCATGCGCGCCTTCGGCATCTATTCGTACAAGCTGAAGGACCCGGGGCTGTTCTACAAGGAAATATCGGGCACACGAGAGGAATACCGCGTCGACGACCTCGATGGCCAGCTGCGCAACCTGACCATCGCCGCGATGACCGATCTCTTCGGCGAATCCGGCGTGCCCTTCATCGACATGGCGGCGAACCAGATGGAGTTCGGCAAGGCGATGAAGGAAAAGCTGGTGCCGGTGTTCGAGCGCTACGGCCTCGAACTCGATGCCTTCGCCGTGCAGAACGTATCCCTGCCCGAGGAACTGCAGAAGATCCTCGACACGAAGATCGGCATGAACATGATCGGCGACATGGGCCGCTACACGCAGTACCAGACCGCCAATGCCATCCCGCTGGCAGCGCAGAACGAGGGCGGGCTCGCCGGCATCGGCGCCGGGCTCGGTGCCGGTGTCGGCATCGGGCAGGCCGTGGCCGGTGCGATGGCCGGGGCCATGACGCCGGGTGCTGCAGCGGCACCCGCGGCGGCTGTTCCCGCAGCAGCGGCTGCGGTGGCAGCGGTCAGTGCCGATGACGTGGTGGCCACGCTCGAGAAACTGCATGGCCTCGTCGCCAAGGGCATCCTGTCGCAGGCTGAATTCGATGCCAAGAAAGCGGAGCTGCTCGGCAAACTGAGCTGACCGCAGCGTGACGGGCGAGCGCTGCCGCGCCGTCCGTCCGCTGTCTCCCTGACGCGTGAAAACCGCCTCCTGCCCTTCCTGCGGCGCGCCGGTCGAGTTCAAGTCGACCGCCTCGCTCTACGCGGTCTGCGAGTACTGTCGCAGCACGCTGCTGCGTCATGGCGAAGATCTGGAGAACCTCGGCCGGATGGCCGACCTGCTCGAGGATGCCTCGCTGATCCAGCTTGGCAGCGAAGGCAAGTTCCGTGGCGTGCATTTCGGGGTCATCGGCCGCATCCAGCTCAAGCACGAATCCGGCCTCTGGAACGAGTGGCACATCCTCTTCGACGATGGTCGCAGTGCGTGGCTCTCCGAAGCCGGCGGCGAATACGTCGTCAATGCGCAGGTGGCGGTCGATGAGGCGATCCCTGCATTCGAGGCGCTGCAGATCGAGGAGGCGGTGACGCTGGCCGGGCGAAGCTTCAAGGTCACCAGCCTCGACAGCGCGCGCTGCATCGCCGGTGAGGGCGAGTTGCCGTTCAAGGTTGATGCCGGCTACGACGTGAATGCCGCCGACCTGCGCGGCGGTGACCGCTTCGTGACGATCGACTACAGCGAAACGCCGCCGCTCGTCTTCGTCGGCTATCCGGCACCGTTCAAGGAACTCAATCTCACCAACCTGCGCGAACAGCGCGAGGTGGCGGCAGGAGGGACGCCCAGCGTCAAGGCGCAGGCCTTCAACTGCCCGCACTGCGCATCACCGCTGACGATCCATTCGCCGGCGATCGAGAGCATCGGCTGCGAGAGCTGCGGCTCGATCATCGGTGTCGAGAACGAGAAGCTGCGCCTGCTTTCGCGGGCTGCCCAGAAGGTGCACGAGGTCCCGTCGATCCCGCTCGGCAGCAAGGGTCGTCTTAAGAACATCGACTGGGAAGTGATCGGCTTTCTCAAGCGTTCCACCTGCGTCGAGGGCGTCGACTATTTCTGGAACGAGTACCTGCTGCACAACCCCGGGGAAGGGTTCGCCTGGCTGATCGAGGACCAGGGACACTGGAACTTCGCACGCACGGTCTCGAAGATCCCGTCGGTCGCGCGCGGCCAGCTGAAGTTCAAGCACGAGGGGACGGAATACCGCCACTTCAATGCCGGCAAGGCCGAAGTCGAGTACGTTGTCGGCGAGTTCTACTGGCGCGTCTCGGTCGGTGAGACCGTCGATACCGACGACTACATCGCGCCGCCCCTGATGTTCTCGCGCGAGTATTCCCAGAAGGAGGTGAGCTGGTCGCTCGCCGAATACCAGGACGCGGACGAATTGCGGGCCGCCTTCAAGCTGACGATGCCGCTGCCGAAGTCCGTCGGCGTCTATGCCAACCAGGTCAACCCTTGGGAAGACCGGCATCGCGGCGTCTGCCGCCTGTTCTGGAAGATGGCCGGCGTTGCGCTGCTGCTGCAGCTCGCCTTCGTCTTCGTGCTGGCGAGCACTGTCCTCAAGCACAAGTTCGTGGCCTCTCCCAGCGCCGGCGAATCGTCGGCACTGACGCCGGAGTTCGTGCTCAAGGGCACGGCGCGCACGCTCACGGTGCGCCACAGGACGGACATCGACAACAACTGGCTGTCGTTGTCGACGACCCTGGTCGACAAGGGCACCGGCAAGGCCTGGCTCGGCATGCAGGAAATCGCGCACTACAGCGGCGTCGACGGCGGCGAGAGCTGGTCGGAAGGCTCGAAGGGCGACGAGATCGTCTTCAAGAACGTGCCGCCCGGCACCTATTTCCTCGACATCGACTACGAACTCGGCACCGACCGCATGCGCTCGGTGGTCGACAACATCGAGATCGAGAAGAACGCACCGGGTTGGTCGAATTTCGTGCTCGTGCTCATCTTCCTCGTGGCCTTCCCGCTTTTCTCGCGCAGCCGGCGCGCGGCCTTCGAGACCCGGCGCTGGAGCGAGAGCGCGCTCTACGCGCCGGTCGATAGCGACGATGGCGACAGTGACAGCGGAGGTGACGACTGATGGTTCGCTTCAACCTCGTTGCTGCGCTGATGGCCCTTACCTTCTTCTCGTGGGCGCAATACGCCGGCTGGAACCTCTTTGACAACGAAGGGGGTAACCAGGGGCAACAGCTGCGCAGCAGCGGGAGCGGTGGTAGCGGCGGCCGCGCCTACCACAAGTAAGGTCGGCGGCTCACCATGCAACAGGCGCTGCTCGCCTCCGTCTTCGTTGTCGCCTCTTGCGGACTCGCCTACGAGCTGATCGCAGGTGCCCTCGCCAGCTATGTGCTCGGCGATTCGGTGACGCAGTTCTCGACCGTCATCGGCACCTACCTGTTCGCGATGGGCGTCGGTTCGTGGCTGTCGAAATACGTCGTGCGCGACCTCGTCGGCCGCTTCGTGCGCATCGAAATCATCATCGGCGTGCTCGGCGGCTTCTCGGCGGCGGCGCTCTACTTCATGTTCGTCTGGGCGCCCGAGCCGTTCAAGCTGGCGCTCTACCTGATCGTGTTCCTGATCGGCATGCTGGTCGGCCTGGAGATCCCGCTCATCATGCGCATCCTCAAGCGCGACGTGGCCTTCAAGGATCTCGTCTCGCAGGTGCTGACCTTCGACTACCTCGGTGCGCTGGCGGTCTCCATCCTCTTCCCGGTCCTGCTCGTGCCACATCTCGGGCTGGTGCGCAGCGCGCTGCTTTTCGGCCTGCTCAACATCGCCGTCGCGCTCTGGGCGCTGTGGCTCTTCCGCACGCAATTGCCGGCGATTGCCTGGTTGCGCGGGCAGGGCGTCGCCGCCTTCGCGCTGCTGGCCCTTGCCTTCGCCGGCGCCGGTGAGATGACCTCGCTCGCCGAGAAACACCTCTACGCCGACGAGATCGTGCACGCCGAATCCTCGCCCTATCAGCGCATCGTCGTCACGCGCTGGAAGGATGACCTGCGCCTGCACCTCAACAACAACCTGCAGTTCAGCTCGCGCGACGAATACCGCTACCACGAGGCGCTCGTGCATCCCGGGCTCGCCGCCTTGCCCGGCGCCAGACGTGTACTCGTTCTGGGTGGCGGCGACGGGCTGGCCGTACGCGAGATTCTCAAGTACCCGCAGGTCGAGTCGGTGACGCTGGTCGATCTCGATCCGGCGATGACGCGCCTGTTCTCGACCGCACCGGCACTCACTGCGCTGAACGAGGGGGCGCTCTCGTCGTCGAAGGTGAAGGTCGTCAATGCCGATGCACTGGTCTGGCTGGAAGAGAGCCGCGAGCGCTTTGACTTCGTCGTCGTCGACTTCCCCGATCCGTCGAATTTCGCGATCGGCAAGCTCTACAGCGCCGCCTTCTACCGCCTGCTCGACAAGCATCTGTCGGAGACCGGACTGGCCGTCGTGCAATCGACCTCGCCGCTCTATGCCCGTCAGTCGTTCTGGTGCGTCGTCACGACGATCGAAAGTACGGGCCTGATCGCCACACCCTACCACGCGCTGGTGCCTTCCTTCGGCGAGTGGGGCTACGTGCTCGTTGGCCGTCGCGCCTATGCGCCGCCGTCGGCATACCCGGTCGATACGCGCTTCCTCGCGCCGGCGATGACCCCCGCGCTGTTCGAATTCCCCAAGGACATGGCCCGCCTGCCGGCAGAGGTGAACCAGCTCAACAACCAGGTGCTGGTGCGCTATTTCGAGCGCGAATGGCGTCACGTGATCCGCTGATGAAACGACGCGGATTTCTCGGCGCGATCGGTGCGATGGCCGGCGCACCGCTGCTTCAGGGGTGCGCCCCCGAACTGGCGCCGTCCTTGCCGCCCGGCCGCCTCCTCGGCGACGCTCCTGCGCTTGGCCATCGCCTGCGTGGCGGCAGTGCCGAACCGTTGCCGGCGCCGGGTGAGACCCGGCGGATTCCGGTGCTGATTGTCGGTGGTGGCATCGGTGGCCTCGCGGCTGGCTGGAAGCTGGCCAGGTCGGGCTTCGATGATTTTCTGCTGCTGGAGATGGCGGACGAGTCCGGTGGCAATTCACGCGGCCTGGGTACGGCCGCCGGCCCCTGCCCGCTTGCCGCCCACTACCTGCCCCTGCCCGGCGTCGAAGCCCTCGCCGTACGTGAACTGCTCGCCGAACTGGGTGTGCTGCAGGACGATCCGCGCGCCTTGCGGCCGACCTACGACGAACGCTATCTCTGCGCCGTGCCGCAGGAGCGTCTTTACCGCGATGGCCTGTGGCAGGAGGGGCTGTGGCCGCAGATCGGGGCCTCGGCGAGCGACAGGGGGCAGTACGCGCGCTTCCAGGAATTGATGAATGCGTACCGGGATCGCCGCGCGTTCACGGTGCCCATGGCGTATTCGAAGCGTTCGCCGGAACTGCTCGCACTCGACCGTGTCAGCATGCGTGACTGGCTGTTGGCGCAGAAGCTCGATTCGGCGCCACTGCATTGGTATGTCGACTACGCCTGCCGTGACGATTACGGTACGGCGAGTGCCGAGACCTCGGCCTGGGCCGGTATCCACTACTTCGCCTGTCGCAGCGGCGAAGCCGCCAATGCGGAGCACGATACCGTGCTGACCGCGCCGGACGGCAATGCCTGGCTGGCACGCGGGCTCGAGCGCGGAATCACGTCACGCAGCGCAGGGCGCATCGTGAATGGTGCGCTCGCCTTTCGCGTCGAGCAGACCCGGCGGGCGGTCCTGATCGACGTCTTCTTTCCTGCCGAAGGGCGCAGCGTCCGCTATGAGGCCGCCCAGTTGATCTGGGCGGCGCCCCTCTTTCCGGTACCGCGCGTGTTCGTCGGCGAGCCCCGCCTTGCCGATGCGGCGCGCCAGTACAGTCACGCACCGTGGCTCGTCGCGAACCTCGTCGTCACGCACCTGCCGGTTGCCAGCGCCGGTGCTCCGCTTGCCTGGGACAACGTGCTCTACGGCAGCCCGGGTCTCGGCTACGTGGTGTCCACACATCAGCAGATGCGGCTCGCCGATGCCGGCGCGGTGCTCACCTATTACCGGGCCCTGGCCGGCGTGTCACCGGCCGCCGGCCGCGAATCCCTGCTGGCGCGTTCGCGCGAGGCGTGGCTCGACGAGGTCTTCGCCGATCTCGGCCGCGCCCATGCCGAGTTGCGTTCGCTCACCGTCGCCGCCGACGTGATCCGCCTGGGGCACGCCATGGCACGACCGACCGTCGGCTTCGTCTGGGGGGGCGCGCGCGAAGCCTTCGCGGCAGATTCCCCGCGCCTGCGTTTCGCCCATGCAGACGTCAGCGGCTTCTCTATCTTCGAAGAGGCCCAGTACCGCGGTGTGCTCGCTGCCGAGCGCACGCTGCGCCGACTCGGCGTACGATTCACCTCTTCGCTCGTTTAGGAGACAGGGTTTTGCAAAAGGAATCCGGCGCCATGGGAATCGCCGCTTATCTATGGGGAAGGGCGAAGAGGAATGGGGGAATGGCGGGGGCGCCCCCCGGTTTTCACCCCTCCCTCTTCTCCGTTCCCCCTTCACGGACATTCTCCCCCTGGGCCTGAGCATGCGCGGACTTCACCTCATCGCCGAACTGCACGACTGCCGCTGCGCGGATGCGCTGCTTGCCGATGCCGGAACGCTGCGGGCACTCTGCCTGGATGTCTGCTCGGTGCCCGGCCTGACGCCGGTGGGCCAGGCCTTCCATCAGTTCGGCACCGTCGATGCGCCGGCCGGTGCGACCGGCGCGGTGATCCTCGCCGAATCGCATCTCGCGGTGCACACCTGGCCGGAACTGCGCGCGGTGACGCTCGACCTCTACGTCTGCAACTTCAGCCAGGACAACAGCAGCGCTGCGCGTGACGCCTGCGAGCGCCTGCTTGCAGCCTTCGCGCCAGTACGGGTGGTGCAGCGGGAGATCGTGCGCGGCGAGCCGGGCGAACGCGGCTGATATACTTTCCGCGGCAAAAAACAGGATCAGGGAAATCATGGAAACCACGCGCATCCTGCTCGACCAGAGCGAGATTCCGACCCACTGGTACAACGTCGTGGCCGATCTGGCCAATCCGCCGGCGCCGCCGCTCGGACCTGACGGTCAGCCGGTGCCGCCGCAGAAGATGGCCGAGATCTTCCCGATGAACATCCTCGAACAGGAGATGTCGGCCCAGCGCTGGATCGAGATCCCCGAGGAAGTGCGGCAGATCTACGCGCTGTGGCGGCCGGCGCCGCTGTGCCGTGCGCTGCGCCTCGAGCAGGCATTGGGTACGCCGGCGAAGATCTTCTACAAGAACGAAGGCGTCTCGCCGGCCGGTTCGCACAAGCCGAACTCGGCGGTGCCGCAGGCCTTCTACAACCACGCCGCCGGCATCCGCCGCATGACGACCGAGACCGGTGCCGGCCAATGGGGTTCGTCGCTGGCCTTCGCCGGCCAGATGTTCGGCATCGCCGTCCGCATCTACATGGTCAAGATCAGCTACCAGCAGAAGCCCTTCCGCCGCTCGCTGATGCAGACCTGGGGCGCGGAAGTGTTCGCCAGCCCGACCGACATGACCGAGGCCGGCCGCAAGGCGCTGGCGCTCGACCGCGAAAATCCCGGGTCGCTCGGACTTGCCATCTCGGAAGCGGTGGAGGAAGCCGCCTCGCGCGCCGATACCACCTACGGCCTCGGCTCGGTGCTCAACCATGTCGTCCTGCACCAGACCATCATCGGACTGGAAGCGAAGAAGCAGTTCGAAAAGATCGGCCTCTACCCGGACGTGATCCTCGGCCCCTGCGGCGGCGGTTCGTCGTTCGGCGGCATCGCCTTCCCTTTCCTTGCCGACAAGGCGGCGGGCGACCGGCGCGCACAGAACCTGCGCTGCGTTGCCGTCGAGCCGACCTCGTGCCCGACGCTGACCAAGGGCCACTATGCCTACGACTTTGGCGATGCCTCCGGCTACACGCCGCTGATGAAGATGTACACGCTCGGTCACGACTTCATGCCGCCCGGCATCCACGCCGGTGGCCTGCGCTACCACGGTGATTCGCAGCTGGTCTCGCAGCTTTTCCACGAGCAGCAGATCGAGGCCGTCGCCGTGCCGCAGCTCGCCACCTTCGAGGCCGGCGTGCAGTTCGCCCGTGCCGAGGGTGTCGTGCCGGCGCCGGAATCCTGCCACGCGATCCGCGCCGCCATCGACGAGGCGCTTAAGTGCAAGGCCACCGGTGAGCCGAAGGTGATCCTCTTCAACCTCACCGGCCACGGCCACTTCGACATGGCTGCCTACGACCGCTATTTCTCGGGCCAGCTCGAAGACTACGAATACCCGGCCGGTGCCATTGCCGCGTCGCTCGAACACCTGCCGAAATTCTGAGGACTTCCGCCCCCATGCGCGTTTTCGTTTTTATTCTCGTCGCCGCCAACCTCGCCTTCCTGGCATGGGCGCAGGGCTATCTCGGCGAACGGGCGAGCCCGGACGCCATCCGCCTGCAGCAGCAGCTGGAGGCGGACAAGCTGAGAGTGCTCGCGCGTGATGAACCTCCTGCACCGAAAGTGCCGGAGAAGAAGGTCGAGAAAGTCGCTCCGGCGGATAAGTGCCTGGCATGGACGGCGCTGGCCGGCGCCGATGCCGGCCAGCTCGATGCCCTGCTCGCCGAGAAATTCGCTGGCTTGCGGCGTGAGCGCCACGTCGTCCCCGAGGTGGCTTCGTGGTGGGTGTTCATCCCGCCGCTCCCGAACAAGGCGGAGGCCGACAAGAAATCCGGGGAGCTGAAACGTCTCGGCGCCCCCGAATTTTTCGTCATCCAGGAGACGGGGCCCAACCGCTGGGCGATCTCGCTCGGCATCTTCTCCAGCGAGCAGGCGGCCAACGACCGGCTCGAGTCGCTGCGTGAAAAAGGTGTGAAGAGCGCGAAGGTGGCGCGCCGGGGCGCGACGCGCCCCGAGCAGGTGTCGTTCGAAGTCAACGGCCCGGAGCCGATGGTCGATGCGGCACGCGAAGCAGTCACCGCGCAGTTGCCGGACGCGAAGGCTGCCGACTGCGGCCGCCGCTGATGTACGTCGTCGGGCTCACCGGGGGTATCGGCAGCGGCAAGAGTACCGTGGCCGATCTCTTCGTTGCGCGCGGCGCGGCGCTGGTCGATACCGATGCCCTCGCGCATGCGCTGACGGCGCCGGGCGGGGCTGCGATGCCGGCGCTGGAGGCACGTTTCGGTCCGGAGATCGTGCGTGCCGATGGCGGGCTCGACCGCACCGCGATGCGTCATCGTGTCTTTGCCGACCCCGCCGAGAAGCAGGTGCTCGAAGCAATCCTGCACCCGCTGATCCGCGCGGAGAGCGATCGCCGATGTGCGGCGGCGACGACCCCCTACGTGATCCTGGCGGTCCCGCTGCTGGTTGAATCGGGCAGCTATCGCGCGCGCTGCGACCGCATCCTCGTCGTCGATTGCGACCCGGAGGTCCAGGTGGCACGTGTCATGGCCCGCAGCGCGCTGCCGGAGTCCGAGGTGCGCGCCATCATCGCCACCCAGGCGACGCGTGCCGCACGACTGGCCGTGGCGGACGATGTCATCGAAAACGGCGGGTCGCCGCAGGCGCTGCCGGCGCAGGTCGACGCCCTCCATCATGCCTATCTCGCCGCCGCCTTGGCCAAAGTTAAGGCGAACTGTTGAGATTTCGACGCAAATAGTTCAGAATCAAAGCATTTTCCGGCTTCCGGTTCGGTCCTTGGCGTGATTACCTACGAATATCCCTTCAACGAGCGCATCCGCACACTGCTGCGCCTGGAGGATCTGTTCGACAAGACCGCCCACTTCCTGCTCCATGACGGTGCGCAGGAACACCATGTGGCCCTCGTCACGATGTTCGAAATCCTTGAGGTTGCCGGACGTGCCGACCTCAAGATGGACCTGATCCAGGAACTCGAGCGCCAGCGTCAGACGCTGCTCGCCTTCCGCAACAACCCTGATATTTCCGAAGAGGCGCTCTCCGGCGCCCTCTATGAAATCGAACAGTCGTCGGCGGCGCTGCTCGGCATGACCGGTAAGATCGGCCAGTACCTGCGCGAGAACGACTGGCTGATGGGTATCAAAAGCCGCGCCGCGATTCCCGGCGGCGTCTGCGAATTCGACCTGCCGTCGTATCACTACTGGCTGCATCAGGATCCCGAGCGGCGGCGTGACGCGGTATCGGCGTGGCTGAAGCCGCTGCTGCCACTCCGCGACGGGCTGGCGATCGTGCTGCGCCTGCTGCGCGCGAGCGGTCGTCCGGAACACCAGACGGCGAAATCCGGCGCCTTCCAGATGATGCTGGGCGGCAGCGCGGCGCAGATGGTGCGCGTCTCGCTTCGGCTCGGCGAGCCCTACATTCCTGAAATCAGCGCCAACAAGTACGCGCTGAACATCCGCTTCACTTCTCCCGACGGCGACCTGCGCCCGCGTCCCTGCGATCGCGACGTCGCCTTCGACATGACCTTCTGCAACCTGTAATGGTCAAGCGGGTACCGAAGGTGCGCTGCCCGCAGTGCGGGACCGAATCCGTCTGGAGCAGCGAGAACAAGTGGCGTCCCTTCTGCTCGGAACGCTGCAAGCTGATCGACCTGGGCTGCTGGGCTGACGAGTCGTATCGGGTACCGGTGCAGGAGACGCAAGGTCTGCCGGAAGACGACGGTCTGCCCCAGACCTGAGCGAGGCTCGAGCGCCCGCTTCATTCCGCAAGGGCGTAAGATGCACACGATTCATCCTGTCTGCCGACCTGAAACGAAATGCCCTACGAGATCCTCTGGGAAGCGCGCGGTGTCGTGAAGCGACATCACGGGTTTCTCTCCGCCGATGAGTTGCTGGCCGCCTCCCGGGAAATCCAGGGCGATCCCCGGTTCGATTACCTGCGCTACATCATCAACGATTTCCTGGAGGTCGAGGATCACGCTGTCGACACGACGGCGATCGAGTACTTCGCCTGCCTGCGGATCGGGGCCGCGCAGATCAACCGGCAGGTGCTCTCTCCCTTTGTCGCGACCCGTGAGCCCGGATTGACCATCGGCACCCTCCTGCAGGCGCCGCTGTATGAGAACGGGCATCCGGTGCGCATCTTTCCGACGCTGACCGAAGCGCGCGCCTGGGTGTCATCACATCCCGCACACTGGTGGAGCTACTAGCCCGAATTCGCAGACCAGCCGCGCATCAGCGCGATGCCGTGCGCACCATGCTCTTGTGCGACCGGCAGCAGGGCGGGCCTCATTCCCCCGAGGGCGAATACCGGTAGCGGCGATTGCGCCACCATTGCTGCAAAGGCGTCCCAGCCGATGCCGCCGTGTTCTGGATGCGTTGGCGTTGGCAGCACCGGACCGAGGAGCGCATAGTCGAGTTCCATTGCTGCCGCGTGAGCCAGGGCTTCCTGCGAATGGCAGGAGGCGCCGACCCACGCGAAATCAGGTTTTGCCGACAGTTGCGCCAGTGCCGCCGCTGGCAGGTGCAGGCCATCGGCGCCGATGCGTGACGCGAGCGCGGCATCGTCATTGACGACGACGACGGCGCCGTGCGCGTGGCCGCGGGCGACCACCTCGCCTGCAAAATGCGCCCGGTCGTCCGCCGGCAGCTGCTTGTCGCGGATCTGCACGAAGCGCAGCCCGCCCGCGAGTGCCGCGTCGAGTCGCGCCAGTTCGGCTTCGATGCCATTTTCCTCTGCGTTCGTCAGTGCGCACGTCGTCGGCAGCGAGAGCCCCTTGAGGATCGGTCCGTTGGCCGGCAGGATCGGTTCGACGGTGGGCCGCCCTTGCGCGTAATCATCGCTGCGCAGCCAGGCAATCGCGTCATGCTCGTGCGGGTGGAGGTCGCCCTCCCAGGCCGTGACGCGGAAGAAGCGGATGCGCACCGTGGCGTGCGGGTACACGAACTCGCGCGTCAGCCATGGCGTGGCCGCTGTGATGCTTATTCCCAT
>Ga0268298_10005475_pt1 | contig 11873 bp, 11 predicted proteins | sample WWTPWeurt_MetaG_FD_194462 | JGI IMG/M metagenome (GOLD analysis project Ga0268298, IMG submission 194462) | Activated sludge microbial communities from WWTP in Nijmegen, Gelderland, Netherland - WWTP Weurt | ecosystem: Engineered > WWTP > Aerobic digester > Activated sludge | place...
GACCTGTTTTGCAGGCCGCTTTATTTAATTCAATATGCTGATTATTTATCGATGATTGTCATCTCATCAATCAGATTGGTTGCACCGGCGTATTTATCAATCACAAATAAAATGTATCTGATGTCGCATGAAATGGTGCGCTGAAAGTCTTTTTCAAAAGCAATATCACCACTCATTGCTTCCCAGTTACCATCAAAGGCACAGCCAATCAGTTGTCCTTTGGAATTGATTACAGGACTACCTGAGTTTCCGCCCGTGATATCATTGTTTGAAATGAAATTGATCCACAAAGTTCCATCCTGGCCGTATCTGCCATAGTCTTTTTTCTCATACAATTCTTTGAGGCGCGCAGGAATAATAAATTCTTCGTTCTTCGGATCTTCTTTGGCCATCATACTTTCTATGGTGGTGTAGTAATCATAGTTTTTGTCATGAGCAGAATATTTCTGAACAGTTCCATACGTAAGACGCAATGTTGAATTTGCATTTGGATAGAATTTTTTATCCGGATACATTTCTCGAAGTGCAGCAATAAATAAACGATTTGCTTTGTCCAGTTTTAATTGCGCACCGGAAGATTCGTTGCCATAAACCAGCTCGCCAAAATTCTTGCTGAGTCTATAAATGGTAGCGTAGAGTATATCATTTTTCAATGCTTCCAGTGACGGGTTTTCAGCAAAAGCGAGGTATTTATCTTTTTTGGTGAAGATTGAATTTGCGAAAGCCTCTTTCACAAATGCCTGCCAGTTATAATCTCCGGTGATTTTTGCAGCAACATCTTTAAACTCTTGCGGATGCTGATCGGCCGGAATTGCATCATGGTACATTTGCAGCATTGACATATAAAGCGCCGCCTCTGTGTCATAGTCAAAATTGGAATAAAAACCTTCAATATATGCGGCAACTTTTGCAAGTTCACTTTTTACAACCGCCATGTCTGGCTCATCAGCAGATAGTGCGCCGTATACTTTTCCATGTCTCAGCATGAATCTGCTGAGACCAAGTGATGCAATAGCTTCAGAATAATATACTTTAAGCGTGATATATTTCTCATGAATTTTGTAGGCCTCTTCCATGTCTTTGAGCACATTTCCATATTTGGTTTTTCTGGCTTCATCTTGTGAAACCCAACCGGCAAATTCCTGCTCAATGGCTACTTTTTTCATGAAAACATTGTTCTTTTTCAATTGTTCCTGTTGACCGATGAAATATTTCCAGTAGTTACTTACCTGTGCATAGGTTGAAGCATATTGCAATCTTACCAGATCACTCTGATCCATATGTTCTTTCATGATGGCAAGTTTTTTTCCGCGAATTTCAACACGTTTAGGCTGGTCTTTATCCAGTGCCATTTTCACACCGTAAGATGTCAGATAACGGTTTGTTGATCCGGGATATCCCATTACCATGGAAAAATCTCCTTCTTCAATTCCGGCAATTGAAATTGGAAAATAATGTTTTGGTACATAAGGTTGATTATCCATGGCAAATTTTGCAGGTTTGTTGTCTTTGCCGGCATAAATTCTGAACATCGAAAAATCACCCGTTTGGCGCTCCCACATCCAGTTATCAGTGTCACCACCAAATTTACCAATCGCTGAAGGCGGAGCTCCAACCATTCGGATGTCTTCAAACACTTCTACCACAAACAAATAGTATTCATTTCCTCCAAAGAAATCTTTTACATAAGCATTGTAATGAGTTCCTTCCACTTCTTTTTCAGCAATGGCTTGTCCCGCTTTTTTTGCAGCAAGAGCACGCTCATCTTCATCCATGCCTTCATGAAGTTCTTTTAATATCAATTCAGTCACATCAATCACTTTAACCACAATGGAAGCAGTCAAACCCGGAATTGGAATTTCAGATTGTAAATCTTTTGCCCAAAAACCATCCGTCAGATAATCATTTTCAGGTGTTGAGCTTTCCGCAATGGCATCGTAACCGCAATGGTGATTGGTGAGCAGCAATCCTTTTGGTGAAATAATTTCAGCAGTACAAAAACCTCCAAAAGAAACCACAGCATCTTTTAAAGAAGGTTTGTTTGCATCATAAATCTGTTTTGGTTTTAATTCAAGCCCCAGTTCTTTCATTACCGGGTAATTTTGTTTAATGGTAAACGGGAGATACATTCCCTCATCCGCACGGCCAATCAGTGTGACAAAGGCAATGACAATCAGCAATAATTTTTTCATAGGTTTTTATTCTTTTGATTTTTTCCGGAAGGGTTCAAAATTCCGGAGGTCAAAAATAACGCATTCTCTTTAAAAACCGAGAGATTTTAGACGAGGTTTGGATAAGTGGCGATAATTTATTCTCAGCCAGCGTTGTAAGGGATAAACGGAGAAACTATTCTTTGACAAGAATCAGGTTCTCAACATTGTTCTCGCTGGATATTCTGCACGTGTACATGCCAGCAGGTAAAAAGGATAAATCAATATCCGCTTCACTGGTTTGATGCACCATATTTCCATGCATGGTATAAACGGAAATAACTGAATTACCTGAAACCCCATTTACGTGAATAGAATTTGTGAATGGATTAGGATAGACCTGAAATGAATTCATTTCGTCAGAATTAACGGATGCATTGTCTGAACTCAGCACTTTCACATCGTCGATCATCAAAATAAATCCATCTGTGGTGATATTTTTGAAAGCGATAAAGATGTCTTCATTTGCGTAACCTTCAACATCAAGCTGTACACTTCTGTTTTGCCAATATGGAATTTGTGCATCTTCAATGAGCAACGTATCTGTGAAACTAGAAATGAGACTATCAGTAGTAGAAATCATAACCAGATAACCATCCGGATAAGAACCGTCATAAGACTTTGCTGACCATACCAGTTTGGAAAAAGCGTTTATTGAAATTCTTGGCGTAATCAGATAGTCGGCACATTGACCAGATGGGTTATAAAATGAAGTACTGGCAGCACAGGTATCACCATTATGAATAAATGAAATCCATGCGTTATCAAATGTATCAACTGCTGCAGCGGGAGTAAGATTATCAGAATCCAGCAGGTACCAGGATGCTGGAATACCGTTATTGAAATTTTCATTGAAAATTAATTGCTGTGACCAAACATGAACAGTCAGCAAAATAAACAACGGGATGAATACCAATTTCATAAATCTTCTTTGCGCAAAGTTAACTTTTTGATGCTGTATGAAAATCAATTAACAGATTTTAGGTAAGAATATTGTTTACTCTTCCTTTTAGATCATCTTCTCAATGGCCTTAGCCAGGGCATCAGCGGCAGATTCGTTTTTCCTGAACCAAAGTTCAGGCTCCACCAATTCAAGCTCACATAAAGCAAGTTCATTGTTGTTGTCCCACATCACATCTACCCGCGCATATACCGGAATTTCATCACAGGCCCGAACCACATTTTGAGCAAATTCAATTTCTTCTTTGGATGCTTTATAGCTGTGCACCGTTCCGCCCCAGTCGTCCTGAACCCGATAGTCGCCTTCTTTTGCTTTTTTTAAAACGGAATGACAATAATTGCCATCAATGACTACGTGAGACACTTCTCCTTTTGTGGTAATTTGTTTTTGAAAAGGCTGAATCAGCATTGATTCATATTTGATTACATTTCTGAAAACAGGTTCTAATTCATGAAGATTATCGTTGCTGATGCGGTATGTATGTCTGGCAGCTCCCGAGATAGCTGGTTTTATGACAGCATCTTCCCAGCCCGTATGATCCAATAAATTTCGAAGCGTGAATTCAGATCCTTTTTCAATGAAGTAAGAATGTACTATCGGAATTCCTTTGTCAGCCAAATCAAGCAGATAATGTTTGTCCATATTCCATTTGACCAGTTCAATGGAATTAATCATGCGGGTTTGTGTGGCAACTTTGTTAAGCCAATTATCAAATTCATCAAAACGGTGAAAATAATCCCAGGTGGTTCTGAATAAGGCGTAGCGGGTTGTTGACCAGTCAAAATCTTTATCCGCCCAGTCTTTTTTTATTGCGTGTATACCTTTTCGGCTGAGCGCTTCCAATACCAGACTGTCTTCAGTAAGTACCTGATCTGTATACCAGTCAATCGTTTTTGGATCGATGTATTTTGCTTCAGTAAGCAACACTACATCGTATTTTTTCATTTTTTTCATTGTAATCAGACAATTACAAAAAGGTAAGGGAATTCAAAGCTATGACCAAATAAACGAAATACTAAACCTTTCCTCACTTATTTTATGCGTTAAAATGTAAAGCTGAGTGCATTTTTAAACGTGTAGTTTGTTTTTCTTACATCTTGAATATCCCTTGAATCATGTGCCAGAGAATAAACAATTCGATAAGTGAGGTGCTTGTTAATAATAAATCTGAATTGCGTTTCATTAGAAAGGCGGTAATTGCCAAAATCAATCAACTTGGGTTGAAAGTATGTAATTATATTCATTCCGAAGTGAGGTGTAAACTGAGCGTCAAATGAAAGATAACTGTTTGAAAGGATGTCTCTGGAAATCCCATAATCAATGAGTTCTTCATATTCACCCATAAAGCCAGTACCGGCGTTTAACTGGTAGTTTTGCTTATCAATCAGATGAAATCGGATTCCCGTGCCAAGTAAAAAACGCAGATTGATTTTTTGAATTTTATTGAATTGGGTTTGCTCAAAAAGTTCAAAAATGAAATTGCCGGAATCTTTAAATGTGTAATTGTATCGAACATGTTCAAACCCCAGATTAATGATGCTGATATCTTTTGTCTGAACAAGTGAATGATCTGTTAAGAGTAAAATGTGATGTTTCTTTTTGGTGTATGCAATTCTTGCTCTGTCTCCCAATTGAAAAAGTTGAATGCTGTTCATGGTAAAATTCAGATTCAAATCGATATTGCCCGTAAAACCTTGATGTTTGGTGGCCAGGCGCATGTTTTCAATGTTCACAATTTGCGAAAAGAGTGTTAAACAAGTTAATGACAATGCGGTAAAAAGGAATCTCATAATTTATAGACAGACAAATGTATGTAGGATTCTTTGCCTGAGCTATCTGTTCTGAAAGTTTTGACATATCTCATTTTGTCCTGATCTTCTCTTTCAAATCTAAGTTGATGATTGAAAATAGGGTCATCTGAACAAAGTGATGCTGAAAATGATGATCCACTCACATCAAAACAAAATGAAACAGCATGCTTCAATGAATTTTTGAATCTGAAATCTTTATAAGCATAAACTACGGTTGCATCTGTTCCAATGGGAGTGTAGCGCTCATTTTCCTGGTACAAATCAATCGTATGATTATGACGTTCTTTGATTTCAAGTCCGCCCAAAAGCGCAAGGTGAAAAAGAATTCCACTGACCTGACAAAGCCCCCCACCAATATCTTCACTCAATGAATTGCCAATGATATTTCTTCCTGACAAGAAACCTTTTGATGCAGTTGGTTTTCCAAGGCTGTGCCAAAAAGAAAATACTTCCCCCGGATTGATCACCAGTGGTTCAATTTTTTGGATGGCCAGTTTAATGTTATGTACTTTGTTGGATGAAAGCGGGTTTGAGTGAATTGGCTGTGTGATACTGATTTGCGGTGAATGATTATTTTTTAATTGACCGGCTTTGGCAAATAATAATGTGTCGCCTGTTTTTCGGTCCTGCCGACTGCGCAAAAACTGTTTGATTTGAACTTTGACGAAATAGGGGATTAATTGGCGCATTTCAAAATTATTTTTTGCTGCATTTTAAAATGAGGTATGATGAATACCACTTTAATCCAATTCGGCTTAATGTCCAGTCAACGGGTTGAAATATGAATCGGATAAATGTGGGCAATCGATGAATGGGTACTACCAGAATTCCGCGTGATTCTTCGAGAATAAATTTATTACTGATTAGTTTCAGGATACTTTGTTTATCAAAAGCGGTGGCCGCGTGCCAGCCATTGGTTTTGTATTTCACAAGTTTTCTTCTTTTTTCTGAAGGAAAATCAAAAATAAATGTGCCACCGGGTTTTAAAATACGATATGCTTCATTTATAATTTTCTCTATATCTGCTATTGATAAATGCATTAGCACATGCAAGCAGAAAACAGAATCCAGACAACCGTCCTGAACTGGAATTGAACTGCCTGAAGTGTGATAGAGTTTTTTTAATGGATGTTTTTTCTTGGCAATTTTGAGCATTTCTTCTGAAAAATCAGAACCTTGATTAGCCAAATCGAGGAATCGTCCGGTACCGCAACCCAAGTCATGAATTTCATTTTTTCCCTTTAACCAGCTTTTTAAGAGTTTGCGTTCAGCGTTATCAATGAAGGCCCCATACGAATTTTCAAATCGACTTTGATCATAATCCTGTGCAATAGAATTGTAATATGCTCTGACTTTTTCTGAACTCATTTCATCAAAGTTAGAACTATCGTGTTCACAGAATTCAGGCTTTTATTTTTTGCCAAAGATTCTCCATTATCTGCATAGATTAATTGCTCTTCGTAAAATGAATAATAGACAATTAATCAAATTAATACATCTGATCAACTAAAGTAATTATTTTATAACATGTAGTTTGACTATTTACAGTCTTTAGCAGTTTTAAGCACTTCAATCAAGCCCGCTTTCATGGCTTCTTCAAAGCTGTTATACTTTTCTGCTACCACATCAACCGCACAATCACAGTAGAGAACCGCCTTCTCATCACTCATGATTTTGGAAGCATGGTCTTCACATTTGCCTACAAACTCCTTGATTTGTTTTCTTGTCCAGTATTTTGCAGCGCCTTTCATCACCATTTTGCAATTGGTGAGCGTTACCAGAAGGGTGATTAGTATGAATATTTTTTTCATGATTGTGATTATAAGGATTAATGATACAGTTTTTTTGACATCCAGACAAAAAAAATCCTGAAACCAGGTAGTTTCAGGATCTTCAATAATTTATTTAAGTACTATGCTTTAACACCCATTACTTCAGCCATTTTCTTACCAATTTCTGCTGGAGAATCAACAACATGAATTCCGCATTCACGCAAAATTTTCTTTTTAGCTTCGGCCGTATCATTTTCACCTCCAACAATTGCACCCGCGTGTCCCATAGTTCTTCCTTTTGGGGCAGTTACACCAGCAATAAATCCAACTACAGGTTTAGTTCCATTTTCTTTAATCCATTTAGCAGCATTGGCTTCCAGGTTTCCACCAATTTCACCAATCATAATGATTCCGTGTGTGTCCGGGTCGTTCATTAATAATTCAACTGCCTGACGGGTAGTTGTTCCAATAATTGGGTCACCACCAATTCCAATCGCTGTTGTAATACCCATTCCGGCTTTTACTACCTGATCAGCCGCTTCATAAGTAAGTGTTCCTGATTTTGAAACAATACCGATATTTCCTTTTTTGAAGATAAAGCCTGGCATAATTCCAACTTTAGCCTCACCAGCCGTAATAACGCCCGGGCAATTTGGACCAACCAGACGGCAATTGTATTTTGAAATATATTCTTTGGCTCTTACCATGTCTGCTACCGGAATGCCTTCAGTGATTGTAATAATTACTTTGATTCCCGCATTCGCTGCTTCCATTATTGCATCTGCTGCAAAAGCAGGCGGAACAAAAATGATTGTAACGTCAGCACCAGTTTTAGCGACAGCATCTGCTACTGTATCAAATACCGGACGATCGAGATGTTTTGTTCCTCCTTTACCAGGAGTTACCCCTCCAACCACGTTGGTTCCGTATTCGATCATCTGGGTTGCGTGAAAAGTACCTTCACTGCCCGTGAATCCCTGAACAATAACTTTTGAATTTTTATTTACTAAAACTGACATAACTGGTTTTAAATTTTGAGTTTCAAAAATATGTAAATAATTCTATTTATATCGTCCTGTTTGTAAAACAGTGCAATACTTTTTAGCTACAGCGTCCTATTGATTCCTTGATCTCTTGCATTTCAATAAGTTCAGATCGATGTGAATTTGAAAATATGTTCAAAGATTCTTCTTTAAGCATTAGTTTTGTAATGTGAATTTTCAGAATCCGGATGATACCATTGTTGCTGTTTCCACACCTGCGGGTGCCGGAGCAATCGCTCTGATCAGAATCAGCGGCAAAAATTCGGTCGGTCTTATTTCGTCCATCTTCAGTAAAAATCTGGAATCGGTTAAATCCCACACCGTTCACTTTGGTCAGATCAAAGATGAAAATGGGATAATTGATGAAATAGTTGTTTCTATTTTCCGCGGACCAAAATCGTTCACCGGAGAAGATATTATAGAAATTGGATGTCATGGGTCGGCCTATATTCAAAGGGAATTATTGCGTTTGATTGTTTCAAAAGGAGCCCGACTTGCAGCACCCGGTGAGTTTTCAATGCGTGCTTTTATGCACGGCAAAATGGACTTATCGCAAACGGAAGCTATCGCTGATTTGATTTCGTCTAATTCAAAAGCCGCTCACAAAATAGCCATGCATCAGATGCGTGGTGGTTTTGGAAATGAAATAAATTTATTGCGCGAACAGCTTTTAAATTTTGCCTCCCTGGTTGAACTTGAACTTGATTTCAGTCAAGAGGATGTTGAATTTGCTGATCGAACACAACTCGATAAACTCATTCAGGAAATTGATCAAAAAGTAGTAAAACTGATTGATTCATTTCGGCTAGGTAATGTCTTAAAGAACGGAGTTCCTGTTGCCATTGTTGGGCCACCAAATGCCGGTAAGTCTACTTTGCTGAATGCATTGTTGAATGAAGAACGCGCTATTGTTTCTGACATTGCCGGTACAACACGTGATGTAATAGAAGATACCATTGTTATTGATGGAATTGAATTCCGGTTTATTGATACGGCAGGAATCAGGGAAACTACTGATCGCATTGAGATCATGGGTATTGAACGATCATTTGAACAGATCAGAAAAGCAACCGTTATTTTATTGTTATTTGACTTAAAGGGCGAGCACGTTAATCATATCCAAGATCAAATTGAACTCTTCAAAACTCAAAGCATTTCATCTGATCAGCATATGATTCCTGTTTTTAACAAGAAAGACGAGATAAACGAATCAGATTACAAAGCCCTTCTGACAAAAGGAATTTTTATTTCAGCCAGAGACAAAAGCAATCTGGATAATTTAAAAACTGAATTACTCAAAGCCGTTTCGACACTCAACCTAGAAAATGATCAACTGATTGTTACCAATGAGCGCCATTATGAAGTTTTGAAAAAATGTAAAAAGGCTTTAGATAAAATTAAATCAGGAATGGCGGAACAAATTCCTGGCGATTTGCTTGCAATGGACATTCGCGAAGCGATTTATCATTTGGGTGAAATCACCGGAACCATTTCAAATGACGAGTTGCTGGGGAATATCTTTGGGAAATTTTGTATTGGGAAGTAACTTAAACAAAATTAAATGTCGGTTTATTCAATAAGACGCTAATCTCCATAAAATATTGATTCATCGAAATAAAGCCTCACTATGAAAAAAATACTTTATTGCGCTTCGTTCTTAATGATCACGGCTTGTGGGAGTTCAGAAAACGTTGAAGCTGAAACATCAGAATTAACTGATCAAGAAAATCAAAACGCATTGACGCAGGCCAGATATGATTATCAAGTTTCTTTAGTCAACTTTGCAACTTTTAAAATGTACGTGAATCAAAGCCTTGATTATTTATTATTAGGCGCTCCTGATGCAGAGATTGAGAAGAGCGTTTTAGAGTGGCAAGATAAATCGAACAAAAGTTTGGAAAATGTAAAAAGGAAACACGGAGAAACTGTATATAAGGATAGTGCACAACTGTATTTGGATTCTGTAGTTTATTACCGTGATTTAATGGATACTGCACAAGATCAAGAGCTCGAAGAACTTGGTATGTAGTACCTTATTAGTATCGCGCTAAACTTAAACGTTCTGGAATCCCTATTAATTCTAGCGCTTTTTTATTGTTGATTTTCTTTGTTGTATTCATGTGCTTCAAAAAAAGAATTAAACGAGTTGGGGGGGGGCTGATACAGCAGTATTTCTATTTTTCTCTATCTTCACTCTCAAATAGCACCCAATGCTCATAGAGATCCCAAATAAAAAGAAAGCCCGTGTTGTTATCATAGGCGGTGGTTTTGGCGGCATTCAGCTGGCCAAAATGTTTAAGAATAAAGATGTTCAAGTAGTTATTGTAGACAAAAATAATTACCACACTTTTCAACCTCTTATGTATCAGGTGGCAACTTCTGCACTAGAAGCGGAATCAATCGCCTATCCAATCAGGAAAATATTTAATAAATCAAAAAATGTATTTTTCAGATTGGGTGAAGTAACCAGAATCGATCATGAAAAGAAGATGATTGAATTTGGAAATGATACCCTGGAATATGATTACCTCGTAATCGCTTCCGGTGCGAAAACCAATTATTTTGGAAATGAAGGATTGACTATTTCTGCCATGCCAATGAAAAGCATTCTTGAATCGCTTGATTTGAGAACGATGCTTTTGCAGAATTTTGAACATGCTTTGCTAATTAACAATGAGCGTAAAAAGCAGGGAATGATGAATGTGGTCATTGCGGGAGCAGGACCTACAGGTGTAGAGCTTGCTGGTGCATTGGGAGAATTAAAAAGATCTGTTTTTCCAAAAGATTATCCTGAACTTGATTTGTCCAAGATGAATATTTATCTGGTACAAAGTGGTGATCGCGTATTACCGATGTTGTCACCAAAATCATCCGAAAAGGCAAAAAAATATCTTGAAAAATTAGGCGTGACAGTTGTGTTGAATACACGCGTATTGGATTATTTTGGTGATTATGTACAAACGGATACCGGACAGGATATCATCGCAAAAACACTCATTTGGACTGCTGGAGTTACTGGTAATCCTGTGAAAAACGGTTTGCCAAAAGAGTCAATTGGACGTGGTGACCGTATTCAGGTAGATGAATTCAATCAGGTGAAGGGCATGCAGGATGTATTTGCTATCGGTGATGTTGCTTGTATGGTTCAGAAAGATTACCCGAATGGACATCCGCAAGTTGCTCCTGCGGCTATGCAGCAAGGGAAATTACTTGGCAAAAATCTGGTTGGAAAAATTTGCCAAAACAAACCCATGAAGTCTTTCAAATATAAAGACAAGGGAGCCATGGCAACAGTTGGAAAAAACAAGGCGCTTGTTGAAATGGGTAAAATGAAAATTGGCGGCGCAGTTGCCTGGTTTATTTGGATGGTTGTACACCTGATGTCGCTGGTTGGTTTCAGAAATAAAGTGGTTACCATGTTCAACTGGGTCAAAAACTATTTCAACTCAGACCGAGGAATGCGTTTGATCATCACGCAGTTTGATTTGCAGGAAGAAAAACGGAAACGCCGTAAAGAATTCGAAGCCAAACATCACGCACATTAATCACTTTTTTTTCATGGTGTCAGTTTATTCTGCCAAAGAGAAAAATCTTTCGCCGAACGAATTTCGTATTCTCTATGATATCATTATCAAAGCATATGCGGATACGGAATATGAAATGTGGGGCCACAATTACGTTCGTGTTTCAGAAAAAGACTTTCAGAATTTCATTGACAATGATCAGGTTCTGGTAGCTTTCATGCATGAAAAAATTGTTGGCGGACTGCGGTACTACCGATTAAATGAGCATACTTTCAGCTTTGGATTGTTTGGTGCAGATTTAAATCTCAGCGGAAAAGGAATTGGCAAAAAATTGATTGAGGCCGTTGAACAAAACGTTAAGCATTCAGGCGCATCCATTATTTGTATAGAAATTTTACGTCCACGTGACTTTGAAATTCCTATCAAAACAAATCTTCATCAGTGGTATCAAAATCTTGGATATGCGTTTGTCGGATCTGAAAGTTTTGAAGAAAAATTTCCTGAAAAGGCAAAAGGAATTCTCGTTCCATGCATGTTTGATTACTACGAGCG
>Ga0268298_10005476_pt1 | contig 11871 bp, 10 predicted proteins | sample WWTPWeurt_MetaG_FD_194462 | JGI IMG/M metagenome (GOLD analysis project Ga0268298, IMG submission 194462) | Activated sludge microbial communities from WWTP in Nijmegen, Gelderland, Netherland - WWTP Weurt | ecosystem: Engineered > WWTP > Aerobic digester > Activated sludge | place...
TTGCCATGTTCCTGTGGAATTACGCTTTTGCAGAACTTCCCGCCGCCGTGGCTTCCCTTACATTCTTTGCTCAACCCATCGTTGGCACTTTGCTGGGCTGGTTCTTTCTGTCCGAAAAGATCACGCCCTTGTTTCTGGCGGGCGGAGTCTTGATTGGGATCGGGATATTGATCGCCACCAGCGAGAAGTAATTCGCCGATTTGATTGCATGAAAATGCAAACGACCTGCCCCCAAATGGGCAGGTCGTTTTATTACACAGAGACAGACAGCAGCTAAGAAAGACCTGTTCGTTTTAGAAATTTCATTCGGGCAGGCAGATCCGCGAGCAGGGCATCCGCAACAAAGAAGATCAACATCCACACACCCAGCCGCAGCAAAATATTAAAGGCGATCGAGTGCCTTGAAATATCATTCGCATCAGCCGCCCAGATAAGCACAGCCTGCGGGTACGAAAGCAGGATCATCAACACCGGCGCAAGCCAAAGCGATCTTTTGTCGCGCCAGGCAAGGGAGGCAATGAAGGCGGCGAACAGGTTCGCAGCAAAGAAGAAGACCAACCCAAAACGGGTGGGATACAACAGCTCAGAGATGCGAGCATCTTTAATGATCGGTCGATACCCTGTGGCGGTGTAATAATACACATCAGGATAAAAACTCTGCCCGGGGGTTTCTGTAAACACGTTCTGGAAGGTCTGCGCTTTGTAGAACCACAGGAATTTAACATACTCAACCCGACCGGGTCCCATTGCCCATTGGCGAAATTCTTCCTGATCTTCATCGAACGTGAATGCAATGTTGACCGTGAATTTTTTTCCCGGCTCGGGGTTACGCGCGATCTGCACCAACCGATCATCGATGGGCATGCCATGATGCCTGAAATATTCCGTGTATTCTTCCGATGGGAAGACCCGCAGGGCTGTGTTCATCAATATCGCGCGGAAAGGGCGCAGAGCGACCGTGGCGAGTTGTGAACTGAACAGGAAGATCAACACGAACGCCAGACTGACTCCCGCCGCGTGCCAGCGGTATGAGCTGAACCAGAATACAACAAACACCACCGCCGCGATCATCAACAGCAAATAAGCGTAAGTGTCGCGGGTGAATACAATGAGCAGCGCAAGGAAAACGACCGCCCCCGCCACCCATCCATTCCACTTCGTAAGCAGGGAAAGAGACGCGGCGAGGAATAACGCGGTCAATGAAAGCCCGATCGATTCGCTCCCCAGGAATGGGTCCCACATGTAAATATCCCTGCTCAAAGTGAAGGCAAGCACCAAAACAAATAGCGCCGGTTTGAGCAGGATATTCTTCACGGTGCCCGCGGAGATAAAAGCAAGAATCCCCCAGCACACGATCGAAAAATAAAGCTGCAGGGTAAATATCTTCTCAGGGTCGGAGTCTACAAGCTTCCAAAATAAAGCCGTGACCGGAGGTCGGGCGTCGATCCAAAAATCACGCGAGAAGACCGGCAGACTCGCATTGTGGAAGTAATCGTTGGTGTCGCCGAATGAACGCGGCTCATGGACGATATCCGCATTGTCAATTCGCAGCCATGCAAAGTAGGCGAATGCCGCAAGTTGAAAAATGATCAGCAGGGTTGAGAAAATCCGTTTTGACATAAAGCCGGTTCGGTTTATTGCTTCCTTGCCACATTCCCTTCGGCAAGTTTTTGCACAAGGCTGACATTCGCTTCACTGCCCACGGTATGCAGCAAAGCCATGTTAGGCGGGCGCTGCGCTCCAACAGGATAACCGCAGATCAGCACCACTTGCTGCCCTGAGTGAATGCCGCGCTGCAACAACGCCGAATCGACATTGGCGATCATTTCGTCCATGTGATTTACAAAATTAGAAAGATAAGGCTGAACACCCCAAAGAAAAGCCAGTTGATTAAAGGTTTCACGCTCGGGCGTGAAAGCCAAAATAGGTTTGGATGGTCTCGCCTTGGACATTAACCACGCGGAACGTCCCTGCATCGTAAAGACGGAAACCGCCTGCACTTCGGGGTCTTGCGCCAGAGCGTTTGCAGCGCGCGCCATCGAAGCAGCATCGCTTTCGCCAAGCCCGGCACGGCCATCCTGACGGCTGCCCCACTCGATATAGTGGGTCTCTGCCTCGTTGACAATGCGTGACATCATGGCAATCGCCTCGCTCGGATAGTCGCCGGACGCGGTCTCTGCGGAGAGCATCACAGCATCGGTTCCATCGAAGATCGCATTGGCAACGTCTGAAGCTTCAGCGCGCGTGGGCAGCGGGTTCTGGATCATGGACTCGAGCATCTGCGTGGCGGTGATGACCAGCTTGGCACGCGCATTGGCGGCTTGAATGATCATCTTTTGCAGGGATGGCACACGCTCGGGCGGAAGCTCAACACCGAGATCACCGCGAGCCACCATCACGCCATCCACCACATCCAGAATGGCTTCCAGCTCGGTCAACGCTTCGGGTTTTTCCAATTTTGCGATCAACAGCGGGCGGATCTTTTTGCCAGCGGCGAACTCGTCAATGGCGGCTCGCACCGCTTTCACGTCTTCGGCGCTGCGCACAAAAGATATCGCCACCGCATCCACGCCTTGCGAAATGCCAAAAGCCAGATCAGATTTATCCTTCTCTGTAAATCCTGCGATGCGGAGTTTTACGCCGGGAAGATTAATTCCCTTGTGCGAAGATAAAGTGCCTCCGACAAGAACTTTCGCGTGCACAACACGCCCATCGACTGAGATCACTTCCAGAGCCAGACGTCCATCGTCGAGCAGCAGCCGGTCACCGGTCTGCACCGAATCGAACAGCTCGCGAAAATCCACAGGCAAAAGTTGATGCGGCGTATGGGGAGCCTCATCTCTGGTTGCGTACAAACAAACCTGCTCATCCACGGCAAGCTGCAAAGGGACCGACAATTTTCCAACGCGGATCTTTGGTCCCTGCAGGTCTTGCAAGATGCCGATCGGCATTCCCAATTTTCTGGAGACCGTGCGGATCCTCGTGACCTTTTCTGCGTGCTGTTGATGTGTACCGTGTGAAAAATTCAGGCGGGCAACATTCATCCCAGCTTTGATCAAGGCTTCAAGCGCCTGCTCCGATTCTGAAGCGGGACCAATGGTGGCTACGATTTTGGCTCTTCTCATACTCTCTCTTACTTCCTTTTCGATAATAATGGATAAAAATTCAGCGAATCAGAACGATTCGCGGATTCTTTTGGTTAACAATAAAACAGCCGCAGGGTTACGCAAAATCCCTGCGGCTGTAATTAAACTGGGGGGATTTGCTACATGTAATGCAGTTCTTTTGCCTGACGTGTCAGTTCCTCGCGGAATTGCGGGTGAGCTACATTGATCAACGCTTGCGAGCGCTGACGAATAGTTTTACCATATAAATCCGCAATGCCCCACTCTGTCACCACATAGCGGACATGGTTGCGGCTGGTCACCACGCCTGCGCCCTGCTTAAGCATGGCAGTGATCTTGCTTACTTCGGTGCCGTCTCGCATGGTGGCAACGCTCGGCAAAGCAATGATCGGCACGCCGCCCTTGGAACGCGAAGACCCGTAGACAAAATCCAACTGACCGCCCACACCACTGTATAGTTTGGGTCCGATACTATCGGCGCAGATCTGCCCGGTCAAATCCACTTCGATCGCGGAGTTGACAGCCACCATGCGATCGTTCTGCGCGATGACGAACGGATCATTCACGTACTCGGTCGGGTGCATCTCGATCATCGGATTGTCATTCACCCACTCGTAAAGTTTCTTTGTCCCGAGAATGAATCCCGCCACGATCTTGCCTGGGTGCAGAGATTTGCGTCCGTTCGTGATGACTCCCGCGTTGAACAGGTCGATCACGCCATCTGAGAACAACTCGGTATGAATGCCGAGGTCTTTCTTGTCGAACAAAAATTTAAGCACCGCATCCGGGATCGAACCAATGCCCAACTGCATGGTCGCGCCATCAGGGATCAACCCGGCGACATGACCGGCGATCTTCTGAATGACATCCATATCGCCTTCGGCTGTCATCTTATGTTCGGGGATCGGGTAATTGACAGGGACAATGTGGGTCAGGCGGCTGACATGAATGAAGGCATCGCCCAGCGTGCGCGGCATTTGCTCGTTCACTTCCGCAATGACTACCTTGGCAGATTCCGCCGCAGATTTGGTCAGACCTACTTCCACGCCCAGGCTGCAAAACCCGTGCTCGTCAGGAGTGGAAACGTGAATGATCGCCACATCCAAAGGTAGAACACCGCGCTTGAACAAAAGAGGAAATTCCGAAAGCAGAACGGGCGTGAAATCTGCGCGCCCTTCGTTCACAGCCTTGCGGATGTTCGCACTGATGAACATTGAATTGACCCGCAGGTGACCTTCCATTTGCGGGCTGACATAGTCTGCCGAGCCAACGGTCAATGCCTGACAGATCTCCACATCCTGCAGACTGGGAGCATACTCCACCAGCGCCGCCAGCAATTTTTGAGGCACGGAAACATTCCCGGTCAAAAAGACACGATGCCCCGATTTGATGGTCTTGACTGCTTCTTGCGGGGTTGTGACCCGCGATTGATAAATACTGGTCGCCATTTCTTACTCCTCCTGGGCGCTCAGGCGGACAAGGTTGACCAGTTTTCCATTGTGCGTGTTAACCGCCGCTTCAATGGCCGGGAACTCTTTGATCGCCTCTTCGATGCCCTTGTTCGCCACTTCCAAAATATATGGAATGGCAGCGTTCAAGAACACATGACTGGCCGTGCGCGCGACGACGCCGGGAATATTCGGTACGCAGTAATGCACCATGCCTTCTTCCACAAAAGTGGGATGCTCATGCGTGGTCGGACGGGAGGTTTCAACACAACCGCCCTGGTCGATGCTGACATCGATAATGATCGAGCGCGGTTTCATGGCGCGGACCATCTCGCGGGTAACCACGATCGGCGCGCGTTGTCCGCTGACCAACACCGCCCCGATCACCACATCTGCAAAGGCAGTTGCGCGTTCAAGGTTGCGCTTGGTCGAGATCATCGTCACTGCACGCGGGAAGCGCTCTGAGATCTTCTCCAGCACGCTCAAACTCTTATCGATCACCGTCACTTGCGCGCCCGCACCAAGCATTGCTTGAGCGGCAGACATTCCCACCACGCCGCCGCCGATAATAACCACCTCGGCAGAAGGCACGCCGGGGAGCCCGCTCAAGAGCACACCCTTGCCGCCCCAATTATTTTGCAGAAGGCGAGCCGCAATCTGGGGGATCATCGCTCCGCAGATCAAACTGAACGGGCGAAGCACGGTCAACGCGCCGGACGCATCCTGCACCTGCTCGTAAGCAAGCGCAGTGATCTTCTTCTCAAGCAATAGATCGATCTGATCTTGAGAGCTGGAAGCAAGGTGCAGCAAACCCGCGAGGATCGCGCCATCCTTCAGCCATTCCATTTCCTTCTTCAGCGGACGTGAGATCTTCAATAAGAGATCCGCCCGCCCAAAGACTTCCTCTGCGGAATAAGCGACCCGCGCCCCCGCCTTTTCATATTCCCGGTCGCTAAAGCCCGCGCCCACGCCGGCATCATGCTCAACAAATACCTGATGCCCGTTTTGAGTAAGGATCTCAACTCCCGCCGGGGAAAGACCCACACGATATTCGAAGGGTCTGCTTTCTTTTGGAATTCCAATGTACATAGTATGCCTCCACATAAAAAACCCTAAAGGATCTTTTTGAAACCTTTAGGGTCAAAAAATCTATGCCATATTGAGCACTTCGCGAATGGAAGGAAGCGCCCAATCGATCGTATCCTTGTCAATGACAAGCGGCGGAGCAAAACGAATGACGTTGTCGTGCGTCTCTTTTGCCAGAATGCCCTTCTTCTGCAAAGCTTCGCAGAAACGACGGGCACCCTTTGCCTCGGGCTTAAGTTCCACGCCGATCAGCAATCCACGACCGCGCACTTCCTTCACATGCGGACTGGAGATCTCGCTCAACTGCTCGACAAAATACTCACCCAACTGTTGAGATCTCTCGGCAAGTTTTTCATCGCGGATCACCTTCAACGCCGCGCGGGATACTGCTGCGGCGAGCGGATTGCCGCCGAAAGTGGACCCATGCTCGCCGGGCGTGAACAAGCCGAGGATCGCCTTGTCTGCCAGCACCGCCGAAACAGGATAAAAGCCTCCAGCCAGCGCCTTGCCGATGATGGTAATGTCAGCGCGGACATCTTCATGATGCGCCGCGAACAACTTACCCGTCCGAGCCAGACCGGTTTGGATTTCGTCCGCGATAAACAGCACGTTGTTCTTCTTGCAGATTTCAGAGACCTTCTTCAAATATCCGGCGGGCGGAATGATGACCCCAGCCTCGCCCTGGATCGGCTCAAGCAGAACAGCGGCGGTATTGGGGGTGATCGCCTTTTCAATTTCTTCCGCGTTGCCGTAGGTCACAGTAACGAAACCCGGCGTGAACGGGCCAAAATCATGGCGATAGGAAGGTTCAGTAGAGAACGACACGATGGTCACGGTACGCCCGTGGAAATTGCCCGAAGCAACGATGATCTCCGCCTGATGGCGCGGAACTTTCTTGACCTGATACGCCCACTTGCGCGCAAGCTTTACGGCGGTCTCAACCGCTTCTGCGCCAGAGTTCATCGGCAGCGACATTTCGTAGCCGGTCATCTCGGAGAGTTCCTTGTACAGGAGAGGCAGCTGGTCGTTGCGGAAGGCACGCGAAGTCAGAGTTACGCGCTTCGCCTGGTCAAGCATGGCATTCAGGATCTCGGGGTGTACATGTCCCTGATTGACAGCGGAGTACGCGCTCAAACAATCGAGATACTTCTTCCCTTCCACATCATAGACCCATACGCCTTCAGCTTTCTCGATCACCACATCCAACGGATGATAGTTATGCGCGCCATACTGCTCTTCCATCTTGATAAAGTCTTGTGTATTCATTAATGATCCTTTTTAAAGATTTAACCACAAAGGCACTAAAAGGAAAACCTTCGTGGCACTTTGTGGTGAAAAATATTACGCCACATCAAAAAGCTGCGCCAGAATTGCCTTCTGCGCGTGCAGGCGGTTGTGAGCCTGCTGGAAGATGACCGAGTGTTCACCGTCGGCGACTTCGTCGGTCAATTCGTGATTGCGGTGCGCGGGCAGACAATGCATGACGATCGCATCCTTATCCGCTTCGCTGACCAACTGAGCATTGACCTGATACGGAGGGAAGATCTTCTCGCGCTTGGCGGTTTCTTCTTCCTGCCCCATCGAAGTCCAGGTGTCGGTATAGATCACATGCGCGCCCTTGACCGCCTCATGCGGATCGCGGACGAAGGTCAACTTGCCGCCTGTCTTCTTTGCGATGTCCCGGGCGATCTCCACAGCGGCAGGATTCACATCGTAGCCTTCGGGAGTGCCAACAGTGACGTTCCAACCCAGCAAAGCGGAGACATGCATCAGAGAGACAGTAACGTTGTTTCCATCTCCCACGTAGCTAACATTCAAGCCTTTGGATTCTTTGCCGAATTTTTCAACAATGGTCAACGCATCTGCCATGCCCTGGCAGGGATGGTTGTAATCGCTCAAGCCGTTGATGACCGGGATCTCAGACCACTTCGCCAGTTCCACCACATGCGCGTGATCGAAGGTGCGAGCCATGAGCGCCTGCACATATCCCGAGAGCACGCGGGCAATATCGGCAATGGATTCTCGCTTGCCAAGCCCGATCTCATTCGGAGAAAGATACAGCGCATCGCCGCCGCAGTGACGCATCGCCATATCAAAAGAAACGCGGGTGCGCAAGCTCGGCTTCTGGAAGATCATTCCCAGCACCTTGCCTTTGAAAATGGGTTTGTTGCCTTTCTTGAAATATTGCTTCTTTAATTTCACAGCCAGGTCGAGCAGGTCTTCAATTTCATCAGATGAATAATCTGAGATCGCAATAAAATCCTTCATGGAAACTCCTTGAAAATAAAACCCTGGAAATCAGCCTCACTACGCCACTTTCGGAGAGTCGCTTTCAATTCCAAAGTTCGGTTTTTATAAAGTATATCGTTTTTATGAGAATCTGTCTTGTCTCAAGCGTCATAGCCCTGAAGTGACTTAAATCTCTGGAAAAATGATAAAAAAACGGGCGCCCGTGAATGAGCGCCCGCCGCCAGCCTAGGCATTTCTCACTTTTTTCCAGTAGCGTATCAACCCATCTGCGCTCATGCCAAGCGGATTCGCCAGCGCGTACGCCTGCCTGACTTCATCGCTCAATTCTTCGGCGCTGCCCTGATCTTCCATCCAGGTCGAGAACTTTTCACGCAGTTCATCCACAGGCGGGTCGGCAGGCATCACCTGCTCCAGCCATCGCTCGGTCTCATCGAGCCGCCTTTGCAATTCGGTCAACTGCCAATCGGCATCGTCGAAAATCCCAAAATGGGTCGGCGCGATGCGCGTAAACTTCAGCGAACGCAGGCGCGCAATGCTCTCGCGCCACCTGCCAAAATGCAATTCAGGCGGAGGCATGGGAGCGCGCAAATAAGGGTAACCCGGAATCCGCACCCCGCCCACATCACCGCTGAAGCACACATCTTCGAACAGATAGGAATAATGATGCTCGGCGTGTCCCGGCGTATTGACAGGAAGGAATCTCAGCCGGCCAATGACGATCTCTTCCGCGTCGTTCGGGACTGTGAGCTGATCTGCCGCAACGGGCAGGAACTCGCCCCAGAGCGTTCCCATCTTATCGCCGTAGATGCGCGTGGCGCTGGCGATGAGCTTCTCAGGGTTCAGCATGTGCGGTGCGCCATTCGGGTGGACGAAGATCCGCGCGCCCTGGCGTGAAAGCCAGCCCGCCGCGCCCGCATGGTCGAGGTGAATGTGCGTGAGCAGAACGTGGGTAATGTCGCGGGGAGATAAGCCCTCCTTCGCAAGACCAGCTTCCAGCGCGGAAAGAGTCGAGCCGGGTCCGCTTTCGATCAGCACCACGGCATCTCCATCCCGAATCAAATACGAAGCGATGGCTTGAGTCTGATCCTGAAAATGCAGGTCTATTGTGGCAATACGGCGCTTTTCCATGTTCGCACATCCTGTGAGGTGAAGTCAGATGAAAATTCTGAAATAGCCTGCGTGAGGTTGGCATCGCATGCGATCACGCAGACAGGCACGCGCCGCTCGCGCAGAGAGAGCACAAGTTTATCTGTGCCGCCGCGCGGACCGTTGAAAGTTTCAGCGTCTAGCAGAATGACCACCGGGCGCAGGTAACGCCTTTGAAGGTCATCCACTGCCTGCAAGAGATCGGGGCGCGTGGTGGGCGTAATGATAATGGCACTTGAACCTTGAGGCAACTGCGAAGCTTGCGCGGCTACGAGCGCGGCGACCGATAGGTTTCCATCTGCCTCCACAAAGGCGAGAGTCTCGAGGATCTTGCCTTCCTGCCGCTCACTGCGCTCTGCTTGATGAACGTTAAAAGTTTGCCCCGCACTGGCATACCCAACCGCTCTGCGCTGTGAAATAAAATAATGCGTCAGCGATGCGGTGATGCTGATCGCGTACTCCAATGTGGACGGCAGGAGCTGAAACTTTGGTCGCTTTCCAAACAGCATAGCCTCCACGGGAACGTCATAATCTTGATACGGTTTTTCGTAGTGAACATCTTTTTGCGAATCAAGATACAACCAGACTTCCGCCTGCGGGTCCTGCTCGAACTCTTTGACCATCAACTGATTGCGGCGGATGCTGGTAGGCCAATGGATGCGTTTCATGGCATCGCCATGCACATATTCGCGCACGCCAGCCGCGTGAGGCGTGATCTCTGATGACTTGCGCCGAATGACCTGTCCGCCGGGCAGCAAGCCGGGCGGGAATAAAAAAGACCGGATCTCAAAAAGCATGGGAAGAACGATCAATTTATTTTCAGAGGCGATGGTCTTGCTAACCCGAAAAAGCCCCAAAGGGTCGCCGGCAGATAGCATGGTCGGGCCAAGCGGAAACGCGCCGCGGCGGGTAAGCCATGTGCGCGCAAGATAAGTGCGCTTTTGCCGCCCCATGACCATTGTCAAAAGGCGCGAACCGGAGGCAAAGGGAATGGTGGACTGGTTGCGGACTTCGATCCACGGTGCGAGTACGCGGCTCTTGTTGATCACCTCAAAGTGCTCTTCGAAGATATCCCCCACATTGGCACGCAAAACGCGCGCACTTCGGGTCAGGCTCAGCCCATTTGCGCTCCAGCGCGTCCAGACCCAGCCGCCAACCCCAAGCAACAATCCGAGATAGATGAAACGCGAATAGACCGCCGCGCCGGTGATCACCGCCCCCGCGGTACCGATCAACAACAGAAGGGCGACAAGGATTCGCCCAGCCTTCATTTGGACTTCTTCCCCGCCGGCATGGACGCGAACTCTCCGCCCGGCACAGGGGTGGCATTGATCGCTTCTTGAACGATGCGGTCGGAGCTCAGATCGCGTAGACGAGCCGCCGGGCTGACGATGATACGATGAGCCAGAACCGGCACAGCCAGCGCTTGAATATCGTCTGGAAGGACATGGTCGCGACCAGACATGGACGCGCGCGCCTGACCTGCGCGGGCAAGCGCCAGGCTTCCGCGCGGGCTGGCTCCGAGGTATACATCTGCACTTTGGCGGGTGCGTGTGGTCAACTCTACGATGTATCTTTTTACAACAGGCGAAACATAGACCGCTTTAACATCATCTGCCGCCTGCAAGATCTCTTTCAACTTCACGACCGACTTCAAGGTCTCCAGAGGGTGCCGGATCTGCTGGTCATCGAGCACGCGGATCTCGTCTGACATGGACGGGTATCCCAGCCGCAGGCGAAGAAGGAAGCGATCCAATTGCGCTTCGGGCAAGGGAAAAGTCCCTTCATATTCGATCGGGTTCTGGGTCGCCATCACCATGAACGGTCTCGGCAGGATATGAGTTGTGCCATCCACGGTCACCTGCCGCTCCTCCATTGCCTCGAGCAAGGCGGCTTGTGTCTTCGGTGTGGCACGGTTGATCTCATCCGCGAGAACGATCTGCCCAATGACTGGTCCCGGGCGAAATTCAAATTTATTCTTCTGCTGGTTGTAGATGGAAACGCCCGTCACATCGCTTGGGAGCATGTCTGGCGTGAATTGAATCCGGTTGAAGGTGCAGTCCAGCGAGCGGGCAAGACTACGGGCAAGCATGGTCTTTCCAACCCCGGGCACATCCTCGATCAAGACATGTCCCTGACAAAGCAGCCCGATCACGATCAGTTCGATCGACTGCCTTTTCCCTACGATCACCTTCTCAAGATTTTCGATCAACTTTTCACTAAAAGCTTGAATGTTCGCCATGGTTTTATCCTTAAATGAGATGCGGTCGATTCTACGTGCTATCCATAGTAAGGGCAAGCCTAAACACCCAATCCTTCAGGATAATCCCTTAACCTCCTTGAGTAGGGTATGCCTTGACGGATTTAACTTCGGATGGAATAATCAGCGCCACGCCCCAGTAGCTCAATGGATAGAGCGCCTGACTTCGGATCAGTAGGTTGTGGGTTCGACTCCTGCCTGGGGCGCCTATATGTAGGCAATACCAATTGCTATGCCGCCATATCTGGGCACAAAAAGGACTCCACGTGGTGGAGTCCTTTTTTACTACATCAACCCGAATTTTACTAAATCCCTTTCTACAAGTTTCTCCGTTGAGGGGAATTCCGTCCACCAATTATTTTAAGTTCATTACTTACATTGATTGGAGTAACAACTCATTCATTTTTTCCGCCGCTTCATCTTGCATAACAGGCAGAACATGAGAGTAGGTGTTCAAGGTCATGGATATATCTGCATGACCGAGTCTCTCTTGAACGATCTTCGGATGCGTGCTGAGCATTCTGATGTTGCCGAAGTATGGATGCAGGGCTGATTG
>Ga0268298_10005477_pt1 | contig 11870 bp, 8 predicted proteins | sample WWTPWeurt_MetaG_FD_194462 | JGI IMG/M metagenome (GOLD analysis project Ga0268298, IMG submission 194462) | Activated sludge microbial communities from WWTP in Nijmegen, Gelderland, Netherland - WWTP Weurt | ecosystem: Engineered > WWTP > Aerobic digester > Activated sludge | place: Netherlands...
ATTTTTAGCAGCTGCTTCTTGGATAGATTTGAGAACACCGAAGTCGCCGCAACCAGGGCACCAGTCAGGATCGACTGGACCTTTAAAGGTTTCGACGGGTAGTTCAGTTACTGTAGCCATTTTTTAGTCCTCTGTTTTATAAATGGATGCTTGCTATGTCAGCTTATGAATCTAAGCTTTTACGGCGGTCTCTTGTTTGAACTCAATAATCGAACCCGTATTGGAGCCGATCTTGATTGTACCGGCGCTCTTGTTAGTGATGCGCTCAGAGAGTTCAACTTCCCAGACCGGCTCGCCGGATCCGTTTTTGGCATGAACTTTTAGTGCTGATGGGCGAAGTTTTTCCAGAGCATGAGTTCTGAGATAGTGATATGCCATTTCCATGGCTTCTGCTTCGCTGACCGAAAGATCTTTGGTCTTCGAGGCCAATTGAGCTTCTACTTCTTGGACAATCATCATTGGTTCTAGCGGCTCGCCATCATATTTGGTGATATGACCATCCATCGAAATGCCGGTTTGCATTTTGACGAACTGTGCCATTACGCTTGTGAAGTTGACTTCCACTGAGATTTTCTTCTTCGATTTGGAAAGAATCTCGGTCACCTCTTTGGTGTGGAAAGGTGCGATGTATTTGATGCACAAGAAATTGGTTTTGATTCCTCTTTCGTTGAGTATCTCTGCCGCTTCTCTCACTACTCCCCAGGTTGAGCCCCAGCAAAGCAAGGTGACATCAGCATTGGCTGGTCCTTCCAATTTAGGAGCGGGTAGTTCTTTGAGCATATTTGCCACTTTGGTCATGCGTTTTTCCATGATTTTGCGGCGAACAGGAGGCGAGGTGAACATGTCTGAAATCAGGATACCGCGCTCGTCGTGATCGTCAGATGCTGTTACGTGGCAAGCACCTGGAGTACCAGGAAGGGCACGAGGAGAGATACCAGACTCAGTGAATTTGTATCTCTTGAATTTGCCGTTCTTGTCTGCATCCCATTCCTTGATATATTCAGGTCGTTCTACTTTAACGTCGCAGGAAAGCAGTTCAGAATCAACGGTTTCGGGGTGTTCTGACAGTAACAAGTCAGACATCATCAAAACAGGTAATTGATATTTGTCAGCTAAGTTGAAAGACTCGACAGTAGAAGCGTAAGCATCAGCGATGTCTTTTGGTGCAACAATAAGTCTTGGGAATTCACCTTGCGATGCTCCAAAGACTTGGAACAAGTCAGCTTGTTCGGTTTTGGTGGGCAGACCAGTACTGGGACCGCCACGTTGAACTTCGACGAAGATTACAGGAACTTCCATGATTCCTGCCATTCCTACCGCTTCGGTCATGAGAGCGAAGCCACCACCGGCAGTAGCGCACATCGAGCGCACTCCGCCGATACCTGCTCCGATTGCCATGTTCGCAACAGAAATTTCGTCCTCGCATTGTTTGACTAGAATGCCAGTTTTCTTGGCATTGGTTGCCATCCAGTGAAGGATTGTTGATGCTGGTGTCATTGGGTATGCAGCATAGAATTTGCAACCTGCTGCGTATGCAGCCATAGCTATAGCTTCGTTACCGGTAATGAATGGACGACGTTTTTTGTCTGCTTCCCATTTGCCCGCTACGAAAATTGGCTTGGTGACTATTTTCTTGGCGTATTCATAACCAGCTTCAAGCAAAGCTACGTTCATGTCGATAACTTCCTGACCTTTGGCGCTGAAAGTATCGGTAATAACTTCTTTTGTTTGCTCAGTTCCAAGTCCCATCAAGTAAATAGCCGCACCTACAGCGACTGTATTTTGCATAATTGGTTTGACTGGACCATATTTCTTTGCCACTTCTTCGGTGACTTCTTTCATCGAAATTGGCAAAAGTGTTACACCTTTAGCAACCAGTGATTCTTCACATTTAATGCGGTCGCTATTGAAGAGAATGAAACCGCCTTCATCTACTTCGCGTGCGTGTCTTTCGATTGAATCTTGATTAAGGGCGATTAAGACATTTAGCTTGTCGCCGTGGCAGGTAACTTTACGGTCAGAGATTCGAACTCTCAACCAAATATGACCGCCTCTAATTATGGACTGATAGCTGTTATAGGCATAGACGTGCAAGCCAAATCTGCCGCATGAACGTGCCAGGGTGTCTCCCGATTTATCGAGACCGTCACCAGCCGCTCCCGCGATGCCTATCGTTACTTCCTGCATTGTTGAAACCTCTCTAAAGCCAGATTGTTGAGCGCTTGCAAGCTAGACGCCCAAACACCCAAAAGGTGTGAGTAGATAACATATCACAGTTACCGTAAAAGTTGAAAAGTGAAGACCTTTTTCTTAATACTTAGTGTGACTGGGTCTCGTGCGATTCTGGCGTTGAATGAGCTCCTGTTTCAGGAGCGTGTGGAGCTTGAGCCGGTGCGTGTTCGCTCGATTCGTGGTGTTCGCCATGTTCAGAGTGTCCACCGCCTGTCGGGGTGGGGATTTGCATCCAGGTGCCCATGCAAATCATCAAAAGTGTCATTGCAATAACGCAAGCACCAATCAGCATTTGATCTTGAGGGCTCTTTTCGGCAATTATTTCGCCTGGATCCACAGCCACATGATCGTGGTCATGGTCATGTGCGTGGTCAGCATGGGCATCATGAGCCGCGTGATTGTGCCCGTGGTCGTGATTACTATCGCTGTGGTCTTGATGAGATTGAGACATGAATTAGTTTCCTAACTTTAGGTTGTGGTCAAAAATGCGAGCCAGGCAATTACTGAGACCCAGAAGAAGATAACCAGCGCGTAATACTGACCTTTACCAGTTTGGGTGTACTTGAGCACTTCACCGGTAGCCAGAGTTACTATGCTTGCTCCGTTTACCAGAATTTGGTCGACGAAAATGCTGTCGAGAGTTTTCCAGGTTTTATCGAAAATAGGCAAGAATACTTTGTTTACAAGACCTAAATATAATTCGTCCCAGTACCATTTGTTCAATGAGAACAAATAAAGCGGTCCTTGTTTTTCGACAATATCTTTGTGGAAGTTAATTGATCTTGCGTAATACATCAGATACGCAACGCCAACGCCTATCAAGCCAGCTGTTGAAGAGGCTATGACCATAGTCCAGTCAACGACTTCTTGATGGGGATGTGCCCAATATATGAATGAGCCGAAAGGATTGGCAGCTGGAGTGTTTTCAAAAAACGATGACTTGTTGAAGCCAAGCATAAAACCAGCAACGGTCGAAGGAATTGCCAGTGCTACAAGTGGTGCCCACATGACGACCGGGACTTCATGCGCTTTTGTATTGCCTCTGTATTCTCCAGTGAAAACAAGGAAAAAGAGACGGAACATGTAGAATGCGGTCAGACCAGCAGTCAAGATCAAAATGCCGCCAAGAAGAGGGCTTTGGTGCCATGCAGCAGAAACAATTTCGTCCTTGGAAAAGAACCCGCTTAGCGGGGGGAGTGGCCATCCAGCGATTGATGCGGTTCCGATTAAAAAGCACCAGCCGGTAATATTCATGGGTTTCCAAAGTCCGCCCATTCTTCTGATGTCTTGCTCGTGGTGGAGACCGTGAATAACGGCACCACTACAAAGGAAGAGCATCGCTTTGAAGAACGCGTGGGTAAAGAGATGGAACATGCCAGCTCCGTATGCTCCGACACCAAGTCCAACAAACATGTAGCCAAGTTGCGAACAGGTAGACCAGGCTAAAACTCGCTTGATATCAAACTGAGTCAGTGCAATTGTTGCAGCCATAAAGGCTGTGAATGCACCAACTGCTGCCACCACAGATAGAGCGATGCTATTTGTGCTGCCGTCTGGAGCGAGGAATATAGGATAGGCTCTGGCAACTAGGTATACACCTGCTGCAACCATTGTGGCAGCGTGAATCAGAGCGGAGATTGGAGTGGGTCCTTCCATCGCATCTGGGAGCCAGATGTGCAAAGGAGCTTGAGCCGATTTAGCCATTGGTCCCATAAAGATAAGAATCGCAATGAGTGGCATTGAAGTGGCTAGAAATGCCAGCTCTGGGGTTAGGCGATGGTCTTGTAATGCCATTTGCAGAACTGAAGCCATATCGGCGCCGGTTGTACCCAATTGTGGCAAGAAGGCAAGGATAGTGCCTCCGCCCCAATAATCTTTGGTAGCAAGGTATAGAAGCAAAATACCGATTAGAAAACCGAAGTCACCGACTCTGTTGACTACAAAAGCTTTGAGACAAGCTGCTGCAGCTGAATTTTTGTAGAACCAGAAACCAATGAGCAGATAACTGCACACGCCTACCAGTTCCCAGAATCCATACATTTCAAAGAGGTTGGTCGAAACGACCAGTCCCAACATCGAACCAGTAAATAAGGATAGATAAGAATAGAATCTGGCGTAACCAGGGTCTTCTCGCATATAGCCATGTGTATATATTTGCACTAGCAGACTGATAGTAGTTACAACGACAAGCATCGATGCACAGAGGTTGTCTACCAGGAAGCCAACCGATAATTTGAAGTTTTCACAAACGAACCAATCGAAATTTTGTTGGTAACCAGAAAGGGTTGGTTGGGTTAGCAGTGCTTGCAAAATACAAAGCGAGTGTAGGAATCCAACTGCCACCGCACCGACCGACAGACACATGGCAAGCGTTTTGAACCAGCGCTTGGCACCGAGGTTAGGTCCAGTTAGAAGGAAACTAGTTATAATGGCAAATCCGGCGAAGAATGGCAGAGCCACAATCATCCAGGCGTTTTCCACACAGCTTTTCAAGAATTCGGGCGTTAACAAGTCTGGTTCCCCACATGTCTTAGTCACAATGATTTTAACCAGTGAGTGAAGTTATTAACAAATAAGTAGGCACCACATATGGTTTTCAATAGGACCTGAATAGTGACCTGCGGCGGAGTTCGAGATCTGGTGAAAAGATTCTTCTTTTCAATAATTCTTCAACTACTGACACGCCCTTTATACTGGGCGCGTGTGAAGCTGTAAGCGCGGACCAAAGAGGAAGCTTTTCAAGTGACAGACCCAGCCCTGATTTTAAACGTTCTTTTATTTCTGCCCCTGATTGCCAGTTTCGTCATTCCATTCGTTCCGGAAGACAAAGATGCAAGAGGCGTGGCGCTGTTCTTTTCTGGCGCGATGGTAGTCTTCTCGCTTTTCCTCTGGTCTGGATTCGATCCACGAATAGCCGGAATGCAAGCCACCACCTATATGAATTGGATTTCTACTCCAATCAAGGTTGACTATCACATCGGTGTTGATGGGCTCAGTCTCTCATTGGTGCTTTTAACCACAGTTGTGACTTTACTTGCAGTGCTTGCAAGTTACTCGATTGAGAAGCGCGGAAAGCTTTACTACAGTTTCTTGATGCTTTTGACCTTTTCAGTCATCGGCGTATTCGTGTCGTGCAACCTTCTTCAATTCTTTGTGCTCTATGAGTTAGAGCTTGTTCCCATGTACTTCTTGATTGCCATTTGGGGCGGGCCAAGACGTGGATATGCAGCGATGAAATTCTTGCTCTACACCTTCTTTGGTGGTGTATTGATGTTCGCTGGACTTCTATATATGTACATGCAGCTTATGGCGATGGATCCTGCCTCCGCCACATTCGACATGAATTTGCTCTCTACCTATGCGAGCAAACTTCCTGTAAATGTTCAGTGTCTGGCATGTCTTGGATTCTTTCTTGCTTTCATCATCAAATTGCCTTCAGTGCCTTTCCATACATGGCTTCCTGATGCTCACGTCGAGGCACCAACTCCAATCTCAATGATGCTAGCTGCACTTCTTTTGAAAATGGGCTCTTATGGTCTGGTGAGAATCTGCATGGGCTTTTTCCCGGCGTTTTTTGCTGAGTATGGAGCCTGGATATTGGCTCTGGGAGCAATAAATATCGTATGGGGCGCAATGGCTTGTCTGGTTCAGGAAGACATGAAAAAAATCATCGCCTTCTCGAGCGTCTCGCACATGGGCTTCATCTTGTTAGCAGTTGGCTCTTTATCTAATGCCGCCATCAATGGTGCCATCTTCCAGATGTTGAGTCACGGTCTGGTATCAGCACTGCTCTTCTTCATGGTTGGAACTGTATATATCCGTTGTCATACTCGTATTCTCAAAGAAATTGGCGGTGGCTTAGCCAATCAAATGCCGGTGCTTTTCTATTTCTGGATGATCGGAACAATGGCCAATCTTGGTCTGCCCGCGCTTTCTGGATTTGTTGGTGAAGTTTCGGTTTTCTATGGTGCTTTCACATCACCCATGGCAGTCTCTGCAGCACATGGTTCGTGGACCCGTGGTTGGACTTATTTCGCCTGTCTTGGTGTACTTTTGACCGCTGGCTACATGCTTTGGCTTTTGAAACGTCTTTTCTACGGACCCGAGATGGAAAAGTGGAAAGGTCATTTGTATGACGCAACAAGAACCGAGCGTTTAGTTGCTGCATCTCTTTCAGTCATGATTCTTGCCTTTGGTGTTTATCCTATGTGGCTCATGAGCATGTATTCAAAAGTGGGAGATAGAATCACCCATTCTGTAATGGAAAAGATTCAGATTACGCAAAAAGATAAAGCTGAAACTGAAAAGATTTCGTTGAACAAATAAAAGTCTATTTGGGCAAGTATTTTTCAGGAACCACTAGCTTTTGCATGGGCACGATTGGAACCAGCTCAGGCGGAGTGAGTTTGTTTTGACCTTTATTAGTCATGACTACTCCTGAAATTGCCTGGCTCACACTATGTGAAATGCTATCCATGAGTTCGGGGGTGGTATGAGCGTCATAGTATTTTCCATTTGAAAGTTTTGCTATACAGTCGAGTTTGCGCTTAGAATTTTTGTCTTTCAAATCAAGACCCACAACATCGACTTTGATATTTATGCCTCTGTAAGGCAAAGTGGCGATATAAGCACAAGGATCCTCGCCACACGTGTCGGCACCATCTGTAATGAGGATAATGGTCCTTTTGCCTTCTACGTCTCTGAGGTCATTTTCTGCTGCCTGTCTGATTGCAAATGTAAGTGGCGTCATTCCAGTTGGAATAATGCGTCTGATACGTTTTATTATGGCGCCTCGGTTGCCAATTCCAGGAGGAACAAGCAAGGCGCTTGCACTGCAAGGGCTAGGAAAATTGATGTGTCCAAACACGCGTAGACCCACTTTTACGTCACCTGGAATGCGCATTAGAGCTGTTTCTAGAACCTTTTTTGCTGCGTCAATTTTTTGGTCTTTGTGTTCTAGATGTTCGTTCATACTGAGTGATGCGTCGAAAATCACAAGAATCGTGACTGGGCCGCCGGTTTTTTCAGTACCTGTTTGCAGCAAAGTCCCTTGAGTACCAGTCTGAAGCATAGTCGACTCGGTGCCAGTCTGAAGCATAGTTGACTGAGTTCCAGTTTGGAGCATAGTCGACTCGGTACCAGTTTGGAGCATAGTTGACTCGGTACCAGTTTGAAGCATCGTTGACTGGGTTCCAGTCTGCAACGGGGGCGCCGTTGGAATCTCGTCGGCATGGACCGGGGCAATAAAGGATGAAATATATAAAGACGATATTGCAGCTAAAGTTCTATTTTTGAGCATCCGCTTCTTCTGGCGTTTCTACTTTTGACTCTACATTCTCAGTGTACTCAATTTTCTTGGAATCTTCTTTATCCTTTTTTTCTTGCACTAGCCGAGCGGTTACAGTCCTTCTGCTGACTGGAATTGAACGATTTCCTGAAATTGCCCAGACAGTCACGTAATAAATTCCAGGTTTACCTTCATTGGATATGGAAACTTTTCCAGAAAAATTATTGCCCTTCACTTTGATGCCGCCTTTGATAGGAATGTCTGATTGCGGCTTGATAGGGCTTCCAACCCCTCCTGGACCAGCCATGACTATGAGTGGAGCGGCCAATGCCACAGGTGGCATAAAAACGCCACCAGCTATCGCTGCTGCAACGCCAAGACCTTTGAGGGCTATTATCAGTTTGCTGTAATCCTTTTCCGATTTTTGTCTGTGAGCCAAATAATCGAGAGGTGGAAAATAAGGCAGAGCCTCTTTTGAAGTTGGATCCTCTTCAATGGGTACTTCATTTAGCTCTTCGTAAGCCAGAGTGATCCGATCGAAAGTAAGTGGTTGATTCAAGGTTCCGCTTATGTGAATGTCATCTTGAACTGATACTTCTTTTGGTATCGTTTCGTATGTTCCCTTACGGGTTAAAACCTCTGCACAAGCGAAAATAGCACTGCCATCGCTACTCTCAGAAAACTGAATAGACATATGAGTGGCATCAGGATTTAGCAATGCCTCCCTTTCGTCCTGGCGTTCTAGCATCATTTTTATAAGTGCAGCGCCAACCATTTTGTTCAGTTGAGACGATTTCAAATTTCCGGTAGTGATTGCTGCAAGACACTCTTCAACAGCGTCGACTCCACCTGATTCGGTTAATCGCTGGTCAGGATTTCGACCCTTGAGGTCTGTGTGAGAAATTATTCTTCTAGTTGCCAGTTCACTTATATGTGTTTTGGCCATGTTGTCTGTGATTGAATCTGCTTCAAGTGGAGATAAGCCACGAGCTTGTCTTTCGGCATTGATTACATAAAGTCCAAATAGTTTCATCTCATCCGAATTTATTGTTGTAGTTGATTCTGGTGAGTTTAAAAAGGATTCTACAATTTGATATTCAGGCTGTCGGGGCTGAATAGTGTTGTCTGTCCAGGTTGGCGCGCCGCCTGGATCGAGTTGGTCTGGTGGAATTCCTGGAATTTGATTATCTACTGTTGGTGATACTGTATTTGGTGTTGAGGTATTTGCAGTGTCTGGCTTTTCAGGTTGTTCAGTTTTTGAAGCTTGAGTAGAACTTGAGCCGTAGAGACTTTCTTGCAATTTTTTCAATCGCTCAGGCATGGTCAGCTTTGGATGGGTTTCTCCAAATAAAGCCATTTCCAGCCTCGATAACCGATCGTTAAGTGAACCATTCCCTGCTTTTCCACCCGGTTGTCCCGAGTGATCGGCAAACATAACTTCTTCAAGACGCTTGATTTGACTGAGATAAGGTGATGTTTCGGATTTCTGCTCCAAAAGACTATTAGCCTTGCGAACGAGTTTATCTTTTGTTGCTTTACAGTCTGGTGCAATAACAGGCGTTTCGTCTTTCTTGCCAGAGTCTAGTATCGGTTTTTGTTGAATTAGTTTGGGTTGGGGCAGCTTGCTTTTGCTTATCGGTTTGGCCTGCTTTTGGGCAGATAGACTAGCTGCCAAGCTTGGTAGCGCGTGAAAATACATGTTCTGAGACAGAACTAGAGTAATCGATAAAATCGCTAACGATTTGAAAAAGAGCTTGTACACAATATATATTGTAGTCGCATCTAGTTCAGATGTACCAGAGCTGCCTGACGCCCAGTAGTTCCACCTGAGGCGCGGTGCGAGTAAAAAATATCGCTAGAGCAGGAAGTGCACCAGGAACAAATGTCGACTTCTTTTACTCCTAATTGCATCAACTGTCTGGCGTTGATACCTTTGAGGTCTGGACGTAAACTTGAATCAGTTTCGCGCCGTTCTATAAGACTTTCAGGATCTTGAATAGTTGCCGAGAGCTTTTGTAAAGCATCTTTCTGGACAGGATAACAACAGGTGCCGATTGCTGGACCTACTGCAGCAACCATGTCATGGGTCGAACAGCCAAACTTGTGGTTCATTGCTTCTACGCCACGTACCACGATTTCTTGCGCTGTTCCTCGCCAACCCGCATGAAAGATTCCAGCGATATTTTTGTTCTTGTCATAGACAATTACCGGTACGCAGTCGGCAAAATGCAGCATCATGGTCAATTTGGGTCTGTCTGTTACAAGCCCATCCACTTCCTTTAGTATGGGCAAATTGTCTGGATCTTCTAATATTTCGACATTTGCTGAGTGAACTTGTCCTGCTACAGCAATTTTAGAGTCGGCCAAAGATAAAATGCGGCGCAAATTTTCCCTATTGTGCAACGCGTCTGCTCGTCCAGATTCTCCGCCAATTAGAGTGCCTAAATTGAATGTTCCATAAGGCTCGGGGCTTTTGCCCCCTTTGCGGGTCGTAAAAGCATGCGAAAGATTTTTTTGCGCTTTGAGTAGAGGCGAGAAAAGCAGGTCTACACCTTGCACATTTTCAATTGACCACAGATTGTATTTGGTAGCTAACAAAGCGAAAGCCCTCCACATATAGTTATAGCCTGACCAGTGATGCCTTTGCTTGCATCTGTACTTAAAAAGGAGGCAAGATTTGCGATCTCAAAAGGATCTAATAATCTCTTTTGGGGAACTGAAAGCTCAGCTATAGCAATTGATTCGTCTGGTGGAATTTGATTTTCCATGCACCATTTTGGGTCTTTCAGTTGTTTGAGAGCCATATCTGTTGCTACCCATCCAGGACATATGCAGTTTGCTGTAACCCCGTATTCGGCTAATTCAAGTGCTATTGCTTGAGTAAGTCCTATTAAAGCGAATTTTGAAGCCGAGTAAGCTTTGCCAAATTTTTCTGCCTTGATTCCAGATATCGAAGATATATTGATTATGCGCCCGAATCCACGCTCTTTCATTCCCTGGGCGAAGTGACGACACAAAAGATATGGAGCCAACAAATTTGTATTCATGCTTTGATCGTATTCGGTATCGTCCGCATCTTTCTTGTATATAGGTTCGTCGGTTTTGTAGATGCCAGCATTATTCACAAGTATGTCAATCGACTTGAAGTCGCCTTCAATTTGGGTGCAAAGCTCTCTGATTTGATCCTTATAGTTGAGATCGCATCTGTACCATTTCCATTCGAAGTCTATGTTGTCAAGTGATTTAAAGTCTTGAAGAAGCTCATTAGATGGTTCTTTCGCCCTGGAAACCAGAGCAAGCTTAAAACCTTTCTGAGCAAACTCGACAGCACAGGCTTTTCCTATTCCTCGAGATGCGCCTGTGATAAGGATGGTTCGGCTTTGTGTGCTTAAGCTCATAAAAAACTCCAGACGACCGGCGTAGTACACTATATAACTTTACGAGCACAGTCTGGGAACATTAGGTTACCTTTTGCTGTCTATTTCGCAAGTGGTGTGAATCACCAATATACAAAAAATGGCGTCAGCCCCCAGTTACAGGAAATACTTAGGTAGGAAAATAAAATGAGCACAAGACTATCCACCTCGCTTAAACGCAGCGTTTTAGCAGGAGCCTTAATACTCAGTCAAACCCTGGCACTTGCACCAAATATGGTGCTAGCGGCAGGAGACGTTGTGTATGTCGCGGGCCAACCTGTTCTCACCGGGATCTTAGGAGCCGGCAGTACCACTAGCGCTCAGCGAGCTGAGCAAATTCAAGGCAATCTAGACAATGCTCTGGTAGCGGCGAAAGATAGAACACCGGCATCGGTAAATATTGCCTATGTAAAAGGTCAACCAGTTATCACACTAGGTGGTTTTCAGGTTATAACCGTGGATAGTGCAAGCGCAAAAGCTGCCGGCACCACTCCTGCAGTCCTTGCTCAACGCTGGGCCGATAAGCTCAGAGCCGTTCTTCGCGATCAGGCTAGTATTCAAAGCTATGTATCACAACTTTCTGGTGATTATGCATCCAGTGCACCACCTGTAGCTAACGCAGCACCACCCGCGATGCAGCAACCACCACAAGGCGATTATTACGCAGCAAATCAGGCTCAGTATCAAGCTCCTCAAGCTCCACAATATGCGGGCAATTTCAGCCCACCTCCTGGCTATTCGGTACCTGTACAAGGCTACAGACAAGGCAGAGTAGCTTATGCTCCCGCTGGACTCACAATCAAAGCTAATCTGGCTACCTCAATTACGAGCCAATTAGCGAAGCCTGGCGACCTGGTACAAGCTAATGTAAGTCAAGCTATTATGCTAGGTGATTCGCAAATTCCTCTTGGTTCGGTTCTATTGGGTCAAGTCTC
>Ga0268298_10005479_pt1 | contig 11869 bp, 8 predicted proteins | sample WWTPWeurt_MetaG_FD_194462 | JGI IMG/M metagenome (GOLD analysis project Ga0268298, IMG submission 194462) | Activated sludge microbial communities from WWTP in Nijmegen, Gelderland, Netherland - WWTP Weurt | ecosystem: Engineered > WWTP > Aerobic digester > Activated sludge | place: Netherlands...
TGTTCCACCCGGTGCTGTATCCCGGCGTCGGCACGCTGCTGCGCATCACCCAGCAGGAGCTCGGCTACCTGGTCGGGCTCTCGCGCCAGCGCGTCAACGAGGCGCTGCGCTCGCTGCAGGCCGAGGGGCTGATCGCCATCGAGTACGGCGGGGTGAGGGTGCTGGATCTGGAGCAGCTGCGGCGGCACGTGCATCGCGCCGCGTGAGCTTTGCCACACGCCTGCCGCGCTGCGCGGGACTGGCCGGCGAAGGTGCGGCATTTCCACCTGCAGGGACTTTCGCCGCGGCCGAAGATGGGGCCATGGACGGAGCGCCCATCATCGCCAACCGCGGAGAGTTCGTCGACGCGCTGCGCGCCCTGCACCGCGGCCATGTGCTGGTGCATGCCAGCGAGAGCTGGGGCGGTTGCTCGATCGACGGCGGCGTGGTCGGCTCGGCCTTCCGCACCCTGGCCGACTACGCGCTGATCGACGAGTTTCACAACCCCGAAGGCTTCGAGCACATCCGCTACTTCCGGCTCAACCGCCGCGGCCACGAGTTCGCCTCGCGCGCGCTGCAGGACTGGGAGCGGCGCCCGCTGCTCGAGCGCCTGGGCGCGCGGCTGCTCGGCTGATCGGTCGGACGGCGCTCAGCCGTTGGCCACGCCGGCCGCCACGTGCCCGGCCGGCACGTGCGGCGCGGCGTTCTCGATGTGGCCGGTCTGGTCGTCGAAGAAGAAATCCGGTTCGAACTCGCGCAGGAATTCGCCCTTGGGCAGGCCGCCGAGGAACATTGCCTCGTCGACGTCGATGTGCCAGTCCATCAGTGTGCGGATGGCGCGCTCGTGCGCCGGCGCGCTGCGCGCCGTCACCAGCGCGGTGCGGATGCGCATGTCGCGCCCCGGTTCGCGCTGCAGTTGCTGCAGCGCCTCGAGCAGCGGCTTGAACGGCCCCGGCGCGAGCGGCGTGGCGGCGCGTGCATGCTCGTGGTGCTGGAAGGCATCCAGCCCCTGGCTCTGGAAGACGCGCTCGGCCTCGTCGGAGAACAGCACCGCGTCGCCGTCGAAGGCGATGCGCACCTCGTCGGGATGCGCGTCGGAGGCGCGCGCCGACTGCGGGTAGACGCGCGCGGCCGGCACGCCGGCGGCCAGCGCCGAGCGCACGTCGGCCTCGTTGGTGGAGAGGAACAGGTTGGCCGCCAGCGGGCGCAGGTAGCGCCAGGGCGATTCGCCGCGCGTGAACACGCCGCGCTGGATGGGCAGCCCGTAGTGGCGCGCCGAGCGGAATACGCGCATGCCCGAGACCGGGTCGTTGCGCGACAGGATCACCACCTCCACGCGCGGCGTCGCCGGCGTGTTGAAGGCGAGCAGCTTGTTCACCAGCGAAAAGGCCACGCCCGGCTTGGCGGCGCGCTCCAGGCGCTCGAGCTGCAGCTGCATGTAGGCGCGGTCGTCCTCGGCCTCGAAGACCTGGTTCTCCTCTTCGAAATCGAAGAGGGCGCGCGAGGAGATGGCCACCACCAGTTGGCCGGCGAGCGAGACGGGCATGCGGCCCATGATAGCGACGCTGAAACACACGAAACACGGCCACGCCCGTGCCGAAACGGGACCGATACGCGGCCGGCCGACGATGCGCTCCATCACGACGAGGATGCGCCATGAACCCGATGCTGACCCGCCTGCTCCCGAGCTCCGTCGCCTGGCAGCGCCCCGCGCGCCCGGCCGCGCGGCCGCTGCCCGACATCGTGCTCGACGAGGCCGTGCTCTACCGCAGCGAGTGCTTCGCCGAGGATCTGCAGGCCGGCTCCGACGCCGCGCTGGCCGAGCTGTTCCCGATGCTGCGCGTGCAGCGCGCCGCCGCCGCCGGGCGCTGAACCATGTTCGCCAGCACGGGTTCGCTGCAGGCGCCGGCCGGCCTCGGCCGATATGATCCGCGCTCGTTCGCTCTTGCCGCCGGGATCTGCGACGTGACTGCCCCCGACACCCTGCCCGTGGTGCTGGTCGTCGACGACGAGCCGGAGCTGCGCGCGCTGCTGGCCGAGTATTTCGGCCGCCACGGCTTCGAGGTGCGCCAGGCGGAGGACGCGGCGATGGCGCGCCGCCTGGTCGCCGAGCAGCTGCCCGACCTGGCCATCCTCGACGTCAACATGCCGGGCGAGAACGGCCTGTCGCTGGCGCGCTTCCTGCGCGAGTCGCACCCGCGCCTGGGCCTGGTGATGCTGACCACCGCCGGCGAGTCGGTCGACCGCATCGTCGGCCTCGAGCTCGGCGCCGACGACTACCTGCCCAAGCCCTTCGAGATGCGCGAGCTGCTGGCGCGCGCACGCGCCGTGCTGCGCCGCGCCTCGGGCGGGCCGGCGGCCGGGGCCGCCGCCGCGCCGGCCACGCGCCAGGTGCGCTTCGGCGACTGCCTGCTCGATCTCGACCAGCGCCGCCTGTTCGGCCGCGAAGGCGCGGAAGTGGAGATCAGCGCCGCCGAGTACGACCTGCTGGCGCTGTTCGCGCGCCACCCCAACCGGCCGCTGAACCGCGACCAGATCATGGAGCAGGCGCACAACCGCGGCTGGGACGTGTTCGACCGTTCGATCGACCTGCGCGTGATGCGCCTGCGCCGCAAGATCGAGCGCAACCCCGACAAGCCGGAGGTCATCAAGACCGTGCGCAACGTCGGCTACGTCTACGTGCCCGGAGGCGGGGCCGCCTCGTGACCCTGCCGCAGCCGGTGCCGGAAGCGGCGCTGCGCCGCCTGCGCCGCAGCTATGCGCTGCTGATGCTGCTGCTCGGAGCGCCGGTGCTGGCGGCGGTGATCTACGTGCTGGTGCTGCAGTTCGAGATCGTCTCGCTCGGGGCACAGCGGCAGATCGCGATGAGCACCGACCGTCGCGTCACGCGGCTGGACGCCGTGCTCGCGCCGCTGCGCGACAACCTGCTGCGCCTGCGCAACGCCACCGTCGAGCCGACCATCGCGCCGGCGGTGGCGGTCGACCGCGCATCGCTCGCGCCCACTGCCGACGGCTCGGCCTGGACGCTGGACGCGCTGCCCGCCATGCTGCGCGACAGCGCGCCGCAGGTGCTGCTGGCCGGCGCGCGGCGCGGCGATGCGGCCTGGCGCGACGCGAGCATCGAGCAGGCCGCGGTGTTCGCGCAGCAGGCGCGTCTGGTCAGCGGCAGCCGCGGCGGCTTCCGGCGCGTGATCTACGTCGATGCCGAAGGCACGCAGGCCTGGATCCACCCCTGGGTCGACAGCGCGACGCTGCTCGCCGAGTTGCAGGCCGCCAGCGTGCCCGAGGCGCTGCAGCGCCTGCTGCGACGCCAGCGGCGCGGCGGCGCCGAGGGCCTGGTGTTCCGCGACGCGGTGGCCTGGCGCGTGCGCGCCGACGGCTCGATCGCCGCCACCACCACGCTCGACCTGCTCGAGCGGCGCGGCTACCTGACCGGCGAGCTGCCGGTGGCGGCGCTGGAGGCGGCGCGCGTCGACCCGGCCATCGGCCGCTTCTGGGTGCTCGACGCCGACGGCGCCGTGGTGTGGGACTACAAGGGGCGCGACGAGCCCGGCGACTCGGTGCTCGACGGCCCGCTGCCGCGCATCGCCGACGACACGCTGCGCGAAGCCGCCTCGGCGCCGATCGCGCTGCGCAGCGGCGCCATGCTGCTGTCGGCGCGCAGCTCGGGCGTCGCGCCCTGGCGCACCATCTACGCGAGCGACGAGGCGCACATCCGCCGCCTGGTGTGGCGCGACGTCGGGCCCTACGCCGCCGGCGGCGCGGCGCTGCTGCTGGTCTTTCTCGGCACGGCGACGATCCTCTGGCGGCGCTACGCGCGGCCCTCGCTGCGCCTGGTCGACTACCTGCACCGCAAGGCGCTCGACCCGGCGGCGCGCGAGCCGGTGCTGCCGGCCGGCTGGGCGCCCTGGGCGCTGCTGACGCGCGACACCTTCGATGCGGCGCGCGAGGCGCAGGCCGCCGAGCAGCGTGCCGAGGCGCTCAAGTCGGCGATCGTCGACCACGCGCTGGCGGCCATCATCTCGACCGATGCGCAGGGCCGCATCGTCGAGTTCAACCCCGCCGCCGAGGCGATGTTCGGGCGCCGCCGCGCCGAGGTGCTGGGCCGCTCGGTGATGGAGACCATCGTGCCGCCGCGCCACCGCGCCGGCCACGAGGCGGCGATCCGCACGCTGCGCGAAGGCGGCGCGCCGCAGACGCTGGGGCGCCGCACCGAGATGATCGCGATGCACGCCGACGGGCGCGAGTTTCCGGCCGAGGTGGTGATCTGGCGCACCGACCTGCAGGGCGAGTCGCACTTCACCGCCTCGCTCACCGATCTGTCCGAGCGGCGCGCCGCGGCCGAGCAGATCGAGCGCCAGCGCGAGGCGCTGCGCCAGAGCGAGAAGCTCAGCGCCATGGGCAGCCTGCTGGCCGGCGTGGCGCACGAGCTGAACAACCCGCTGGCCATCGTGATGGGCCGCGCCAGCCTGCTGGAGGAGAAGTGCGAGGACGCCCCGGCGCTGCGCTCCGACGCGCAGCGCATCCGCGAGGCCGCCGAGCGCTGCGGGCGCATCGTGCGCACCTTCCTCAACATGGCGCGGCAGAAGCCGGCGCAGCGGCTCAACGTGCAGCTCAACGACCTGGCGCGCGCCGCCGCCGACATGCTGGCCCACACCCTGCGCAGCCACGGCATCGAGCTGCAGCTCGAACTGGCGCCCGGCCTGCCCGAGGTCAGCGCCGATGCCGACCAGATCGGCCAGGTGGTGCTCAACCTGCTGGTCAACGCGCAGCAGGCGCTGGTCTCGGCCGAGGCCGCCGGGCCGCGCCGCATCAAGCTCTCCACCGGCGTGGAGGCGCGCCGCAGCAACCGCGAGCCGCGCGTCTGGCTGCGCGTGGCCGACAACGGCCCGGGCGTGCCGCCGGCGCTGCACGAAACCGTCTTCGAGCCCTTCTTCACCACCAAGCCCGAGGGCATCGGCACCGGGCTGGGCCTGGCGGTCTCGCGTTCGCTGGTGCGCGAGCACGGCGGCCAGCTCGGGCTCGAGATCAGCGCCGGCGGCGCGGTGTTCCGCATGAGCCTGCCGATCAGCGGCCAGCCGGGCGAGCTCACCGAGCCGGGGGCGCTGGCCGGCTACGGCAGCAGCGGCCCGGCGCGCGTGCTGGTGGTCGACGACGAGGCCGAGATCGCCGAACTGATGCGCGCGATGCTGGAAGGCGCCGGCTTCGAGGCGGCCACCGCCGAATCGGGCGCGGTGGCGCTCGAGCTGCTGGCGGCGGCGCGCTTCGATGCCATCGTCTCCGACCTGCGCATGCCCGACATGGACGGCGCGGCGCTGTGGCGCGAGGTGCGCGTGCGCTGGCCGGCGCTGGCGCGGCGCACGCTGTTCGTGACCGGCGACACGCTTTCGCCCGGCGCCGAGGCCTTTCTCGCCGAAGCCGGCTGCGCCGCCCTGGACAAGCCCTTCGCCCGCTCCGACCTGGTCGACCGCGTCGCCACGCTGCTGATGGAGTGACGCGTCACGTCGCCGGCGCTCAAGTCCGGAGCGCGCCGGCCGATGTGCAGAAGGTGGGTCATCTCGTCTTCTTCTCGCGCGCCTGTGCCGCGCTGGTGCTGTGGCTGTTCGCCGTGCCGGCGCTGGCCGGCGCGATCGCGCTCGACGCCGGCACGCGCAGCGTCGAGGCCTGGCCCGCGCTGCGCGTGCTGGCCGATCCGTCCGGCGTGATGAGTGCGCGCGAGGCGCTGGCGCGCCGCGCCGACTTCGCCGCGCCGGCCGGCCCCTATGCCAACCTCGGCCCGCGCACCGAGCCGGTCTGGATCCTGCTGGATCTGCGCAGCGCCGCCGACGCGCCGCGCCAATGGGTGCTCTCGGTGGATTACGCGTCGATCGACCGCATCGAGATCCACACCGCGCCCGCTTCCGGCGCCGCGCCGCTGCTGATGGGCCGCGCGCTGCCCTTCTCGCAGCACCCGATTCCCAGCGCCGTGCACGCCGCCTCGCTCATGCTGGAGCCGGGCACGCAGCACGAGCTGCTGCTGCGCGTGCAGACGCGCAGCTCCATGCTGCTGCCGATCGCGATCTCCACGCCCGAGGCCTTCCACGCCCGCGAGGCGCATCGCCAGCTGATGCAGGGCCTGATGGCCGGCGCCATGCTGTGCCTGCTGCTCTACAGCCTGACCCAGTGGACCGCGGTGCGCGACGGCATGTTCTTCGCCTACGCGCTGGTCATCGGCGGCACCGGGCTGTTCTTCTTCTCCTACTCCGGCCTCGGCCCCCAGCACCTGTGGGGCGACAACGAGTGGCTGAGCACCAACCTCGCGCCCATGGCCGTGCTGGTGGCCATCGTCGGCGGCTGCTGGTTCATCGAGCGCGTGCTGCAGATCCGGCTGATCCAGCCGCGCCTGGCGCGCGGCCTGCACGGCATCGGCGCGCTGGCGGGCGTGGCGGCGCTGGCCTTTGCCGCCGGTGCGATCGACTACCGGCTGGCGCAGAAGGCCGCCACCGTGCTCGGGCCGCTGCCGATGCTGCTGGCGATCCCGGCGGCCTGGAAGCGCGCCTGGGCGCGCGAGCGCGTCGGCATCTACATGCTGATCGGCTGGGGCGCCTACTCGGCGGCGACGCTGACGATGGCGGCGCTGCTGCGCGGCTGGCTCGGCGCCACGGATTTCACCGAGAACGCCTTCCAGGCCGGCGCGATGTTCGAGATGCTGATGTGGATGCGCGTGCTGGCGGTGCGCCTCGAAGACCTGCGCGCCTCGGCGCAACGCGCCCACCTCGAGCGCGACGCGCTGCGCTCGCTGGCGCTGACCGATTCGCTCACCGGGCTGCCGAACCGGCGCGGCCTCTCGGAGGCGCTCGAGCAGGCGCTGGCGCGCAGCTCGGCGCAGCGCCTCACAGCCGTCTACCTGCTCGACCTCGACGGCTTCAAGGCCGTCAACGACCGGCTCGGCCACGAGGCCGGCGACGAGGTGCTGGTCGGCGTGGCGCGGCGCCTGCAGGCGCTGCTGCGCGGCAGCGACGTCGTCGCGCGCCTGGGCGGCGACGAGTTCGTGGTCGTCGCCGCCGGCCTGAGCGGCGACGCCGATGCGCAGGCGATCGGCCGCAAGCTGCTCGACGGCTTCCGCGAGCCCTTCGTGGCCGCGGGCGAGGCCTGTCGCATCGGCATCACCATCGGCTACGCGCTCGCGCCGCTCGACGGCCGCGATGCCAACGGCCTGCTCAAGCGCGCCGATGCCGCGATGTACGCCGGCAAGCAGGCCGGCCGCCATTGCCTGACGCGCGGCCAGGCCACCGTCGGCCTTTCCGCCGCTTGAAGGGCACGTGAGCGATGCCGCACGGAAGTGTTGTCTCTTGTCGCGTCAGAAGTGAGCAGTCAGCGGACACTGTGACTGTCGATGTACGTCGAATGATCAACCGAGCCCCGAAAGTGCCTGCACCATGAGCTCCAAGCACCGTCCCGCCTCGCGACGCACGCCGCGGGCCATCGCGCTCGCGGCGGCGCTGCTGGCCGGCCACGCCTCGGGCGCGACGAGCGCGCAGCTGGCCGACCTCTCGCTCGAAGACCTGATGCGCGTCGAGGTGGTGTCGGCCTCGCGCAAGACGCAGCACCTCGGCGAGGTGCCCGCGTCCATGCACGTGATCACGGCGGACGACATCCGCAGCAGCGGCGCGCGCAACCTGCCCGAGGCCCTGCGCCTGGTGCCCGGGCTCGACGTGGCGCAGCTCTCCGGCTCGCGCTGGGGCATCTCGACGCGCGGCTTCACCGGCCGCTATGCCAACAAGCTGCTGGTGCTGGTGGACGGGCGCAGCGTCTATTCGCCGCTCTACTCGGGCGTGATCTGGGAGGCCGAGCGCGTGCCGCTGGACACCATCGAGCGCATCGAGGTGCTGCACGGGCCGGCCGGTTCGGTGTGGGGCTCCAACGCCGTCAATGGCGTCATCAACATCATCACCAGGGAGGCCGGCGAGACGCCCGGCGAGCTCGTCGACGTGGCCATCGGCGACGGCGGCCGCCGCATGCTGCGCGCGCGCCATGGCGCCGAGGCCGGCGAGGGCTCGGCGTGGCGCATCGGCGCGATGGCCGACGAAGGCGGCGCCGGGCGCAACGTGGCCGGCGGCGATGCCAACGACTCCTACCGCCAGGCGATGGCCGACGCGCGCTGGGATCGCCGCTGGAGCGCCGATGCACGCAGCACGCTGGAGGCGCAGCTGCTGCGCTCGAAATCCGACGAGCTGCAGGAAGAGGCGCTCTACGTGCCGCCCTACGTGCAGCCGCTGCCGCTGCGCCTGGAGTTCGACCGCGCGCTGCTGGCCGCGCGCCACGAGCAGCGCATCTCGGCCGGGCTCACGACCAACCTGAGCGCGAGCTTCACCGCCGAGAACGTGCGCTTCGGCACGCGCGCCGACCTGCGCACGCGCGTGCTCGACCTCGAGGCGGGCGCGCTCTGGCAGGCCGCCAGCGAGCACGAGCTGAGCCTCGGCGCCGGCCTGCGCCACATGAACCTGCCGGCCCGCTCGACCGACTGGATGCAGTTCGATCCCGAGCAGCGCCGCGGCATCGAATGGAGCCTGTACGCGCAGGACGAGTGGACGCTCGTGCCCTCGCGCTGGCGCCTCACCGCCGGTGCGCGCGTCGACCACGACATCTACCGCGGCTCGCACCTGCAGCCCAACCTGCGCCTGCTGTTCAGCCCGGCAAGCGATCTCTCGCTGTGGGGCGGGCTGTCGCGCGCCAACCGCACGCTGTCGCGCGGCGAGAGCGACAGCGTGGTGAAGATCGCGGTCATCCCGCCCGGCACGCCGGCCAACCCGGGCACGCTGCCGATCCAGCTGCTGGCCGGCGGCGCGCAGGATCCCAACCTGCTCGACAACCGCTACACCGATGCCTTCGAGCTCGGCGTTCGCGCGCAGGGCGGCGGGGTCTGGTCGTTCGACCTGACGGCCTTCGCGCACCGCATGCGCGACGATGTCGGCGCCCGCATGATCGCCGGCGTGCCGGCGTTCGTGGCGTTGCCGCAGCCGCACCTCGAAGCGAACACGGTCGGCGCGCCCTACACGGTGCATCTGCGCGGCGTCGAGGCTTCCGCGGAGTGGCGCCCGGCGAACGGCTGGCGCCACCAGTTCGGCGCCAGCTACCTCGAAGCGCGCGGGCCCGGCGACGCCTCGGCCACCGGCCTGGACCGCCTGATGTACGCCACCCCGCGCTGGCTGGCGCACTGGCGCAGCGTGATCGACCTCGCCCCGGACTGGCGCCTCGACGCCCGCGTGCGCCATGCCGGCGAGCGCGGCGCGCCCGACGTGCCGAGCCAGCACGTGGCGGCCTACACCGCGCTGGACGCCACGCTGACCTGGAGCGCCGGCAAGTCCACCGAGCTGCAGTTCGGCGCCACCAACCTGCTGCGCCCGCCCACGGTGGAGTTCCTGCCCGACCTGGTGCTGGCCACGGCCACGCGCGTCGAACGCCGCGTCTTCCTGCGTTGGCGCCAGAGCTTCTGAGCGAGCTTGCCGACCCGCCCATGCCCGCTCCGTTCGTGAAGCGCTGCCTTGCCGCCGTCGCCCTGGCCCTGTCGGCCTCGGCGCTCGCGCAGCCGCGCGCGGCCGACGAGGCCGAGCTGAAGGCGGCCTTCGCCTACCGCATCGCGCTGTTCGTCGAATGGCCGGCCGAGAGCCTGCCGGCCGGCGCGCCGTTCCAGATCTGCAGCGCCGGCAACGACGCGGCCTGGACCGCGGCCTTCGCCACGCTGGACGGCAAGAAGGTGCAGGGCCGGCCGCTGGCGCCGCTGCGCGCCGTGCTGCGCGACGACGAGCTGCGCGGCTGCCAGCTGCTGTTCGTGCCGCAGCGCGAGGGCCGCAAGGCGCCGCCCGCCGCGGCCGGGCTGCTGAGCATCGGCGAGAGCGAGGGCTTCGCGGCTGCCGGCGGCGTGGTGGGCTTCGTGCGCGAGGGCACGCAGCTGCGCTTCGACATCAACCGCGATGCCGCGGCGCGCGCGCAGCTGCGCCTCTCCGCGGAACTGCTCAAGGTGGCGCGCGGCGTGATCGACGGCGCAGGGGCCAGGCCATGAGCCGCCATACGCTCGGCCGCCGGCTGCGCCGCAGTGCGATCGGATCGATCGCGCTGGCGGTGGCGCTGATGTTCGTCTTCTCGTCGCTGTTCGAGGCCTGGAACGGCCGGCGCCAGGCGCTCGAGGAGGCGCGCAGCGTCTCCGCGGTGCTGGCGCGCAACCTGCAAGGCGCGCTCGCCTTCGCCGACCGCACTTCCGCGGCGGCCACCATCGCCAGCGTCGCGGCCGTGCCGGCCATCGAGCACGCCACGCTCTACCTCGCCGACGGCACGCTGTTCGCCGAGCACCTGCGCGCCGCCGCCGACGGCCGCGAGGCGCACGCGCCGCACGCGCTGCGCCCCGGCGAGGCGAGCGAGGCGGTCGACTGGCAGCGCATCGTGGTGGCGACGCGGGTGCGCGTGGGCGAGCAGGAACTCGGCACGCTGATGATCGAGCGCAACCTCGACGCGCTCTGGGCGGCGCTGCGCACGCGGCTGCTGCTCGCGGCGGCGGTGGCGCTGGTGGCGCTGCTGATCGGCCTGCGCAGCGCGGCGCGCCTGCACGAGGAGGTGGAGCGGCCGGTGCACGCGCTGGTCGACTTCATGGACGAGGTGGCGCGCAGCCACGCCTACGAGCGCCGCGCGGCCGAGGCCGGCCCGCAGGAGATCCGCCGCCTGTACGAACGCTTCAACGACCTGCTGGCCCAGATCGGCCTGCGCGAGGCGGCGCTGCAGCGGCACCGCGACGAGCTCGAGGCCACGGTCGACGCGCGCACGCGCGACCTGCGCGAGGCCAAGGAGGCGGCCGAGGCGGCCAGCCGCGCGAAGTCGGAGTTCCTCGCCAACATGAGCCACGAGATCCGCACGCCCATGAACGGCGTGCTGGGCATGCTCGACCTGCTGCTCGACTCGCCGCTCACCGAGCGCCAGCGCCAGTTCGCGCGCACCGCCTTCGGCTCGGGCGAGACGCTGCTGGCCATCCTCAACGACATCCTCGACTTCTCCAAGATCGAGGCCGGCCGCATGCGCCTGGAGCGCCACGGCTTCGACCTCGGCCAGGTGGTGGAGGAGACCGTCTCGCTGTTCGCCAAGCCGGCGCAGGCCAACGGCGTGGAGCTGCTGTGCCGCATCGACCTCGGCCTGCCGCGGCGCATCACCGGCGACGCGCTGCGCCTGCGCCAGGTGCTGACCAACCTGGTCTCGAACGCCGTCAAGTTCACCATGCACGGCGAGATCGTCGTCGGCGCGCGCGTCGTGCGTGCGCCGGGCGACGGCGAGGCGCGCGTCGAGATCACCGTGCGCGACACCGGCGTGGGCATCGGCGAGGCGGCGCAGAAGATCATCTTCGACGCCTTCGAGCAGGCCGACGGCTCGACCACGCGCCGCTTCGGCGGCACCGGCCTGGGCCTGAGCATCTGCCGGCGCCTGCTCGGGCTGATGGGCGGCGGCATCGCGCTCAGCAGCACGGTGGGCGAGGGCTCCGCGTTCCGCATCTGGTTCCCGCTCGAGCCGGCCGCCGAGGATGCGCCGGGCAGCGGCGCGCCGCACGCGGTGCTCGAAGGCGCACGCGCGCTGGTGGTCGACGACAACGAGACCAATCGCCAGATCGTCGAGCACTACCTCAAAGGCCTGGGCCTCGCGGTGGTGCTGTGCGCCGACAGCCGCCAGGCCTTCGCGCTGGTGACGCAGGCCACCGAGGCCGGCCGGCCCTTCGACATCGTGCTCACCGATCTGCACATGCCGCACGTCGACGGCCTGACGCTGGCGCGCGCGCTGCGCCGCGACGCCCGCAGCGCGCACCTGCCGATCGCCGTGCTGACCTCGCTGGAGGCGACCTCCTACGCCGACATCGACGCCGGCCACGCGGTGC
>Ga0268298_10005480_pt1 | contig 11867 bp, 9 predicted proteins | sample WWTPWeurt_MetaG_FD_194462 | JGI IMG/M metagenome (GOLD analysis project Ga0268298, IMG submission 194462) | Activated sludge microbial communities from WWTP in Nijmegen, Gelderland, Netherland - WWTP Weurt | ecosystem: Engineered > WWTP > Aerobic digester > Activated sludge | place: Netherlands...
CGAGGGTGATCGTGGCGGTGCGCGTCGCTTCGTCTGCGACGATGGTGATGGTGACAGGTCCGCTCGCGCCTGTCTGCTGGTTTTCCCACGTTCCCGCGTACGTACCCGTGAATTTGTTTACTTCGAACGTCCCAGAACCTGACGCGGGCGCGGCCGTGGATTTTGGCGCGCAGGCTGAGAGAACGAACAGCAGAATAGAAATAATGGAGAAGAGTTTTTTGAACATGGTTTGTCCTTTCTCGTTTTGCCTTTCGCCGTTCGGATGACTCGCGAAGGGCAGGGATCGAGGTATTATTTGCGGTTGAAAACTAGCAGAAGCGTTGTGAAGATGGCCGCGATGATCATTGGCGGGCCGACCTGTGCGAATGATGCAATACCGCTCATTAACTGCCAGCCGAAGATCAGCACATGGCCCGCCTCGGCAAAGACGAACGCCCAGACAAGTTTGCGGTAGGTTGCCACATCGGTCGAGACTAGATACGCCATCAACGCGATGACGATCATCAATTGGCCGTAGAGCGGTGTCAGCGCCGCGTCAGGCAAGGACGTTTGGAAGGCTGCTTCAGCGACGCGCGGGGCGAGGAGGAAGAGTCCGCCGATGACGGTCATATATAAAGTCAGGGCGAGAAGAGTATTTCGTAACGCTTTCATGGAAACCTCCGATAAAGAATGGATTTGGAACTATCCATAGTTTATGGGTGGAGCGTTTCAAAAGCGTTTCGTTTTTTCGTGAAATATTGAACAGAGGGAAACGGATGAAAAAGATAAACCCCAGGTTTTCCCGCCTTTGGCGGAAACCTGGGGTCTGTTGGCAAAATGTCGAGGGCGCTAAAGATAATGATTTTTCTTTGCCCAGTCCACAGACTTCAACAACAATGTCTCAGCTTGTTTCATGGCTCCCATTTCGGCCGCGGCAATTGCGCCAGTTAGCAGATCATCTACCTCTTTGGCGAATACCTGTTGGCCCGGGGTTTTGAGTTTGCGCGCATAATTTACGGCATCTTCCGTGCGGAGTGTCAGCAGACTCAAATCAATCAAAGTCCATAATCCAAACCACCAGAAGGGATAATGCTTATTCCACCCCAGCGCTGCTTTTTCGCTAAGAAGGCGGGCTTGCTTAAGATTGTTTTGCTTCCATGCAATCCACCCAAGGTTTGCTTGAGCCGCGGCTGCAAAACTCTTAAAGCCCTCGCGTTCGCACAGAGCAAGACTGATTTCAGAGAACTTTGTGCAATTTTCGATGTCGCCCGCGCGGCGGTATGTTGCCGCCAGATAAGTCAAACAGAAGGACTGTTGTTCCAAGTGACCGATCTGTTCGGCCAGTCGCAGTCCCTCGCGCATGTAATGGAGGGCGGCGTCGTTATTTCCCAGCAGATAATTTGCAAAACCAAAGCCAAAGTTCGTGCGGGATTGCAATTCCAGGTTTTTCCCTTTTTGGCTTAACTCCAGAGCCAATTTAGTGGATGCCAAAACGCTCGCATCTGCTTGATACCCATCCCGACGGAACGATAAGGTTGGGACTAAAAAATAATACTCGGCCAGTTGATCCGTATCCTCAATACGGTTCAAATTTGACTGAATTACATCAAGCGTTTCTTGAACGCCCTTAATATTGCCGATGTCATATTCGATCCAGACTCGGTCAAGTTGAATCTTCAACCAAATGCGCCACCACTCCTTTTCCTTTTGATCTGATGGATCGCCTAACGCTTCCAGCGCCTGTGAGAATAACTCAGTACCGCGCTCATACTCGCCTTCATAGGATGCCACCTTGCCATATTTTCCAAGGATGCGCGCGCGGTGCAACGCCTCGCCTGGGGGAATGTAAGAAAGCGCGCTTTCGTACGATTGAAACATGAGAGGCGCATTGTTCACCATTTCGGCCAAATCACCAAGGGCCTCGAACGTTTCCCACGAGATTCGTTTTTGAATATCGTTCTTGATCTCCAATTTTTCTTTGAGCAGGTTCAAAACTCGTTGCAAATGTGTAATGGCTTCGTGGTTGGCAAACACGCGACGGGATTCGTCTGCTGCTTTAAGATATTGCTCCAACGCAAGTTGATATTGTCCTGCCTTCTCAAAGTGGTTTGCGATCAGCGCGCTCTCTGCATCACGCGCGTATAAAGATTCAGCGACGCGCCGATGAAGGATCGGACGCCGTGCCGCCGAAATAGAGTCATATGCCGCATCCTGCAGTTTGCCATGTGAAAAAATGTAGGTGTCGCCCTGCTGAATCTGGATGATACGCCGTGCCCATAACTCATCCAATGCCTGAACAAGCGCATTCTCGTCCGTTTGGCTGACCGCGGCCAGCAGCGAAAAATTGAATTCGCGCCCGATCGTTGCCGCCAACCCGACCAGATCGCGAGCGGTCGGAGACAACTGACCCAGCCGCCGAGTCAATACGGACCTCAGGGTGGATGGCATCGCCCTTGACGTTTCATACACGCCCGAGCGCAGGATCTCCACCGTGAAAAATGGATTTCCCTCGGTCTCGGTAAAGATGCGCGCCTCTGTATCCGAATTTAGTTCCTTCCCCAGCAAGTCGCGGGCAAGCAGGCCGATTTCATTCACATTCAATGGCCCCAGTTCGATTTCGTGAATCTGTCCGCGCGCCTGAAGATCGTTACGCAGTTGATGTAACGGATGGCGTTCATCCACTTCCTCGTGACGAACGGTTGCCAGAGCCAATATCTTTGCTGAACCATCATAGCGTAGGAGATAATGCAAAAATTCCAGCGTCTCCTGGTCGCTCCATTGAATATCATCAAGTATAAGCAGGCGTGGCGAGCCCGAACCGATCAAGCCGCGCGCCAATGCTTCGAAGAGACGCTGCCGCTGCCACTTCTGCCCATTTGCAGATTCGGATTCTTCGAACTCGGGCAACAAGCGTGCCAGTTCTTTTTTCCAGAGCGGCTCCAGCGCATCAAGTTCCTCACGGAGGCCCGCTGCCCGCAGCCACGTCACGATCGGCGCGAATGGCAGATTGCCCTCCAGCGGATAACACTGCGCAAATGCCGTGCGGACTCCCTGTCGCTGTATCCACTGCATCAATTCATTTGCAAGGCGAGTCTTGCCGATCCCCGCCTCGCCCAGGATGGCAACCATCTGCGCTTTCCCTTTTTGACTCGCCTGCCATGCATCCCGCAAGCGATTCCATTCGGGCTTCCGTCCAATGAGGCGTATTTTCTCCGTTTCCCTTTCTTTCCCATTCTCCGCATGTTTACCTGTTTCGGCGCCGACCAATTGTTCGTGAAATGTCTTGATTTCGCGTGACGGTTCCACTCCAAATTCCCGTCGCAGAATCGTTGCGCAGGCATGGTAAACCTGTAACGCGCCAGCCCGATCATTATTTAAAGCATGTAAACGTATACACTGCAGATAGGCGTTTTCGTTCAATTCATCGGCACGGATGAGGGCATTTGTCGCTTCAATTGCCTCTTCATAACGACGGGCGTCTTCGAGCAGTTTTGCCAGTTGGGTTAGAGCCGCGATATATGCTTGTTGAAACTCTTCTCGCAGTAATAACACCCAATCATGATAAAGGCTTGGGAGCAACTCTCCGCGATAATGACTGATCGCCTCCTGCAAAAGGTGGATTCGCTCCTCATCATCTCTGACATTCTTTGCATTCTTCAGCACGGATTTAAACTGTACTGCGTCCACGGTTAGGGATGTCTGGTCCCTCCATTGAATGGATTGCCCCTCAAGGTCCAGGAATGAATCGATTTCAGGAAACGCTTTTTTTAAAAGGTGGAATAGATTACGCAGGTTTGTCCGCGCCTGCTCTTCGCTGGTCTCAGGCCAGAAGAGGAATGCGAGCTGTTTGCGCGAAGAAGGGCGCTCGGAATGGATGAGTAAGTGGGAAAGGAGCAAGACAAGGCGCTCGGATTGGATGCCTTTTACATCCTGTCCAGCCAGATTGATACGAAACCCGCCGAGAAGTTGAACTTGTAGATCAGGCATGAGTCCTTAATTCCTAGCGCCAAATCACCGCCTTGCGGCGGTGATGATGGCGCCCCCGCGCGGACTCGAACCGCGCTCTTCGGCTCCGGAGGCCGACACTCTGTCCACTGAGCTACGGGGGCAACGGCAGGGATTTTACCACGTCAATTACGCTACCTGCGGGCGGAGCGTTTCCATTTCTTGGCGTAATTTTTCGATGATGGCCAGGTTGCCGCCTTCATCTCCGTGCTGGGAATATTGTTCTTTTTTATGCGCCAGTTCGCCCAGGATCTGATAGAAGCGCGATGTGGCGCGATATTTTCCGTTCGAAAGAGCGCCGAGGCTGGCCATGCTCGCGCCAAACGCAGACGCGGCTGTGTTCACCTGTGCCTGTGTCACGCGCCCCGCGGTCACTTCGTCGGCCAGATGCCTGGGAAGCAATTGCCCCTCGCGGCGGATCATCCACAAAGTAAAGAGGAACATCACAACCCAGCCGCTCCAGTCTATGAACGTGCCAATAGCAAGTCCACCCCAGCCGGTGGAGAACGACGCCAGTGTGTTGTGGAAGGAGTGGGTGATGATCGCGATGGTCAACCCCGCCAGCGGCGCGATGAACTTGGCAAGGATATTCCTGCTCATACGCGAGATGGCGAAACCGATGCCCGTAAACGCGGTGTAAAACGGATGCTGCCAACCGACGAGGATCACGCGCACAAAGACGAGGAACCAGAACCCGCCCCAGCCCGATTCCGCGTAGCCATGCTCGTAAATGTAAAAGGCATTTTCAGTAGCGGCAAAGCCGAGCGCGGCAATGCCCGCGTAGATCATGCCGTCGAGGATCGAGTCAAATTCCTTGCGGAAAAGGAGGAAGACGATGAACACGGCCAACCCTTTCAACGTCTCCTCCACGAGCGGGGCGATCACGGAGCCCGTCGTCAGGTCGGTGGTCACTTCGGAGCCAGAGAGCATGTAGACGCCGATGCCCAGCGTGGTGTTGATGATGAACGCGCCGCCCGCGGCCACGATGAAGCCCCAAATGAAGACCGCTCCCAAAAGTGGGATGGGTTCCTTCTCGTAGCGATCCAGCCAGTACAAAAACGCCGCGAATAAAAACGCGGGGACAAACCCAAAAAAGATTGCTCCTAACAGCGCCATGTTTTTTCTCCTTGTGAAAACGGATGAGGTCTACGTGCTTAACCCTGAAAAATCAAACGAGTTCTTTCCACGCGCACATCTTCGGGTGGGATGCCCAATGCAGACAGGACTTCTTCAGGACGCCCCGTGGCGCGCTCACGCGCGCTGAGGCGCATGAACAACCGCGTCTTTCCTGAACTGTCGGCGGGCGCGGCCTCGAGCGACTCGATCAGCGGCTTGAGATCGTACGTCTTGCCGCGGCGTTCGCGGGGGAGAGACAACGCGTCTGAAAGCGCGGCCAGCCGCGAGGTCAGGTTGGAGGCGTGTTCGTCGGGGATGGTCGCTTCGTATTCGGCCGCGATCAATTGGGTCTGGAGGGCGGGGGCGCGGTCGTCTACGATTTGAATGTCGAGGATTTGAATATCACGCGGGAGGGCGGCTTGGAATGAATCGCGAACCTGGTTAATTTCGCAGTCCGTGGTGAGCCACACGTCCATCATCTCGGCGCGGGAGGAGATGCCGAGCGGCAGGGCAGAGGCGAGTTGGATTTTTGGCGTGGGGTGAAAGCCCTGCGAGTAGGCGAGCGGAAGTTGGGCGCGGCGCGCGGCGCGTTCGAGCAGGGTGTGCAGGTCGAGGTGACCTGTGTAGCGGAGCGCGCCTGTTTTGGAGAAAATGATTCGAATGCGCATTAGCGGATGACGGGGGTTTTGAAATGTTTGCGGATATCGGCCGCGTGGTGGCGGTAGTGTTCGATGGTGTAGCCCGCGACGCGCTTGAATAAATTGTTTTCGCTGAGACGTTCTTCGCTGAGGGCTTTGATCGATTCATAGATTGAATCGTAGACGCGCAACTCGATCTCGATCAATTCGATGAACGGCGTGTATTTTAGTTTTCGCACTGACCATTCGTTGGCGTCGGCTTCGGTGAGCAGGGGCGATTCGTAATCGGGGTAACCGAAATCGGCGTAGAAGGTTTCGAGCTCTTCCCTGGTCTGGCAGGCGGGGAGCGTTTCTCCGTGCTCGATCTCGTGCAGGCGGTCGGCAATGTATTGTTCGCGCGAGAGGATGTGCGCGAGAATGTCGCGCGTAGACCAATGTCCCGACACGCCCGTGATGCCGAGGCGGATGGAGCCGACGAAATTGAGCGCGTGTTCCCAGCCTTCGCGGGCGTTTGCCATGCGCACGAGGAATTGCGATTTTCTCATCTCAATCTCCAACCATAGCCGATAGATCGCTGATCGCTGTTAATTGTTTACTGTTCACTGCCCGCTCTCTCTTCGGCGTTTTCACGTCGGGACATTTCCAGCCCTCGCCAGGGTGGTCGCGGCGCAGGTCAATGAAGGTGGGCAAAATGCCGCAGGCGAAGCAATTCAATCGGCAGTCCACGCGGATCTGTCCTTCGAGCGATTGGCGGAAATCCTGGAAGAGGAAGTTTTTGCGCACCGCGGCGGTGATGTGATCCCAGGCGAAGATTTCGTCGGTGCGGCGCGGGCGATGGGTATAGAAGGCGTGGTCGAGGCCGTGTTCGGCGAAGGCGTTCATCCACGCGTCGAATTTCATCTGGTCGCCCCAGGCGTCAAATTTTGCGCCGTTCTTCCAGGCGGTGTAAACCACGTCGGCCAGTCTCCGATCGCCGCGCGATAAAAAGGCTTCGAGCAGGGTGTCTTCGGGACGCGACCACGAAAGTTTGATGTTGCGGTCGCGCAGTTGGCACCTGAGCAAATCTTGTTTGGCGAGGATATTTTCGCGCGTATCGCAAGCCACCCATTGAAAAGGCGTCTGAGGTTTTGGCACGAAGGTGCTCACGCCTGCGTGCAGTTTCACTTTCATGCCCGCCACTTTGCGTCCCTCGGCAATAACGCGCTTGCACAAATCGGCGATGGCTTGCACGTCTTCGAGCGTCTCGCTGGGGTGGCCGATCATGAAATAGAGTTTGATGGTTGTCCACCCGCGCTTGTAAATTTCGCGCGTGGTGTTGATGATGTCTTCGTCGGGGATGAATTTGTTGATGATGCGGCGCATGCGCTCGGTGGCGGCTTCGGGCGCGAGCGTGAAGCCTGAGCCGCGGCGGTCGCGCAGTTTGTCCATCAGATCCACCGAGACGGATTCGATCCGCAGGGAGGGCAGGGAGACGGTTAATTTTTTGTCTTTGAATTCTTCGCCGATGGCCGTGACCAATTCCATGATGTGCGTGTAATCAGAGGATGAAAGCGACAGGAGCGCTAATTCCTCGAAGCCCGTGGATTGGATGGCCTCGCGCGCCGCGGCGACGACTTCCTCCACGCTTCGTTCGCGGACGGGACGCGTGATCATCCCTGCGTGGCAGAATCGACACCCGCGCGTGCATCCGCGCATGATCTCCACCGTGGCGCGGTTGTGAACGACTTCGATATTCGGTACGATGAATTTTGTGGGTGGCGGGGGCAGTTTGGCGACAAGACGCTTGACCACAGGGTTGGCGATTCCCTCAACGAGGGAGTCCATGCGTTCGATCGTGCCATCGTCCATGTAGTGAGGCTGGTAGTAGCGAGGGACGTAGACGCCAGGGATTTTTGCTAGTGCAAGCAAGAGCGCTTCGCGGTCAAAGGTCGGAGGTTGAAGGTCGTTGACTTTTGACCCTTCGACGCGGCTCAGGGCTGGCCTTTGACCTTTGGCTTGTTTGATCGTCTCAATAATGTCGTGAATGACTTCCTCTCCCTCGCCGATGACGAACGCGTCGATGAACGCGTGCATGGGCTCGGGGTTCATGGTGGAGTGTCCGCCTGCGATGACGATGGGATGCGTCAGGTCGCGTTCATCTGTGCGGATGGGGATGCCCGCCAGATCGAGCACGTTGAGGGCGTTGGTGTAGAGCGTCTCGTAGGGGAGGGAAAAGCCGATGAGGTCGAACCCGCCCAAGGGTCGTTTTGATTCGAGCGCGTAGAGGGGAATCCCATGTTCGCGCATGAGGGCTTCCATGTCTGTCCACGGGGCGTAGGCGCGTTCGGCTAGGGCGTCATCGCGTTGGTTGATCTGGTCGTAGAGAATTTTGAGGCCAACATTGGAAACGCCGATATCGTAAATATCGGGGAAGATCAGCGCGGCGCGAATGGAGACGGAGTCCCATTCTTTGAGGACGCTGTTGAGTTCGCCGCCAACGTAACGACCAGGTTTTTGTACTTTTAAGAGAATACGGTCGAGTTTGGTTTCGATTTGTTCAGGAGTAATCATGGGCGAAATTATAACTGAGTTTGTCGAAATAAAATCGGGAGCGGAGTTGCCTCCGCTCCCGAAAGGGTGGAACTGTTAGACCGTGAAGCGATTAGTCGTTCGGGAAGCGAATCGGATCCGCTTCGTGCGGAACGTTGGGGTTGATGTCGCCGAGGTCGGCAGGCTGCGCGGCGTCGGGGGTGGGCACGCCGAGGATCGCGGCGGCTCTGGCCAACTGCCAGTAAGACTGTTTGGCAAAGCCAGCGGCCTTGGTGTAGAGCCAGCCGTTATAGGAGGCCATGGCAGCGGTGGCGTAGACTTCCGCCTGATTGACATAACCAGCGACAGACTGGAAGTTCGGGTGCGCGGCGAGATCGGCATAGAGTTCATTGGACCAGTTCATGTAGCCAGCGAACTCCCAGCGTCCCATGTTGTCCATGTTGAATTTGCCAAACTTCGAGGAGAGGTTCATGTAGCTCATCACGGTTTGGCTCTCATCGCCGCCCTGGGCGAAGTAGAGCGAGCCGCTTCCGCCGAAGTCAAGGTCAAATTCAGCGTCGTATCCGTCATGCGGATGCGAGAAGCCGAAGTGGTGGCCGCCTTCATGGATGGCGGTGTCGGTGAAGCCGTAGCCGCTCGCGCGGTATTCGGCGGCGCCGAACTCGAAGACGTAGCTGGGCGTGCCGTCAATCCAGTTGTCGTCTGCGAAGCCGAGCAGGCCCCACTGGCCTCCCATTTTTGCCTGGGTGGTGTTGAAGGCGTGGATGGGGAAGACGTAATCGTTGGAGCGGTAGGAGGGGACGTACTTGGAATAGTTGGCGTCGAAGTAGCAGAACAACTCGGCAAAGGATGTGCCGTAGGCGTTCCAGCAATCGCTGGCGCCGCTCAACCCGGTGAAGATGCGGAAGGCATTCTTGGCGCCAGTATCAATCGGGTTCACGTCGGTCATTTGGGCAGCCCACACGTAGTGCGGTTGCATGGCCATATATTCTTCGCGGACTTTGCCGGTATTCATCCAGAGGGCGCCAAAGCTGGCGGGATCGTCTTCCATCATGTTGACGTGGGCGATCTTGCGGCCATTGAGGCCCGGGGCAGACGCCATGGGATCATAGAGCGGGGAGCCAGCGAAGAGCATGTCGATGGCAACGAAGCGGGTCACGAGGCCAAGGTCGCCGCCCAAATCAGCGGGATCGCGATAGCCAGCGGCGTTATATTCCCAGATCGGGGGGATGCGATAGTCGGCAATGCTGTCGCCATCGAGATCGGCATCATCCACATTATAGGAACCGCCCCACGCTTCGGGGCCAGCGGACGGGTCGTAGAACCAAACGCGGCTGTTGCTGCCACCCCAAGAGATCAACTTGCGGGAGGAGCGGGCAAGACCGAAGTTGTAGCCCGTATCGACATCGGGTTCGTCCGTCTTGGTGTAGACGTGGGTGCGGAAATCGGGGCGGCCATACCAATTGATGAACACAATGGTGTACGAATTGGCAGAGTAGCCGAGGTTTTTGCTCAACCAGTTTTCCACCGTGGGGGCGTCGACCCAAAGGACGGGGCCCTTCACATTCATGATGTTGTTCACCTGGTCGTTATACAACTTCTGGTAGACGTTCAAACCATGATTGGTGCCTTTGTTCTTCAAGAAGGCGAAGAAGGTGTTGGCGAAGGCATTGGATTTGAAGGAGTAGTTGTAGTTGAAGTTGTATTTCAAACCCATATCGCGGCCGGGCAGACCGTAGAAGCGCGGGTAGCGAACAACTGGCGTATATGTGGCAGGCAGCCAGGACGTAAAATCTGCCATGTTCACATTGGCCTGATCGTAACCGATGAAGACCACATTGATCGGAATGTTCTGGGCATACGACACAACCTGGCCGGGTTGGAGGACTTCGGTGGCCTTTGCTTCCGGTTTGGTGGCAGAGGCAGTTCCCGCGAACGCGAGAGAAAGTACGACTACGATGCTGAGTAGCGCAAGAAACTTTCTTTTCATTTTATTCTCCTGGATATTTTGGTGAACTATGCAATCTTTGGAGATTGCTCTGGCAAATACTTGCTTCTTGATCAAATTGGAATAACCAACCACCTCCTGTATTTTATCTTTTGAATCACGGTCCATTCAACTGCCTTAATTTTAGGACAGAATGGCGACTTGTCAAGTAGTTAACCGCTTGATGAAGAAGGTCGAAAACGCTTTGTAATTTCACGTTTGAGGATTTCAATGGCGCGTGTGTGACCTTTTTCCTCTGCCAGGTCTACGGGGAGTTTCCCGTTGCTTGCCTTGGTATGAAGGTCGGCTCCGTGCAGGATGAGCGCCTGAATTGATTCGATATCGCCATTCTGGGCTGCGGCGTGGAGGGGAGTAAACCCGCCTCGCTCGCGGACGTTGGGCTGGGCCCCGTTCTTGAGCAGCATCTTCACGATGGCGACATGCCCGCCAGCCACGGCCGATTGGAGCGGTGTGGCCATTAACTCGTTGTTGGAGGATGTGTTCACCTGCGCGCCCGCCCTCACGAGATATTCTGCCGCATCTGCATGGCCGAAAAAGCAGGCCAGTCCCAGCGGCTGGAATCCATCGTCAGCGAAGGTATTGACCAGGTCGGGGGTGCGCGCCAAAAGTCGAATGAGATGCGTGGTGCGTCCCGTTGCCGCGGCTTCAAAAATGTTCAAGGCCACGGCTTTGTCGGCTAAGAATTCGGCCAATTGCGCTTCGAGGGAGTAGGCCGCCACCAACACGGGGCTGAGACCATGAGTTTTGGCATGGATCAGGCTTCCATCCAAAAGAAGCATACGTTCCACTTCCTTGCGATTTCCCTCACGGATGGCGTCGAAAAATGCTTTTGACATGGGTGCAATTATACCGCCGCTGGCCTGCAACGGGTTTTGTGGATTGGAGTAAAATTTCACGTCCAAGGAGCCTTTCATGCGAAATCTTTTCAGAAAACGCCAGAATATCTTTCTAAAATTGCTTCACGATCAGGCCGCTTTAACATTGGAGGGGATGGATGCCCTGTGCAGATACCTTTCCACCCGCAACCCCGATGACTCACGCCTCTTGACCGTTAAGGAAAAAGAAGCGGACGAATCCCGCCGCATCTTCATTGACGAATTGAACCGCACCTTCGTCACGCCGCTTGATCGCGAAGACCTTTTTGCCCTCTCGCGCGCCATAGACGATGTGATCGACTATGCCTACAGCACCGTCAGCGAAATGGAAATTTTGAAAGTGGAGTCGACCAGCCACATGCAGCGCATCGCCACCTTGTTGCGCGATGCCGCTTATGAGCTCCTCCAGGCTGTGGACAGGTTGGAGAACCATCCCCGCGTGGCCACCGAACACGCCCAGCGCGCCAAGGCGCTGGAAAACCGCGTGGAAGGCGTGTACCGTGAAGCGCTGGCCGATCTCTTCGGCAACGTGGAAGACCTGGAGCATGTGGTCAATATGCTCAAACTCCGCGAGGTGTATCGTCACTTAAGCAATGCCGCCGACCGCGGCGATGAAGCCGCCAACGTAATCGCCGATATTGTCGTCAAGATTGCCTGAGCCATGACGCCCATCATCATTGCTGTCATCGTCCTTGCGCTGGCTTTTGACTTCCTCAA
>Ga0268298_10005481_pt1 | contig 11866 bp, 8 predicted proteins | sample WWTPWeurt_MetaG_FD_194462 | JGI IMG/M metagenome (GOLD analysis project Ga0268298, IMG submission 194462) | Activated sludge microbial communities from WWTP in Nijmegen, Gelderland, Netherland - WWTP Weurt | ecosystem: Engineered > WWTP > Aerobic digester > Activated sludge | place: Netherlands...
CGAGCTCGCGCTGGCGCTGATGTTGCAGCACGGCCACCCGGGTCGATCGCCGTACTCTGCGGAGGTCGTGCCCGAGTGTGGCAGCGATCCCAGTCAGGCCAGCTGTTCGCTCGAGCCCCCTTGCACGGACAAGACGGCGTTCTGTCGGCCGCCTCGCTGGTCCGCGCCGCGCGCGGGCTGGGTGAAGGTGGAGACCAGAGAACGAGCCGCGCAGCGCTTCCGCACCATGGCGCGTGCTCTCTCGGCCACCGGCGCGCGACTCGCCGCGTGTAATGGTGACACCTGCGAGGCACTCGGTTGGCCCGGCAGCGAGCGCTCCCTCGTGCTCGCGACACTCACCGTCGCGCTCCACGAATCCGGGCTCCGCGAAGACGTGCAGTTCGGCCACCCGCCCCTCGGGCGCGGCCCGCGCGGGGAAGCGTGTTTGGTGCAGGTTGCCCTCGACCAAGGCCCGCGCGTGGCGAGCTGGCTCACCGCTGCCGAGAAAGAGCGCGCACTCGCGGATCGGGACGCGCGGGAGGCGTTCGCGCGCTCGCTGCTCGGGGACGACCCCCAAGCGCTCGGTCGTTGCTTCGAGGTGGGCATGCGGCTCCTGGCGCGCTCGCGGAAGTCGTGCAGCGGTGCCGGTGTGCCTTGGGACTACGGCATGTTCAGCCTCTACGGCGGCGGTCAGAGCTGTCAGGTGCCGCCCATCGGCAAGACGCGGACGAAGACGTTTCGCACGCTGGCCGCAGCGCGCCCGAGTCTCGAAGAGGCGGGTCACCTGCTCGGCGACGAGTGAGCGCTGCGCGACCCGGGCGACGTGGTTTCGCGACGTTGCCCTGTGCAAAACCTGTGCGGTGCGCTGGACGTCGCGCCGAAACATTGCCGAAACAATGGGGCTGGTAGTGGCTCCGGGCGCTCGGAAGACGAGCGCGTCGGAGCACGCCATGAAGAAGGTCGAAGCCATCATCAAACCGTTCAAGCTCGACGAAGTGAAAGACGCACTTTCCGAAGTCGGCATCCAAGGCATGACCGTGACGGAGGTGAAGGGCTTCGGGCGGACCGGGGGGAAGAAAGAGGTCTACCGAGGCTCGGCCTACGTCGTCGACTTCGTGCCGAAAGTGAAGCTCGAGATCATCGTGCCCGACGCGATGGTCAAAGAGGTCATCGACGCCATCGAGAAGAGCGCCAAGACCGGGCGTATCGGCGATGGAAAGATCTTCGTCGTTCCCATCGACGAGGCCGTGCGCATCCGCACGGGCGAGCGAGGGGAAGAGGCTATTTGACGCGGGGGCGCACCAGCTCTCGTTCCTGAAGGCAGCGCGGCGAATCGCGAGGAGAACGAATCCAATGAATCCCAAGGACGTCATCGAGTACGGCAAGAAAAATGGCGCGGTCATGGTCGATCTCAAGTTCATCGACCTACCCGGAAAATGGCAGCACACCTCGGTGCCGTTCGATCGGCTCGAGGTGGACAGCTTCGAAGAGGGCTTCGGCTTCGACGGCTCGTCGATCCGCGGCTTCCAACCCATCAATCAGAGCGACATGCTCCTGATTCCGGATCCGGCCACCGCGGTCATGGATCCGTTCACCAAACACCCCACCTTGAGCTTGCTCTGCACGGTGCAGGACACCATCACCCGCCAGAACTACTCGCGGGACCCGCGTCACATCGCCAAGAAGGCCGAGGCGTACCTGAAGAGCACCGGCATCGCCGAGACCGCGTACTTCGGACCCGAAGCCGAGTTCTTCATCTTCGACGACGTCCGCTTCGACGCGAGCGGTCACGAGGCGTACTTCCGTATCGACTCGGTGGAAGCGGACTGGAACACCGGTCGTGAGGAGCGCCCCAACCTGGGCCACAAGATCCGACACAAGGAGGGCTACTTCCCGGTGTCGCCCCAGGACACGCAGATGGATCTGCGTACCGACATCTGCCTCACCATGAAGCAGGTCGGCATCGAGGTCGAAGTCAGCCATCACGAAGTGGCGACGGCGGGCCAGGGCGAAATCGACATGAAGTACGACAGCCTGGTGCGCTGTGCCGACAAGCTCATGTGGTTCAAGCACATCGTGAAGAACGTCGCCTACAAGAACGGCAAGACGGCCACGTTCATGCCGAAGCCCATGTTCGGTGACAACGGCAACGGCATGCACTGCCACCAGTCGCTGTGGACCGAAAACAAGCCGCTCTTCGCCGGCGACGGCTACGCGGGCATGTCGGATCTCGCGCTCTTCTACATCGGCGGCATCCTGAAGCACGCGAAGAGTCTGGCGGCGCTCACGAACCCCACCACCAACAGCTACAAGCGCCTGGTGCCGGGCTACGAAGCTCCGGTCAACCTGGCGTATTCGAGCCGGAACCGCTCGGCGGCCATCCGCATCTCGACCTATTCGGCGTCACCCAAGTCGCGCCGCATCGAGGTGCGCTTCCCCGACCCCACGGGCAATCCGTACATCATCTTCTCGGCGATGATGATGGCCGGTCTCGACGGCATCCAGAACAAGATCGACCCGGGTGATCCCCTCGACAAGGACATCTATTCGCTCTCGCCGGAAGAGCTGAAAGACGTGCCGCACATGCCCGCGTCGCTGGAAGAAAGCCTCGACTACCTCGAGCGCGATCACCAGTACCTTCTGAAGGGCGACGTCTTCACCAAGGACGTCATCAGCATGTGGCTCGAATACAAGCGCGAGAACGATCTCAAGCTCTCGCGTCTGCACCCGACGCCGATGGAGTACTTCCTCTACTACGACATCTGAGCCTCTCCCCCTCGGGGAGCTGCCGGCCCCTGCGTCGACCGTGCGATGCAGGGGCCGCGGCTTTTGTGCTTGGCTACGCGCGCCGCACAATCAACCACACTGTGCGCCCGCCGGCTCGTGGCTCCGCTCCGGACCTCGCTATGGTACGGTTCACTCTCTCGTAGTGGCTGACGATCTGTTCGAGACGACGGTGGAGGTCACCGTCACCCGTGACTTCACCCGCTCCTGGCGCAAGAGCACGCCGGGGCAGGCATTTCTCGTGGTGATCGCCGGTCCGCGTCTCGGGCACCGCGTGCTCCTCGGGGAAGAAACCCTGGACATCGGTCGGGGTGTGGGCGCCGGCTTCCAGCTCGATCTCGACAGCGTGAGTCGCCTGCACGCCCGCGTGCGGTGGGACGGATCGCGCCACTTCATCCAAGACCTGCGTTCCACCAACGGCACCTACGTGAACGAAAATCGCGTCAGCGAGCATCCGCTGGCGGACGGCGACCGCGTGGGGATCGGCAAGGTGCTGCTCAAGTACTTGGCGGGCGGCAACGTGGAAGCCGCCTACCACGAAGAGATCCAGCGCCTCATGCGCTACGACGGTCTCACGGGTGTGTACAACCGGAGCCATTTCGACGAGACCCTGCACAACGTCATCTGGCGCGCCCGCTTCGACGGGGCTCCGGTGAGCCTCATCGTGTTCGATCTCGATCACTTCAAGCGCATCAACGACAGCTACGGCCACCCGGCAGGAGACGCGATCTTGCGCCAGTGTGCCGCCGTGGTGGCGCAAGTGGTGCCGCAAGGCGCAGTGTTCGCGCGCACGGGCGGCGAAGAGTTCGCGGTCTTGTGTCCCGGGGCCCCCATCGCCCACGCCTGGCAGCTCGCCGAGCACCTGAGGCGCGCGGTGGAAGCGGCAGCCTTCGCGGCCGAGGGCACGCGCATTCCGGTCACCATCAGCGTGGGAGTCGCCGAGCGCGCCCCGACCGATCAGGCCCCGGAAGCCCTGTACGAGCGCGCGGACGGCCAGCTCTACGCCGCCAAGGGCGCAGGGCGAAACTGCGTGCGCTGAGCCCGCCTCACTTGGGGGTCGGAACGGGGTTCGTCACCGTGCCCGTCGCCTCTTCGGCGCTGAACTTCCAGTTGTCGACGAGCACGGTGGAGTCGAGCACGTGATCGCCGGCGTCCCAGATGGAGAAGCGGATCGTGATTTCGCTCCCCGGCGTCACCGGAGCCTTGGTCTCGAGCCAGCCCGTGGAACCGTGGTCGTCGAAGCCCGTCGTGTCCATGCCGAAGCCGGTGCCCTGCAAGAGACTCGTGCCGAGCGGGCAGCTGAAGGTCTTGCCGCCCGCGTCGCACGGCGGTCCTGCGTAGCAGCCGCAAGCCTCCAAAAAGCCGTTGTTCACGCTGACGGGATTGCCCTGGACGTCGAACGAGATGTTGCCGAGCTTCGCCGTGGGCGGCGCCGGGCTCAAGATGGCGACGAACGAGTCGTTGTAGCTCGAGCACACGAAGTCGGGCCACTCGTAGGTGTAGAAGTTGAAGTTGTACGAGAAGCTCTTGGCGTTGGTGGGCACGCGGATCTTGAGCTCGAGGCCCGCGGGGTCGTTGGCGGTGGTGCCGGTCGTGTTGTTGCCGGGGCAGGTCGGTGAATCGACGGGGAAGCCGGTGGGCGGCGCGCTCGAGGTGAGCATGTCTTCGCCGCCCACGTCCGCGTAGTCCGCGTCGGTGGGCTCACGGGCGGTGCCGCTCGAGAGACCGAGCATGCGCTTGCCCTCTTGGCAGTGCACGTTGGGGCCGAACCCCGGCAAGAAGCCGTGCCCGAGGTCGTTCATGCCGGTGGTGCCGTCGGCCATGACCCACTTGGCTTCGAGCACGCCCCACTTCTTGTCGCCAGCGCTCGCGGCGTGGCAGAGGCCGATGGCGCGGGCGCCGTTCATGGGGTCGGCATCGCCGACCGAGCTGATGGCGCCGTCACAGTCCGTGCTCGTGTCGTCCGGCGTACCGTTGCAGTCTTCGTCCACCTGGTTTCCTGCCACGTCGTAGGCGCCCGGGTTGGCGTTGGCGTCGCAGTCGTTGCAGTCGCCGTCCTGCTTGGTGAAACCGTCTTGGTCCTTGTCTTCGGTCGGACCCGACGAGCAGTTCGTGCTCCCGCCCCCGGTGGCCCCACCGCCGTCGAGCACGAGCCCGCCGCCGGTTCCACCCGCCGCGCTGCCACCCGCGTTGGTGCCGCCGGTCGCCGCGCCGCCCGGAGTGCCGCCGGCGCCGCCGGTGAACAGGTTGCCGCTGCCGCTGCTCGCGCTGCTGCAGGCAAAGCTCGCCGCCGCGATGGCGACACAAACGGGCATCAGGACGAGGGTGATCGTCTGCTTCATGGCGGGTCCTCGGCTCGGCGAGCCAGGTTCACTTCGGAGTCGGGACGGGCTTGGTCGTCGGCGTGTTGGAGGCTTGGTCTGCGCTGAACTTGAAGTTGTCGACCAGCACGCTGGAGTCGAGGATGTGATCGCCAGCGTCCCACACGGCGTAGCGGAGGATCATCTCGCTGCCGGGTGTGATGGGCGCCACCGTCTCGAGCCAGCCCGTGGCGGCGTGGCTGGTGTCGAAGCCCGTGCCCGAGAGGATGCCGATGCCGAGCGTGCAGGGGAAGTTCTTGCCGCCCGGGTTCGTGGCGCCGATGGTGGGGTCGCAGGCTTCGAGGAAGGCGTTGTTCACGCTCACAGGGTTGCCCTGCGTGTCGAAGGAGATGTTCGAGTATTGAGGCGGCGTGGCGTTCACGGCCGGGTTGAGCAGAGCCACGAAGAAGTCATTGTATTGCGTGCAGACATACACCGGCCACTCGTAGGTGTAGAAGTTGAAGTTGAAGCTGAAGCTCTTGGCGTTGGTGGGCACGCGGATCTTCAGCTCGAGGCCCGCCGGATCGTTGGCGGTCGTGCCCGACACTGCCGAGCCGCACGACGGCGACTCGATGGGGAAGCCGGTGGGGCAGGCGCTGGACGCCGACGAGCTGTAGCCGCCGACGGACTGGTAGCCCGGGTCGGTGGGTTGGCGCGCGGTGCCGCTCGACAGCCCGAGCATGCGCGTGCCCTCTTGGCAGTTCACGTTGGGCCCGAACGCGTTCAAGAGGCCGTGGCCGTTGTCGTGGCCCGTGAGCGGCGAACCGTCGGCTGCCACCCACTTGGCTTCGAGCACGCCCCACTTCTTGTCGCCCGCCGTGGCTTGCTGGCAGAGGCCGATGGCGCGCGCGCCGTTCATCGGGTCGGCGTCGGCCACGTCGGTGATGGCGCCGTCGCAATTGGTGACCGTGTCGTCCACGGTGCCGTTGCAGTCCTCGTCGACGTTGTTGCTGGCGACGTCGTAGGCGCCGGGGTTCGCGTTGGCGTCGCAGTCGTTGCAGTCACCGTCCTGCGGCGTGAAGCCGTCGCCGTCTTTGTCGTCGGTGGGGCCCGAGGAGCAGGTGCCGGTGCCGCCGCCGCCGTCGGTGGGGGCTCCGCCGAGGTTCAAGCCGCCGCCGGTCGCACCGCTGCCCGTGGAGCCGCCGAGCTCGACGCCGCCCGTGGCGCCCGTGCTGCCCGGATTGCCGCCCGCGCCGCCGGTGAAGAGATCTCCGCTGCCGCTGGACGTGCTGCTGCACGCAGCCAGGGCCAAGCTGCTCACCAGGGTCGCAAGGATTTTCTGTTTCATGTGGGCCTCACGGGAAAAAGGAGAGTCGGATTCGGTCTCACTGCCCCCTGAAGTCGCATTCGTTCGTCCGCGCGCCCCCCCCGCGCGAACATCACTTCGGAACGGGCACTGGGTTGGTCACCGGGATGTCGCCACCCTCGGTCGCCCAGGTGAAGTTGTCGATGAGCACGCTGGAGTCCAGGACGGGGTCCCCCATGTCCCAGATGGCGAAGCGCAGCGTGAACTCGCTGCCGCCCGAGACCGGGGACGCCGTCTCGAGCCAACCCGTCGCAGCGCTGGGCTCGAAGCCGGTGCCTTGGAGCTGGGTCGTGCCGAGCGCGCAGGGGAAGTTCTTGCCCCCCGCGCTCTGAGCCTGACACACCTCGAGGAACCCGTTGTTGACGCTGACCGGGTTGTGCTGGCTGTCGAACGAGATGTTGCCCTGGAGCGCGCTCGGCGGCGGCGGGCTCTGGAGCGCGACGAAGAAGTCGTTGTACTGCGTGCAGACGTAGACCGGGAATTCGTAGGTGTAGAAATTGAAGTTGAACTTGAAGCTCTTGGCGTTGAGCGGCGCCTTGATCTTCAGCTCCAGGGCGACCGGGTTCCACGCCTGGGGATCGTTGGCCGTGTTGACGCCGGGGCACGAAGGCGAGTCGATGGGGAAACCGCTGGGCGTCGTGCCCATGGAGCCGGTGTCGAAACCGCCCACCGATTGGTAGCCGAGGTCGCTCGGCTGGCGCGCGGTGCCGCTGGACAGGCCCAGCATGCGCGTGCCTTCCTGCACGTTCACGTTGGGACCGAAGTGCGTGAGCAGGCCGTGTTGCAGGGGATTCACCGCCGGCATCGCGTCTGCGGACGACCCGTCGGCCTTGACGTATTTCGCCTCGATGACGCCCCAGCTCGTGCCATCCGAGATCTGGCAGAGGCCGATGGCGCGCGCGGCGTTCATCGGATCGTTGTCCTCGACCTGGGTGATGGCCGAGTCGCAGTTGCCGGGCGGCCCGTTGTCGGGCGTACCGTCGCAGTCGTCGTCCTTGCCGTTGCCCGGGATGTCGACCGCGCCGGGCTCGGGCTTGCCGGGAGTGCAAGTCCAGCCGCCGGCGCTTCCGCCGCCGCTGCCGCCGCTGCCGCTGCCCGCACCACCCAAGTTGATGCCGCCGCCGCCGCCGCTGGTGCCGCCGCCGCCGAGGCCGGCCGCGTTGCCGGTGCCGCCGCCGTTGGTCCCGCCTGCGCCGGAGCAGCCGAAGGCCGCCGCGGCGAGGAACGCACTACCTGCCCATCCCACCAGAGTCAGTTTCGAAAGCGCCATGTGCCCATCCAGAAGTGTTTTGAGTTACCGCCAAAAGCAAGCGAGTCAACGCGGAATCGGTCGGGTCACCGGAGTCGAGCCCTCTCCCACGTCGAAGGTGAAGTTGTCGATGAGGACCGAGGAGTCGAGGACTTCGTCTCCCATGTCCCAGATTGCGAAGCGCAACGTGAGCTCGTAGCCGCCCGTGACCGGGGCCTGGGTGTTGAGCCAACCCGTCGCGGCGTGCCCCTCGAAGCCCGTGCCGTCGAGGCTGCTCGTGCCGAGCTTGCAGTCGAACTGCTTCTTGCCCGCGGTCTGGGGCGCGCACACCTCGAGGTAGCCGTTGTTCACGCTGACCGGGTTGCCCTGGCTGTCGAACGAGATGTTGCCGCTCTGCGCGTTGGGCGGCGCGGGGTTCGCCAGCGCCACGAAGAAGTCGTTGTACTCGGTGCAGACGAACACCGGGAATTCGTAGGTGTAGAAGTTGAAGTCGAACGAGAGCAGGTTCGCGTTGGTGGGCGTGCGGATCACGAGCTCCAGGGCCGCGGGGTTGTTGGCGGTGGTGTCGCTCGCGGTCTTCACGTCGCAGGCCGGGGAGTCGATGGGAAAGCCGGGAGGGGTGTAGCTCGCGGTCCCCATCTCGGCGCCGTCCGGGCTCAGAAACCCCGGGTCGGTCGGCTGGCGCGCGGTGCCGCTCGAGAGCATGAGCAAGTTGGCGCCGGCGCGCGGCTTCACGTTGGGGCCGAAGCCGGGCAAGAGCCCGTGGGACGCGTCGGCCATGCCGACCGTGCCGTCGGCCTTCACGTACTTCGCGCTGACGAGACCCCAGCTCTTGGAAGTGGCGGTGCGACAGATGCCGATGACGCGCGCAGCGAGAGCCGGATCCGCGTCGGCGACGTCGACGTGCGCCGTGTCGCAATCGGTCGGCTCGTCGTCCGGGGTGCCGTTGCAGTCCTCGTCCACGCCGTTCTGGCGGTAGTCGAAGGCGCCTGGGTTCATCTGCGCGGTGCAGTCGTTGCAATCGCCGGTGGCCGGCGTGAAGCCGTCCTTGTCGTTGTCGGCGTTGGGATCTTGAACGGTGCAGGGCGGCGCTTGGGTCAGCTTGCCGCCGCTCCCCCCGCCGCCGCCGCTGCCGCCGAAACTGATCGAAGTGCCGCCCGAGCCGCCCGAAGCGGTCGCACCGCCCGTCGCGGTGTTCGACGCGGAAGCCCCCGAGCAGCCGAGACAGACCGCCGCGCTGCTCGTCGCGAGCAGAGCAGGACCGAGCGTCGTGGGAAGGACCAGCCGCATGACCAACCGCGATGCGTGCGAGTGCACACGACGGTCGGAGGCGCCCGTCGCTCTCGAAGGCTAGCTCCGGCGTGGTTCGGTGTCACGCTGCGCCCCACAGCCCCGCACACGGAAAAGTCCCGGAAAACCCCGATCGATCTCAGGTCGAACGGAATTTTCCGGGATGGCTGGAGCGCGAGCTCTCAGGCGCGGGCCTGGGCTGCGCCGCGCCCCTTGGCGCTCTTCTTCTTGCTCGAGCCGTTGCTCTCGCCCTTCGACTTGCCCTTGAGCAGATCGTCGGCCATCTCCTTGGCGCGCTCGGTGCTCTCCCACGAGAACTCCTTGCGGCCGAAGTGACCGTAGGCGGCGGTCTTGCCGTAGATCGGGCGCAAGAGGTCGAGCTCCTCGATCAGCGCCTTGGGGCGCATGTCGAACTTGTCGGCCACGTACTTCTGCAAGGTCTCGTCGTCGACGACGCCGGTGCCGAAGGTGTGGACGTACACGCCGACGGGGCGCGCGACGCCGATGGCGTAGGCGACCTGCACCTCGACCTTGCGCGCGAGCTTGGCGGCCACGATGGTCTTGGCGACGTAGCGCGCGTAGTAGCAGGCCGAGCGGTCCACCTTGCTCGGGTCCTTCCCGCTGAAGGCGCCGCCGCCGTGGCGGCCCATGCCGCCGTAGCTGTCGACGATGATCTTGCGCCCGGTGAGGCCGGCGTCGCCGAACGGACCGCCGATGACGAAGCGGCCGGTCGGGTTGATGAAGTACTTGGTGTTCTTGTCGAGCAGGCTCGTGGGGAGGCTCTTCTTGATGCAGAGGTCCATCACGGCTTCTTTGAGCGTCTTGTACTTCACGTCCGGGCTGTGCTGCGTCGACACCACGACCGCGTCGATGCGCTTCGGCCGGTCGTTTTCGTACTCGACGGTGACCTGGCTCTTGCTGTCGGGGCGCAGGAAGTCGACCTTGCCGGCCTTGCGCACGTCAGCGAGCTTCTTCACGAGCTGGTGGGCGTACATGATGGGAGCCGGCATGAGCTCCGGGGTCTCGTCGCAGGCGTAGCCGAACATCAGGCCCTGGTCGCCAGCGCCCTGCTCCTTGTGCATGCCTTCCCCTTCGGTGACGCCCTGCGAGATGTCGGGCGACTGGGGCTCGATGGCCAGCAAGATGCCGCAGGAGTCGGCATCGAAGCCCATTTCGGAGCTGGTGTAGCCGATGTCCTTGATCACGCCGCGGGCGAGCTTGCCGAAGTCGACCCTGGCGGTGGTCGTAATCTCGCCGGCGATCACCACGAACCCGGTCTTGCACAGCGTCTCGCAGGCGACGCGGCTCCGCGGGTCTTGCTTCAAGCAGGCGTCGAGCACTGCATCGCTGATCTGATCGCAGATCTTGTCGGGGTGGCCTTCGCTGACGGATTCGGAGGTGAAAAGGTAACGACTCATGTTGGTCTCGCTCTGATGCGTGATGGCTCACCCGCGTTCGCCGAGCACCGGCCGCCCGCGGGGCGGCGCACCCTAGCACCGCTTGCCGGCGACCGACCCGGAAATCCCGGCGGCGGTATTGCCCAGGAAAATTCCAAGGGTTAGGCGGTTCCTACGCGCGCCGCTTGGCGAGGAGCTCGTCCAGGGCCCGCGTGAGCACCGAGGCTTCGAGGGGCTTCGCCAGGTAGAGGTCGGCGCCGGCGTCCATTCCGCGCAAGGTGTCGATGCGCGCGTCCTTGCTGGTCAAGATGACGATGGGCACGCTCTCGTAGCGCGGGTCCTTGCGCAGCGCGCGGGTCAGCTCGTAGCCGTCGAGCTTCGGCATCATGACGTCGGTGCTCACGGCGTCGAAGTGCTCGCTGCGAGCGAGCTCGAGCGCCGCTGCGCCGTCGGGCGCGGCGACCACTTCGAAGCCGGCCTGGCTGAGCTCGCGCCGGATGGCCTCGCGGATCACGTCGCTGTCTTCGGCCACCAAGATGCGGGCGCGGCTCTTGGCGCGGACCACCGGGCGCTCTGGCGCCGGGCGCGTGCCGCTCGGATCGCGGGCGCGCTGCGCGACTTCGAGCAGATCGACGACGAGCAAGACGCGATCGCCGATCAGCGTGGCGCCGGCGGCGCAAGGAGCGCTCGACAAGAGCGGGCCGAGCGACTTGATCACCACTTCGTGCCGGCCGAGCAGCTGCTCCACGCCGAGGCCGAGCCTGTCCGAGCCGACGTCGACGATGACGACGGCCGAGTCCGTGCTGTCGTCGAGGGCGCTGCCGCGACCGAGGCCGAGCACGTCCGCGAGGTTCACCACGGGCACCAAGCGATCGTTGACTCGCAGACACGCGCCGTCGGCCACTTGCTCCAGGTCGCCGGCCGAGAGCGATTCACCGCTCACCACGGCGTCGAGCGGGATCGCCACGAGCTCGCCCCCGACGCGGGCCGCCAGCACCTGGGTGATGGCCAGGGTCAGCGGCAGGCGGAGCTCCATGCGCGTGCCCTTACCGAGCTCGGAGCCGATCACGATGCTGCCCTTCAGCTTCGCGATGGCGTCGCGCACCACGTCCATACCGACGCCGCGGCCCGAGACGTCGCTGACTTCTTTGGCGGTGGAGAAGCCCGCCCGGAAGATCAGATCGAACGCGCTCCGGTCGTCGAGCGCCGCCGCCTCTTCGGCGCTGAGGAGACCCTTCTCCACGGCCTTCACGCGCAGCCGCTCCGGGTCCATGCCTGCGCCGTCGTCGCTGATGGTGACCACGATCTGTCCGCCGCGCTGGTGGGCCGACAGGCGCACGAGCCCGGCGCGGGGCTTGCCGCGCGCTTCGCGGGTCGCCGGCTCTTCGATGCCGTGATCGACTGCGTTCCGCACCAGGTGCAGCAGCGGATCTTCGAGGCGCTCCACCAGCACCTTGTCGAGCTCGGTCTCGGTGCCCTCGAGCTCCACCTTCACCTCCTT
>Ga0268298_10005482_pt1 | contig 11865 bp, 10 predicted proteins | sample WWTPWeurt_MetaG_FD_194462 | JGI IMG/M metagenome (GOLD analysis project Ga0268298, IMG submission 194462) | Activated sludge microbial communities from WWTP in Nijmegen, Gelderland, Netherland - WWTP Weurt | ecosystem: Engineered > WWTP > Aerobic digester > Activated sludge | place...
GCGGGGGTGACGCGGGGTGCGATCTATTGGCACTTCAGGAACAAGGCCGACCTTTTCGACGCCATGATCGAGCGGGTCTTCGATCCCCTGGAAGCGAAACTCGCCGAAGTGATGGACCGGGATCGGGCCGACCCCCTCGACAATTTGCGCGATCTTTCGGTCTACTTTCTCGAGCAGGTCGCCCGGGAGCCCCGCTACGGGCGCATTCTGGAAATCAGTTGGCACAAGTGCGAGTACGTGGGCGACATGGCCACCAGCCGCGACAATCACCTGGAGTGCGGCAACCGTTACCTCAACATCATCGAAGGCGCCCTCAAGGAGGCCATCGAGCGCGGGACGCTCTCGGCCCGCCTCGATCCCCGCCGCGCCGCGGTGGGGGTCATGGCGGTGGTGGACGGTCTGGTGGTGAACTGGACCCTGGATTCCACGCTCTTCCCCCTGGCCGAAACCGGGGCGGCGGCGGTCGATACGTATCTTGCGGGGCTCAGGGCGGTACGCTGAAGCGGCAGGGGGCTCGGCCCGAAAGGCAAAGTCAGCGTGAGACCTGCGGCCTTTGCCCCCCAGCGGCAATGGGCCGCCGGGGGCCGCGGCGGCGGGGTTCAGTCCGGGAGTTCGCGCGAGCCCGGTTGCCCGGTGCTGATGGCGTGGCTCTTCAGCTGTCTGGCTGCCTGAGGATTTTCACTCCGCACGCTGTCGTAGGCCTCGCGGGCCTTGGGAATGTTTCCCTCCATCAGGTAGGCCAGCGTGTTGATCCCTTGGGCCGCCGTGTTGTGGCGGTTGCGCATCTGGATGGCCGTTGCCTGCTCCCGTGCCTTTTCGGGTTGGCGACTGGCGAGATAGGCCTGGGCCAGATAGATGCGCGCATCGATGGCATCGGGGAGCAAGCGGGTCGCGGTCAGGAGAGCCTGAATTGCGCGACCGTGGTTCTTTGCGCGCATGGACGCCTCGCCGAGATTGATCCACGAGTTTCCGTGTTGCGGATCGAGCCGGACAGCGGTTTCCAGTGAGCGGCTGGCCCCTTCGGCATCGCCCTGCTTCAACTGCAGATAACCCTTGCTGCTCCAGGCAGCGGCGCTGCTGCTGTCGGCAACGACGGCCCGGTCGATGTAGGTTTGCGCCCGGGCGAGGTCGCCCCGGCGTCCCAACTGCCCGCCCAGGGCGAGGAGAATCCTGGCATTGCCGGGATCGGCGCGGAGAATTTCCTCGAAGAGTGTTTCCGCTTCCTTGACCCGCCCCAGGGCGCCAAGGGCTTCGCCGAGCAGGGCACGGTCATCGGGGTTGGCCTGGCCCAGGGCGACGAGTTTCTCCAGGGCGGGGGCGACTTCGCCGTACTGTTTGGCGGCGACGTGATGCACGGCCCAACTCCGCCAGGCGTTGGCGCACTCCGGGTGCTGTGCCGTGACACTCCTGAGTTCTTCCAGACCTTCCGCACGGTGTCCCTGCTTGATCCTGAAATTCGCTCGATTGACCCGGGCCTCGGGAAGCACGGGCTGGATCCGGACGGCCCGGTCGTGGGCGGCGAGCGCTTCCTCGCTGCGGTTCAGGTCGCCGAGAACGGTGCCCAGACCGGTCCAGCCCTCGGCACGATCGGGAGCCAGTTCGGTCGCCTTGCGGAAGGCATATTCGGCGTTGGCCAGGCGGGAGGCGCGAAGTTCCGCAATGCCCAGGGAGACCCAAGTCATGGCCTGCCCTGGGTCGTCCCGGCCACCCGGCTGGCTGGCCGAGCTTTGCGTTGCCGCGGCGGCAAGGCGCAGAGCGGTACGGAAATCCTGATTTGCCTGATTCTGCTTGCCCATGGTGGCAAAGATGTTCCCCCGCAGTCGCCAGTAGGACGCATTGCCGGGTTGCCGTCTCAGGGCGTCGTCGATTTCCCGCAGCGCCTCGTCGGGTTTCGCGGCGCGAAGCAGGCGCAAGGCGCGCACGGAGCGGAGCGCCGGAGCCCAGGGACGCGCCTGTCTGGCCCGTTCCAGTGCCTGATCGGCCTCTTGGGTTCGGCCGAGTTCGTCCAGGACAACCACCAGTTCCAGCCAGGCTTCCGGGTAGGATGGATCGAGTTTGAGGGCCTGCCGCAGGGCCTCTTCCGCTTCGCGCAGCCTGTTTTGGCGGCGCAGGGCCTCGCCGAGGAAACTCGCCGCCGGTGCGCTGGCCGGCTGCGCCTGCTGCCATCGACGGGCAAAGGCCTCCAGCGGTTCCGCCTGGTCCTTGTGGCTCAGTGCCTGGGCCTCGTCGAACCAGCGTGGTTCCGGTGGGGATTCGGGAAGGGGTTCCGGGGGAAGTCCGCGGGTTTTCAGTGCTTCGATCCAGTCCGTGGGGAGCGCAATATTGACGCTCTGACCAAAGGTGATGATGGCCGTGGTGATGCCGACCAAGTTGCCTTCGGCGTCGAAGAGGCCGCCGCCACTGGATCCCGGGGAGAGGGGCGCGGTGGTGACGATGCCGCGCTCGCCGCCCTGGTCCGGCAGGGACGACACGAGGCCGTCGCTGACCGAAACGCCAAGCCCCAGGGGGTTGCCGACGGCAAAGACCGCTTCGCCGATGCGCAGGCTGGCCACCGGACGTAGCGGAAGCGGCGGTCCGTCCAGCGTGCTGCTGCTGACGAGGCAGAGATCCCGGCTGGGGTCGCGCAGGGCGAACCTGCCCTCGGCCGTGACCTTCCCCTGCACGATGCGGATCGATGCTGCGTCACGCACCACATGGCAGTTGGTGACGAATTCCCCCTTGCCCAGTGCGACGCCGCTGCCCTGGCCGTTCTCGCGCCCCTTGTCGTCGAGGGCGATGAGGGTCACCACCGACGGGGCGACCTTGCGGAAGAGGGCGTCGGCCGATTCCCGCGCCTGGCTTGCGGGAGCCAGGCCGAGCGCCAGCCCGGCGCAGAGGGCGACGAGGAGGCGGCTCATCGTGCCCCCCCTTCGTAGGGCAGAATGAAGCCGCGATAGGCGCTGTCGGCCCGGGGTCCGTCAACGTCGCGCAATTTCTGGTAGGCCCGCCGCAGGTCCTCTCCCCGGCCCAGAATGCTGTATTGCTCGATCAGGACTTCCCAGACCTTGCCCTGCCTGGGGTCGATTTCCAGGGAGCGTTTGAGGGCGGCGATAGCCTTTTCCGCTTCGTCCTGGGTTGCAAGGGCGAAGCCCAGGTGCCGCCAGGCCGTGGCATCGTCAGGATTCTTGCCCACCCGGGACTGAGCAAGCGCGACGGCCTCGCTGGCGTGGCCGCCATCCTTGAGGGCCACGGTCAAGCCCCGCTCCCATTCGATGGTCGATGGGGCCCCGCGCAGTGCTTCGCGAAAGGCGGCGATGGCTTCGGGAAAGCTGTGCAACTCGGTCAGGGCGAAACCCAGTGCGCCCCAGGCGTCGGCTGGGGTATCGATGCCCTTGTCCAGGGACTGGCGCAGGCTCGCCGTGGCGGCCAGCGGCCGCCCCGCGGCAAGAAGGACGCGGCCGCGCCAATACAAGGTTGCGGGATGGTCCTGCTCGTCCACCGCGAGGGAGTCGAGAAAGCGTTGCGCCCGCGGTGTTTCTCCCGCCAGGAGCAGGTAGTGGAGGTACTGGGAGCGCAGCGCACGGTCGGCCGGCGAACGGAAGGCCAGGCGTCCGGTCAGGTTCGCGGCGGCGCTCCAGTCCCGCCGCAGGTCGGCGAGGGCGATCATTCCCCGGTGGGCAGCGTCCAGGCCGGGATCGATGGTCAGAGCCCGGTTGAGCGCTTCCTGGGCGCGATCGAGCGCTCGGTTGGCCGCTTCTGCGGCGCCGATCATGGCCCACACTGAAGCGTCGTTGCCATGGTTGGTCTGGAGGCTACGGGCGAAGGCCAGCGCTTCGCCAAGCTTGCCTCCCAGCAGCCAATGCCGGGCCAGCATCAAGCCAGGCCAGGCCGATTCCGGTCGCAGTGCCAGCAAGCTGCGGCACGCCGACTCGAGCGCCGCGCCGTCCTTGAGTTGCTCGCTCGCGATGATCAGGTGCGCCCAGGCCTCGCCGTCGCGGGGATCCTGGCTGACGCGCCGGCGGGAAAGCTGGGCGAGGCGTGCCCAGTCCCCCGCGCGCACGGCCTGCGTGGCCTCTTCGGCATAGCGGATGCCGGCCTGCTCATCTTCCGCGACCGTGTCCAGTTCGGCGATCTCGGTCGTGGGGCGGGCCAGATTCAGGTTCTGGCTGTCGTGCAGGCGGTAATCGACGATGCCGATGAGGCGACCGTCCTCGTCCAGCAGCGCACCTCCTTCACTGCCCGGGGTGACGGGCGCGGAAAACTGGATGAAGCGACCGCGGGAGAGTTCACGCAGCCCCCCGACCAGCCCCTCCGAGATGCCCACGCCGAAGCCATGGGAGTTCCCCAGGGCGAATACCCGGTGTCCGACCGCCGGCGTCGCCTCCGCGGGGCGCAGGGCAGGGAGCGCAAGGCCTTCGGCGGTCAGCAGGCAGAGATTGGAGCGGTGTTTGCGCTGGGCGAGGGAAGCAGGGAGGCGATTGCCCTCGATCAGCAGATGGAAGCGGTCGCTGGCCAGGATGCGGTCGCACACCGTGACCAGGCGGCCCGGCCCGACGACGACGGCAGTCTGTACGCCCAGTGCATTCCCGGCGGCGTCGGAGACCATGAGGGGGAGCACGCTCGGCGCGGCGGTCCGGAAGACTTCGCTGGCGGAGAGGGCGGCGGCCGATGCGGCGGTGAGCATCAGCACGCCAGTGGCGAAGAGGCGAACAGGGAGGGGGCAGGTGGCCATGGAGTCGGCTGGGTGAATGAATTCCGCATATTACCCGCATGACATCGGCTGCGCCAGTCCGACCCGCGGCGCGCGCTGCGGGCCAGCCCCCGTCTTGGCGCTATACTGCGCCCTTTCCGCCTCCCGGACCGGGCGGCATCCTCTGGAGATTCCCATGGCCGCCCACGCCGACACCGCCAGCATGGCGCTCTTTTGCGACTTCGAGAACATCGCCCTCGGGGTGCGCGACGCCAAGTACGAAAAGTTCGATATCAAGCCCATCCTGGAGCGCCTGCTGGCCAAGGGCAGCATCGTGGTCAAGAAGGCCTACTGCGACTGGGAGCGCTACAAGGGCTTCAAGGCCACCATGCACGAGGCCAATTTCGAGCTCATCGAGATTCCCCACGTGCGCCAGTCGGGCAAGAACTCCGCCGACATCCGCCTGGTGGTCGATGCCCTCGACCTCTGCTACACCAAGTCCCACGTGGACACCTTCGTCATCATCTCCGGCGATTCGGATTTTTCGCCCCTGGTGTCCAAGCTGCGGGAAAACGCCAAACAGGTGATCGGGGTCGGGGTCAAGCAATCCTGCTCCGACCTGCTCATCGCCAATTGCGACGAATTCATCTACTACGACGATCTGGTGCGCGACCGGGAAGCCCAGCGCGGCGGGGGTCGCCGGGAAAACCGCGAAGCGCAGCCCCGCCGCACGCCAGAGGAGGAGGGGGCTCGCCGGGACGAAACGGAGGCGCGCAAGACCAAGGCCGTCGAGCTCGCCGCCGCCACCTTTGCCGACCTCATCGCCGTGCGCGGCGACCAGGAGCGCCTGTGGGCCTCGGTGCTCAAGGAGGCCATCAAGCGCCGCAACCCCGGCTTCAACGAGTCGTATTACGGCTTCCGTTCTTTCGGCAATCTGCTGGAGGAAGCGGCGGCCCGGGGTCTGCTCGGTTTTGGCCGGGATGAAAAGTCCGGGGCCTACGTGACGCGGGCGGCGGGTCGCGTGGCGGTGGAGGCGGCTTCTCCCGCGCCCGAAGTGGTGCATCCCGCGGCCGCGCCGGCAGCACCGACTACGGAAACGCCGAGCGCCGAGCCGGCGCTGGCCGGGGCCCCGGCTCAGTCCTCCGCCCGGCGCCGGGGCGGTCGGCGGTCGGCGAAGGGGGAAGCGCCCAGGGATTCGGCTGCGATCGGGGAGCAAGAGGCCGACGTTGCGGCGGCTCCGGGCGCCGAAGCCGGCTCCCCCCCGGCGAAAAAGCCCCGGGCGCCGCGCAAGTCGTCCCCACGGACCAAGAAACCCGCAACGACACCCGAGGCCTGAGCGTCTTCGGCATCATCGGCGAAGGGCGCCGCCTGGAATATGCCGTGATCGGCGATGCGGTGAACCTCGCCGCCAAACTGGAAAAGCACAACAAGGCCGAGAAAACCCGCGCCCTCACGCACGGTCGGCTCAAAAAAGCAGTAGGTAGTCGACACCCTGTCATAATTCCGAATCCCGCACAGCAAGACCGAAACCATGACTATCCCCTTCGAGGCTTCCCGCTCCTACGTCTACAACGCCGCCCGCTACGAACTGCTGCCCCGTGTCGCGGAAATCGCCAAGGGCTTCGGCGACGAGCCTTTCCTGTTGCGTGAAATTTCGAAAAAACTGCTTGCCGAGACCTACTCGCCCGAACAGTTGGAAATCAAGGTCAAGAAAGCAAAGAGCGATGCTACGGAGAAGATGAGCACCATCTTCATGTTCTACATTCCGTTCCTTGCCGAGAACCTGAAAGTCTTCGAGAACATGGGTGGCGGGATGTTCAAGAACATCTCCCTCGAAGAGGAAATGGCGGAAGCCGATGCCGCCGCTATCGATATTGAATCGGACGATGCGGGAATCATCTACGCCTATTCCTTCCCCACCATCGTTCCCAAGGATGGGAAATTTCCCATCAAGGTAGGTCTAACCACTACAGGCGACGCCGAAGCCCGAGTGATGCAGCAATGCAAGACGACTTGCTGTTTTGAATACCCCATCATCCTCGGCGTTTGGGAAGTCCAACGGGTTGCGGCGATGGAAGATGCAATCCATTCCACTTTGGAAGCCCGTGGTTCAAAGCGTCAATCACCAGGCACGGAATGGTTCGACACGACGCTTGACGAGGTCGAAAGCGTCATCAAGTTCGTGCAGCCCTCGGCACACGCAATCCCTCGTTTGTCGTGAACAAGCAAAGAAAAATCCCAGCGGGTTAGGCTGGGGTTCTGTCAGACCGCTTCGGCTATCCCCTCAAAAAACCCACAGATTTTGAGAGGGGCTTGCCGGATAGGCGCGTTTGGCTTTGGGCGTGGCTTGCCGCTCAGGCGACGGCCTGGGCGGGAATCTGGTGGCCGCGGCGGGCGATGCGGTTGGCGCCGTCGACGTAGATCAGCTCCGGCGCGTACTTGGCCAGTTCGATCTCGTTATACACGGCGAAGGTGGCGATGATGAGGATGTCGCCGGGGGCGGCCCTGCGCGCGGCGGAGCCGTTGACGGAAATGATCCCCGATCCCCGCTCGGCGCGGATGGCGTAGGTGGTGAAGCGCTCGCCGTTATTGACGTTCCAGATGTCGATCTGCTCGTACTCGCGGATATTGGCGGCGTCGAGCAGATCTTCGTCGATGGCGCAGGAACCCTCGTAGTGCAGTTCGGCATGGGTCGTGGTGACCCGGTGAAGCTTGGATTTCAGCATCGTTCTCTGCATGGCTTGACGATCCAAGGATGGGGTTGGGGAAGCGCATTGTAGCGAGTGCAATTATGAAGTCAATCGCCTTGTAAGCCTTTAAATCTCTAGGTTGTCGATCAGCCGGGTGTGTCCCAGACGGGACGCGGCGAGGACGACGAGGGGCACGCCTATGGCATCGGGCGGCAGCAGGTCCGCCTGGCGGCGGATGGCGATGTAGTCCGTCTTCCAGCCGCGGGCGTCGAGGGCGTTGCGGGCCTCTGATTCAAGGGTGGCATAGTCGTCGCGGCCTGCCCAGAGCGCCGCCCGAATGCGGGACAGTTCGGCGTAGAGTCGGGGCGCCTCGCTCCGCTCGGCGGCGGAGAGATAGCCGTTGCGCGACGAGAGGGCGAGGCCGTCGGCGGCCCGCACCGTTTCGCCGCCGACGATGGCGATGGGCAGCGCGAACTGGCGCGTCATGTTGCGCAGGACCATGAGCTGCTGGTAGTCCTTTTTGCCGAAGAGGGCGGTCTGGGGCTGGACGCAGTTGAAGAGCTTCAGCACGACCGTGGCGACGCCGCGGAAGTGGCCGGGGCGGAACTCGCCTTCCAGCAGGTTCTGGATTTGCGGCGGGTCGACCTGGTACTGCTGCGGCTCGGGGTAGAGATCGGCCTCGGTGGGGGCGAACAGCACGTCCACCCCTGCCGCCGCGAGTTTCTCGCAATCGGCCTGGAAGGTGCGGGGATATTTGTCGAAATCCTCGCTCGGGCCGAATTGCAGGCGATTGACGAAGATGCTGGCAACCACGGTATCGCCGTGGGCGCGGGCCTGCTCCATGAGGCTGATGTGGCCTTCGTGCAGGTTGCCCATGGTGGGGACGAAAACGAGGGCGCGTCGGTCGTGGAGCGCAGCGCGGAGGTCGGGGATGGCGGAATGGATCAGCATGGCGGTCGGGAGGAGGTGAATTCCTGAGGCGAGCATCGTACCGGATTGTTGGCCGGCGGCTAAGGCCGGGGTGCCCCAAAGAAAAACCCCGCCGCAGCGGGGTTTTCGGGAGCGCAACGCGATCAGGCGCGACGGCGGCTGAAGGCCACCAGGCTGGCCATGCCGAGCAGCGCCAGGGTGCCCGGCTCGGGCACTCGAACGGGAACTTCCGGCGTGAAAGCGACCGACAGGAAGGGGACGTTGCCAAAGCGGGTGGTGGGATCGTTCTGATCAAAGGTGGCGTCATTGGTAGAGAAATAGGGCGCGCCCAGAAGAGCGCCAAAGCTTCCCGAGAGCGTCCCCATCGAACCGTTGGTCGAGGTACCGAACTCGACACCGCTGGTGACGGCGGTGGCATCGGCCAGGAAGGCGAACATGATGTCGATGCGCAGGGCATCAGCCTGGCCAAGGTCGACCCAGCTACCGGAGATGCCGTGGCCACCGTCGCTGAGCGTAATACTGGCGCTATTGCCAAGACCGATGGTCAGAAGGTTGCCGTTTACACTGAAGCCCCCCTCGAAATCGCCGGCGGTGATGGTGACGTTGCTCGCATCCCGGTCATCGATGTTGATGAATGCGGCAGAGGCCGGCGCGGAAATCCCAAGGGTGGCAGCGATGGCCAGGGCCGCGGCTCCTAGTTTTGTTCTGATGGTCATGGTGTCTCCAATGTAGGTGGTTCAGTGCCTTGATTGCGTCGAAGGGCGCCGCTCAGCGGCACGGGGCGATGTCACGCAACTATTACGCCAGGATTGGAAAATCATGTTGATTCAATTTGTTGCGCGTAATGGGTGGCAAGGGCCGGGCTTGTGAGTGTAAAGAATCCCGACACCTCCCGGGCTGGACGGGTAGCGGAAAAGACTTCGGCCACGGGGGCGCGCCCCGACGCCCGGAGGTCTTGCGCTCCGGTGCTGCGCCTGATGGGTCTGGAAGAGAGCCGCGCGTGCAATCGGTGGCGACGGCGCGTGAGGTGCCGCCCGCAGGCGGCTTGTCCGGCTACGCGTAAGCGTGCTCCGCCGCCGGGAAGGAGCCGTCCTTGACGGCCTTGACGTAGGCTTCCACCGCGCCTCTCAGGCTGGCGGAGCCTTCCATGAAGTTGCGCACGAAGCGGGGCTTGCGTCCGGGGGCGACGTCGAGCATGTCGTGCAGGACCAGCACCTGACCGGAGCAATCGGCACCGGCGCCGATGCCGATGGTGGGGATGGCGAGGCGGGCGGTGAGCAAGGATGCCAGGGGGGCGGGAATGGCTTCCAGCACGATGAGGGTGGCGCCGGCTTCCTGGAGCGCCACGGCGTCGGTCAGCAGTTGGGCGGCACCGGCGTCGTCGCGGCCCTGGACCTTGAAGCCACCGAGTTGATGGACGGATTGGGGGGTGAGCCCCACGTGGGCGCAGACGGGAATGCCGCGGCGGGTGAGGAAGCGGGTGGTGTCGACCATGTCCTGGCCGCCTTCCAGCTTGACCATGTGGGCGCCGGCGGCCATCAGGCGGGCGGCGTTGGCGAAGGTTTCCTGGGGGGAAACCTGGAAGCTGCCGAAGGGCATGTCGGCGACGATCAGGGCCCGCCGGGAACCCCGGGCCACGGCGCCGGTGTGGTAGGCGATGTCGTCCAGGGTCACGGGAAGGGTGGAATCATGGCCCTGCAGGACCATGCCCAGGGAATCGCCGATGAGCAGGACCTCGACGCCGCAATCGTCCAGAAGGCGGGCGAAGCTGGCGTCGTAGCAGGTCAGGACGGCGATTTTCTCGCCGCCTTCCTTCATGCGGGCGAGGTCGACATGGGTCAGGCGACGGCTGGAGGCTTGGGCCGACAAGGGAAGCTCCGGATCAGGCGGTCAGGGGGCGAAGGGAGTTTTTTACAGGCGCTCAGTGCGGGGCGCAGAGGATGTCCGGGTTGTTGACCCCATGCTGGGCCATGCGTTCCAGGCAGGAGAGCACTTCCAGGCTGGCGCTTTCCATGAGGGTGATGCAGTCGGTGCCGCCCGCGAAGTCGCCGTTGCGGAAACGCTGCACCGCCTCGCGGCCGTGCTTGTGTACGGCCAGGTGCGGGTTTTCCATGGCGGCGTAGCCGTCCAGGCGCGAGAAGCACGCCTTGCCGTCGCCCTCGTAGTACCACTTGCCCAGGCGGCAGGCGGTGTGGTCGGCGAAATCGGAGGCCGACTTGGGCGAGTAGCCGAAGAAGACCTTGTAGATTTCGAACTTGTAGACCAGGTGGTCCATCTTGGCCAGTTCGGTAAAACTGCGCAGGGCCGAGATGGCGATGTCGCGTTCCATCTTGCGCGAGGCGTCGATGATGCCGCCGATGCGCTGGGAGGCTTCGTTGCCGTCGGCGCCGAAGCCGGAAGACTTGGCGGCCAGTTTTTCCATGGCGCTGTGGGCGCTGGTGGTTTCCTGGCTGATGGCCTGCACCAGGGCGGAAATGTCGTTGGTGGCCTTGGAGGTGCGTTCGGCGAGCTTCCTGACTTCATCGGCCACCACGGCGAAGCCGCGACCGGCCTCGCCGGCCCGGGCCGCTTCGATGGCGGCGTTGAGGGCCAGCAGATTGGTCTGGTCGGCAATTTCCTTGATGAGGGAGAGGATGCTGCCGATCTTGTTGGCGCTTTCGTTCAGGCCCACCACTTTTTCCATGGTGCCGTGGGAATCCGCTGCCAGGGAGCCCAGATCGGTACTGATGCGCTGCATGAGCTCGCTGCTCTCGGCGGAAGTGTTGGCGGCGACGATGGCCTCGTCCTTGGTGCCGCGCAGATCGCCAGCCAGGAGGGCGAGGGTCTGCTGGGAGGCTTGCAGGGAGGAACCGAAGGTTTCCAGGTTCTTGAGCAGCAGATCCCAGGCCCCCGAATTGCGGGTATTGCCATCGACTTGCGTCTGCAAGGTCTGGCGCCGGCTTTCGCTGTCGCTCAACTGGTTGCGCAGGAGCGTGCTCTCGTTTTCAAGTTGGGTGATGCGTGCGCGTGCTTCATCGAGTTCCCGGGAATTCCCGCCAAACAATCCCATGATGCCTCCTCCTTTATTGATCTTCAGGGCCGAAAGACAAAGTATATCGCCCCCAGCATGCACAAGGCAGCCCACAGATAGTCGAGTTTGAGGGGCTGGTGCATATAGAAGACGACGAAGGGGACGAAGACGGTGAGGGTGATGACCTCCTGCAGGATCTTCAACTGGGCCAGCGAAAGCTCCGTGTTGCCGATGCGGTTGGCCGGCACCTGGATCAGGTATTCGAAAAGGGCGATGCCCCAGGAGATCAGCGCTGCCACCCACCAGGGCTTCTCGTTGAGGTGCTTGAGATGGGCGTACCAGGCGAAGGTCATGAAGACGTTGGACAGCGCCAGCAGAATGACGGTCTGCCAGAGGACGGGGAGGTTCATAGGCGCTCGATGGACTGGAGCGCCACCGCCGGCAGCCAGGCGGCGACGCTGCCGCGGCCGGGCAGGGCGAGGTCGGGGGCGATTTCGCCCAGGGGGGCGAGGACGAAGGCCCTGAGATGCAGGCGCGGATGGGGCAGGCTCAGGGCCGGGGTGACC
>Ga0268298_10005483_pt1 | contig 11863 bp, 7 predicted proteins | sample WWTPWeurt_MetaG_FD_194462 | JGI IMG/M metagenome (GOLD analysis project Ga0268298, IMG submission 194462) | Activated sludge microbial communities from WWTP in Nijmegen, Gelderland, Netherland - WWTP Weurt | ecosystem: Engineered > WWTP > Aerobic digester > Activated sludge | place: Netherlands...
ATTTGCTTGTCAAAGCTCAAACCGCCCTTAAAAATGAAAGGAAACCCTGGTCACATAGAAGATATCTACGCCATAAAATATATACGCCATAATGGCGTATATATTTTATGGCGTAGATAAAGATGTTAGCAGAAATCTAAAAAAACAATATGAACTCAATTTTATTAGATAATCAAATAATTAATGCACTTACCTTACTTGAATTTAGAGTAATTAAAGCTAATAATCTTGGTTATTATGATATTAATAGAAAAATCCAAGGGTATCTAGGTAAAATTATTGATGTTGTGTACTTTGAAGGAAGGCAAGAAACTATTGAACTAGATAAAATTCAAGCCAATTATCCTGCAATAGATTTGGCGAATTACAATAAAAAAACAGTTTATCAAATTACATCAGAAACGAACACCGATAAAATTTACGAAACCTTATCTAAATTCACTAAATTAGAAGAATTTGAAACTGGCAAACTTGGTGAGATTAGATTTTTAATTTTGAATAAAATCAGCTACACACCAAAAGTTTTGAAAAACATAGCGGATAAATTTAATGAAAAAGGATTGTTATTTTCAAATAGCACTTTAATGACCATCCCAATGTTGGAAAATGAAATATCCAAGTTAAGTAATATCAAAAAAGAACTTTTAGTGAGCTTGTTAAATGAAGAATTGCAAAATCCTGACAAAAATTTACAATTTGCAACACTTAAAGACATTGAAGATTTAAAAGACCTTTATGGAAAATATAGATTTAAAGATATTGGTAGAATTGAAGATGCAAATGATGAGAGACACTCCCAAAAATTAGCAGAAATTCTCGGGATTGACGTTGAAGAGCTCGAAATGCTTGACTATGATATACAATTCATTGATAATGATAATGGTGTTAACTCGACAATTTATGTATTTAAACCTGATGATGATACAGCAGGAATAATTACAAGAATCGATGGAATAAATGATAATAAAATTGAAATTTTTGATTGGGAGTGGTACGATGAAGAAGAAAATAAATAGAAATCTGATAACAATGCACTGGACGTACAGACTTGCTATCGCTGCGTCCGTAGCCAGTGCTAGACCGTTAGCTCTCATTAAAAAAAAATGAAATACCCAGAATTAAATAAACTCAGAGCAATAAAAGATGATTCTTCGATTGAAGAAATTATACAAGCATTTAAAGACATTAAAAGCTTCTATTGTAATTTTCCAACAGTACCTGAAAAATCATATTTATTTCGAACAAGATTAGGTGATAAAAAGCTTGAGCCAAAGGATAGTTCCGAATTATCATACAATCCCAATAAAGAATATGTGGGAATCGGAAGGGCTAATCCAAAGAAATACCCTGTTTTTTATGGTTGCACACATCCCTATTTTAGTAGGGAAGAACAAACAACTGCTATCAATTTAGCATTAAGGGAAGGTTCTGGAATTTTTAGAACACCCAAATTAGTTAATGAATATGAAATTGGCTGCTTTAGCAGATGGACTACGACCAAACCACTAAGATGTATTGCTTTTTTTAATCATGATTATGGAGAAAATGCAAATGAGCTCATATTAAAATATAAAGAGGATTTTAGAAAAGATATTTTTGAGAATTCTCCTTTACCCGAAAGAGATTGGGAAATCCATAAAATTATAGCAAGCTATTTTGCAAAAGAGTTCAATGAGAATGACCCGAACAAATATAGATTAAGTTCATTCCTCTCAAAAAATTATTTTGAAAAGGGATTTGATGGAATTATTTTTCCGTCTGTAATTGGTAATGCAAAAGGAATGAATATTGCTATTAAGTATTCAGCAGCAGATTCTTTGAAATTAGATTATGTTGCCCAAATAGTGAATGTGAAAAAGAATGGCTTGTTTAGTACGATATACGTAAAACAGGCAAAGAACATTAAAGAGAATATAATTGAGCATTGGGAAAATGCAAAATAAAAAAACGAGAGCTAACAAAGTATATGACGGCCATGCCCAGCAAAAGCTGGTCACTCCGCATATACGAGAGCGTTGTGTCTCATTGAAATAAAAGAAGTACCATGAACGACTTAATTCATACAAAATTTAAAGAAGCAAATCAAAAGCTTGAAAATGGGGATATAATAGAATTTGGAAAATGTTTGATAGATTTATATGCTAATCTTACATGTAATTGTTATTTCCGAGACCAAAAAGAAGTTGATTATGAAAGGCAACTAGAGTTAGTTTGCAAACACAGTGGAAATCAAAATAATTTTTATTTAAATCTGGCAAAAGGATTTATCTATTTGAGAATAAAAAATGAAAAAGAAGCGTATACATACTTAACTAAAGCAATTGAAATAGACAGTTCCTGTGATGTACCTTATTCGCTTCGAGCCTCAATTGAACCTGAAATCAATGCGTTATATGAAGAAGATGCTAAAACGGCTGTTCTTCTAAATCCATCAGCAAGGAACTATTTTGATTTAGCAAATTCTTATGATTACAAAAACGATGAGTCAGGCTTAAAAAATTCTTCAATCTATTTTGGTAAAGCAATAAGCTTAAGACCTGACTTCGCATGTGCTTATAATAATCGAGCAATAAGATTACAAAGCAACAAGGATTTACAAGGTGCTGTTAATGATTATATGAAATGTATCGAAGTTGATAAAAAACATTGGGCATATTATCAACTTTGGTTCTGTTTGGACGAATTGAAAAGATATGATGAAGCACTAAAATATATAGAAATTGGGGCAAAAGTTCATTCAGACGATATCAGTTACCAATTCGGACTTGGAGTTGCTAATACAAGAATTGGAAACTATGAAGCTGCAATAAAACTTTATGAAAGATATTTAAAAGATAACCCCAAAAATTCAAGTGCTTTGGGAAATATTGAAATCTGCAAAAAAAATATTAAAAATCAAATTCTCATCAATGCTAAGGAATCATATAAAGTAAGAGATTACAAACAAGCAAATGACTTATTTGAAAAATACATTGAAGACGAGACTGATTTAAATGAAGATGATTTATATTTATATCTGCTCTCAATGCTAAAGAACAATAATTCTGAGACATCACTAGATAATACTAATCAAATATATAATAGGTTGAATACCTTGAAATCTTCATATTCTCAGAAATTAGAAAATGAAGATGAATTAACTGAAGAAGAAGAAAATGCTAATAAATTAATGGAGTATCAATCAAATTATAGGGTTGGGTTTGGAAACTATGAAGGGCAAAATCTTTCATCAATTATTAACGAAGACCCAGAATATGTATTATGGTGCATTATTAATCTTGACCATTTCTCAATAAATAAGGCATTGTTTTTAAATCCTAAATTAAGGAACGAACCGCTTTTCTTATCAGCCTTGGAGCACAATTTAATTAAAGAACAAATTATTGAAAAATGGACACCAGGTGATGATGATTACGACTATGGTAGTCGTGATGAATACTATGACGACTATCATGATTACGAGAGAGATACTTTTGACGCTTTAACAGATGGTCAATTAGGTGATTGGGATGAATTTGGGGGCGATATTGATGATATAATGACATGGCTCGGAAGATAACAACGAGCCACAACATTTTGTATAAATAATGGCAGGCAAAGTGCTAAATATCAAGGTTTGTAGCCCGCTCAAACTTCTTACCGGTTTAACAGGAAAGAAGCCCTCAATCTGCCACTACTCATACAATTTACCGTATATGCACCTGAAAACCGAGACAAGCTCGAACAAGCATTCAAAGAAGAAATAGAGCGCATGCTCAAAGACGGTTTTACTGAACAGGAACTCAACGATGCCCGCAACGGGATGCTTCAGTCACGCCAGGTGAGCCGATCGCAGGATAACCAGCTGGCATCTATGCTCAACAACATGTTGGACTTGGATCGCACCATGCAGTTTACCGAGCAACTTGAAAATCAAATACGCGCACTCAAAGTGGACGATCTCAATGCAGCGATGAGGAAGCACGTAGACATCAACAAGATCAGCTTCTTCAAAGGCGGAGACTTTGCCAACAAACTGAAGAAGCCTTAATACGGCAATTTTGTTTGACTCATAAAAAACCGGGTGGCAATCAATACTAATTTGGTTGCCATCTTTTTTTAGTGGTGTCCCGGAGTACCCCTTGCGAGGCAAGGGTCGCCGTCCTGCGTGGTTCGCTATTCGCTCTGTCAGCCGGGTGCGGCTGACCTGCTGCACAGCACTCCGGCCGGCTCACTCATAGGAAAGAAGTCTGAGAAAATAATCCTGAATCCACCTGGTAAAATGAGACAAAATCCTCCTTATATTTGCTTGCTAAAGCTCAAACCGCCCTTAAAAATGAAAGGAAACCCTTATCACATAGAAGATATCTACGCCTTTATGGCGTAGATAAAAGTGTTACCGGTCATGCTAAAAGACGACAGTGCAAATAGAAAACGACAGAGAAAATGAAAATAAAAGCCAACGCTTCGACAAAATCAAAAGAGGTGCAATCCGAAACACAAAGCCAACTCGATTGCACCACATTTGCTTTTGCCCTATCGCACAAAACCCTACTTCAAACAAATGCAGTATAAAGCAGGATACTTTTTAGAATCTGTTTGGAAGGAATTAAAAAATCTTTCAAAAGACGAAGTTGATGATTTAAAACTCAAAGGATTGTTGGAGAACCTGACAACTTTTGATGCTATTACAACTTTAAATTTGAACAGACCAGCAGATATCAATTCTTTGTTGGCAGTCGCTAACAATATTATTACTAGAGGAACTCCAACGCTTTGTTCAGTTTTTGTTGAGGAAGAAATTGCTAACTCAATGAAGCGTACTGAAAAGAAGATTGAATACGGAACAATAAAATTTCCGTTTACAAATTCTGACTACACGACAGAAGCTTTTTTCAATGCTTTGCATTTCATTTTACCGAAAACAGAAGCCACAGCAGAACAACTTTACACAGCCGACCTTGACAGTAACTTTGAAAAAAACTTTATCAATTCACTCATTCCAAGCGAACATTCCTATCTGAAACAATTATTTCAGCATCAGAGAAAAAGAAAAACACTTAATGAAACTGTTTACAGAGGAAGAGTTGATTTTTGTTTTGAAGTTCCATACTTTATTAATACTCCCGTTAAACCAAACAGATTTAGGGAAAATGTAATAATTAAAGGGAAGAAAAATTTTATAGTTGAAGTTGACGGAGCAGCATATCACACAGACACGATTGATGATTTGCGTGATTTTCAAATTAACGATATGCTGAATTCAGTCAGTAGAATAACGGAATTCAATTTAGGCAAGGATGTAAGTAAGCTAATTGAGCTACTGAAAGACGAGGAGTTTGTAAAAGTTGTGAGCAAGAATTTTAATTCAAGTTTGGACACGACTTTAAGCACACTTTTATTCACTCCTATTTGCATCGCAAGAATTCAAAAAATTCTGATTGAGTATTTGATTTGCAATTACGATTTGCTCAAAACAGAAAACAAACCGTTAAGTATTGCCATTATAGAACAAGATGTTCCTTGTGGGTCATTAGCTATTAAAGACCTAACACAATTATTTGAAAAATTAGTCGCATTAGAAAATAAAAACTTTTGGCTACCAGAATTTGAACTTACTGTTGTTGCAAGCAAAACATTTGAAAACTCTCCTTTAAAACCAATTGATACTCTCGAATCATTACCAATTTCTGAACACACGAAATTTGATTTAGTGATTGATGTTTCTGTTTTCAAGCGAGAAGGAATATTTAATTCTGATTTCGTTTCTTCACCAAATAAAATAACAATTCGCAGTAGCCATTTCACATTGAAAGAAACAATGAATACAGTTTGCTCCGCAAACCTTATTCATTACAGGGAGATTGCTAAAGCTATCAATAATGAAGAACACGAAATTGACCAAGAAGCAGAAAATATTTTAAGGTATTTCATTCAAAGTATTTTCAGAAAGGAAAATTTCAGGGAAGGACAATTACCAATTTTAAACAGAGCATTGGCTTGTAAACCTGTTATCGGATTACTACCAACAGGCGGGGGGAAATCTTTAACTTATCAGTTATCTGCATTGCTGCAACCAGGAATTACTTTGGTTGTTGACCCAATCCGTTCATTGATGAAAGACCAATTTGACGGTCTTTTAGAAATTGGAATTGACAAATGCGATTTCATCAATTCAACTTTGTCAACTTCCAAAAGAACCTTTATTCAAAAACACGAATTGCCTTTCGGTCAAAAACAGTTTATTTTTTTAAGCCCTGAAAGATTCGTAATTGAAGATTTCAGAACAGCAATCAATACAACAATTTCAAATAAGAACTATTTTGCTTATTGCGTTATTGATGAAGTACATTGCGTTTCAGAATGGGGTCACGATTTCAGAACGCCATATTTGAATTTAGGAATCAATGCACAGGATATTTGCAAAACCAAAACAGGTGACAAGGTTTTTTTATTTGGGCTGACTGCAACCGCCTCTTTTGATGTCTTAACTGATATTGAAAGAGAACTACAAATTGGAAAAACAGACGGTAATGCTGTAGTAAGATATGAGAACACTCTTAGAGATGAATTGAACTATCAGATAATTGAGACTGAAGTATTTCTTAAGGATAAAACAGGGAAAAGCGAACCGATAAAAGAACATTGGCAAATCTCTGATGCAAGTTGGAAAAAATTTGTAGGAGGACTCAAACAACTGAGAATTGAAAATTCAATAATTAAAGGGGAAGAAAAAATCGCAAAATTTAATACTGAGCCAGTTTTAAGAGAACTATTAGAAATAACATTTAATCAATACTTACCAAGAAGTCAAAGAGAAAACTATATCAACAAATTCAAGGGAAAAGAAAGCCCTGAAAAAATAGCTTCTGATTTTTTTATCAGCGAAATGCTTCCAAAATTATTTATTGAATGGAAACCTATTCTTCAAAAGAATGGTGATGCTTTCAATTATGGCATAATCATTTTTTGCCCTCATAAAAATGGTGCATTAGGAGTAAAAGATGTTGCAAGCAATATTGAAATGAAATTGCCAACAGAAATCATTGGAACCTTTGTGGGTTCAAGTGATGATGATGATGTTTTTAAGAAGAAGAAGGACGGCACTAAAACAGAAGATGAAATTTCTTTTGAGAATTTAAAGTTATTCAAAGAAAACTTGCAGTCCATAATGGTTGCAACAAAAGCGTTTGGAATGGGAATAGACAAACCCAACATTCGTTTTACATATCACATCAATACTCCTTCTTCAATTGAATCCTATGTACAAGAAGCAGGTAGAGCAGGTAGGGATAAAAAAGTTTCTATCTCAACAATATTTTACAATAGACAACTATTTATCAATACTGATAAAAAGCTAACATACATTGGAAAAGAATCCAATGACAGTAGTTTAAACCGCAACTCATTTTACAATCTTGACCGAGATGTTTTGCTTTATTTCTTTTATAATTCATTCCGAGGAATTGATAAAGAAATTGTGATGATAAACGAATTGCTAAATGAGATTTATGCACCGCTTCTGACCAATCTCAAAACCCTTGAAGTATTTATCAATGAGAATTTAGCTGATGAAGATGTTGTTCTTGATTTGCCAAATACGGACAATCCAACATTTGAAAGAACCAACTACATTTTTATAAAAAATGGAAACACCAATATTGGATATGTGAAACTTAATCCTTTAAGAACTCAACATAATTCGGAAATTGAAAACTATATTAGGCGAGAAATAGAATCAACATCCTTTGTTACAAAAGATGATTGCCGTAAATGGTTAAGCAGTATCAATACAAACAATATTTCAAAAGAAGGTATTGAAACAATTTTCAAGAAGAAAAAAATTGACGAAAGCATAAACATCCTAATCCCGTTTGAGAATAAGTATCATTCAAAGATCGACAAAAATAATTTTCCAAAGCGGATTACAGAAAATACTTTAAGTCGTGATTACGTTGCTCTGCTCTTAAGCAACAAAACATTACTTGATATTCAATCATCTTCTATTCCTTACAATTTATTTATTGAAAAGGTTTTAAACGCACTAAATGAAAATTTAGATTTTATTGAATTCATAAATTCTTTTGACAATCTTCATCCAACAAGCAAAGACTTGCTAAATAATGATTTACAGCTCAAAGATTTCTATTATAGTCCTCGTTCTAAAGCGGACACTGCTAAAGCAGTTTACCGCTTGAATTCCTTAGGAATTATTGACACTTACACAATAAATTATCAAGACAAATATTATTCTGTTTCGGCAAGGAAGAAATCTGTTTCTAATCACTTTCAGATTTTAGAAGAACTATTTACTCGTTACACTTCGCAACAAAGAGCCAAATTATTAGTTGAAAAAGTAAAGGAAGGACAAAACGGAAGAAGCATTTATAAAACTTGCACAGTTGCACTTACAAATTTTGTTTATGATTTAGTTGCAAAGAAAAGATTGCAAGCCATTGATGATATGATTGACCTTTGCGAAATGTCTCAATCAGAAATTGAAACATTGACAGGGGAAAAAATTGAATTGCCAAAGAATCCTACATTTCAGAATCAAGTTATCAAGGAAGAAATTTATTACTACTTCAATGCAAAGTATTCACGAAAGGACAACGAAGCAATAGAAAAAGGAATTAATGTTCCTGCTTCATTACATTACGATTTTAATAGATTGAACTTTGAAGAATTGGTTTGGAAATACATTGACTTAACTGATACAGATGAAACGGGAGAGTTCAGAACTAATGTCAAACACCTTAGAGGTTCATCTCAAAAAATGTTGCGAGCTTACCCTGAAGTACCCGAATTTATGGTTCTTAAAAGTTTCAGTTTATTTATCCTTTCAGAAACAACACCCAGTTTATTGGAGGATGCAAAAGATGAAATTGTGAAGGCCTTAGAATTGCAAAACTTGGAAGGAGATGAATTGATAGATTTCATAGTAAGGTTTAATGCGAGTGTAAAAAGACAATATCAAGGAGCAGAGATTGAAGAAGCGTTCAATGAAATCTTAAGTGCCGCCGTATTAAATAACCAACTTAAAAAACTAATCATTTTTAATAATAAATTTTTAGAAGCCAATGTCAATAATTGAATTAGAAAAATCGCTTACCGAATTGCATAAGGAACTTGCAAGGTTATCACCCGCAATCAAACTTGCTGAAAAAGCTGTTGAAACAATCGACTTAGCAAAAGCCATTCCCGAAAGAAATCAACAACTTATTAAGGAACTCAAAGCAGTTTTTGTGAATCCTGATGAAAGTGAGAAAAAGGAATTTGTAAATGTTTACACAAGCATAAAAAAATTGTTAAGTGAACTTGACGAGGTTAAAGAGTCAATAAGCGAATACGGAAATAAAATTACCGACTTAGTTGAGTATCTCAAGAACAACGACATTCCTAAAAAGTTAGAAGCAATCAACTTTCAATTGACAAGCATCAACAACTCTTTGTTGGCAGTGCAGGGTCAGCTTAATGGAATACAAAGTTCAATAAATAATATTTCCAATACAGTTAACAATATCAAACAAAACACCGACAAGATTATAGTTGATGTAAAGAACTTAAAGGAATCATTCGAAGAAAAAATAAAAGCATTTGAGAATTCCACAACTCAGAAGTTTCAAGAGATTGTAAAACGACAAGACAAGCAAGACAAAGAATTAAAAACTTTAAAAACATTACTTTTTATAATTTGTGGATTAATTGTAATCGGAACGATTGCTACAATAATTGTAATAAAATAGCCAACGCTTGACAGAACATTCGTAATATGAATAAAAATAAAAAAGAATTGATAATTGAAAGTTTTCAAAAAATGGATTTGAATATGCTTGATATTTTGTTGGACGAAAATAGAACATATCAAGATGCCACTAAAGAAGTATTTCTTGAAAAACTAAATATAGTATTTTCAAAACTGAAAAATAATGGCGACACTTTATTATCAACATATGAAGGTTTTTGTAATTCTGATGCATGCCATAACAAAAGTTGTAAGGGATATTCATTTGTAGGCAATAAATCGAAAAAACATATTGACCTAATTTTTGAAGAATTGGATAATGATGTAAAAGACATTTGCCATTGTAATGGTTTTAAAACTTATGAAACGTTTGTTGAAACAGAGAACCTTATAATGATTGATGTTAAGAATGATGAAAAGGCAGATTTTAAGCCGAGCATTAATTTTTTGATTATAAGCCAGAAATGCAAATTAGCATACGAAGAACTCATTCACTATCAAAACAAAATTATCGACAAAGAAGTGTACTTAACTTGGTTAGCAAAACACCACTCTTTATATGATTCAATAATAAGATTCTCATCGTATTATTCTGAAATTGATAAATTCTATTGGCTTTATAATAGAATGGAAGAGATGAAGGAATTTTTGCAGTCAAGTAATGCTGCAAAAGAGGCTATAGAAACTTTTCAAACGATTGACAAAAATAATACACAAGAGTTATTAAAATGGTTAGTTAAATATGAAGAAACTGGCGAAAATCTTACCCTGTTCTTATATGATTATTATTATTCAGAAACGAACGAGTTTTACGAAGTTGATATTTTGAAAGTTGACAAATCGGATTATATATATATCAAACAATTCAAATTTTTGTTTGATGAACATTATTGGGAAATGCTTAAAAAATACTCTACTTTTAGTGAGGAGGAAACTAAACGATACATAAATGAGAATGATGAAATGTCAAAACACATTAGTTCTTTATCTTATCATTTAGACAAAAAAGGCATTCACTTATAATAATCAACGCCTTTGCTGGCACATTTGCATTTTTACCGACACACAAAACCATATAAAAATGCAAAAGGGCCATCAGCCAAAGCACCAAAGCAGAACAAATGACCGGACAAACTATATACAGACTAGAAGGACGAACTAATAACATACAAGGATTAAACGAAGCTCTGCTGCGATTTAATCAAGTGTTGAATGAAACTCGGGTAGCCCGGCTTTGAGGTCAATATTATGGGGAATAAATAATTTTGTGAAGGGATGCTGAGGGTGCTTATAGGATTTTCAGGAGATCAATCAGTGATTTATCAAGCTTCAATGGAATTGGAATTGAGTAAAAAGCTTATATTTTTATATAGATACTTAGTTTTTTGAAATAAGAGTTCTTATAGTTTTCAAGGATTATTTTATTTGTGCAATAGGATCTTAGCTCGTTTACAGATACAAGTCGTTTATAGTGCATTGATTTGTAAAATTTGAAGATTTGCTATCGGTGGTGGAATTGAACTAAAGCTCAATATCCGGAACATCATGCCTGTTTTGCAACAGGGACATGAGTCAGGGTCGAAATGGTATTTCTCAACTCTTGAAAGACCCTATATTAGCTCAAATTTAGCTTGTTTTAAGCATGTGGGAGCTCTTATTTTTTTGCAAACTACTCGGCGGTATATGAATATAGTGCCTTTATCACGTCTAAAATTCGGTTATATGAATTTTTACAAGGGGTTTTTTACAGTTGGAAACAGAAAAATGGTATATTCACAGTCTGCCGTTGGTGGATATTAAAATGAAGGCAACCTTTGGAATAATATTATTTTTTTTAATTCAAAGTGTATATGGTCAGATACACCCGATAGAGAATTGGGTAAAACAGAATTACAAAAAGATTGATAGCACCTATGGGATGAACTCAATTATCTTGAAACCAGAAGTGCAAATCATTGGATTTGGTGAAGCATCTCATGGTCAAAGGAGTTTTATTGAGCATAAAATCAACTGTTTTAAATGGCTTGTTGAAAATGAAGATTATAAAATTTTCGCATTGGAAGCAGGCTTTTCAGAAGCATTAAAAATTAATCAATATATCCTATATGGACAAGGAAGTGCAAAAGAAAGCCTAATAAA
>Ga0268298_10005484_pt1 | contig 11863 bp, 7 predicted proteins | sample WWTPWeurt_MetaG_FD_194462 | JGI IMG/M metagenome (GOLD analysis project Ga0268298, IMG submission 194462) | Activated sludge microbial communities from WWTP in Nijmegen, Gelderland, Netherland - WWTP Weurt | ecosystem: Engineered > WWTP > Aerobic digester > Activated sludge | place: Netherlands...
TCCTAAACTCAGGACTGTAGTTCTTTCTTTCTTTTTTCATGTGGTAAAGTTAGCTACTGGGCCTTATTTATTTTGTCCACTCAAAGGTAGGAACTCCACAGAAGCGATTATTATTTTAGTGTACCTGCCACCTACACCCGTTATAAAGATTGCAGCAGCTCAGGTTGCGACTGTGAAACTTCCGAAGAAGGTTACTGTGATGGTTTATTTGAGATTCCTAAAACGGAGGCTTTACGGAATAATGATGACGTGAGTTGTTCAGCTTGTCCGAGAAATATTACCGGGTTAAGTAATGCTGGTTTTACAACTGATGGCTATTCATATCCTTTTGCTCCATTTATGGATTATGACTGGAACAGGGGACTGCTGCTCAAAAGGATGGATTATAATCAAGACAATAAATTAGTAAAAGAACTTGTCAATACGTATAGTCTTGTTTCCACTTCGTCAAACCACAAAATATTTGGTATCAAACAGGTATTTGCACCAAATTATACCCTTACCCAACCAATGGTGTTGTTTTCGAAATATGCTTACCTCACGGGCTATGCAAAATTACTAAGCAGCACGATAGAAACGATACATGATCAGGATCCTAATTATCATAACAGTATTTCATCAACAACTGAATATAGCTATGAAAATACCTCGCTACTTGCCCCTACTAAAGTAAAAACGGTCAACAGTGATGGTACGGAACTAATCAAGAAAACAAAATACTGCTCACAGTACGATGTCACCAGTGTGAGTGGCGATGAGGCTTTAGCTCTAAAAGGTATGGCCGATAGGCATATTTTAGGTGTTCCAATAGAAGAAGTCTCCCTCACCAAAGTGCCGGGTGGAAACGAAGAGGTTTTAAGCGCATCATTAAATACGTTTAAAGTCTATGATATCGAGGCAACTTCAACAGGAAAAATGATTCTTCCCTTTGAATACTTTATTCTCCAACTTTCTTCTCCATTAAGCAGTTTTACCTTTTCCAACATCAACAGCTCCAACCATCAGTTTTGGAAAAACAGCAGTTACAAACGGATTTCTCGCAATGATTTATATGATTCCAATGGAAATTTGTTGCAGAATACTCCAGAAGATGGAATATCTGTAAGTGCAAAATACACTTATGGAATTACCCGATTTAGTGTTGTACAACCCCAGATAAAGGTTGCTTCTTTTACCAATGCAAAAACGTCTAATGTAATCCTTGGGAATGAATGTGGATATTCGGGATTTGAAGCGGGTACCGAGGCGGAAGAAAATTTGCCCTTAAATATTGAAGATTTTTTTGACCTGTACTATTCTGCTGCCTGCAGCAGTCAGGCACATACCGGCAGTTATTCACGCGAGGTGCCCGCAGCCAGTTCAGGTACTGTAACCACCATCAAACGTAATTTTAAACCCGATAATCAGTACCAGAAATTTGTTTTCTCCTGCTGGGTGAAAACGGAGGAAAATTTTGAAACAAACAATGGGAAACTTGTCATGGTAATCACAAATGACGATGGGGAAGCCATTACCTCAATTAATGGTTACCTAACTGAAACCCCATTGATCAGAAGTACCGAATGGAAGTATGTTGAAGCTGTAGTGGATTTGGGTAGCGTCAGGGCTAGCGCTGGTTACGATGTGCGCATTTCCTGCTACATAGTAAATGAAGATGAGAGCAATAAATTTTATGTGGACGATGTAATGTTCCGCCCCTACAATTCTGTCTTCAGTTATCAAACCTATCACCCGGTGTTTGGAACAGTAACCAGTTCAACAGATGAACACAACCTGACAGTTTACACCGAATACGATGATTTTGGTCGCCCCGTGTGGAGCCGTGACTTTAAAGGCAACCGTCTTTCACATACCACTTATGTACAACAGAACCCCAGTACCACCGGAGATTACAGTTACGTACAAACCGATCGATTTTTGAATGCTAACCAATCTTCCAGCTACAGCCTCCCATCGCATGGCAATATCATTTCATCACGCACCTATGCCGATGGCCTGGGACGAACCCTTCAAAGTGTCGCTCTGTATGCCTCTCCAACTTATAATGATATCATTTCTCCTGTGGTATATGATGCGCTGGGGCGTCAGCCCCGCACCTACCTTCCTTTTGCCGCCTCAGATAACAACAACGGAGGAGCTTTTCGAAGTGATGCATTAGATCAACAGGCCGATTTTTACCACGAGGCCCAGCGTATTGCCAGAGCCGTTAACCCCTGGTATGATCATCGCATTGAACACAGCAACCTAAGCCGGTTACTGGAAAAGAGTGCTCCGGGATACGACTTCAGGATGGAGAACGGCCATACCCTGCTATACCAATACCGAACCAATACCTGCGATGACCAGGTATTGCACTGGATTTACAATACCTCCAATCAGCGTTGGGAGGCCACGGAACTTTACGCTGCCGGAACTTTATTTGTTGAGGAAGGGCGAGACGAAAACTACAAGTGGGTGCTCGTGTTTAAAGATAAATCGGGTCGCCATATTTGTACCTATACCCAACGAAGTGATGCTACAGCCGCCAATGCCAACAGTTTTAAAAACCAGCATCCATTGTTTGATTATAGCATTTACAATGTCACATACATCATCTACGATGATTTTGGAAAGCCCATCATCACCATTGACCCTCAGGCCATGAATTACATGAGCTCAAACGGGTTTAATCTTACCTCCACTCTGCTTACCCATCATGCCACCACCTATACTTACGACAATAAGCGCAGACTGATTACAAAAGATGCAGGTAAGGAAAGTGAAGAGGAGTATGTTTATGATAAACTGGACCGGGTAGTGCTGAGCCGGGATAAACACCTGGCCACCGGGATATGGAAATTCCGCAAATACGATGTATTGGGCCGCGAGATCATGACCGGAGTATATGATGGTGGAAGCAGTAGCCGAACCACCCTTCAAGCCTATGCCGATGCAGCCGATTATATATATGAAAAACGGAGCGCATCCAATTACAGCACCAATCAGGGATACAGCAACCAGGCATTCCCTACCCATGATATGGCCAAAGTACTCTCCATTTCACATTACGATGATTACGATTTTGATTGTGACGGAGATCAGGACGAAGTAAGTATTCCAAATTCTTCTTCCGGTGTAAGAACATCCAATCAGTTAACCGCAACTAAAATCCGAACCATCTCCTACACCAATGCCATCAACTCCACCTGGCTCAACAGTTCTGTTTATTATGACGAATATGGCCGGATTACCACCGCCAAAAGTGAAAATCACAAGGGCGGAAATGATGTGGTGACCAATACCTATGCCTTTGCCGGTTATCTTACTCAAACCAAAAGAGAGCATCAGCTTACTTCTTCCTCCAGCGTGGTAACCATCACACAGGATTTTACTTACGATCATATGCTGCGCCCGCTGAAAACACTCCACAAAATCAACAGCGGATCGCAGGTGATTTTATCTTCTGTTAGCTACAATGAGCTGGGGCAGGCTTACGAAAAAAATCTGCATTCTACCAACCTCACTACGCCCGCCTACCTGCAATCGGTAGATTTTGCCTACAATGCCAGAGGCTGGCTCACCCATATCAACAAGGCTGATCTGGGAAATGACAACAGTGGATTCAGCTGGAACAACTATGCCACTATTAACAGCATTGGAGCCAACGCCAATTTACAAGCCTATAGTTTTGGATCTACCACCGTGCCTAATACCGAATTCGAGGCTACAGCCAATGCCGCAGCCGGCAAGGTGGGTCAGGCGGTGAGAGTTCATATGGCTAACAACGGTGGGCCGGTTGATTTTAACAACCCGGTATTTATCGGTGAATTGATGAGTGAGAAAGTAATTACCTGGCTCGAATCTCAGTATGATAGCCGCTATGCTTTTGAAAGAGCTATTCGTGTATCGCTGCCCTGCGGGATTACAGAATACTCGGATAATTACACCAACGACCCCAATACCTATACCGATGCTTTGTATGCTGCTTACCCTAACCGTACCATCTTGAAATATAAACTGCGCAAATTCCTTACCGATGCCTTCAGTAATATTATCAATACCCAGTCGCTCGACAGAACCTCGGCCAATACGGCTGCCGTTACTGTAGTAAATACCTTTTTCAGCGATGTGGTAAATGAACTACTGGGCACTTCATACTCCATCTCCTCTACGGTTTACAAATTGCCCAACGAAAACAGCACCTACAGCGATTGTTACTTTGCCGAAAGTTACGATTATTACAACACCTATAACATAGGCTCCAGTATGAGTCAGCAAGTGTTTTTGCACCTGTTGGGTGGTCAGTATAATCCGTCAACCATGGAAACTCATCTGGCCGGAGTGATGCCTTCCAACCTTGATGCTTACGGAGACCTGAGTGAAGCCTATATAGACCCTGAATACAACGATTTTCCATATAAAACCCTGGCCCGTTATATTCTGCGTAATATGATTAAGATGGAACTGGATGCTTTTATTGCTGAAAGTAATATCCCACGATGCACCAGCACCAACAACATTGCCGATGATGTAATAGCCGACTTTAAGAGTACTTTCTTTTCTTCTAACACCATTTCTACTTCTGTGTACCGGCTTAGCTGCCCTACCGCCTCACAAAATAATTATTATTATTACACCAGCAGCCAGTTTACCGACAATCTGGCCAATGATATGGTAAACCGTCTTAATAGCCTGGGTTCATCAGCTACCGTACAGGCCGTAAATGATGAACTGGATGATGCAGTGGCTGCGTACAACCCTTCTAGTTGTAGTTTTAATAGCTGGATAACCATTCCGGGCCCTGTATACCATATTACACTGCCCACTTCCTCTGCGTTCAGTTCAGAAGCCATAGCGGCCATGTCCATGGATGTAGCCAAGCATACCCTTGGGCTGCTGGAACGTGACGGATACGATGAAACTCATTTCGCCACGGCCTCTTTTCAGGGCATTCATTTAACCCAGGCTCAATCAGACCCGGAGTATGCCGAACGTCCTAATGCCACCAAATTACTTCATGAACTGGCTGGAAGCATCGAAACAGCCCTGACTGCTTTGGGCACATCAGCCACCGAGGCTAATTACCGGGGAGCCATGAACACGGCTGTAAACGGTTTAGTTGCCTATGCTTTTACCTCACCTCTTACAGGCGGAAAACTTATCTTTAATGATGACAACAACGACCTGTTTGGCATGGAACTGAAGTATAATTACTCCCTTGCCGCTAAATACAAACAATACAATGGGAACATCAGTGCCATGCACTGGAAAGTGGCCGGCAGCGGACAACAACAACATACTTATGCCTTCAGTTACGATGCCTTAAATCAACTCACCGGAGCTGAATACTATGCCATCAGCAGTGCTTCGGCCCAGACAGGCGTTGGCAATTACAATGAGGCCCTGACCTATGACCTGAACGGCAACATCAAAACCCTAAAACGCAGGGGGCTTAAAACCACCACCACCGCCAGTTACGATCTGGTAGATGACCTCATATACAAATACAGCGACTCTGACCGGGGAAATAAACTGCTGGCAGTGGATGATGCCGCAGCATCTGCTGATATGACAAACGACTTTACCGAGTTATCTGCGAACGGATATAACTCTAGCACTCCGGAGTATGATTATGAAACGGACGGTAGTATGAGAGCAGACGCCAACAAAGGAATTAGCGACATCAATTACAATTACCTGAACCTGCCAGCTGAAATCTCCTTTACCAGCGGGGCTAAAATCAGGTTCCTCTATGCGGCCGATGGAACTAAACTCGCCCAAACGGTGATACCGGTATCAGGACCCTCCCTTACCAATGATTACGTTGACGGGTTTGTTTACGAAACCCCAAGCAATACCAATACCACTACACTGAAATTTTTTGCCCATGCTGAAGGGCGGGTAACGCTGAATGGTTCAAACTATGAGTATGAATACATCATGACCGACCACCTGGGTAATGCCAGGGTAAGCTTCCGTGATAACAACGGCACAGCGCAAATCATCCAGCACAATGCCTATTATCCGTTCGGACTATCCAATGCTGACCCGGTAATGCATTATGTAAACGGACAGGAAAACCTGTTTACATACACCGGCAAAGAAATCATCTCTGCTGAAGGACTTGAATGGTATGACTACGGATGGCGTATGTACGATGCTCAATTAGGCAGATGGCATTGCCCTGATCCGATTGATCAACATTTTAGTCCATATATAGCTATGGGGAATAATCCCATTGTAAGAATTGATAAAGATGGAAGATTCTGGCATATAGTAATTGGTGCGGTAATTGGAGGGGCCATAAACTTAGCTGTACAAGCCTCGCAAGGCAAAATAGATAGTTGGGGAGACGGTTTTGCAGCATTTGGGATTGGTGCCGTAGCTGGTGCTGTAGGGGCAGCTACAGGAGGAGCCGCATTAACAGCTGCGGGTCTTCCTGGAGCTAGCTTTTTAGGAGGGGCTTTATCGGGAGCAGTCGGTTCGGCAGTTGGCAGCCCAATTATGGGTTTAGGCAATAGCGCCTATTTTGGGGATAAGTACTCCCTAAAACAATGGGGGAGAGACGTACTTGTTGGTGCAGTGGCTGGAGGTGTTATTGGAGGAACCATTGCTCTCTTTAAAGGAAATAATTTCTGGACTGGCGTAAGCAAACCCAAACCCCCAGTTCCTCCAGTGCAACTAAAACCTACGCAACCTGTCCAATCGCAAGGCCAAATGGGGCCACCAGAACCACCCAAGACCGAAGTAATTACCCCCGGGGAATTAGAATTAACAACATTTGCGGACAATCCACCCATATTTGTTGATGATGTAAATTTGGCACAATCAATAGTTAACCACAGCTTTGCAGGTAATCGAATGGCACAGCTTGGACTATCAAATGAGAGTATCCTTCAGCATACTGTTGACCTTATTAATAAGAATGCGCCACTATTATTAGAGGGTGCTAATGAGTTTCGTCTATTAATCAATCAACAACCCATAATAATTAGAGCTTTTGTTCAAAATGGCACCGTCATTAGCGGTAATATTATGCCTAACACGAGTGGTGGCAGGGTTATTGGACAATTAATTAATTTAGGACCACAAACATGGCATCCCTAACATTTTAATCAGATGATAGATTTTCATAATATAGGAAGTATTAATAACTATACTTATCGTCAGGAATTACACATTGCGAATAGCTTTATAGATTCACTGCGTTTTGATGCAATCCAATTTCATGAGGTAGTAACCATTAAGAATTGTGTACTTGCAAAAGCTTCTTTTGCTTATGCTTATTTTCATAAGGGCTTACACATTGAGAACAGTGTTTTTATGGGGTACATTGATTGGCAGGCGGGTGGTCATAATGATAAAGGCGGCATCATTATAACAAGTTCTGTTTTCACTGGGTTTAATAATTTTTTTGATTGCTGGTTTCAATCAGAACTAAAATTCACCGATTGTATTTTTATAAAAGGCACAAACCTGTTAGGTAATGTGAAACAAAATGGGAAAGTTTCGTTCGATATTCCACCAGTGGTTGAGAATGTAATTGGAGATATAAGAAAAGATGGTGAATTTTAGGTAATCTTGTCCATTTGAGTTTCCCCCCACTCATCTTCGCGTGCAGCGAAGATACGAAAAATGCTGAATAGGTGAATTTTCTTCTTGGCTATGCGTTGCCGTGCAAGATTTGTAATCGTGCCATTGAAAAACAGATACTCGTTTGTAACGAGTATCTGTTTTTGCGTTTATTCTCTTTGTTTATGCCGTTGCTTCACAAGCTAAACACACTAGTATGTTGTCAACTAAGAAAAAATAGATAAGATACCGGAAATAAAGCAGCTGCATGAATACTTTTGTTTCATGGTTATTCAATATCAGACAAAAGTTCTTGTACTGCCTGTTTACTTAATTGGTTCAAATTGGATTTATATTGATCGAGGTATTGCCAGGTAAATCGTTTTCTTGATTTCAGGCGATTATTTATCGGAGTATCTTTATTTTGGATTATAACCTGCCCTTCTTTGGTTACAACTTCATTTTGTGTTAGTGTATAATGAAATACCAAATGGGTGCTAACTGGGGAAATGATTTCAATATCACTCATCACATAAGCCACCACAAAAAAAAGCACAAACCCTTTGTGCGCATATCGAAAACTACTAGGTATGCTGTCAATATCTATTTCCAGTTGTGCACCATTTAATCTGCCGGTTAATCCCATTGAATCGGCATGTCTCATCAATTGATAGTTGAAAATGGTGGTCAGTGATTGACGATTCATATCGTACTTCATGGTGTAATTCCATTGCCAGTAAATAATTGCCGGCACCAACAAGGATTTTTCACGAGTACACCTGACCTGTTCGCGGCCGGTATCACTAATTGAAACAACGATTCCGGGAATAAGGGGCGTTGAATCACTCTTCATTTCAACAAGTTTAGGTTCTATAAAATGGGTAAACCTTTTTGTGCCTGTACAGGCCGAGAGTAGCGTTAGAGTCAAAAACAAAAAAAAGATATTTTTCATGAACCTGTTTTAATTGTTTAAGCGAATTTAACGCAATTCTAGATAATGTTATAACACAAGAAAACAAAGCAACAACTCCATGTCTCTGATAAATTCGGTCGACAAAGTATCAGTCGGGACTACCAACTGATCAATGCAGCCAGGTTCACCACGCAAAAGGATTAGCGCGGTAACGTGGGGATTAGTTATTAATTCTTTTAGCATTGATTACAATTTGATAGTGTGAATAACTCAACTGGTTTGTGAAATTTCTTTCAGAAAAATGAGGTAAGTTTGATAAAACTTAAATCTTTAAAATCATGGGAATTAAACCTGGTCCGAAAAGAATTGCCACAACTACTGGCAAACCGGACAAACGTCAACGCGACAACAAAGAAACTCCAAAAAACAACCCTTCGTTAAAACCACACAAACACAAAAAAGGGGATTAGGCAAAGCCATTCATTCCTTTGTAAATTCAGATTAACCTTCTCTAACTAAACTTTATGGCTTTATCAGACTTTTTTAGAATCAACTTACCTTATGGTATGGAAAGAAACTCAAACGATGAATGGTTTGTGTTTAACAGAGAATATTCACCACTTGGTTGGAACATTGATGGAACACAAGCATACCATTCAGAAAAGGAACCCTTTGACAAACTTCCGGTTTACACCAAATACCCTAAACTCACCGACAAAAAGATACTTACAATTATTACCAAAATCGATGCAATTCACTACGATGCACAGGGAAAAATTTGGAAGGTGTTTTTTTATCATGACGGCACAAACCCTCAATCAAATCCTTCTGAATGGAAAAGGTACTTTGATATTATCAAAGAGTTATCAAAATTGATGAGAAAGTGAAGAGCACAAGACTAAAACACTCCAGAACGAATTATTAGAAACTTAAACAGTATGGGTAATCCAATAGAAAAAAATGCAACTAAAATAATTGTCTCACTTTTTGAGAACAATCCTCACGAAGACCTATTGTTTGATGGAGATGAAATTAGTCATTGGACTGGGTTAAATTCAGTTGAAATAAATAATGCGATTGACTTTCTTGACGACAGAGGCTTGTTAGATAGACGGAATTATTTAGGGACTGCACCATACAATTTTGGAGTCGTTGGTTTAAATAGTAGAGGAAATTATATTTATCATGAATTAAAAGAAGCCAACGAAGATAAAAGCGAAGTAACCAATAATAGTATTGTTGCTCAACAACCATTAGCAGCGGGTTCACCTTTTGGTTTTACAGACATTGATTGGGAGTTTGTTCAAACAGAATTATCAAAAAATTCAACTATAAAAATAGTATTTGGGTATCAATTTAAATCACAACATTACAACTCTGAAAATCTAAAATTAAATCTTCAAAATCAGTTTCAAACTGCAATTGATAAAATTAATGCAAAACAAATGACTAAGGGAGTATCTCTTAATTTTAAGTCATTAGCAGCTGGATATGGCGAGCATTTATTTAACCAGATTGTGCGAGACATAATTTCAGCCGACATTGCAGCTTTTGAAACCTCTGATATGAATTCAAATGTAATGATAGAGATGGAAGTGGCGTTGACCTGGGGTAAACGTGTTTTACCAATAAAAAAAGAAGGGCGACCAACCCCACCCTCTGACATATCCGGACAAACATATGCAGACTACATTAATGACGCTGATAATTTTGTTTCCACTGAACATGATAAACAGATTCTCGCAATGGTGGAAAGAGCAATAATGAAAAAACGAAAAAATTAATGCTGACTATAATAACGACCCGTTACAAGTAAGGTGCTGCTAATAATTTTAATATGTGCATTTCTCGCTCTCGCATCCCGTTAACTATCGGGATATAACTTGTGAGACCAAAGAACCTTGGTTACCTAATATTTATCATGATAAGTATAGAAATGTTGCACCTATGTTGCACCCCAAATAAAAAAGGCCTTGCAAACTTAATGCAAAGCCTTGATTATCAGTGTCGGAGTGGCGGGATTTGAACCCACGACCTCTTGCACCCCAAGCAAGCGCGCTACCGGGCTGCGCTACACCCCGAAATTTGCAGGATCTGTGTCCTGCTGGTTTGTTTCACTTATATCAACGCACTAATGGGTATCAGTCCAGTTCATGCGGGGGGCTACACCTTAAACTTTTTTGTTTCGGGAAGGCGAAGGTAATATATAGGTATAGATTCTGCCAAATTTTTTGAAAGCGGTTTTTTGCAACCCGTTTTGCCTGTAAACCAATGCAGCTTCGCCAAATCACCCGGGTAAGTGATACACATCATCAAAGGTGGTGACTGCCGTCAGCGGTACTCATAGGGCAATGGGGGAGTTTTGTATCCGCAAATTTGAATTTGTAGCAATGTAAACAGGGACCGATTCAAGTTTGACAGCAACTTAATTTAATAACTTAATAAAAATGTTATGAAAAAAATGACACTCATGGCGCTGGTACTTCTTACCGGGGTATTTTTTACCTATGGTGAGGCAGCTACCTCCTGCAGTGATCTAAACGGTTACCCTCAGTGGAAAAACACGGGGTTGGTCGGGGGCTACACGCTCACTGCGGGCTCGCTTGAAAATGCAGCCCAAACTTACTACTACTCCGGACCCGGACGGGTTACCGGTGTACGCATTTATGGTAAAACAAATGCGCTGCTTGGGGTGGCTATGGCCGCCAAAATTTATACAGTTGATGCCAATGGTCGTCCGGCAACTGCTATAGGCACCCGTACCTTTACCTGGACTTTCATTGATAATTCAAACGGCTACAAAGACATTACTTTTGCGGGAAGCGGAATTTCGGTAAACAGCAATTTTGCAGCTTCTATTGAAATGACGGGAGCTTATTCGGGTATCACTACGTTTACCATTAGCTACAATGGTGACGGGGAAGGCCGTGGCGAAGACCTAGCCTCGCTGGCAGGAACCAATACCGGATTTAACTGGGCAAGTGCCAAAACTACTTATTCGAAAAACGGTGACTTTTACATTATCCCAAAAATGATGCATTATATCACCAGCGGCTTCACGGTAAATTCGGCTTGCGTGGCTACTGCTGCTCCGGTAACTTTTACCAATACCACTCTCCTGTCGGCCGATAGTATGTTTAACACCATTGGCCTTACAGGGTACAGCGGGCCGGAATATTTTTACACCTGGAACTTTGGCGATGGTTCGGCTGTTTCGCATGCTACAAATCCCGAACACTCTTATGCAAGTGCAGGCTTATACACGGTAACCCTCAAAGCCACTATGGCCGGATGGAACGGAGCCTGTTCAAACACGTACACCGTGCTGGTTTCTGTTGGCTTAAACCTTAGTGTTGCCTCGGTAACCAATGCCACCTGCAATGGCACTGCCAACGGAAG
>Ga0268298_10005486_pt1 | contig 11853 bp, 11 predicted proteins | sample WWTPWeurt_MetaG_FD_194462 | JGI IMG/M metagenome (GOLD analysis project Ga0268298, IMG submission 194462) | Activated sludge microbial communities from WWTP in Nijmegen, Gelderland, Netherland - WWTP Weurt | ecosystem: Engineered > WWTP > Aerobic digester > Activated sludge | place...
TCGACCATGACCGTTTCAGACTTTGCCGCACCGCGACCAAAGTCCGCGCCGCCATTCAGCACTTCGTCCACCACACGCTGGGCATACTCAGATGTTTTGAAGTAGACGTTGAGATAGCCTTTCACCGCTTCGATGTGACTAATCCCATTCACGCTTCCCAACTGCGCCTTGACCAGCTCGGCGATTTCTTGAGCCTTTTGCGGCACTGGAGCCTTTGTCCCTTTGCCGAGTTTTGCTTCGTTGGCAGCAGTCTGGAAGAACGAAGTAGCAAAACCCCATTCACCTGAGAAGGGGATGGGCTGCCACTTCAATTCTGCCAAAGTAATGTCATTGGCGGTGCAATAGGCTTTGATCTTTTCTTCAATGAGTTGTTGTTCTTTTTGAAACATAGCGAAGCGATCCTTCTGTAGGGTCGCGCTTTACGCGTGACCCGCCTGTAATTTCTTGAAAGCAACTGGTGGTTTTTTCAATCGCTCAATGACCTGCTCTGCACATTCTTCAGTGGTCAGTTTGGACGTATCCAACTCGAGGTCGTATTGGGTGAATTTGTGAATGATGTCGTATTGCATCTTGGCTTGACCAAGGGTGCGGTCTTTGCGGTCTTTCTCACGTTGGACCAACACTTCCAGCGGACAATACAAGCCGATGAGATAGGCGTTCGTCCCTGCAAAGAGCGTGGCGCATTCGCCCACCCAGGCTTTTTCAACGAAAACGTGGTCGGCAAGGATGTTGTTTCCACGCGAAGCGGCAGCGGTTATGGCGTGATGCATGCCTGAAAATAGAGACCGGCCTAAAGGTCCAGATTGAACCGCTTTTCCGAGCACATCATCCCAGAGCGGACGGTCAAGATAACGCCCGGGCAGCATCCAAATGAATTTGTCGATGCCCATATCCAGATACGGCTCCGGCAATTTTTTCTGCAAGAGTTTTACCAGCGAGGTTTTGCCGGATGACGATGTGCCGTTGATAAAGATAATAGTGGGCATAAAGTACCCGTGAGGGTATAACAAAAACGGGAGTCTTGCGACTCCCGCTCCGATTCGAGTGCTTTATTACGCGCTCTTTTTGGTCAACGCGGCAAGGGCTTTCATCAAGCGGCTCTTGCGGCGCGCGACGGTGTTCTTGTGCAGCACACCCTTTTCAGAGGCTTTGTCCAAAGTGCTGATCGCATTCAGGACGGCATCTTTTGTCTCGGGGGTGCTGGCGGCAAGAGCCTTGCGCGCAGCGTTATCGGCAGTGCGGGCGGCGCCACGGACATTGCGATTACGCAGGCGGCGCTTCTCGTTCTGACGATTGCGTTTGATCTGTGATTGAATATTAGCCAAGGTCTTCCTCCAAAAAAATCTTACTTTTTACAACGGCTCAGTATTTTACATGATGGAGTTGGATTTGTAAAGAAAAAACCGCAGGCAAATTACCCGCGGTTTTTTCTTGTCTACGTTGTCTACGGGGTGCTGGTAACTGACGGCACCGCATTGATGGGGGTCAAGGTGGCGGTGGGCAGCAGGGTGCCTGGTCCCGGGGTGATGGGCGTGCTGGTGGGCGGCCGGGTGGCAGTGGGGGTTACCATGTTGACAGGAATGACTAACAACTGGCCGGCAGAGAGCGCGTTTGCGTTGGTGATATTGTTTTCTTTCATGATGTCTTCAACGGTGCTGTTGAACAAGGCAGCAATTGCGCTAAGCGAATCGCCAGGCTTGACGATGTACTCGATCTTGGAGCCGCGAGGCAGATCCGGCGGGACGGGGGTGGCTGTCGGGAGCGGCATGCCGGGGTACGGGAGCAGGATCACTTGTCCCGGAATGATGATCGGGTTAGCCGGGTTTATTCCAATGCCGGTTTCAGCATTGTAGGGATTTAACAGGAAGATCAGGTCGATACCGTTATCGCCAAGTGCAAATTTTTCCACAATAAGAGCGAGGTAGTCGCCATCCTGGACCGTATAAGTGAAAGGAGCCGAGAAGGTCGGGGTGAACGTGATGGTGGGAGTTGAAGTCTCCGTTGAAGTGGGTGTAGGGGTGCTGGTGCTGGTAGCGGTATTGGTGACCGTAGGAGTCGGGGTCTCTGTGGCAAAGTAGGAGTTCAAGGCCTGGCCCGGTTGGAACAGCCAATAGATAAGCACTCCAAGACCGACAACGATGAGAAGAACCGCGAGGATGATGACGATATTTGGACCACTTCGCCTGCGTTTGCGGAAGGAGCCCAGCGAACCGGAGGGTGACGATAACGGAGGTAGATTAGACATGAATTATTCCTTTTGTACGGCCTTTTCATCAGATTTCCATCTAAAGGGGGTACAAAAATAATTCTACCTGAAAAAAAGGAATCATGTGCCGAAGGTCAAAGGTCGAAAGTGCCGGGATAATAACCCTTCACCTTCGACCTTTGATAACTTTATTTCATATGTTCCTTGAGATATTTCCCAGTATACGAGCCTTTGACCTTCATCACTTGCTCCGGTGTCCCCTCCGCGATCAGTTCTCCGCCCCGGTCGCCGCCTTCAGGGCCAAGGTCGATCAACCAATCGGCGATTTTGATGATATCGAGATTGTGCTCGATGATGAGGACCGAGTTGCCTGAATCCACCAGTCGTTGCAACACTTCGATCAGTTTGTGAACGTCCGCTGCGTGCAACCCGACAGAGGGTTCATCCAATACATAAAGGGTACGTCCCGTAGCCCGGCGCGACAATTCCTTCGATAATTTCACGCGCTGCGCCTCGCCGCCCGAAAGGGTTGTGGCCGGTTGCCCGACTCGCACATAGCCCAGGCCTACTTCCTGCAACAACTTCAGTTTATTCAACATTTGCGGATAGTTCTTGAATTCCTCAAGGGCGTGGTCTACAGTCATATCAAGCACGTCAGCGATGGAATATTGGTCGCGGAACATCACTTGCAATGTCTCGCGGTTGAAGCGTTTGCCGTGACAGACATCGCACGGCACATAAACATCCGGCAGGAACTGCATCTCAATACGCAGTTCGCCCTGCCCCTGGCAAGCTTCACAGCGCCCGCCGTGAACGTTGAACGAGAAGCGCCCGGGTTTGTATCCGCGCACTTTACTTTCTGGCAGTTCTGCGAATAATTTCCGGATTTCGTCGAACAACCCGGTATACGTACCTGGGTTCGAGCGTGGTGTACGTCCGATGGGCGACTGGTCGATGTTGATGATCTTGTCGAGGTGCTCGATGCCATCAATCGTTTCGTGTTCACCAGATTGAGTGCGCGCACCCATGAGTTTGGCGGCAAGTTCGTTGTAGAGGATGTCGCTCATCAATGTGGACTTGCCCGAACCGGAGACGCCCGTGATACAGACCAATTTTCCGAGAGGGATATTGACATGGATCCCCTTGAGATTGTTCGCCGTGGCGTTCACGATCTTGAGAGTCTTCCCATTTCCTTCACGCCGCTTCTTCGGGACTTCGACCTGTTTCCTGCCCGAGAGGTAGAGTCCAGTCAGGGATTTTGGGTGCGCCAGGATCTGCTTGGGTGTGCCTTCTGCTATCACCTGTCCACCGTGTTCGCCGGCAGCCGGACCAAGGTCAATGACCCAATCCGATTCGCGAATGGTTTCGTCGTCGTGCTCCACGATCAGCACGGTATTACCAAGGTCGCGCAGTCCTTTGAGCGTTTCCAGCAGGCGTGTGTTATCTCGCGGATGTAACCCGATGGAGGGTTCATCCAGAACGTAGAGCACGCCCACGAGGCGCGAACCCACTTGCGTCGCAAGCCGGATGCGCTGAGCCTCGCCGCCGGAGAGGGTCACGGCGGAGCGATTAAGTGTCAGGTAGTCCAACCCGACATTGACAAGGAAGGTCAGGCGTTCATGAATTTCCTTGATCACACGTTCGGCGATGGTCTTTTGTTTGCTGGTGAGAGGGGAACCCTTGCTTGCAATTCTTTTCACCCAATCCAACGTTTGCAGCACAGGCCATGAGTTGGCTTCGACGATGTTCACATTGTCAACTGTCACAGCGAGGGCGGCGGGATTCAGGCGTTTGCCCTTGCAGGATGGGCACGGCCTGTCGGACATGAACTCCGAGATCTTTTCGCGGATATATTCTGAATTTGTTTCGCGGTAGCGGCGTTCCAAATTTGTAATGACGCCTTCGAACGCGCGCGTGAACTTGAATTCGTTGCCGTTCGCATTTTGATAGGTCATCTGGATTTGTTTATCGCCAGTACCGTACAAAACGATCTTTTGTTGCTCTTTCGTCAATTCACCGAATGGTTTATCGAGATCGATCTTGAACGCTTTAGCGGCGTTGACCAGACTCTGCCAGTAATACCCGCCTTCTTCTTTGGGTCCGCTCCACTCCATGCTGGAAATGGCCCCATCGTTCAGCGAAACGCTGTCGTCCGGGATGATGCGGTTGGGGTCGATCTCCAATTTCGAGCCGAGACCCTGGCAGTCCGGGCAGGCGCCTTGTGGCGTGTTAAAGGAAAAGGTGCGGGGTTCCACTTCCGGCACGGTCGAACCGTGTTCGGGGCAGGCCAGATGCTCGGAAAATTGCACATCCTCTTTTTTGTCGACCAGGTTGATGGCAAGATAGCCCTCGCCGAATTTAAGCGCAGTCTCCACCGAGTCGGTCAAGCGTGTACGGGCAGATCTTCTATCTTCTTTTTCGCCTTCGTGCGAAATGACGAGGCGGTCCACCACGGCCTCGATGGTGTGTTGTTTGTAGCGATCCAGTTCGATTTCATCATCGAGCGAATGGACGGTTCCGTCCACCCGGGCGCGGGTAAAGCCCGCTTTGCGGATCTCCTCAAAGACAGCTTGGTAGGTACCTTTACGTCCTCGTACCAATGGCGAGAGGATGAGGATGCGCGTGCCTTCGGGTAGTTTCTCGATGTGGTCCACGATCTCTTGGGCTGATTGTTTAGCCACTTCACGTCCGCATACCGGGCAGTGCGGAATGCCCGCTCGTGCAAACAACAAGCGCATGTAATCATAGATTTCTGTTACTGTGCCGACGGTGGAACGCGGGTTATGGCTGGTTGATTTCTGGTCAATGGAGACGGCGGGGGAGAGACCATCAATGTAATCCACATCGGGCTTATCCATTTGGCCGATGAACTGGCGCGCATACGCTGAGAGTGATTCGACATAGCGCCTCTGTCCCTCGGCGAAAATGGTATCGAACGCCAGCGACGACTTGCCCGACCCCGACAACCCGGTGATGACCACCAGTTTGTCGCGCGGAATTTCAACGGTAATGTTTTTCAAATTGTGGACGCGCGCGCCCACGACACGGATGAATTCAGAGGACATACAATACCTTTTAATTGGAAATAGGAAGTGCCTAATTATAGCACATGCGTTCTGTAAATCAAAACTCAGTGAATTTTTGAAAATCGATTATACCAACCGGCTCACCTTACAGCGGTATCCCGGTTGATTGCCCGGTGTGTGCTTGAAATGAAATTGAAATGGCGCATGTTATACTCGGTGCAACTTATTAAATCCGGTGGTGTTATTTCCTTCAAATCCACCGGTAAGGTTTTCACTTTGTCGGAACTGGAATATAACGAAGAAGAAGTTCTTGCCCGTGCTTCGCAGGGTGACCGGGAATCTTTTGGCCAACTCTATGAGCATTACGTGGAACGCATCTTCAACTATGTGTATTACCGCACTGGGAACGCGCACGATGCCGAAGACCTGACGGCGCGTGTCTTCCAGCGGGCGATGAACCATATAGTGAAGTATACGGATCGCGGCGTTCCATTTTCGGCATGGCTGTATCGCATCGCTCACAACCTGGTGGCCAACTGGCACCGCGACCGCAGCCGCAAGCAGGAGATCCCGCTGGACGACCTGCCAATACTGCCAACCAAGGGTGACCACCCCGAACGGAATCTCGTCTATTCCCAGGAGCAGGAGACCCTTTTGCGGATGATCCGCAAACTGCCACCCGAACGTCAGAACCTGCTCATCCTCAAATTCGTGGAGAACATGTCTAATGCCGAGATCGGCAAGATCATGGGTCGAAGCGAAGGGGCTGTGAAGAGTCTTTATCACCGCACTCTTCTGGCCTTGCGAGACCAACTGGAGGATCAAAACCTAAATCTCGAAGGAGAATAACATGCTACGAATTGTGACCGACGGTGCCGTGGATCTGCCCGCTGAATGGTATCAGCAATACGATATCCAGCGCATCCCGATCAACATTCATTTCGGCGAGGAAAAGACCTTCATTCAGGACGAGGAACTTGACCTGAACGGGTTCTATAAACTGGTGGATAGCAAAAGCCTCCCGCATCCCAAGACCTCACAGCCTTCGCCTCATCAGTTCGTGGAATTTTATAAAAAGATCGCCCAACCCGGTGATACCATTCTTTCCATTCATATCACTAGTAAACTTTCGGGTACTTATGCTTCGTGTGTAACTGCATCGCAGGAACTCAAAGGCACGTACAATGTTGTCCCCGTGGATACGCTCTGCGGCTCGATGGGCACTGCTTTCATGTGCCGTTCGGCCCGGACGATGGAAAAGGCCGGAAAAAGCGTGGACGAGATCGTTAAATTCATTGAAAGCGTACGCGGACAAACCCAGGTGATCCTGACCCTTGATACCCTTGAATATGCCCGTCGTAGCGGACGTGTAGGTACGCTTTCCGCAGCCCTTGCTTCCATGTTGAACGTTAAGCCCTTGGCTCTCTTGAAAGACGGCCTTGTGGAAATGGTGGATCGTGTACGCACCCGCAAGGCAGCCATTGAACGTGTGTTGGAAATGGGCAAGGCCGCCATCGGTGATCGCCCTGCTTATGTTGGTGTTGTCCATGCCAACGACCTGGCTTCCGGTCAGATGTTGTTGGAAGAGGCGAAGAAGCATTTCAACGTCAAAGAATCGTTCCTGACCGACTTGTCCATTTCGCTCGCCATTAATTTTGGTCCCGGCACGGTGGGACTTATCCTCTATCCTGCAGAATAGTGAACTCGCATGACCCAGCCAGAAAAAACTCTTTCCTCCGAATCTGAATTGCTCTCCCTTGAATCGCATCTCGCGCGGACCTTGAAACCGGTCACGCCTTCGAATGACCTGGTGCAACGCCTGCGCGGACGCATCCAAATGCCGACCCGCCGGGAGATCACCCTGCGCCTGACCGACTGGCGTAGACTATTTGTGGTGTTCGGCGGTGTGCTTTCTGGGATGGTCATGCTGTTGACGTTGGCGCGTGCTTTGTATTACATCTTCGGACGCCGAAGCGCCTTGTAGGTTCTTGATCTTGAATTGCCCCCGGTGCGTTGCGCGTGCCGGGGGTTAGTTTTTTAACAGCCAGTCACACAAGGTGCGGGCTTCGGCTATCAGATCGGCCTCGACAGGGAGTTTGAATTCCTCTGTGACGCGTAAGGTCAAATGGTCACCGATCAGTTTCAGGTCTGGGGGAAGAAGCGTTGATTCCTTGATTTGATTCAACAGGTCGTAGGCGCTGCCGTTCATAGGACGAAGTCCACGCCGGTGGAGATGATCCCGTATGGCCATGCCTGCCGCGCGGCGCGCGCAAACCCTGGCCTGGCCCTCGTTTCCCGCCAACCGGGCTTGCACAGCCTTTTCAAATTCCCGTTCCATTTCGATAGAAAGATTATCCATGCAGGCGATTATAATTCTTGAAATTACTTTGGATGCAGTCCATGAAATTGAAGTTGTTCAATTTTCTTTTTTTTATCTATCTCTAGGTCGAGGTTTAAGCGAACATCCCGCAGAACGCTCTGCGGGATGTTTTTTCTATTCAATGAAACGGTATTTGATCAATGCCCAGACTGCTTCGAAGGCGTCGTGCAATTTGATCTTCTTGCCCTGCGAATAATCGCGTGGATTAAAAGTTATCGGCACCTCAAAGATACGGTACTTGCGCTTCAGGATCTTGGCGGTGAACTCTGGCTCAAAATTGAAACTGTTGGCGCGGATGACCATCCCCTGAATCACCTCCCGGCGGAAAACCTTGTAGCCGGTCTCCATATCTGTAAGAATGGTGTCGTACAGGATATTGGTCATCAGGGTCAGCAACTGGTTGGCGAGCATATGCCAGAACATGGTGACACGATGCGCCCGACCCAGGAAGCGCGAACCGTAGACCACATCCGCGAGGCCTTCTTCGATGGGCTTGAGCAATTCCGGGTAGTCGCGCGGATCGTATTCCAGGTCGGCATCCTGGATCAGCAATACTTCACCAGTGGCAGCATTCATGCCGGTGCGGACCGCTGCGCCCTTGCCCTGATTCTTCTCGTGCAATATGACGCGCACGCCGTTCTTGCCGTCGAGAGTTTTCAGAATGTCGCGTGTACCGTCCCTGGAGCCATCGTCCACACACACGATTTCGGACACGAGTTTTGTATCCAGAACGCGCTTCAAAATGGTTTCGATACTTTCAACTTCGTTGTAAACAGGAATTATGACTGATAGTTTCATGGCGGGTGGATTATAAACGAAAAGCAGTATAATCAGTGTCAGAAGAAATTATTTTTATGAATCGGCGGTCATGATGACGAAACAAACGGGTCAAATACCCAGCCCAGCGGCTGGCGGGTTCAACCCTCCACCCATTAATAACCTCGAAGATACCGGCCTTTCTCCTTTGTGGCTTCAAGATTTGATCTTGAAGGTCTTGTATTTTCGCGGGTACCTAACTGGTTTTAGAATTGCCGAAGAGATCACTCTGCCTTTTGCCGGGGTGACCGACCAATTGCTTACCACGCTTAAGCAGGAAAAACTGATCGAGGTCAAGTCTTCGCAAGGTGGGTTGGGGGAAGGCGCCTATACATACGGCATCACTAGCGCGGGTATCCTGCGTGCGCGTGAAGCGTTGGAGCGCAGCCAGTACGCAGGACCCGCCCCGGTTCCATTCGAGGTATACAACGAATCCATCCGCCGACAAAAAAGCGGGCGATTGACCGTCACCACACGCACCATGCGCCAGATCCTTGCGCAACTGGTCATTTCTGAATCAACCTTCCAACGACTGGGCCCCGCCTTGAACTCTGGTACGTCCATCTTTATGTATGGGCCTCCCGGCAATGGCAAGACCAGTATCGCGCGTTCGTTCGGAAATTTAGTGCTCAGCCAGAACATGTTCATCCCATATGCCTTGTATCTGGATGGGCAGGTCATCAAGGTATATGATGCTGTCAGCCATACGCTTGCCCCTGAATCAGAGGCGAACGCGAATGCCACCAGTACCTTGCGATCCAATACGCGCCGCGACCCGCGCTGGGTACGGATTCGCCGTCCGTTCATCGTTGTTGGTGGAGAATTGACCCTGGAGGGCCTTGACCTTGTTTTCGACGATACCACCAAATTCTACGAAGCACCCTTCCAGGTAAAAGCCAATGGCGGCATTCTTCTCATCGACGACTTCGGCCGCCAGCAGGTTCGTCCGCGCGATCTGCTCAACCGCTGGATCGTTCCGCTTGAGAACCGGTTGGACTATTTACGCCTGCACACCGGTCGCAAAGTGGAAGTGCCTTTCGATGTTCTGATCATCTTTTCAACGAACTTGCCGCCGAAAGACCTTGTGGATGAAGCCTTCCTGCGCCGCCTGCGCCATAAAGTGGAGATCGGCGACCCTTCTTTTGAGGAATACCGTGAGATCTTCAAACGCGTTGCGCAGGACCGCCGCATCGAATACAACGACCAGGGTCTGGCCTATCTTTTGCAGGAATGGTACATCAAGCGCAATCGCAAACTCCGCGCTTCGCATCCGCGTGACCTGTGCGATCAGATCCTGGATATTTCCTCCTACCTTGCTGTGCAGCCTTCGATGTCTCGTGAGATGATCGATCGCGCCGCCAAGGCTTATTTTGTGGATATTTAATCTCAACCGGATTTTCATTTACGCCTCACTCTGACCTCGGACCTGACTCCCATGCTTGAAACGTTTCCTCGCCCCTTGCTTCTCGCTCATCGCGGCGACCTGGCACATGCCCCTGAAAACACCCTGCCTTCCTTCTCGCAAGCCATTCAAAAAGGCGCAGACGGTGTCGAGTTGGATGCCAAGCTGACCATCGACGGCCACGTCATTGTCATTCACGACCCCACCGTGGATCGCACCACCAACGGCAGCGGCAAGGTGGCCTCCTTTACCTTGGATAACATCCGTAAACTGGATGCAGGCTCCTGGTTTGATGCCAGGTTTGCAGGGACGAAGGTTCCCCTTTTGGAAGAAGTTTTCGAAACCGTTGGCCGGGAGCGCATGATCAACATCGAGTTGACCAATTACTCCACCCCGCGTGACGGCTTGACCCAAAAGGTGTGTGAACTCATCAAGCGTCATAACAATCAAAAGCAGATCATTTTCTCTTCATTTTTCTCGTCTAATTTAAAGATCGCTGCTCAAGTATTGCCGGATGTTCCTCGCGGTCTATTGGCGATGCCGGGGCTGGTTGGCTTATGGGCACGTTCGTTCGGATTTATGTTCGGAGATTACCAGGCCTCGCATCCGCATATCTCTAATGCCAGCCGTGAGCAAATGGCCCGCGCGCATCGCATCAAACGCCGTGTCCATGTCTGGACGGCGAACACGCCTGAAGAAGTGACCCGCCTCAGGGATTGGGGGGCTGATGGCATCTTCACGGATGATCCGGCCACGGCGGTCAGGGCACTTGGGAGGGGTGGGTGAAATTTCCCGCATGCCGGAACCGGGCCCGAAGTAAGTTTGAAGCGAAATCGACGTCGTTTGAAAAGCGGCGTCTGTTTTGTCTTAATATCCAGATGTGATATAAGAGGGGACAATGCGTCTGGTTCGATTCTCCCTGCTTTTTATATTTTTAGTTTCGCTTTTTCCTGCTTCTGTACAGGCGCAAGCGTCCATTCCGCCCGCCTCGGTCCGGCTTCTTTTGGACGCGATGACACCGGAGGAGCGGATCGGGCAATTGTTCCTGGTTTCTTTCACCGGAATAGACACAGGGCCGGATTCGCAGATCTATGACCTCATTACGCGCCGCCATGTCGGTGGCGTGATCCTCCTTTCCGCGAATGACAACTTTACGGATCAAGACCCCCTTGTGCAGACCCGTCTGTTGGTCAACAATTTGCAGCAGTTGGAATGGGATGCCTCTCTTGGTTTTACCAATGATCAATCCTCTGCTATTCAAACGGAGCGGCCGGAATATGCGCCGCTGTTCATTGGAATTGCGCAGGAAGGGGATGGATACCCCACCGATCAGATTCTGAGCGGCCTGACCCCGCTCCCCAGTGAGATGGCTATCGGCGCTACCTGGAATCCTGAATTTGCCGGGAATGTTGGCGAGGTGCGTGGGCGCGAACTTTCCGCGTTGGGATTCAATCTCTTTGTCGGCCCATCATTGGACGTGCTGGATGCGCCGTCAAGTTCGGGCAGCGATCTGGGTACGCGCGTCTTTGGCGGCGACCCATTCTGGGTGGGGACCATGGGCAGCGCTTATGTTGAAGGCCTGCATCGCGGGGGCGCAGGAAAGTTACTGGTGATCGCAAAGCACTTCCCCGGTGTGGGCGGTGCTGACCGTTTGCCGGAGGATGAAGTCTCCACCGTGCGCAAATCTCTGGAGCAACTTAAGCAGATCGAGTTGGCCCCATTCTTCTCTGTTACGGGAAATGCGCTCACGCCTGAAGCGGCCGTGGACGGTTTGCTGGTTTCTCATATTCGTTATCAAGGGTTTCAGGGAAATATCCGTGCGGCTACTCGTCCCATCAGTTTTGATCCGCAAGCGCTCAGCCAGATCCTCGCGCTGCCGCAATTCGCCAACTGGTATGTGAATGGCGGACTGCTCATCAGCGATAATATCGGCGCGAACTCCGTCCGCGAGTTTTATGCCACAGGGGGCGGCCAGTTCTCGGCACGGAATGCTGCGCGGGATGCTTTCCTGGCTGGGAATGAT
>Ga0268298_10005488_pt1 | contig 11851 bp, 12 predicted proteins | sample WWTPWeurt_MetaG_FD_194462 | JGI IMG/M metagenome (GOLD analysis project Ga0268298, IMG submission 194462) | Activated sludge microbial communities from WWTP in Nijmegen, Gelderland, Netherland - WWTP Weurt | ecosystem: Engineered > WWTP > Aerobic digester > Activated sludge | place...
CATCTCGCCGTTTTCGGAAAACTGGCCGGTCTGGCTGGGCTGGGCTGGATTGATCTTCCTGATGCTGGGTCTGGCCACGACCTTCATGAGCCGCCTTGCCTACAGTACCTGGCGATGGCTGCACGGCTTGCTTGGGCTGGGCGTCTTGATCGGCTTTATCCATGTCCTGCAACTCGGGATTAGCGCCGGGGGCTTGCTTGCCCTGGCTGCCGCCGTCCTGCTCCTGTTCTGGCGTCTGCTGCGTGTCGACCTCGGAACTGCTGCAAAGCCCTATATCGTGACTTCAGTGCGCTCGGTGGCGCAGTCGATGGTTGAGGTTTCGCTGAAACCATTGGCCATGCCGGTCGATGCCGTGCCGGGGCAATTCATCCTGACGGCATTCTTTCGGGGGCCAAGCTATCAAGGCTGTGGCGAATTTCATCCATTTACCATCAGTGGCATTGGGCTTGAGCACGAGCTGCGTATCGGGGTGAAGGCTCTGGGCGACTGTACTCGACGCATGCAGCGCCTGGAACCCGGCGTTTCCGCCCGGGTACATGGCCCCTTTGGCGAATTCCTGAAGGCTTTGCCATCTCGCCCGCTGTTGTGGGTGGCGGGGGGTATCGGGATTACGCCGTTTATCGGCTTTCTGCGGCAGCAACCGGTCGAGACGCCAACGACCCTGATCTATTTGTATCGCGACGAGCAGGATGCCGCCTATCTCGATGAACTGAGCAAATTATCGGCAAACAGCCCCGGACTTGCCCTGCAGGCGGAGGCTACGGGAACGGGAGTGCCGAATCTGAACCGGTTATTGCCAGGAGCTGAAGCACTGGTCAACCACGAGTGCTACGTCTGCGGTCCACCGGGCTTGATCGACGCTGTTTCCCGGATTCTGCTTGACCGTAGTGTCCCCATTGAACGAATCCATTTTGAGCATTTCGACTTCCGATGACACGCAAACTCTATATCGTTTCGACGACAGCCTTCTGGCTGGTCGTTTTCGGGCTGGGCATGACTTCCGCACTTTGGAATCCTGTCGAACAGGGCGATGCACAGGCTCAGGGAAAAACCATCACGCTGGCAGAACTGGCCAAACATGCCGCGCCGGGAAATTGCTGGATGGCGATTCGCGGATCGGTCTATGACCTCAGTGCCTACCTGCCGGCCCATCCCTCGCCGCCGGACATCGTCTTGCCCTGGTGCGGGAAGGAGGCGACGGAAGCCTACAACACGAAAACCAAAGGTCGTCCGCACGCGCCTTATGCTGACGAACTGCTGGCAAAATACCGTATCGGGACATTGGCGAAAGCGCCCTGACCATGAATGCATGTGGACCATCGACTTGCTATCAGGAACTGGTGCCGGGTTGCCCGGCGCCGGATGGCCCGCCTCTGGGGGTTATCGAGGAGGTGCAGGGGCCTGTCGTCGATGTTCGCTGTTCCCGCCTGCCACCCTTGCACCGGGCGATTTACGTCTGCCTGAACGGGGAGCGTTTCACCTTCGAGGTGCATCGCCTGTTGAGTTGCACGCAAAACTGACCCGGGATTTGCACTGAAATCTGACCCACCCGAATGAGCCGAAGTATGGCTCAGGTCATTGCTGGATTTCTAGTCTTCACCTCCTTGCTAGCCTTGGTTGAACTGTTCTTGAAGCGGTAACTTTCGTTGCCGGTTTCGACGATATGGCAGTGATGGGTCAGCCGATCGAGTAGCGCAGTGGTCATCTTCGGGTCGCCGAATATGTTGGCCCATTCTGAGAAACTCAGGTTTGTCGTGATGATCAGGCTGGTCTTCTCGTAGAGTTTGCTCATCAGATGGAATAGCAGGGCGCCGCCGTTCTGACTGAAAGGCAGGTAGCCCAACTCATCAAGAATCACCAGATCAGCATGCACCAGTCGATGGGCAATCTGTCCTTGTTTGCCGGCCAGTTTCTCCTGTTCCAGCGCATTGACCAGATCGACTGTCGAGAAGAAGCGGACCCGCTGATGGGCATGCATGATGGCCTGCACACTGATGGCGGTGGCCAGATGGGTCTTGCCGGTGCCAGGCCCGCCGATCAGTACGACATTGTGGGCAGAGTCCATGAACTCTCCTCGATGCAGATGACGAACCAAAGCTTCATTGACGACGCTTTGCGTAAAATCGAATCCCGACAGATCACGGTAAGCCGGGAAGCGGGCAATCTTCATCTGGTAATTGACCGATCGAACTTCCCGTTCCGCCAGTTCGGCTTTGAGCAGACTATCCAGGATTGATTGCGCATTCAGATAGGCTGGCGAACTCTGGGCCGCCAGTTCCTCAATGGCTTGTGCCATGCCGAAGAGCTTCAACGACTTCAGCGTGGTGATCATGGCCTCAGGCAACATGACGTACCTCCCTCAGACTGTCGTAACGCGTGACGTTGGCCTGTGGCTCGATCCTTAGCACCAGCGCCTGCGGCGCATCGATTGGCGCCGGTGGCGGCAACTCCACCAATCGTCCGAGCAGATTGAGTACATGCTGTTTCGAGGCAGCCCCCGCATCAAGGGCCATCTCGACCGCTGTCAGTACGGCTTGCTCATCGTGATGGAGCACCAGGGCAAGTATATCGACCATTTCCCGATCACCCCCTGGCCGTTTCAGGAGGGCTGACTGGAGGCGCTTGAAGCCGTCGGGGAATTCGGCAAAGGGTGCGCCATTTCTTAATGCACCGGGCTTGCGTTGCAAGACAGAGAGGTAGTGCCGCCAGTCGTAGATTGTGCGACTGAAGTCATGTCGCCGATCGATGATGCGCGGGTGCTCGGCGATCACGTTGCCTTCGGCCGCCACCACGAGATGATCGGCATAGACCCGCAGGCTGACCGGCCGGTTGGCAAATGAAGCAGGAACGCTATAACGGTTACGTTCGAAGTTGATCAGACAGGTCGGCGAGACGCGTTTGGTATGTTCGACGAAACCATCGAAGGGGGCTGGCACGGCCATCAATTGGGCCTGCTCATCGATCCAGGCTTCAGCGACAGTGCCGGGCAATTCAGGGTGACGCAGTTCTTGCCACAGCGTCAGGCAGCGCTGTTCCAGCCAGGCATTGAGGGCATCCAGATTCTCGAAGGCGGGTGCACCTTGCCAGATGCGATGCCGGGAGTCCTGGACGTTCTTCTCGATCTGCCCCTTCTCCCAGCCGGAGGCCGGATTGCAGAACTCGGCTTCAAACAGGAAGTGGCTGACCATGGCCTTGAAACGGGTGTTGATGTCTCGGGCTTTGCCTTTCCGGATTCGATCCACCGCTGTCTTCATATTGTCGTAGATGCCGCGCCGGGGAACGCCACCCACGACCCGGAAAGCATGGTTGTGGGCATCGAACAGCATCTCATGGGTCTGCAACGGATAGGCCCGCAGGAAGAAGGCCCGGCTGTACGAGAGTTTGAGTTGGGCCACCTGTAGTTTGGTCTTCACGCCGGCAATGACCGCCCAGTCTTCGCTCCAGTCGAACTGGAAGGCTTCGCCTGGAGCAAAGGTCAGCGGAATGAAAGTGCCACGACCGGTCGTTCCGGCCGCTTCCTGCTGCGCTTGTCGCCAATTCCTGGCGAAGGCAGCGACCCGGTCATAGGAGCCTTCATAACCCAGAGAGGTAAGGTCGGCATAGATCTGCCGCAGATTTCGCCGCTGCTTGCGATTCTTCTTCGCTTCCGTCTTGAGCCATGCGGCCAACTTCGGCGCAAACAGATCAAGCTTGCTCGGGCTATGTCGATCAGGATATTTCGGCTCGACGATGCCGGTGCTCAGATACTTCCGGATCGTGTTTCGGGACAAGCCCGTTCTCCTGGCAATTTCACGGATGGCCATGCCATCCCGCAGGTGCCAGCGCCTGATTACGCTTAATAACGCCACGTCGATCACTCCTGATTCCCCCGCTCGTTCCCGAGCAGGTCAGTGTCTATACGTGGGTCAAAATTCGATGCAAATCTATGGGGCTAGTGGGTCAGTTTTGCGTGCAACTCAACACACGAACACCTGCACCTCGCGGCTGCCTGTGCGATGCGCTTCGCGCTTCAGACGCCGGGCCAGTACGAAGGCGCCGGCCTGGCCGGCAAAGTCGCCGTCGGCATCGTTGTCGGCGTAGATCCACACTCGGCGAACCGAGTCGGGAATCCACAACTTCTCCAGATTCCCGGCGTTCAAGCCGGCCCAGAACGGCCGTCCCGTCGCGAGATACAGCGCGATGCTCTTCTCAATGCCTTCGCTGATTCCCAGGTCCTCGGTCGCCTCGAAGAGACGAACTGCGGCCCCGTTGATGCCGGACGACAGCACCTTCTTCGCATCCGGTACGGCCAGCTTGGCGCCGTCCTGGAGATAGGTCCGGTGCAAGGTGACCGCATGGCCGTCCTCGCCCTGGATGCACGCCAGCATGGCCGGATACTCGGCGACCTTGTGCGACTTGCCGTCGGCATCCTTCTGGTAGTAGCCCAGCGCCGGATGGAAGCGCAGCACCTTCGGATAGACCGGCAACGCCACGCTCCGGCTGGTCAGGTAGCGATCGACTTCATCGCCCGCCGTCACAGGTTTGGCCTCGTGCCAGATACGCTGGGCCAGTTTCTTCATGTGCTCGGCCGAAGGCTCGTTGGCCTTTACTGGCGCCGTCACCGGCATCATCCCCAGACAACGCTCGACGCCACGCAATGCGGTGTTGAAATCTATGCCCTGGAGTGCCTGCAGCAACTTGAACCCGCCACCTGGACCGCATTGGCGGCAGTGATAGTTCCCTTCACCGAACTTGTCGGTGTACTGGAAACGATCCGTGCCGCCACACAATGGGCACGGCAGATTGCGCCGCTTGAGGATGCGTTCATCGACTCCCAGGCTCGCCAGTATCTCCGTCCACCGGCCATGAGCTCGCTGCTTGACCGCTTCGATACGCGCTTCGTACTCATGATTCTGCATGGCATGCTCCTTCTTCAGTGATCAGGGCTACCGAATAGTTGGGGGCGATGCCCACGCCGACGGTGACTTGGAAGGCCTTGCCATGGAGCAAGGGATAGCGGCCCAGCCGCAACTCCTGCAATAACGAATCCAATGTCTGCACCGGATCGACAGAGCGCAGGCGACGGATCAAATCTGTTAGTGCGTCGCGGTCCGCATCCAGGTCCGAAGCGAGGAACTGCTCGTTCTCGTCGATGAAGGAGGACGCTTGACGCACCGACTCACCGGAGGTCTCGCCGGCCGGGATGTACAGGACATCCTCGTGACAGACGCCAGCGTCGGTGATTTCGGCCACGTCCTTGGTGCTACGCAGGATCACCGAGTCGCAAAGGATCACGGTGGGCCATACCCAGCGTCCTTCCAACTGCACGCGGATCTGCTCAGACACCGCTTCGACCCGCACCGTTTCCTGATCAAGGAAACGCACGTAGCGCCATGCCCAGTGCTCGGAACTCAGGCCGATCCAGTCGAAGATCAGATAGCCTTTGGCCCGGGCGAGCATCCAGCGCGCCGCGTTGTCGTCGTCCAACCAGTCGAGGGAAACCAGCGTCACTTCGCCGCTCTCGACGGCTTGCCGGGTGGGTGCTACGGCAACTTGCCGGACATAGCTGCGGTCATCGTCTTGGATTGGATAGTCGACGATTTCGTCGAACAATTCGACCGGTAGCACATCGAGATCGTTGAGTAGATCCCAGTGTCCCCAAGCGCGCATCGCCTCATAATAGATCGCAACAAAGCGCTCAGGCGGAAGCTGGCTTTTGGCGACCTCCAGCGTCTGCCGCCAGCAGGCGGCCAACTCGGCATCAATGCGCTTTTTCTGGACGTCCTCGTCGATCAGTTTGTCGCGATCCGGCAGGCGCGCCATGAATTGGCGCGAATCCAGGTGCACGACATTGACCTCGTCGAACGAGCCGTAGTTGGGCTTCATGACGCAGAAGCCCTGCAAGAAGACAAATGTGTTGTAGCTGAACTTGCCGTCCCGCGTCCCGGTGAGATGGACCGTGCCCATCGGGCTGGTCATCGTCGTCATATTCGCAACTGCAAATGGCCGCGCCAGCGTCTGGCCGTTGAACAGCACATCAACCGGAAAACCCAGGCACAAGGTCTCGATACGGCTGCCCAAATCGGGCAGATCGACCCCGTGCAGTTCTATCCGGGTGCCGGTTACTGCCTCGGCCATGGACTCGACGTCGATGGCCGCCTTGGCCAGTGCCGCCGTAGTGTCGATATCGACTCGCTGATGGCGGGAGGCGACGATACAGCGCGTGGCGGCATAGAGGCACTTCGAGAAGCCGACCCCGAAAGGGCGCTCCTCGGCACTGGTGGCATCATCCCAGCCCGATTCGTGGAAACTCAGAAGTTTCTGGAAATCGTCGAGACCACCGCCATTATCCTGGACCACCAGGATCTGCGTGCCGGCATCGTAGTCGACTTCGATGTGCGTCGCCCCGGCACGGCGGGCATTTTGCAACAACTCGGAGATGAGCGTGAAGCGGTCGGTGAAGGCATAGCGCTGGTTGCGCAAAGCTCCTTCTTCGTTGATTCGAACCTGTATCTGCATGATGTGCTCCATGAATGCAGGCGGCACCGGTCCCGGCGGGACTGGCCCGCCAAGGGGGAAGTTGACCAGTCAGCCGAGACGGCGGACCGGCGGTGTAAACAACTGGCCGACAGCCAGGGCTTCCATCAGGCTGTGCCGGAGGAATTCTCTAGGCAGCAGGTGTCGGGTGCTCAGGACCTGACCGGCGGCATCAAAACGCTCGACCTTCAGCCCAATCGGGTGCCAGTGCACCCGGTAGGCCAGCCAGTCGGCGCCGGCGATGATGAAGGTACGACCAGACTGGCCGGTGAGGACTTCGCATTCCTTGATGAGGAACTCGATGTCTTCGGGGGCCTGGACCGTCAGCAGGGCCGTTGCGCGTCCGGCGAGATGCGTTGCGGTATACATACGCTTTCCTTAAAGCATGGACGGGGAGCAGGGCAGGCCATCGGCAGTCAGTCCGGCATCCATATGATTGCTCGGCGGATCAAGGTCTTGATCGTTGATCCGTGCCAAGGGGTCGTGGCCTGCCGGCAGATCCGTCAGGCAAGATGCCCGTAGCCGTTCCTGGCGAATCTGTTCCAGCCCGACTGCGTCTTCATAGTCCAGACGTCCGGCGATGCCGTAGAGGACGAAGATCGCCAGCAGGCAAAGGACATCCTTGAAAGTGCTCATGACGATTCCTTCGAATAGGGGGGCTTGCGCGTTAGCAGCAAGCCTGAAAAGTTGGACGGGATTAAACGAACAAATCGCCTTGCACGGACATCCGCTTGATCTGTTCGTTGATCCACTGGGGGTTCTTGGAAAGTCGTGCTTCTATCCAGGCGGGGTTGTGGACGACGGCATCGCGTACCCAGTCGGGGTAACGCTCCAGCGAGGCGCTAAACCAGGCTTTGAGGCTGTGGCGGATGTGGCCGCGGATTTCTTCGGCGTCGACCAAGCCGCAATAGGCGATGGGCGACAGGGGGCTGCAACCGACCACGCGCAGGCAACTGACGAAGGAGAACGGCAGGCCGTCCTTTTCGTGTTCGCTGAACACCCAGCGCAGCGTGTCGAACTTCTCTTCAAGGGGCGTCGCGGGATCAGCCAGGTGACTGACTTCTTCAAGCAGGCGCCAATGCAGGAAGACGATGTCTTCCTCGCTCCATTCGATCGGTGCGTCCGCATCGTCGAGCATCTGCTCCAGCGCGGCGCGATCAGGAATCGCCGCCGGCCGGTGATATGAGGTAGCCGGCCAAGAGGAAAAGATGGGCGGGAATACGGGGTCCACGGGCGTGGGATGGGAAGCTTTGGGGGATAAGCTCTGATTCAGCATCGTTGGCTCCAGGAAAAATGGAGGCAACGCGCACCACGGCAGGGGGCAGATGCCCCCGTGGGGTGACGAACTGCCGAGCCGCTAGAGGCGGTACGGCGCTATGGAAAGAAGAAACTCCAGGGCTGGCTTGAACGGGCGGTACGAACCGCCGTGATCGGTATACCAGCGACCGATCGAGAAAGGCTTTCGGGGGAAGGGCGTCCGGGAAGCGGAAACAGAGACGCCGCGCCCCTGCCTCGAAAACTTCCCGCGATGGCATGGGTGCGATCGGCAGCGGAATCACCACCGGCAGGACTGACGAGTGCCGCACCTGCGAAACTCAATGGTGCGCGACAAACGGATTACTCCAAGGCTTGCCTAGTTTGAATGCAGGGCCAGCTACTGCATGACGTAAAGGTAGCGGCCGGCATTGCCGCGGTCAATCCCGAAAATCCGCCTCGATTGGCCCCGATGCCGAAAGGCCCCTCAAGCGTCGGCCATTTCCGGTGGCGAATGAACTGCCCTCTGCGGAAGATTGCTGCGAAAGCGGTATTTCGAGGAGCACGGCATGTCAGAGATCCAGATCGTCAAGATAGATGAGGGTGGCGTTAACGCACGCATCCTCGCCAAGGAGGCCAAGGCTGATTTTCGGCGAGTAGAAGCCGCCAGCCTGAAAATGCCCACGCGTTTCACTAGCGCCGAGGGCAAGCGTTTCTTCGCGCGGCTGTTCAATACCCTGCAACTCAACGCGCACTTCATCTCGGTGATTGCTCGTACCAGGCTGGACCATGACGACGTGGCGAAGATCGAGGACACAATCCGCGCCCAGATGGACACGGTGAGCGAGAGTTTGAACAAGGCCATCGATGGCGCTGAAGCGCTCTTCAAGGCCTACGCCATCACCAGTACGGCGACCTATGACACTGTGCCGCTGGATGTCGAAGTTCATGTGCTGTCATCCAGTGGCCGCCGCTTTCTCGAGGTGCTGGGTAAACTCGACCAGTTGATGCCACTGTTGCAGACCCTGGAAATCCATGAAGTGATCACCACGCAGGCAGTGGATATTCAACGTGCGAGCCTCAAACGGCAAGTGCGCGATATCGCCAATGGCGCGCGCAATTTCGCCATGGGGCTGCGGCGGCGAATGAACGCCATGGGCGCGCGTGATGGCGAAGGCCGAAGCGCGGACGGCCAGCAGGAGACTGCCGTGGTAGATAGGGCGGACGAACCCAGGGCGGAAGGTGATGGAGAGGTCGAACCGGCAGTGATGACCTTCGACACGCAATTATTCGAAGTCTTGGAAAGTGACCCGCCGTCCCCTTTGCCATTTCCTCTGAGCTGAAATCAACAAGTATGTAGGTTCATATAGCAATATAAGACACCCTGTTTCAACCCTTCGGAGACCGTCATTCTTGTCGATTAAAAGGACAACATGATGGCGGTAAAGAAGAAAGACTCCGTTGCTCTGGCGAGGCACCTTGGGGGCAACCTATGCAAGCGGCGCAAACAGTTGGGATGGACACAGGAAACAGTTGCGGAGCGGGTCGGCGTGGATGTCGAAACCGTATCCCGCATTGAGCGCGGAGCACATCTGCCATCGCTGCCTACGCTAGACAGGCTCGCGGTTGTGCTGTGCTGTTCTGCTGGCGATCTGTTGTCGAAAGAAGGACCCGTCGAGGCCAGCGAAGCTGCGACCTTTGGCGCATGGATCTCCGAACTTGGACCCGATGATCGGGCATTCGTTATGTCGGTAGTGCGGAATTGTTGTGAACACTTGGGTAAACGCTCGAAGTAGCAGATGTTCCTGCCGACGGGAGGAATACAGGGAACTCAATGGTGTGCGGGAAGCCCTTCAAACACCTCCACGGAAGCTTCCTGAGTCACCTCAAGGGATTCTGTGAGATGCCGCCAGCACAAACCATGGCCCTTTCCGCCAAGGCAAGCTTGATTCTGGCCAGATTTGCCCGCGATCCGGTTTTCCGGCCGCAAGCTTGATCTCGGCGAGCCAGAATGGGTTCTCTACCTGTGCCATCTCCAATCGCTGGCCGGCACGGACTCTTGAGGCGGGCGGGTTCTGGAGCGTCTTGCGCCTGCCAACGGGCACCCATATTGTGTAGTCAGGTTCTCCGTCAGCCCGACCAGGTGCACCGGGCACCTTTACCGCTTTCGTGGCGGCGTCGCAGTCGATACCTGCCTGTTGCCCGACGATCCGCTGCCGCATGTGCAGCGCGGTTCAGTGCCGGATCGGCTGTTTTTTCCCGACCCGGACGCCCTTGGCCATCAAGGGGCGAAATTCAATTTTTTGCTCATCTTTCCATGCTATGCGACCGGGGCGCCCGCAGCATGTCGTCGAGTTCAGCGTTCCCTATCGGCTCGCGCCATCCTGACCTAGCGCGGCCACTACAGAGCAGGTCATATCCTTTAACAGCGTCAGCTGCAACGAGGTTCGATCGTGCCAAAAATCCGTTCCAGGGTCTCCGCTACGGCGGCGACTTCCAACCCTCTTTCTACTCCACCAGTCATGTCGACTGCGATCCTGACGCTCCCCGAGACCGGGTTCCTGCGTCAGCCCCAAGTGCTGGCTTTCGTTCCTATTTCCAAATCGACCCTCTGGCGGCGCATACAGGCGCGTACTTTTCCGGATCCGGTCAAACTCTCGGAGCGCGTGACCGTCTGGCGTGCCGAAGATATCCGCCGCTGGATCGGGCAGCAAGGGGAACCGGTCTGATTTCCGAATCAAGTATGGGAGATTGGCTCGTAGCGGCGTCGTTTGCGCCGCAACCGGGCCGCTACCGATCCACTGCGCAATGCGTGCATACCGTCTTCGATCAGGGGGGGCTCTACCGAGCATCATGGTGCTCTTGATCTGATGACGAAATCCCGCACCTTTCCCGGCGATTTCGCCTGGCAATGGGTGCGTCGACGCTTGAGTATTCGGAAAGATGTCGGTCGACATAGGATGGGAGATGCAGGTCATGCAAGACAGCCAGGAGGTCAGCAAGCACCACGAAAATGCATTGCAATCGGTTGAGATGCTGCGTGCCGTCATCGGCGGTGATACCTACGAGACGGTAGCCGTGCGCTTCGGTATCTCGCGTACGGCAGTTGAGCGGCGCATCAAGTCAGTCGCCGTCCAACTCACCCAGGTAGTCGGCGTGGACGGTCTCAAGGAAGAAGGCGCCGCATTTGTGCGCCGACTGCGCCTGCATCGCGAGGCCATCCTGGTCGCGCTGGCCGGATTCGTGCCGCTGCTGCCGGTTGGTACCCGCCCGGCGCGCGTATTGTCCGCGGCGGAAGTGGCCCAGGGCGCGGTGCGCATCAAGGGCCGCACCAGTCGCACCTGGCACGACCTCGCCCTCTACTACATGCTGTTTGCCACTGGCCTGCGCCCTCTGGAAATCGCTCGGCTCCAGGTCCGCGACTACCTGCATGCCGACGGCAGTGTGTGCCGTGAATCGGAATTACGTGCCGAGGTGGCGATCAATGGCAAATTGAGGCCACTCTATTTCAGTAGTCGCCGGCTCGATGACGCGCTAACGGCCTATTTCCGGGAGCGCTGCGATTGCGGGCACGGCGTCGGGGCGCCAGACTACTACCGAGGATTACGTGCGGATAGCCGCTTGTTTCTGTCGCTTTGTGGCGAACCCTACCGAATCGCTTCAAATAACGGTGAGCCAGGGCAGAATCGCTTTGTTTGCCGGGCACTCCTGGAGGTCTATCGCAAGTTGTTCCGCTACGCCGAACTCAAGGGACTGAGCGCCCAGTCGGCACGTCTTACAGTGATGTCGCGGATGTATGAGCGAGGTGCCGACGAGGATCAGGTTGGTGCCATCCTGGGTATCGGCGAACGCAGCGCGGTGCGGGAACTGCTACCCCGGCCGAAGCCGACACTGGCTGAACTGCTCGACGAACTGGTTTAAGTCTGGCGCGGCCACTATGGACCCCCAGCACTTTGCCATCAAAGGCCGCGTAATTGGCGCCGATGATCCGCAGTTACAGGAGGCTTTGGCCCAGGTTCATGACAGCCTCGAACGGCCACGCTGTCTGTGCATGCCGGGCGGGGTAGAAATGTACGTAGCG
>Ga0268298_10005491_pt1 | contig 11845 bp, 10 predicted proteins | sample WWTPWeurt_MetaG_FD_194462 | JGI IMG/M metagenome (GOLD analysis project Ga0268298, IMG submission 194462) | Activated sludge microbial communities from WWTP in Nijmegen, Gelderland, Netherland - WWTP Weurt | ecosystem: Engineered > WWTP > Aerobic digester > Activated sludge | place...
AACACCTCCGCACGAGACGGAGTGCTGCGCACTTGCAGGATGCCGCGCACCCGAGCCGCCGCCATTCCCAAGGCTTGCTCAAACGTTGTTTGGGCAAGTTGCGCTGCTTTCTGGACGGTGCAATTGGAACAAAGCTGCGTCGCCGACGCCGACCGGTCCCCCACTGCCACATCGACGAGCGACAGATGCAGGCGCCAATCCGTTTGCTTGCCAAGTCCACTGTTTTCCACATGCAGCAGCAACACGTATTCCGCTTGGTTCCGTTTCCCCAGATCTTCTTGACACAAAAGGGAGTCCAAACAGTTCTCAAGCTGCGGTGCCAGGGCCAGCGCGGTCTCTCTGCTTTTCAACACATGGCCCGTTCCCGTTGTCGCTTGCCCGAGCGATTGTGAAAAATGCTCCGTTTGGTCGGGTGCTACGCCTCGAAAATGTGGCAAAAGGACAATGCTCGGTGCTGGCACCGCATTGAGGTCGTCCGTCTCGGGTTGACTCCGCAGAAGCCAGTTTTCGCCGGATTGAACTTCGATTTCTTCCTGTTTGCGTCGTCCACCAAGTTCCAGAACGACCTGGTGTTTCCCCGGCGCGAGCAAAAGCGGCAAAGCGAGCGGCAGCGACCCCACGACCCGTTCGTCCACAAGTACAAGCGACCCCTTTTCCCCCAGAATCAATAGTTCGCCAGCCGGAGGCAGAGGTTCGCTTAGCGTTTTTTCGGCCAACCGATGTTCCTCGTCAAGAGGCCCGGACAGGTCCTGTTGATAGCGACGGAACAAGTCGAACGCCTCGACGGATCGATGCTCGGCGTGCGCCAACCGGCCCAACAGAAAAAGCGTCTCTGAATCCGCACGCATTCGGAACGCTTCTTCCAGCAGCCTGTACGCCAGATGAAGGGCATTCTCCTCATAGGCTTTTTGCGCCGCTCGCTTGAGTTCGCGCACACGAGCCTCCGCGACGCTGTCAGCCACTTGGCTCGCGTTTCGGAAGTCGGTCTTGGCCCAGCACGGTTTGTATGCAAGACACACACATGCCATGCACAACCCCAAAACCACACAGGCCCGACCGAGGCACCGTGCAGTCTTCTGCCCCCGCATAACTAAAACCTTCTCACAAACCGTTTCTGGAACACAATGCGCAGCCAACAGAGGGCTTGCAGAAAACGCTTTCCAGCGCACTTGACGCGGCCCTGCTTGGTTTGGCATCCCACTTCCCAGAAAACCAACCAACACCAGAAAAGGAGAACTACATGAGCATCCAAGTCGCGCAGAAAGCCCCCGAATTCAAAACGCAAGCCCTCGTCGGAAAAGAGTTCAAAACCATCTCTCTTTCCGACTATGCCGGGCGCTGGGTTCTTTTGATGTTTTACCCGATGGATTTCACCTTCGTTTGTCCGACTGAACTTGTGGGCCTGAACGACAAACACCAAGATTTTGCCGATCGCGATTGCGTGGTCCTCGCTGCCAGCACCGACACAGTGTTCTCGCACTTGGGTTGGACCCGCGCCGATGCTCGCCTTGCGAACCTCAAGTACCCGATTTTGGCCGATGTGACCAAATCGATTTCGCGCGATTACGGCGTGTTGCTCGAAGACAAGGGTTTTGCCCTGCGCGGCACCTTCCTGATTGATCCGGCGGGAGTCCTACGCTGGGCCAGCATTCACGACACCACCGCAGGCCGCAGCATCGACGAGATGGTTCGTGTCCTGGATGCGCTGCAAACCGGCGAGCTGTGCCCCGTAAATTGGAAAAAAGGCGACGCCACCTTGTCGTAAGCTAGGAAACCCGATGACCACCCAGGACGCCCAGACGGAACGCCAACAGCTTCAGCACCTCGAGGAGCAGCTTCGCAGCGCGGACCAGTTTGTCACCGTGCAGCGCCGCGCCCTTCTTCGATACCTTCTGCGGCATCGCGTCCATCCGACCACAGCGCAAATTGCTAGCGCGATGGGTCGCAGCGGCAGCGCCAGTTTGGCCACCATCTACAACAACCTCGCGCTCTTTGCCGAGCTGTCCATGGTCCGCACGCTGCGCAGCCCGGATGGCGAGGTTCATTGGGACATCCGCACGGATCGCCATCACCACATCGTGTGCTCTGAATGCGGGCAAGTGGAAGATCTCCCAAAAGAGCACGTCGAGATGCGGATTTTGTCCCCTGATCTCGACCGTCGCGTGACCCACGCCGAGGCCTGGCTCGTGTGGACCTGCCGTCGCTGTCAACCGAACAATTAGATCGACAGATAGATCGACAGAAACCACAGGCTTCCCAGGCGCTTCCTACGCACTTTTTGACATTTTCTACGACACGTCCGCCGTGTTCCTGTGCTCTATTTCGTTTACAACAACGAACGGAGCCGGTTTTGTCCCGCCTGGGTCGGCTCCCTTTTCCTGCTTAGGAGTCCCCCTTATGTCTCTTCCCTCTATCACTTCCACGGCCCTCCCTTGGCTGTTTGGTTTCGCGTTTGGTGTTTCTTCTGTTTTGGGAAGCTGTGATTTGCCCGACGATGCGCTCTTTCGTTCGGCTCCGCCCGCTCCCAATTGGGTCACGGTTCCGTTTCCGGGAGTCTCTACCAACTCACCCCGCATGCCCAAAAGCACCGAAAAACTCCGTGACGCTACCGCTGCGGAGTATTTTGGCGTCGCGCAAGACATGGCCGTGCTTTCCAATGTGTATGTTCTCTCCGTTCTCAACGTGGCGCGTGTGATGGTTCAACTTCCCGCCACTTCGCGCATAGATCCAACCCTTGTCTTTGGCCCCTATGAACCAGGGAGCGGAGACCCCCTAACCTACCGTTTGGTCGTCACCCAAACGGCTCCCACTTCCTTCACCTATCTTCTGTCTGGTCGTTCTCGCCAAACCACCGGCGGAACCGATTTTCTGCCCCTTTTGGAAGGTTCGATGCAAAAGGACCCCGAAGCACTGGGACCCGTCGGTCGCTTGGCCATTTTTTTCGACAACCGGCGAAAGCTAGATGACAAAACGTGCGAACAGGGCAGGCTTGACGTGGAATACGACGGTCACAGAGACCCCGCCCAGGTCAGTTTTTCGCTCAAACAGGTTGGTACGCAAAACCCAGCCGTTTCTGCTTGCCATCAGGACCCACCGCGCGATGGATGGTTTCATGCAACCCACTTCCCCGATGACAGCGGTAGTTTCCTGTTTGATGTGCGCCGCAACGTCCACGCGAAAGACCCTGCCCGCGAGGCGTTGGAAACCGTTCTCCTGTTGGCCCGTTGGGACAAAGATGGTCAGGGCCGTGCCGACGGTAAAATCGCCGATGGGGAAGTGTCCATCGATCTGCGCAACGCGGGTTTGCCTGATCGCTACCTCACGTTTTCTGAATGCTGGGATATCGCGAAAAAAAGCGTGTATCTGCAAAGCACCCCTGCGGCCCTGCGTTTGTGGCCTCCCACCGGAGACCCATCTCGCTGCGTCCCCGCAAACGCGGAATTTCCCGAATAGCCCAAACGGTCGATCAGTAGGCCAACGGAGTGAGCTGCACTTCGGCAAGGAGTCCGAAGTGATCGCTTGGGAGTGTGCCATCGGAATCCGGTCGATCGAGGACCACGCGGCATTCGTGAATCAAACCACGGCCATCTCGGCTCGGAGGACTCACGAACAGGTAATCGAGCCTTCGATCCTGCTGTAGAAAGCGCAATTTGGCTGTGTACGGATTCCTCCTAGACCACGTGTACCCAGGCAAAGGGGGTGTATCTTGGGCACACAGAAACGCATCTTGGTAGTACGTTCGCCGACCCGAAAGAGAATGGAGCCCACGCAAAAAACGCATCTCATCACTTTCGGGACACGCATTGAAATCACCCGCCAGTACCGTGAGCAAAGCCTGCGGGGAAAGCGTCTGTGCGTGTGTTTTGAGCAACCGATCGACCGCTTCGACCTGATCCTCCCGCGCAATCCCATCCGTCATTCGGTAGTGCAAATGCGTGGTCCCACACAGAACGATTCCCCATGGAGTCTTCAACTCGGCCCACAACAGAATCCGCCGCTCCTCACTCCGCGCATGTGGCAATTCCGTGATGAAATGTTTGACGATGGGAAAGCGAGACAGAATCGCCAAACCCTCGACGCCACCGCCCCATTCCGTCGCCGGTCCAAAAACATGGGACATGCCCAACGCTTCCGCGATTTGCAGCCCCGTGTTGCGCAATGTGCCTGGGATTTCCCGCACCTCTTGAAGTGCGACCACACACGGGGAAAGTTCCCTCAGACCCTCGATGCAAAGCGGAAACCGTTTCTGAAAGGGCCCCTGTTCACCCCACAAATTGAACGTGACCACACGCAAACGAGAAACCCCTACTGCACCGTTTTTTGCTTCGTCAGCCATGCGAATTTCTGTTCAAGAATTTCTGGGTCCGAAATACACACAACGTGAATCTGTCGTCTCCCAAATCGTCACCGAACGAAGCACAGGGAGTGCCGACAAAATCCGATCATACACGTACCGCGCAAGCCACTCGCTGGTCGGATTTTCAAGACCAGGAATGTCATTGAGGAGTTTGTGATCGAGCGCATCGACCACCGGCTGCACGATCTGATCCATCTCAAAAAAATCGATTAGGAAGCCCGTTTCTTCGTCAGCTTCTCCCCCAACGGTGACATCCAGTTTGAAGGAATGCCCGTGTATGTTGCGGCACCGATGTCCCATCGGCACTTTGGGAAGAAAGTGAGCTGATTCAAAGCGATACTCTCGCACAAGCTCAACGTACATTCGCTTCTCCCCCCGCCAAAATTTGTTCCGCCAAGACCTGCCGGTTTTCGGTCAGACAACTTTCCGAAAGCGCGTTGTCATCGAAAGAAGGGGTCTGTCCGCGTGCTCGTGAAAGCTCCGCGCGATACACAGCAGAGAGTTCCTGATAGCCCACTTCCAGGTCTCGGTTCAGCAAAAGATAGTGATACATACCAAAGTGGGAAAGTTCCTCACGCGCCTTCCGCAATCGAGCCGAAATCACATCTTCTGCGTCGGTTCCGCGCCCCCTAAGTCGCGCTTCCAGAATTGCAAAAGAGGGTGGCAAAATGAACACGAGCCGGGCCGTATCCGGGAAAGCGTCACGGATGCGCGTCGCCCCCTGATAATCGATGTCCAGTAGCACCTGCGAACCTTGGGAGAGAGCGTTCCTCACCGTCAAAATGCTTGTCCCGTATCGCCTGCCGTGAACCCAATTCCACTCCGCAAACGCATCGTGAGCCACCATGTCGTCAAACACGGAATCACTCACAAAGTGGTAGTCCTTCCCATCGACCTCTCCTGTTCGCGGAGTCCGCGTGGTATAGGAAACGGAAAAGGACAAATCCGGGTATTCCGAAAGGAGTCGCCGACACAAGGTCGTTTTTCCGGCCCCTGATGGCGAAGACACGACCAAAAGGAGTCCATCACATCTATTCGTCATGATGCAAAACCTCCATCCGTGCCGTTTCGGAATCGCCTCCCAATGAACTCTGTGAACCACCCCGTTCCAACCGCTCTGCGACCGTCTCTGTTTGAAGCGCCGAGAGCACAATATGGTCCGAATCCGTGACGACGATCGACCGCGTTCTGCGTCCCTGCGTCCCGTCGATCAGACGGCCTGCTTTTCGAGCTTCTTCCTTAAATCTCTTCATCGGAGCGGATTCTGGACTCACGATGGCGACCACCCGCTCGGCTACAACCGCGTTGCCGTACCCGATGTTGACAAGCCTCACGACATTCCTCGCTTCGCCCCAAAAAACGGTTGGGAAAGGCTGCGTTCACTCGACATTTTGCACTTGCTCCCGAAGACGTTCTAGCTCGGCCTTCATCGCCACCACGCGAGCAGCCACCTCCGCAGACTGCGCTTTGGACGTAAGCGTATTGGCCTCGCGATTCATTTCTTGCATCAAAAAATCGATCTGACGACCGACAGGTGCCTGGCTTTCGCACAGACGAACAAACTCGTCAAGGTGGGCTCGCAAACGGGTCAGTTCTTCGCTGACATCCACCCGATCCGCAAACAACGCAACTTCTTGCGCCAGCCGCTGTTGATCGATCGGCACTTGGCCATCGATCAAGCGCGAAAGCCGCTCGGACAGCCGCCTCTTTTGCTGTTCGGGCGCGAGCGCCGTCATTTTCGCAATCTCCTCCCTCAGCCGACCGATGTACGCAATCCGCGCCAGGAGATCTGCCTTCAGCGCCTCGCCCTCCCTCGCACGACTCTGTTCGAGTTTTTGCAACGCCGATTCCAGAAGCGGCGTGATCTGGGAAAGACATTCCTCTGCGTGTTGCGTAAGAGAGTCCGAGGTTGCCAAAACGCCAGGCTGCGACAACAAAAACGGCAACAGAGATTGGTCGCGCAGATTCAGGTTCACACCACACGATGTGCGAAGTTCCTTTTCCGCGTCCCGCACAGCCTTGGCATGCGCACGGAGCAAATCCCGATCGATTCGCACCGACGGCGGATATTCCTTCGACGACGTTTCCGAAAGCGAAATCACCAAACTCCCCCGATGCACTTTTTTGCGCACGACCTCTCGCAACATTTGATCGAGCAACGGGTCCGCTAGCCCCGACGGAAGCCGCAATTTCACCTCCAAAAAGCGATGATTGAAACTGCGAATTTCGATCGAAAAATGACGCCCCAGAACCTCGCCTTTGGCGCTGCCGAAGCCCGTCATGCTGTTCATGCTGTGCCCTCTTTTTCACCCGCAAAAAAACGTAGTGTACGGCCAAGTCCTTCTGCAAAGCGAACCTTGGGTACATAACCGAGCCGCGTTTTTGCTTTTCCGATGTCTGCCAGCGAATGACGCGCCTCACCGGGCCGTGGTGGCAAAAAGTCTGGCTCGATGGGCCGCCCGAGCAGCGCCGAAATCTCCGCCAGCACCGATAGCAGCGTGATCTGTTCGCCGCACCCGATGTTCATCACGTGCCCTGCCACATCCCCTGCGTCTGCTTCACACGCAAGCAGCATCGCCGATACCACATTGTCTACATACACGAAGTCGCGCGTTTGCAGACCATCGCCAAACACGCGCGGTTTTTTGTGTGCCAGCGCCGCCGTCACAAACTTGGGAATCACCGCTGCATAGTGCGAGCTCGGGTCCTGGCGCGGACCAAACACATTGAAAAAGCGGAGCGACACCGTCGGAACGTCAAAAACCCGGCTGTACACGGAACCCCAATGTTCACTTGCAAGCTTCGCCGCCGCATACGGAGAAAGCGGTGCCACTTCATCGGTTTCTTGCTTGGGTTCATGGGGTCGCAGATCGCCATAGGCCGCACACGACGCTGCGATCACCACGCGCCGGATTTGTCCCTGCCGTCGCGCCGCCTCCAGCACTTGCAACGTGCCGCCCGCATTGACTCGGTCGCACGCAATCGGCTGTTCCATCGACCACACCACCGACGGAACCGCAGCCAGATGAAACACACAATCCACGCCTTTTAGCACCCGATCCAAAAGCGGCCCATCCAACACATCGCCCCGCACGAGCGAAACTTGACGCGGTTTCGTCTCCAAAAGCCGCGACAGATTTGACAAACGCCCCGTCGACAAATTGTCCAGCACGCGGACCTCATCGCCTCGTCGCACAAGTTCATGCACCAAGTTGCTGCCAATAAACCCGCAGCCGCCTGTGACCAGTTGACACGCCATCGTGGGCACATAACAAAAACCACCGACCTTCTGCAACCCATCCAACCGACGCACATCGAAAAAAAAGGCCCAAGGGTTGACAGCCCACCCACCGAATCGGGCACCCTGCACTTTGTGCGTTCTGCATTTGCGCGATTTTGCCTGGCTTGCCTGAGCCTTCTTTTCGTCGTCCATCCCGGATCGTTGGCGACGACAAAGGACTTCATTCCGTCTCCACCTCCCCCGCCCCTTCCTTCTGCTTTGCCGTCCGTGTCCACCCTGCCGCTCCCCAGCCTTTCCGATCGCATCACCGTGTCGGGTCGCGCCGAGGTTCTTCGCTTTTGGGGCCTTTTGCCTGGCCCACCCCCACACACCTCGCCCCACACCCAAACCACACAACTTCGCCTGCTTGTACAGACTGCGGATCGCGCGCAAACCCTCGCCTCCCATGGTTATTCAGTAGTCCCCCTGTCCCACACCGTCGCACTCGTGTCAGCGACGCGGGACAAGCTCTTGGAGTTGCTTCGCGATCCGTCCGTCCTCCGAATCGATGCCTTGCGACGGTTTCGCCCCCTGCTCGATCAGTCTGTCCCCCATTTGGACATTCCTGCACTGCGCGAAAAGCACCTCCTGACCGGAAAAGGAGTGTGGGTGGGAATCCTCGATACAGGAGTCGATTTTCGACACGCCGATTTGCGCGATGCCTTGGGCAACACCCGCATCGAATTTTTGCTAGACCGATCGTCCCAGCGGGATGGCCGACACCCCGAATTCCCAGACTACGGCGGAATGCAAATCTCGACTGCCAGCGACATCAATGAAGTGCTCGACTTCGAGCGCCGAGGTCTACAGCCACCTCGTCCCATTCGACAGGCTGACAAGAACGGCCACGGCACCCACGTCGCGGGGATTGTCGCGTCGAGCGGCCTTGCCACCGCAGGCAAATTTTCCGCCGGAAGATACGTCGGCGTCGCCCCCGAGGCGCGTTTGTGCGTCGTCAAAGCCACTGCCGATGAAGAAACGTTCGACGACGAAACACTGCTTCTGGGGACACGGTTTTGCTTGGACCGAGCCGCAGAACGGAACGTGCCCATCGTGTTCAACCTCAGCCTCGGCGCAGAAGGCGGTTCCCACGATGGTTCCAGCCTGTTTGAGATCGCGCTCGACGAACTTCTGCAGAATCGAACAGGTGTCGTCGCCGTCGCTGCCGCCGGCAACAGCGGAGCATTTGACCGACACGCCAGTTCCTCTCTCCTTTCCGGCGAACACACCATCACCATCCACGTCGAACCCACCGGCGCTGCATCCCAAGAAAGCGGCCTCCTCCTCGAGCTTTATTATGACCCCCTCGCACCACCCCAAAACTCCGGGGAAGCCCAGCTCACCTTCGAGCTTTCGTCCCCCAAAGGAAAACGTTTGCAGGTCCCCATGGGCCAATCCAAGCAAGCCGATTTCGCAGACGAAGGCCAAGCCACCCTCGATGCAAGTGACATGGCCACCACCGGATTGCGCGGCGTTCTGGTCAGTCTTTCCCAAAAGGCCGGAAAAGGCCCCGTCAGCAAAGGCGATTTCAAGCTGACCCTGCGTGGACGTACGCGCAGGTACGACCTGTGGCATGTTGTCTCCACCGACGACGTATGGGTCAAATTGCGCGGCCACTTGGATTCCGATCATTCCATTGGGATTCCCGCCTCTGCATCCCAAGTCATCAGCGTTGGTGCCTTCCGAACCCGACTCGCCTGGTCCCGCGCAGACGGAAAAAAAGTCGATTTCGACCGCGAGCTGTACCGCACTGCTTCATTTTCCTCGACCGGTCCCCTCCGAAATGGCCGCTTTGCCCCCGATGTCCTCGCACCTGGCGAATTCATCGTCTCGGCCCTGTCCAGCGCCACCGTGCAAAGTGATCCGCGTTCCTCCTTTTTTGCCTTGCAAGACCCTGGGTTCTACATCGCGGACGACGGTTTGCACGGCGTACTCCGGGGGACTTCCCAAGCTGCCCCTCACGTGTCAGGAGCCGTGGCGCTGCTCCTGCAAAACAACCCCCAATTGACCCTTTTTGAAGTCCGTGAACTGTTGCGACAAACCACTTCCGTTTCCCATGACACCGGTTTTGGCTCACGAAAGGGGTTTGGTGAGCTGGATCTTGCGTCCGCACTTCACACCCTGTCCAGCGGGTCTGTTTTCGAGGTCCATCCGATTCTGTCTTCCGTCGGTACAAGCCGCGACATCGCCGCCCCTTTCGTGGACACGATCAACGTGACAGTGACACCTCGCGATGGATTGGGACATCCCATTGGACCTGGGTTGCCCGTGAGCATGTCCGCCACCCGAGGCGAATGGATCGATGAAGTCCGGCAGGTCGGTTTCGGTCGTTATGAACGAAACCTGTTTGCCAGCGGACAACGAGGCCAACAAACCACGATCGAGGTTCGCGTCGGGGGTGTCCTTTTGTCACACCAACCCATCGTCTATTTCGTCGGTGAACGCAGTGAAATCGGCCAGCCCTATCTCTTTGGCGCTTGTTCCACCGTGCCCCCAAAAACACCCGCACAGACTCCCATTCCTGTCGTGTGTTTCAGTATCCTTTTGCTTCATTTTTTGCGCCGGTCTCGCACAAAAAAGGCCCGTCCTTTGCGAACAGTTTTGCCTCTCCTGTTCTTGGTGCCCTGGACGTTTTCCGCTTGCTCCGACGCTTCCTCTGCATGTTCTTCCACAGACTCTCTTAAAGACACTCCTGCCAAAAGCGCCGATTACTTTTTTGCCGTGCGCGAACCCCTGTTCCATCCGCGCATCGTCGTTCACCTGAAAACCCAGCACATGGATCTCTTCGATCAAGATGCGCACGTTGCGCAGTCCTCCATCTCGAGCGGTCGGAAACACCATGTCACCCCGCGCGGAGACTACGTGATCCTCGAAAAGCTCCCTGTTCATGTCTCTAGCCGATACGGAGACTACGTAAATTCCGTCGGTGAAGTCGCCCTTTCCAACATCAACAACGAAGAAACTCCGCCCCCCAAAGACGCCACGTTCCACGGCGTCAACATGCCCTACTTCTTGCGGATCGAAGGTGGAATCGGCCTTCATGCCGGCCCTCTTCCTGGCTACCGTTCCTCCCACGGCTGCATCCGGCTTCCCCCCTGCTTCGCCAAAAAACTCTACGAAGTCGTCCCGCCGGGAACTCCCGTGACAGTCACAGACTAACCTCAAAACTCCACCTACTTCGCCTCGTGACAGCCGATGTCTGGACCGGCCCCTTTGGGGCGCGCATTCCCAAACAAATCGTCCTTCACAGCAGCATCTGCATCTCCCTTGTCAATGCACGCCGTATCCGTCGGGTCCAGCAGGGCATCCGCACCCACAAACTTCGGATTCTCCTTGATCGTCCCCTGGGCACTCGTCCCGTCCCCCGCTCCCACCACCACCTTGCTGTAGGTGCAGTTCCCCGCCATCTGTGTCGAAGGTGTAGCGTTTTGATACACGATGCTGTTCGTCAGCGCCTTGGGTGTCGGACCGCAATCAATTCCACCTTCCTTGGAACCGTCCCCGTTCAGCCGGATCGTGTTGAACGAGAACTTTCCGCTTCCGGTGGTGGGCAACATCACACCGTAGCCATCTGCGGTTTTTGCGCAATTCCGCACATAGCTATTCAGCACTGTGTACTTCGCACTCCCTCCAACATACAACCCAACCCCTTTGCTGCTTTCAATCCGCGAACGCGTCACTTTCACTTCCGTGCAGCTCAAACTCGCCTCCACTCCTCGCGCTCCCCTATCCAGCCTCGCGTTCATCAACTCCACACTCCCTCCCGTGCACTTTACCAGCACCTGTGTCTCCGCAGAGTCCACCACGGACAAGTCTCTCAGCGTCAACTTCCCACTTCCTGTCACAGACAACGGCGCGACTTTTACATCCGCTGCCGTCGCTTCTTTCCCCACCAATTGCACTTCCCGAGAGATCGGTGCACTCACCGTATGCATTCCATCCCCAACCAACATCACGTACTTCACCCCGGCATCTGCCAACGCAGCATCCACGCTGCACAGCGGCTGGCTCGGGCTCTTTCCGTCTCCGGACACGCAGCCCGCCCGGCTCGCCACCCACGCCACTTCTTGCTTTTGCGCACACTGCCCGACACTCCCTCCCTGATACAGCGATTCAGGTCCTGCGTGACACAGCCCGGTCCCACACTCCCCGTCCGTCTGGCACCCCTGACACATCTTCGTTGTTCCGTTGCACACCGGCTTCGATAG
>Ga0268298_10005492_pt1 | contig 11843 bp, 11 predicted proteins | sample WWTPWeurt_MetaG_FD_194462 | JGI IMG/M metagenome (GOLD analysis project Ga0268298, IMG submission 194462) | Activated sludge microbial communities from WWTP in Nijmegen, Gelderland, Netherland - WWTP Weurt | ecosystem: Engineered > WWTP > Aerobic digester > Activated sludge | place...
AGAAGAGAAAGCGGAAGAAGCCGAAGAAGAAGCGCCTGCCGAAGTAGCAGCGGAAGCAGAAGAAGAGAAAGCGGAAGAAGCCGAAGAAGAAGCGCCTGCTGAAGTCGCCGCCGAAGCCGAAGAAGCGGCTGAGGACGACAAGAAAGAAGAGGGCGATATCAGCCAGGCAGCATAGAAATCAGCATGTAACTGCTGACGGAGTGGGAGGTCGTTGAAGACCTCCCGCTTGGCTTTGGGTTGGAAGCAGTAACTCTTGTTAAAGGCAAGGGTTACTGCTTCCTTTTGATAGTCGTACTAGAATCCTGAATCAAGCGTCGAGAGCAGTCTCTGCACCGGTGGTGAATAATGTGTATGTTCCACCGGTAGAGAGTTGTCTTGGTTGGGTGGGGCGAGGGTTTGCAGGGGCGGTAGGAGCGGCAGGGGCTGCGGAGGCAGGTAATAAGGTATGGCTGCGTTACCCGTCATAGCCCATTCATTGCCGATATACTCATCAGCGCCCCAGGCGCAGGGCATGAAACTTCCGTGTCCTGTTGTCAGACCCGCTGCTCTTTGTCCGACGATACCTGTGTCTATTCGGTTTGCTCTGGTAAAGTTTTCGAATGGCGGCAGTTTACCGGGATGAAAGATTCCAATATTTCCACCTTTCTTTTCTATGCCTCCGACTCCCTCATCTCCGTAGATGTCTTCGGCCATGGCTCCGGCTTGTTGAACAAAGCTATCCATTCGAACTGGTGGAAGACGATTAGTGTTCAGCGCTCCTGGTTGAGCCTGTATTGATTGAGCGGAAACTTCCGAGATACTGTCTGGGAAACAAATAATTGAAAGAGCGGCAAGCGATATAAGGTGGTTCTTGCGAACCGCCCAGGAATGTAATATATGCATGTGAAATATAACCTCTGTGACTGAGTCAGAGCGAGGCAACGTCCCCGGCTTGGTGGGACAGCAGGTCAGTTGAGTGGACTGATTAAATTATTAAGATAGATAGTTTGGAGTAGGGAAAATACGTATTGATCATGTCTGAATTTTAGTGTCGGATGTGGGGCAGCGCTGTGACAAAACTGTGATATTTATCGGATTTGAGCCAAGGCTGCCCTGTTTCGTTTGGCAAGAAAGTACCCTAGAATTATTAGCGTTCGCCCAGCGCCTAAGGCAGGAGTTATTGAATGAGAAAGCCCGAGTCGTGTGCCGTAATAGGTTATGGTCGTTTCGGTGCGCTCTGGTCCTCCGTACTTGCTAGAGATTTTAGTGTCAGGCTCTACGATGTTTCTGCCGAAAGGCAGGCTTCCGCTGCTCCTGTACAGGGTGTTGAATTCGTCACATTGCCGGAAGCGCTGGAAGCCGATGTGATTTTCTATGCTGTACCTATTTCAGACTTTGAAGAAGTGCTGATTTCCCATCTTCCCTATTTCGAGCGCATGGGCTCGCCCAAAACTTTGATCGATTTGCTATCGGTGAAAGTGCACCCGGCCCGGGTCTTCGAGAGACGATTGCCTAAAGGCTATGAAGCAATCTTGATGCATCCCATGTTTGGTCCTGATAGCGTGGAGCGAGTCGGGAATGACCTTAATCTCTCCGGGCTCAAACTTGTAATGGATAGTTTTTTTGCCACTCCTGAAACCAATGAATTCTGGCGAAACTACTTTATTGGACGCGGTCTTGAGGTGCTGGCTCTTTCTGCTGACGAGCATGACCGCTGGGCGGCTGAAAGCCAGGGTGTAACCCACTTTGTCGGTCGGACTCTTGATGAATTCGGGCTCACGCCCTCTCCAATTGATACAGCCGGAGCCATCAAGCTACAGGAAATTCGCACCCAGGTCTCTAAGGACTCCTGGCAGCTTTTTTTAGATCTGCAAACCTATAATCCCTACACTGTTCCCATGCGAGTGCGACTGTCGGCCGCGCAAGACAAGATCTTCAATAAGCTTTTGCCGAACCGTATCTATAAAGACAAGCTGGTGGTGGGAATTCAGGGCGGACCGGGCAGCTTCAATGAAGAAGCGGCCAACTATTATATGAGTCGCACACCTGAGCTGGAATATGAGCTCAAGTACCTGCATACTACTGAAAATGTGCTGCGGGCCCTTCATGAAGGAAGAGTCGATCGCGGGCAATTTGCCATGCACAATTCAATCGGCGGTATCGTTACCGAATCTGTAGATGCAATGTCGCGCTACAACTTTGAAATTGTGGAGGAATTCGCCATCAAGATCGCTCACGCGCTTATGATTGCGCCTGGAGCTGATTTCGCTAAAGTGGAGCGCATTATGTCTCACCCACAAGTGTTTCGGCAGTGTGCCGGTAATTTGCGGGCCAAGTACGGTCGCCTGGAACAGGTGAGCGGCGAGGGCGACCTGGTGGATCACGCCCGTGTGGCTCAGTTGATCGCTTCCGGAGAGCTACCGGCCACCACCGCCACCATGGGTAGCAAGGTGCTTGCCGCCTTGAACGGTCTGAAGATTGTGGAAGACAATCTTCAAGATCTGGATACTAATTTCACTAGCTTCCTCTGGGTGCAGAGACCGTCTTGAAGGTGGCGCGACTTAGTTGCTGAAAGCAAGCGGGAAGGCGCCGTTGACTCTGAAGCAACCGTTCGATTTTGGCTCATTGAGTTCCTCACTTGCTCAGCTTGCGCAGTAGTTCTTTGGCTTCCTTCAGCCGCTGTTCGTCGTCTTTAGCGCGAGCAGGCATTTTGGTTAGGCCGTCTATGGAAAACTCCAGCGCTTCTTTCTTTGATGAAATGATCGGCCCCTTGATGTGACATCCGGCTCCGTCTATGAACAACCGTTGTACCTTGCTCACCCGTTTGTCGATGAAGGTCAGGATAAACTGTGGGCCGCCGTTACTACCCTCGTTGAAATAGGCGTGACTATCTGTTTTGTCATATCTGAGCGTGCCTTTAAACTTCTGGGTAAGTTCTGCTTCTGTCAGTCCAAATAGTTCGTATTCATCAACGCCCCAGGATACGTAACCTGTATGGTGGTGGCAGTATTGGGCGATTGCCGGCGGCTGTATTGCCAGCAGGGCGATAACAGTTGCCAGTGTGATGATTGAACTTGACTTGGGCATTGCTATCACCGCTGACTTGGCTGTAAGTGTTAGTTTGGGATCCCGTACTAACTTAACATACCCATTCTTTGGTGGGCGCGTTTGGTGATTTTGTTGCGCTAGAATTGAAATTGGATCAGCCTGGTGACTTAATGGAACAGGTTGCCTACTGTTTCCAGTGAAAATTTCGCCGGCATTCAGCAAGGAAGAGACCGTGGACCATTCTAAGGTTCGTCGTCTATCCTGATTTCTCTTTCTGTTCGATCCGGCAGTACAACTTTCACTACTAGCTCGCATCCTAGCGCTTTCACGTAAGTTGTTAGGGTAGAGATATGGCAATCTGATCGTGATTCTTGCCGGGAAATCGCCCCCTGCTTTTTACCCAGGCGCTTTGCTACCTCTTCTTGCGACAATCCCAATTGTTCGCGAATATCTTTGAGTCTAACTGCCTGCGGTGGCACGGTAGGACGTTTGCAATTGATAAGATGCACCACGCGAGGAAGCGCTTGGTCTAAGTCAGCAAAGACTTCGTCGGCACCTTCTCCGTAGGCATGGGCTTCATCTGCAACCAACCCGAATCCCTTCTTTGTCTGCCATGAAATCGCAAGACGGTAGTCCGGTAGAATCACGTCTAACATCCAGACTCCCGACTTGAGGAGTGGCTCGTCAAGAACAACCTTGGCTGTTGGAAACGCTACTTGCAGAATTCTCTGCATTCGCTGGATCTGGTTTATTTGGGCTCCCTCATGTGTCTTTGCTTTCTGCATCCCACACCCCTTTGCCGTCGGCGCCACGTTTTGTACACTCAATTTTTTTCTGGGTAAACTTGACGCACTTCTTCTCCATCCACTTCTCAACCTCTCACAATATAACACCGAGGGCTGGAAACTTCTTCTTCTTCTTCTTCTTCTTCTTCAGATCTAACTGCTGTGCTTAGACTTTTCGCCTATCAGCTCGCGCATTGCGGAAATGATCGTCTGGAGAGATTGGGTCTGCTCCTCTTTCGCAAGGGGCTCATCGTCAGCGGTATCGAATATCTCTTGAAAGTAGGAGAGATCATTGTGTAGATCTGCCTTTCCGCTCTTTCCGTGCTGTTTTATGACTGCCATGCCTCGACGAGCGTACTCTTTGACTTTAGCCGGCTGGCGTTGCTCAGTCGCCGAAGAGATGCCGAACTCAAGCGCATCAAGGATGCGATAAGTATCGGAAGACTTCATGAAAATCTCAATTGCGGCATCCATGGTTTTCAGGCTCTCTTCTACTTTTCCCTGGTACTGGAAGCCCAGGGAAAGCAAAGTCAGGGTATCGGCAACCTCCTCACTATCAGCTTCATGTGCTGTTTTTGCAGCCTCAACAGCTTTATTGCCAATCTCCAGAGCGTCTGGATGGTCAATCTCGAGGTAGAGAGAAAACAATTCTCGGTAGAGATTGGCAACTTCTTCTTTGTCTCCGGTTGCCAGGGCAAGATTCAGGACCGCCTGAACTTCATCTATCATCGAGTGGTACGTTGTCGCTCTAATGGCTGATAGTGGTGCCACTGGTTGCATATTTGCAGCCGTGTTAGTTTTCGTTGGTCTGCCGACATCAGGTTTCTTATCTTTTGTAGTCTTGGAAAAGCCCAGAGGATTACGATATCCTTTCGCTACTTTGTTTATCATGATTGCCGCTCCGTATTAAGCCAACTACCATAGATAACGTCGCGACAGCGAAAAAAGTTCAAAGTAACTTTTGAAATATCCTTTGAAAGAGCATAGAAGAGTGCCCCTTGTGGACTTCCCGCTGCCGGGCTCGCTGGTGAAGAGAAGATGCGGCGCGCCCATGGCGATTCTGTTGCGCTAGAATTGAAAGTGAGTCAGCCTGGAGCCGTCATGGAGCAGGTCGACTACTGTTTCCCGTGAAACGCCTGGGAACTAAAAGCTAAGCGTGGTTTGGTTGCGATGACCGATGTCCCATTGAAAGTCGATACCCCGAAGGCATGCTCCCTGAAATTCGGAGCGGAGTTCTTCTGGTTTCGACTGGTTCCGGCTGCATTGATCAATTCGGTTCTAATAACTGTTTGCATGATAGTTGTCTGCTGTTTTGCAATTATCATCGATGTAAAAGTTAGAGCCGGTGCCGGCCCTAAACTAGTGTCTGTCTTGTTCCAACTCGGTTGGATGTGCACTGCTGCATTGGCTCCACTTTGGTACGCCATGATCTGGCGTTGGCTCGGGTTCAGGCAGAGTCCGGGCGAAGAATGGCTTCATTTAAGCCTGTCGCAGGGGGTTGGTTTACCGGGAAGCGCGGCATTAATTGATCTAGGTTTGGCTATTGCCCCTTATATTCTTTCCGCGCTTCTTCCTGTTGCCATGTTATTTGGATTTGCCGCGCAACCGGCCTCAATTAATCCTGGTGACGTATTAATTGCCGCGACTTTAGCAATGTTATCCGCTTACTTTATATCAACTGCTGCTGTTCAACTGTTGCAGATGTTCAGAAGACTGAGGCGAGAAGCCGACCTGGATCAGGCTGGCACCGGCTGCCTGGAAACTGGAGCACTGCGGAACCCTAAGCGGCTGATACTCACTCTTCAAGTCTTGCTGATTCCGCTGTTTCTCATATCTGCTGCCTTCACGCTCTCTCCCTCGTACTTCACCGCCTCGCTGCACTGTCCACTGATAATTGCGGCAATGTCGGTCTTGGTCCTGTGGCTTATTATTAGCGCTTTGATTGTGCGCTTCTGGGATTCGCCATATTCAACGCTTGTCTATTTTCTTTGTTTCATATTGCCGATTTGTGGGGTTATAGTTTCTCTTCCGGCTCTCCGTACTTGTGTGCATTAGTTCATTTTGCGTCGATTGAGTAGCTTCGAAGTGCTTGTTCGTGGGAAAGATGCTTTTAAACGGCAGCGGCTTGATGGCGATGCTGCTCTGGGAGCCTGAAGACTTTGAAATAAAGCGAAAGGAATGCTAAATGGCTCAATGTGAATTTTGCGGCAAGCCTCCAATTGGAGAGACCAAGCATTGTGTGCGATGCTCAATGTTGCAAGTGGTCTTGAAACAGGCTTGTGCTCTCGGGTTGCCCTGGAGAAAGGTCTGCGCGCCACTTATGGCGGCCCAGAAAGTCACTGTCAGCGATGTAGAGGCGCAAATGCGGCTACATGTAGACAAATGCTCGCTGGAGATTAGTTCTGACGGCAAGAGCGTAGAGTCGTATAAGAAGCGAGGAATTCTCTATTGCCAGTTGGACGAATTCGACCGCGCCTGGGATGATGCCGCGGCGGCTATGGCAATAGACGAAAGGGAGCCATACATTTATTTGATTCGCAGTGTCGTCTATTCATCGCGCAAGCAATACCCAGAGGCGGTGGAAGAGTGTAACAAGGCGATAGCCCTCGATCCTTCCCTTGAGTATGCCAAAATTCTCAAGCAGGGCGCCTCTGAAGCGCAACAATCGAGTTTGTCGTGAGAAAATGACCTTAGTTCAACAATACGCATAGGCGCTTCTCTTGCGAAGGGCTCAATCAGTGTTGTGCCGGTTACTGATTCGATAGCGCTTCTTCCAGCCATTGTGCCGATTTCTGCCGACGCTCCGGGCTTATCTGCAGGGCTGCCGTTTTCACGATGTCTTCCAGCGAAACCTTTTCCAGTTCCCGGCGGAAGGCCTCTTCCGCCTTCCACATAGAAGTGGCTATATTGCAGGCAGCCGGGTAGACCTTCTGACCGCAGGTGTTGGGACCATTTTGGCGAATTTCGTTGCAGCGAAAAGCGTGCTCGGGACCCTCGATTGCTTCGTATATGTGGAGCAGATTCACGTCTTTGGCTTCTCTGGCCAGGCGATAGCCGCCTTTGGGTCCGGAAGTGGTTTTGAGGATGCCTGCCCGGGATAAATCCTGGAAGTGCTTTCTCAGGTATGGCACCGGCAGGTCATAGAACTGGGCAATTTTTTCGATGCGCAGGGTGCGCTTGGGCGGCAGCAGCGCCAACAAGGCGCAGCAGTGAATTGACCATTCGATTCCCTGACTCATTTTCATCGTGGATATATTTTATCTAAAATTTATGGTTGCTGGCAAGTCTTGGTGTCATAATCGTGGATAGAAAATATCCACGATGTGGCGAGGTAAAAGTTATGGACACCAGGCAAAAGAAGATAGCGATTATCGGCGCCGGTGTGGCCGGCATGGTAGCGGCACTGGAGCTGAGTAAGGGCGGGGCGAAGGTGGTTGTATTTGAGAAGAGCAGTAAAGCCGGTGGGAGAGCGCAGACGACTCACAAAGAGGGATACTACCTAAATTTCGGTCCCCACGCTCTGTATGCAGGTGGATTGGCCCATCGCTACCTGCAAAATAACGGCATCGACTACCGCGGCGCCGCACCGCCCCTGAATCGGGAAAACCTGGCAGTATTCGCAGGTGAAGTATATGAACTGCCGGTCAATCTCTCAAGTCTATTCAGGGCAACCTACCTGAATTGGTCCGAGAAGATAGAGCTGGCGCGATTTTTCCGCAGGCTGCCGCATTTAGATCTCGACAAGATTATGTCTACGAGCCTTGCGCAATGGCTAAAAGTGAACGTGAAAAGAACTCGGGTGCGCCAGACAATTGAAACCTTTGTCAGACTTTCCACATATGCCAACAGCCCTCAGGAATTGTCTGCCGGAGCCGCCTTTGCCCAGGTGATACTGGCCAATCAAGGTGTACTTTATCTAGATCACGGTTGGCAGACTATAGTTGAATCTATTCAGCGGAAGCTCAATTCCGAGTCAACCAGTTTCCGATATGGCGCTCAGGTTCAGTCTGTCAAACAACTGGCCGATGCGGTGGAGATTTTGGTAGACGAAGAGACGTTTTTGTTTGATGCGGTATTGCTGTGTATTCCCCCTCAGGAAGTGGAGAAACTGCTACCGGATGCACTCAGTGGGCAAGCTCTTTCTACCTGCCGCGCTGCCTGCCTGGATGTTTGCTTGAAGCGTCTGCCTCGACCCAAGCATACCTTCGCCCTGGGTGTAGACGAGCCGCTCTATTATTCCGTACATTCCACCACTGCAAAACTGGCGGATGGTGAAGGGGTGCTCATTCATCTTGCCTACTATCTGGAGCCTCAAGATAATAGAGATGACCATGAGGAAAGATTGCTTCGTTTGCTGGGGCAGTTGCAGCCGGGTTATGAGCGAGAACTTGTATATAAACGGTATTTGCCGCACATGGTAGCCAGCTATGGCTTGCCTCGAGCCGACCTGGCCGGCGGGTCCGGTCTTGAGAGCCCCAGTCTGGATGGATATCCCTCCATTTTTGTTTGTGGGGATTATGTGGGCCGTGGCTGGCAACTTGTAGACTGCGCCGTCAATAGCAGTCTGGAGGCGGTGCAAACAGTGCTCGCTTCAAGAGATGAAGGAGTTTATGGAAGGTGGCAGGAGAATGCCGCCTCCGCGACAGTGGAGTCACAAGGCTAGTGGGCGCTGGACGGCTCATCAGCGTAAAGTTCTGCATTTCTAAACAGCCAGACAGCTACGAGTATGTTGTTGCGCCCCCATTTTTTTCTGTGGGATTCGTCAGCAAGAGTAAAGCCGCCGGAATTACATTCATCTGCCATTAGTTCGTTAGCATTTTGGGTGTTTTGCCTGGAGAGTCGGTCTGCTTCTTGATCCAGAACCTTGCTCCAGGTATCAATTCTCTTGGCGAGTGGTACACGGGAATCTATGTGAGTCTCGGAGAGCAATTGCATGAATATTGGACTGGACAATATTGCGAACAAATAGAACCCCCCGGCGGTAGTACATATAACCGTCAGTGCAATGAATAATGCCCATAAATTACGCTTCAAAGGTTCTTGAATAGCCTTCTATGATTGTTTACGTTGTAGCCGTCCGCCGCTGCCTGGATTTTATTCTTGGCTGTGGGAGTGACTGTTGGGATATAATTTAGTCCAGCGGATTCACTTTTGAAGTAGTGGTTCTGTCCCTCTCTCCTCGGGCTGGTGCTATGTCGGAGCCTGAGTATTCCTTGCATATTTTAGACTACTTTCGACCACCAGTTTTCAGTAAAGCACAATGACGGATATTGAATCGGATGAAATTATTGAACGCTGGTTGGCGCACAATTTTAGACCGGACCGTCATTACGGCGCTTTCCTTACCGGTAGCACCGCTTGTGGTGCGTCGCAAAAGGGCAGTGACGTAGATGTGGTCTTTTTGACGAGAGCGGATGCCATCGTTGATAGTGATTCTAGCTATCATCTCTCGTATTTCGGCGGTATGCTCTTCTCATTTACAGAAACTACTCAGGAAGAGGCATTGAGCTTCTGCACCGATCCGGAAAAGGCCGTCAAATATTATGTTCGGGGGCTGCAAGAGGCGCAGATTCTCAGGGACTCCAATCGAGGGGCGCTGGAGCGAATTCAGAAGGCGGCTCAAGGGTTCTATTGGAGCGACGCTCTTGCCGCCAAAGCAGATGAGCGTGCCCTTTTCCATCTTGCCGGTTGTGCTGAAGAGGCTCAGAAACTGACTAGATATCTGACTCCTGCTAAGGGCCGTGAAACAAGCACCCTCTATTTGTCTCTGCTGGCGCTGGCTATCAACTTGCCCATAGCTATTGCTCTCCAGCAAAGACTTCTTTGCACGGGGGAATCCAATCTATTCGAGCAAGTTTATGGTGTGATGGGCGCAGACTCGCTCTGGAGTCGTGCCCACAGAATTTGCCTGGGCGATGTTTCCTTCCTTTCTGAATTGGAATTGCCTGCCGCCCTCACAAGTGAAAGTCGGGCCAGGACAGGGCTTAAGCTTTATATGGAAACGGCCCGCGCCCCTCTTGTGGAAGATGAGGAATTCAACCTTGTGCAAGCTGATACTCGCAAGTTCAACGCCGTCATAGAGGAAACCCTGAGACAGTTGGAGATGCTCGGCATTTGGCATTAGTCAAAACCTGAAGGGACATGGGACAATTGGGTAGAGACTTTTATAGGTTCGTATCTTGGATTTTGAGCCCCGACAGGTAGAAAAAAATCGGCTGGATGAGGTTTGTGGCGCCTGTGAACAACAGGTGGCGCAGTGTATTTGTGCAACCTCCGGGCTTGAGCGAACTAAAGAGGAGGACTTTGGCGGCTCAATGGAATTAGGCGCGGAAATTAAATCTGCGCGGGCGATTCTTGCTCCCGGCTCCTACATACAGGGCAAGTACAAAATCGAGAGCATGATAGGCGAAGGAGGCATGGGTCAGGTTTTTAAAGGTGTTCACGAGGCGCTTGATAAGTCCTTTGCCATAAAAGTTTTGCGCTCGGAGGTGGTGGCCAATGATAAAGCCATCAGACGTTTTGACCAGGAAGCAAAAGCAACAAGCCAATTGTCTCACCAAAACCTCTGCCAGATATTTGACTATGGTCTCACAGATGGTGGCATGCCTTATCTGGTCATGGATCTTCTCGATGGAAAAGACCTGCGGGACGTTATCGCCGAGCAAGGGCCTCTCGAACCAGGCAGAGTCATAGATCTGTTTTTGGCGGTCACCGATGGCATAGACCATGCCCACAGCATGGGAGTAATTCACCGTGACTTGAAGCCCAGCAATATAATTGTCATAACTACTGCCACCAAGGGTGAGGCGGTAAAGGTCGTCGATTTTGGCATTGCTAAGGTAATGCCGCCTCCCGGTACTGAGAGCAATCAGCTGACCCAGACCGGGGAGATATTCGGCAGTCCACTATATATGAGCCCGGAGCAGTGCCAGGGCCTTAAAGTGGACGGACGCTCGGATATTTATTCTCTCGGTTGTGTCATGTATGAGTGCCTTACCGGTAAACCTCCATTCGAAGGCACCAATGCCGTGCAAACCATACTCAAGCATGTGAATGAAGAGCTGAAGCCCTTTGATGCCGGTCTGGAAATTCCGCAGGGTTTGCAAACGATTGTCACTCGCGCACTGGCGAAAGATCCGGACGAGCGCTATCAAACAGTCAGAGAGTTGCATGCCGATCTGCAGAGATTGCGCGCCGGTGAGGCACCTTCTCAGTCTGCCAGGCGAGACAGTGCGCCGATGCAATATCTCAGGTCTAGAAAGAAGATGCTGCTATTGGCTGCGAGTATATTTATGCTCTCCACCGTGGTGATTGTCGGCTCAGCATTTGTTCAGTATTTTCAGACCCTCTCACGTTTATCTCAGGGAGCGAACACATTTGCCAGTGACGAGCCCTGGCGCCTCACCTTTGAACAGGGAAAGTCTGATCAGGCAAATCGCAATGATCAATATGCCGAGGAAAAATTTAGGCGCGCCCTGGAGCAAGCGAAGACTAGCAGTAATCCGGAGCTAGCCCGTCTGCAAATCCTGCAGCGACTGGGCGATCTGTATATCGAATGTGCTGAAAAGGGTCAGGACTCATACCCGGAAGCAAGAAAATGTTTTACAGAGGCAGTCTCCCTTGCCCTCAAGAGCGGCACGTTATTCGATAAGGCGCACACCCTGGAGCGCCTCGCAGAGGTTGAGTATAAGTTGAAAGATTACAGCGATGCCGAGAAGCATTTCCAGCAGGCACTGGAATTCAGAGAGAAAGAGCCCTCTCCAATTCCGATGTCGAGCACCTTGATGAAACAAGGTAATAATTTCAAAAGACTGAAGAAATGGGAAGCCGCCCACCAGGCGTACGTTAGAGCTGCAGAGTATCTGGCGAAAGTACCGGGACAGGAGCTTTTCATTGGCAACGCGTATAAAGGTATTGCCCAGACCAACAATATGATGGGTAGATATTCCGAATCGGATGGGGCCTTCAAGCAAGCTGAAGAGTACCTGACCAAGGCAAATAGTATAGCCGCCAGAGCAGATCTGCAGTTGG
>Ga0268298_10005493_pt1 | contig 11843 bp, 11 predicted proteins | sample WWTPWeurt_MetaG_FD_194462 | JGI IMG/M metagenome (GOLD analysis project Ga0268298, IMG submission 194462) | Activated sludge microbial communities from WWTP in Nijmegen, Gelderland, Netherland - WWTP Weurt | ecosystem: Engineered > WWTP > Aerobic digester > Activated sludge | place...
GCCGGTGATCACGACTGACGGAGCCTTGCTGGCAAGGTCCACGACGTTCGTGACCCGCAGGTTCTCCAATTCCCGCTCGCCGAGGGCGGTGATGGCGATCGGGATCTTCTGCAGCGGTTCCTCCCGCTTCTGGGCAGTCACGATGATTTCCTCAAGGGCATCAGTGGCGGCCTGGCCCCGCGCCAAGCCACTCATCGTGCCCGTCAGCGCGCTCGCGATCGCCGTGGTCAGCGCCAACTTGCGAAACGAACTTTCCGCCAGATGATTCGAAGTCATGGTTTCCTCCCCTTCTCACGATTGGACAGCGGACTGCTGTTTTTTGGCCAATACTGATAGCTTCGATGCTTACTTTACTGGAGCGGCCGCCCGTCGCCCAATGAGTGGAGTTCAGGTGCTCATGAATGAAATTCACTTGAAGGATATCGATTTGAACCTGTTGATCGCCCTGGACACCTTGCTCTCGGTCGAGGAAGTGGGTACGGCGGCGGCGAGAATGGGCGTCACCCAGTCGGCCATGAGCCATGCCTTGCGGCGTCTGCGCCAGCAATTCGGCGATCCGTTGCTGGTGAAAGGCAAGGGGCGCATGGTCAAGACCGCCAAGGCGGAAGCCCTGGCCAAACCCTTGCGGCGGGCATTGCTCGAACTGCAACATGCGCTGGTCGTCGACGCGACTTTCGCGCCCAAGACCTCGTCCCGTCGCATGACGATCGCCACCAACGACTATGGCGACCTGATTCTCCTGCCCGAACTGATCCGCCTGATCTCCAGGCAAGCACCCGGCGTCGGTGTCAGAGTCGCCCATTTCGATCCGGAAACCTCGTTCGCACCGATCGAGGCCGGCGAAATCGAGCTGGCGATCTGCCACCCGCTCGAACAGGCGTCCGGCATTCACCAGCAGGTCCTGTTCGAGGACGATTTCTGTTGCGCCGTCCGCCGGGATCATCCGCTGATCGGCGATGTCATCGACCTCCCGGCTTATCTGGCCCTTTCGCATCTCGCCATCGCGCCGCGCGGACTCCCGCGCGATCCGATCGAGCGAGCGCTGACCAGGCTCGGCGAGAAGCGGCGCATCACCCTTTGCCTGCCCAACCTGAACACGGCGCCGATGATCGTCGCCACCTCCGATCTGATTCTCACCGCGCCGCGCCGATGCATACTGGCCTGGCAGAACGTGATTCCGATCCGGCAGCTCGAAGCGCCGTTCGACGTGCCTCCGTTCGCGATGGCCATGATCTGGCACGAGCGCTTCCAGCGCGATCCGGCCCATCGCTGGCTTCGTGAAAAACTGCGGGGCTTCTGTGAATCGCGCTAACGGCCGACCCAGCCTTCGGCCAGGGGCACCAGGTAGGCCAAGGTCAGCTGGCGCGACTTGAACTTCCAGCCGTCGGGCCGGCGGATGTAGACATCGTGATAGTAGCCGGCGCCGATCATGCTCCGACCATCGATGGCGGCGCGAAGATCCAGGTAGCAGACACCGGTGGCCCGATCGTCGGCCAACTCGATAACGTGGTTATGGACAAAAGGCTGGAAGTCCGATTGCCCGAATGCGTTCCGGTAGACGGCGATCAGCGCTTCGCGACCATGAATGGGGTCGGGGCCGCCGGTGTCCATGACGCAGTCCTCGACGAACAGCGCCGCCGCGCCGGCCGGGTCTTTGATCCAGACGCAGTGCGCATAGCGGCGCGCCAAGTCCCGGATGGCCTCGAGATCCATCAGGCGCCGAATGTCTTCCTGCATGCCCATGAGCCACCTCCGGTCAGTCGTCCGCACTGCGGCGGCAGCATAACCGAGTCCGCCACGATTCGCCGCGCGTCGAGGCGGGCTGTCTTCACCACGCGGGCGGATATACTTGGCCGGTGACATCCGCCGCTGTTGCCGCCTTTGCGTAGGAACATCGATTCGTGCTGCGCCTCACCGAGCTCAAGCTGCCGCTCGACCATACCGAAGCGGATCTCAAGGCGGCGATCCTCGCCCGGCTCGGCATCGCACCGGCGGAACTCCTTGGCGTCACCATCTTCCGGCGCGGCTACGACGCCCGCAAGAAGTCGAACATCCATTTCATCTACACCGTCGATGTCGAACTGGCGCAAGAGTCAGCCGTGGCGGCACGCCACCGCGACGATCCGCACACGCGGCCGACACCGGACATGCGCTATCGCTATGTCGCACAGGCTCCCGAGGGATTCACCCACCGCCCGGTGGTGATCGGCGCCGGCCCCTGCGGCCTGTTTGCGACGCTGATCCTGGCGCGGATGGGCTTCCGGCCCATCCTGCTCGAACGTGGCAAGGAGGTGCGCGAGCGCACCAAGGACACCTGGGGCCTGTGGCGCGAAGGCAAGCTCGATCCGGAATCGAACGTGCAGTTCGGCGAGGGCGGCGCGGGCACCTTCTCGGATGGCAAGCTGCACAGCCAGATCAAGGACCCGGGATTCCGCGGACGCAAGGTACTGGAGGAGTTCGTCGCCGCCGACGCGCCGCCGGAGATCATCTACGTCAGCAAACCGCACATCGGCACCTTCCGGCTGGTGCGCGTGGTGCGGAACATGCGCGCCACCATCGAGTCGCTGGGCGGCGAGATCCGCTTCCAGAGCCGGGTTGCCGACTTCGACATCGAGCGCGACGCCGATGGAGGAAAATGCGGCAACGGCCGCATGCGCGGCGTGGTGCTGGCCAGCGGCGAGCGCATCGCCGCCGACCACGTGGTGCTGGCCATTGGCCACAGCGCGCGCGACACCTTCGAACTGCTGCACGCGCGCGGCGTGCACATGGAAGCCAAGCCCTTCTCCATCGGCGTGCGTATCGAGCACCCGCAGGCCCTGATCGACCGGGCGCGGCTGGGCAAGTTCGCCGGCCATCCCGAACTCGGCGCGGCCGACTACAAGCTGGTACATCACTGCAGGAACGGCCGCTCGGTGTACAGCTTCTGCATGTGCCCTGGCGGCCAGGTGGTGGCGGCGGCATCGGAGGCCGGCGGCGTGGTCACGAACGGCATGAGCCAGTATTCGCGGGCCGAGCGCAACGCCAACGCAGCGCTGGTGGTCGGCATCGATCCCAAGGACTTTCCCGGCGATGCGGCGAAGAATCCGCTGGCTGGAATGGAATTCCAGCGCCAGTGGGAAGCGGCGGCCTTCAATGCCGGCGGCGAGACCTACGCGGCGCCAGCGCAGAAGGTGGGCGACTTCCTCGCCGGCAGGCCGTCCACCGAACTCGGCTCGGTGCAGCCTTCCTATACGCCGGGCATCAAGCTCACCGACCTGTCGGCCTGCCTGCCCGGCTACGTGGTCGAGGCGATCCGCGAGGCGATTCCCGCCTTCGACAAGCAGATCCACGGCTTCGCCATGGCCGATGCCCTGCTGACCGGCGTCGAGACGCGCACCTCGTCGCCGGTGCGCATCGCGCGCGATGCGCACTGCGAGAGCGTGAACACGCGCGGCCTCTATCCGGGCGGCGAGGGCGCCGGCTACGCGGGCGGCATCCTCTCGGCGGCGGTTGACGGCATCCGGCTGGCCGAGGCGGTGGCGCTGGCCATGACGGCGGCTTAGGACTGGCGCAGCCGCGCCATGCGCTCCTTGAGCCTGGCGATCCAGCCGGCGGCAAGGCCGGGAATGGCCGCGAAGGCCGCCAGCGGATCGGCATCGGGACGGCATGCGCTCATCATGTGCAGCAGCTTCGCCACCGTCACCGCGCCGGGCAGTCGCTCGGCAAGTTCAAAACCGCAGCCCGGCTCGACGCTGCCTTCTTCCAGTACGCGGTAGTACCAGCCGGTGATGCCCGTGTCGGCGATGAAGCGCATCATGCCGTCGACACCGTAGCGGCGATCGATCTTCCAGCAGGGCGCGCGCGGCTGCGAAACCTGGATCACGGCATCGCCCAGCCAGAAAACGTCACCGATGCAGACATTGCCCTCGTCCCAGCCGGGCACGGAAAGGTTCTCGCCGATCGAGCCGCGCACCAGCAGTGGCGCCGCCGCCGGAAACGCCTCGGCGAGACGCGCGTAATGGCCGACCGGATATTGGTGCAGCGCCTTCTCGGCGCCGCCATGGACGCGACGGTCGGCCTGGGCGTCGCCGGCCAGGCCTTCGCGGCCCAGCCAGACCGGTCCCTCGACTTCGCGCTTGAAGATGCCGGTCGGTTGATTCTCCGGCGGCAGCGGGCGGATGCCGCCCAGAAAGAACTTCGTCGCGCTCATCAGATCATCGCCCCGTTGATCGAGATCACCTGCCCCGAGATGTAGGCCGCCGCCTCCGAGGCAAGGAAGGCGACGAGCTCGGCGACTTCATCGGGCCGGCCGGCGCGCTGCATGGGCACCAACCGCTTGATCGCCTCGGCGTCGAACACCCCCTCGATCATGCCGGTGTCGATGATGCCGGGCGCGACCGCGTTGACCGTCACGCCGCGGCTGGCCAGCTCCAGCGCCAGCGACTTGGTGGCGGCGTGCAGCGCGCCCTTGGCCGCCGCGTAGTTCACCTGACCGCGGTTGCCGACGATGCCGGCCACCGACGTGATATTGACGATGCGCCCCCAGCGCGTGCGCAGCATGGGCAGCGTCAGCGGCTGGGTAACGTTGTAGAAGCCGTTGAGCGATACGTCGATGACGCTCGCCCATTTCTCGCGCGACATGCCGGCGAAAACCGCGTCGGCGTGAATGCCGGCGTTGTTCACCAGCACCTGGATGGCGCCGGCTGCCAGTTCCTTTTCCAGCGCCGCCCGAGTCGCCGCCTCGTCCGTGACGTCGAAGGCGATCGCGCGCGCGGCGCCCCCGGCGGCACGGATTGCCGCCGCCACGGCCTCGGCCCTGTCGATATTGCCGTTGGCATGGACCAGCACGTCACAGCCCTGCGCGGCCAGCTGGCGGCAGATGGCCGCGCCGATGCCGCCGCTGCCGCCGGTCACCAGTGCCCGTTTCATTTGAGCGCCTCCGCGTTCAGGATCACCGCCGCGCGGCCGGCCAGCAGCACCCTGCCGTCGGCGCGTACTTCGAAATGGTAGAGGATGTTGTCGTCGTCGCCGGCAAGCCGCTCGGCGGCGATGTCGAGATCGCCTTCGACATCGTCGAGCCGGTCGACGTTGAACGCAACGCAGCGCACGCTGGCGAGGTAGCCCTGGCGCGGCGGTTTTCCGTCGCCAGTTATTAGCGCGCCATGCACCGCCATCGCCTGCGCCGCGTATTCGATGCCGCAGGCGGCGCCCAGCCGGCCCTCGTTACGCAAGGGATTGTCGGCGCGCCGGTGGCTGGCCGATACGCAACGAATGCGCTCCGCCGACCATTCGCGCACCGAGTCGAGCAGGCACATGCCGCCCTGATGCGGAATGTGGGCGGCGATCCAGCGTCTGTCTAGCATGGCGCGACCTCCACGCGCAGCGACAGCGGCGCGAGATATTCGAGACTAACCGTCCCCGCCTGCCGGCAGGCAAGCCTCTCCAGCAGCGGCAGTGCACGCATTGCTGGAATGCCGGTGCGCAGCTTTTCCAGCGCGGCGGCGTTCATCGGCGTATTCGGCGTCTCGCCAAGACTGACTTTCATTTCGGCCAGCGACTTATCGCTGCGCCGGGGCGAGAGCAGCAGCGCAACCCCGGCGGCGTCCGGCACCGGCCGCTTGGCGAAAATGGGCTCGGGATATTCGGCGTCGTACGAGACCAGCAGGGTCGCCGCATTCGTCGTCGCCGCCTGCGCCATCGCCTCCAGCAGCCCGGCGGCGAAGCTGGCGTCGTGGGCGCAGAGCACCTGGCTGGGCGCCATGGCGCCGGTGGCGATGCCCCAGTAGCCGGCGGCGGCGTTGTGCACCGAATTGTGGAAACGCGTCGGCGACACGGCGCGGTCGTCGGAGGCCAGCATTTCACACAGCGCGTGGCAGTTGTGGCCGTCGCCGGACGATGAGGTGAACACCGTCGCCAGTTTGGAAGCGTCGGCGCCGGCATGCGCCACCGCTTCGAGTCCGACGCCCAGCGCCGCCTTGACCAGCCGGCTGGCGCGCCGGCGCTCGGCGGGCGGCAGAACGGCCGGCGGATTCAGTGCCGTTGGCGCCGGTTCGTAAGCGGTCTCGCCCCTCAATAGATCGGCCGCCGCTGGCCAGCCGGCCATGCCCGGTGCCAGGCAGCCGATGCCGTCGAGCCACGCGGTCAAACTCACCGCGCTCTCCCGAACACCAGGCTGCAATTGCTGCCGCCGAAGCCGAACGAGTTGGACAGCGCGCGCCTCACGCCGCCGTTGCGCGTCGCCAGCAGGTAGTCGATGGCGATCGCCGGATCAGGCGTTTGCGTGTTGGCGCCGCCGGGCAGGAAGCCGTGGCGCAGCGCCAGCGCGCTGATCGCCGCCTCGACGGCGCCGGCCGCGCCCAGGGTATGGCCGGTGGCGCCCTTGGTCGAACTCATCGGCACACGATCGCCGAACAGCGCCGCCACCGCCTTGCCTTCGGCCGCGTCGTTGCTGGGCGTCGCCGTGCCGTGCAGGTTGATGTAGTCGATATCCGACGGCGGCAGGCCGGCGTCGGCCAGCGCACGCGCCATCGCCAGCCGCGCACCGAGGCCATCGGGATGCGGCGACGACATGTGATACGCGTCGCTCGATTCGCCCGCGCCGAGCAGCAGGATGGCGTCGGCGTCGAGCGAGCCAGACGGCTTCTCCAGCAATGCGTAGGCCGCGCCTTCGCCGACCGAGATGCCGCGGCGGTTGGCGTCATACGGCCGGCAAGGCTCGGTCGAGGTCAGCTCGAGAGAACTGAAGCCATAGAGCGTCGTCAGGCACAGCGAGTCGACGCCGCCGACCAGCGCCGCGTCGATGATGCCGCATTCGATCATGCGCGCGGCGGCGGCGAACACCTTGGCCGACGAGGAGCACGCCGTCGACACGACGACGGCCGGCCCTTCCAAGCCAAGGTAGTCGCGCACGAAGCCGGCCACCGAGTAAGTGTTGTGCGTGGTCGGGTAGATGAAATCGTCGGGCAGGGCGCCGGTGGCCGGATCGCGGCGGCGATAGGCCAGTTCGGTCTGGAGGATGCCCGAAGTGCTGGTGCCGAGAATCACGCCGAACCGGCGCTTGCCGACCTTGCCGATCGCCGCGCGCACGGCGTCCTCGAAACCGTCGGCCGCCAGCCCCAGCAGCGCCAGGCGGTTGTTGCGGCAGTCGTGGCGTGCCAGCGCGAGCGGCAGGCGGACGTCATCCACGCCGTCGACCTCGCCGATCCAGGTGTCGAGCCGCACCGTTTCGAAATCGCAGTGCCGCAGGCCGCTGGCGGCGCGCTCCAGCGCCGCGCGATGGGCCGCCAGCCCGCGCCCGAGACAGGTGGTGACAGTGAAATGCGCAAGCAGAAAAGGCGTCACGATGCGGCAGGATCAGGCGATGATGCAGTTTAGCAGACCGAAAATTGGTGCCGCCGCGCCTGCCGATTGACCACGTCTGCCGCGTTGCAACTTGACCACCGCGATGGTGTCCCGATAATCGGTGCGCCCATCCCACAGACGAGGAACAACAAGATGTCGATTCCCCTGCTTGCCCGAACCCTGCTCGCCGCTATCGCGGCACTGGCCGGCCTGGTGGCCGCGGCCCAGGCCGCCGCGCCCATCGTCGACGCCGCCGAGACCAAGGCCGCCATCGCGCGCGGCGCCATTGTCTGGGACGTGCGCGCCACGCCGCTCTATCGCAAGGGGCACATTCCCGGCGCCATCAACATCGGCGACGTCGGCGTCGTACTGCGCAATCCGGTGACCGAAGACTTCATCGACACGGCGCAGATCGAGAAACTGTTCGGCCAGGCGGGACTCGATCCGGCCCGGGAGATCGTCGTCTACGCGGATCGCGGGTCGGCTTATGCCCACTTCGGCCGCTATGCGCTGCGCTATTTCGGTGCGGCCAACGTCAGCGTCTTCCACGACGGCATCGAGGGCTGGCAGGCGGCGGGCGGCGCGGTCGAGACCGACAACGCGCTGGCCAAGCCCGTCACCGTGAAACTGACCGAGCAGTCGCAGCTCGCCATCGGCACCGATGACGTCGTTGCCCGCGCCAAAGCCGGCAGCGTGCAGATCCTCGACGTGCGCACGAGCGGTGAATATGCCGGCAACGACGTGCGCGCCATTCGCGGCGGCAACATTCCCGGCGCCGTGAACATTCCCTACGAGATGAACTGGAAGGACCCCGAGACGGCCACCAAGCTCGCCCGCCGACTGGTGCCGGACAACAGCGGCGCGACCTTGACCTCGCCGGAAAACCTCAAGGCGCTTTACGCCAGGCTCGATCCGGGCAAGGAAACCGTCGTGTATTGCCAGAGCGGCGTGCGCGCTGCAGAAACGGCGTCGGTGCTGGAAACGCTGGGTTTCAGGAACATCAAGGTCTACGACTCGTCATGGCTCGGCTATGCCGCGCGGCTCGACGCCCCGGCCGCCAACGAGCGCTTCTTCAACGTCGGCGCCCTCAACGGCCGCCTGGCGTCCATGCAGCGGCGCATCGACGAACTGGAGAAGCTGATCACCGACCTGCACGGTACGCTAAGTCGATAGTCTGGCCAGCGGCACTTCGAACCAGAAAACGCTGCCCCGATCCAGTTCGGTTTCGAAGCCCAGGCTGCCGCCCATCATCGCCACCAGCCTGCTCGCAATGAACAGGCCCAGGCCCAGGCCGCCCTGCTTGCGCGTCATCGAATCGTCGCCGAGCGCGAACAAGTCGAACAGTCGTTGCTGGAGCGCCCTGTTCATGCCGATGCCGGTGTCGCGCACCTCGAAGCGAACGACGATCTCGCGCTGATCCTCCCGGCCGAGACTCGCGACCGCCTGAACGAGGCCATGGTCGGTGAACTTGATGGCGTTGCGCACCAAGGCGACCAGCACGTCCAGCAGGCGCCGCCAGTCGCCGACGACGAGTTGCCGGGCAAGCTCGGCCGGCATGTCCGTCACCAGCCCCAAGCCTTTCTCCGCGGCGCGCTCCCCCAGCCGGCTTCTGAGCTTCGGCAGCATGTCGCCGAGGATGAATTCTTCCTTGACCAGTTCGACCTCGTTCAGCTCGATCCTGGTGGCCTCGAGGATATCGGTGATGATCTCCAGCAGATTCCGCGAGGATTGCAGCGCGGTCTTCAGAAACCTCGCCTGTTTGTCGTCGCTGGCATACATCAGCGCCAGCTCGGTCATGCCCATGATGCCGTTCAGCGGCGTGCGCAGTTCATGGCTCATGTTGCCGAGGAAGGCGGTCTTGGCCCGATTCGCGGCTTCGGCGGCCAATCTGGCGTCGGCCAGTTCCACCGTCCGGTCACGCACCAGTTCCTCGAGATGTTCGCGGTGGGCCTTGAGTTCCTCGTCGCGCTGCCGGCTTTCGGTGATGTCGCGCGACGTGACCACCGCGCCGATGATCGTTCCCGCCGAATCGAGCATGGGCGCGAAATTGGCGCGTGCGAGCCAGGATTCGCCGGTATCCCTGCGCCGAACCATGAATTCGGCGTCGCGGCCGCGTTCGCCGCGCAAGGCACGGCATATCGGCCACTCGTCGGGCGTCATCGCCGCGCCGTCCGGCTTGGTCACGTCAAACAAGCCATCGAGCTTGGCCAGATCCCTTCGAACTTCCGCCCGGTCGTGAAACCGGTTGAAAGCAACGTAGGCATCGTTGAAATCGATGACGCTTCCCCCGGCATCGGTCATGAACACGGCCTCTTCCATGCCCGCGAAAGCCGCCTCCAACCGCGACTTGATGCCTTGCAGCTCGGCTTCGATCCGCTTCCGTTCGGTGACTTCATCGATGATGACGACAACTTCCCCCGGCTGCGGGCTGTAGGCGCTCGCTTCGAAGCTTCGCGCCGAGCGGCCGAAACAATGTTCCACCCGCTCCGCCGGACCGCCGGCGGCGATGCGGCCATAGATTTCCAACAGCCGATCGTCTGCCGGCGCAAGCCAACCCGGGAAGATCGCGCTGCGCCGCTTGCCGACGGCGTTGGTGACGCCCGCCATCGTCTCGAACGCCTTGTTGACCCGCAGATAGACGATGTCGACGGGCTTGCCGTCCCGGTAGAGGACGCGCGCAAGAAAACAGCCGGCGGACATGGTGTCGAATATCCGCCGATAACTCCGTTCGGCTTCGATGAGGCTCCGCTGCGCCTCATCGAGATTCTCGCCGGCGAACAGAAAAGTCACCACCCCCTCTTCGCCATCGACGTTCGCCGCGACCGCCGATACGAGGCCGCAGCCCGACTTTCCCGATTTTTCGCGGTACTCGTAGACGAAATCATTGACACAACCGCGCCGGGCAAACTCCGCCTTGAACTCCGCCCGGCCGTGGTCGTTGCTCCACAATTGCAGATCCTGTTCGGTGCGACCGACCACTTCGTCGCGACGGTACCCATGCACCGCCAGACATGCGTCATTCACGTAGGAAATATGGCCATCCCGCCGCCGCGCGGCCAATACGGCCGTCGAGCTCTTGCGGAACAGCAAATCCAAACTGCCGGTTGTCGCAGCCTCCATCGTACTCATCGTTCCTCGCTCCCTGTGGTATTTGCATTTTCAGTATGGCCGGAGATCTTCAGGATGTCACAGTTCGACGACCCGATCATCCGCGGCTTCTTTGATCTTCGTCAACCCGCTGACAGCCTGGCAGACCCGGCGTGCCACCGCGGCTGACTTTCACCGGCCGCCAGCCGGCGACGGCGGCATGGCCGGGTTCGAGCCGCTAGAAAATGCCCGGGATGAAGCGCCGCGTCCGGCGCATGTATTCGGCGTAGGCGGGGCCGAAGTAGTCGAGGCATTCGCGTTCGTCGGCCAGCGCGGTCAGCAGCAGGAGCAACGAAACGGCCAGGGCAATCGTGCCCGCGAGCAAGGACGGCGCTTGCAGGAAGGCGCCCCAGTTGAGCGCCAGCAGCGAGGCGTACATCGGGTGGCGGATGTGGGCGAAAATGCCCGTGGTGACGAGCACGGTGGTTTTCTCCCAGTCGTAGAGCGTGCCGCCGCCACGCTGGCCGTTGACCCGGCCGAGCCTGACCAGCGTCGCCATGCCGAGCGCGACCAGCGCGATGCTGCCGCCCAGCAGCGTCCAGGATGCCATCTGATGAAGCGACCAGGGCGACATGCCCCAAGCGCGGTGGCTCATCGACACCAGCGCCAGGATGCCGATCCAGGCGAAGAACCGATAGAAGCCGTGGCTGCCGGGATGGCGCAGTGCCTTGCGCGAGAACCAGGCCATCGCTGTCGAGCCGATGAAGAACAGCAGCACGTCGGTTGCCGGCACTGTCACCGTCTTGGCCCCGTCATGCGCCGTTCGCCCGCGCGATCAGCATGACATTGGCGAAAGGCTTGCCCTCGCTCATCGGCATGGTCTCGACCTCGAAGCCGCTGCGCGCGAGCAGCACTACCCAGTCCGACAGGCCACGGCACCAGAGCACCGGTCGCCGGCGCCAGCGGGCCAGGATCACGGCGCGATCCAGCCAGTCGCAGACATGGAAGGGCAGGCCGGCGGCGGCATTGCCGACGCGCGTCACCAGCAGGCCGCCCGCCGGCAGCGCGGCGCGCGCGCGGCGCAGCAGGTCTTCCTGGCCGGCGTGGTCGATGTAGTGCAGGACATCGAGGATCGTCACCACGTCGGCCCGGCCGAAATCGGTGCTGCGGATGTCACCCTGGCGGATGACCACTTGCGGCTCGCGATCGGCCAGCGCGGCGCGCGCGCGGGCGACGTCACTGGCCATCAGCTCGTAGCCACGCAACGCCAGCACGCGCGGCGGTTCGGGCCAATCGGCCGGCCAGTCGCCGGCTTCGTAAAGCTTGCGGGCCGCCAGCAGCCACGAGGCGAACACGGCCTGGCCGCAGCCGAGGTCGAGGAAGCGCGCGGCGGACGGGAAAATGCCCCGGCGCAGCAGCTCGCGGAAAATGCAGTC
>Ga0268298_10005495_pt1 | contig 11837 bp, 7 predicted proteins | sample WWTPWeurt_MetaG_FD_194462 | JGI IMG/M metagenome (GOLD analysis project Ga0268298, IMG submission 194462) | Activated sludge microbial communities from WWTP in Nijmegen, Gelderland, Netherland - WWTP Weurt | ecosystem: Engineered > WWTP > Aerobic digester > Activated sludge | place: Netherlands...
TACGCGCGGCACATTCTGTGCATGACGCGGCGTGGAAGGGTCGTTATCATGGTCGCGCCAGCCAATGTTATCGAGGATCTGCGTGCCCTTGGCGGGGTCGTAGGCATAGGCGGCCAAATCGCTTGCGTGGAGAGGATTGCTCGAAGAGACGAACGAATCTGGCACAGTGGCGAGGCCAAACAGCACATTATCCACCACCGCCTGACGGTCTATGCAGTAGGCCACCGCCTGCCTCATGCGTGGATCGCGGAAGAAATCGGGACGGTCGGTGTCGTTGGCGCCGTTATCGTAACTGGAGTGAACGATGCCAAAGGTCAGCCACTCCATGGTGGGCGTTTGTCCGCTGTAGAAACGCGCCTGCCCGCGTGCGTCCATCTCGCGCAGCAGGCTCACCTGCGAATCGAGCGAAACGGTGGAATCGATCAGGTCACAGCGGCCTTCGATCAGGGCGGTCATGGCCGACTCGGTGTCGGGCGTGATGCGGAAGATCAACTCGTTGAATTTCGGCAATCCCTCGGCGGAACGGTAGTAGTAGGGGTTCTTCACCAGGCGGAGCGTATCTTCATTCCACTCCTTGAGAATATACGGCCCATACCCCATCGGCAGGCGGGCCGAAAGATCCGACTTCTGCAACTCGGCGGGCGTCAACTGCTCCCAAATTCGCCTGGGAAGCGGCATCCAAAAATTCGTGTTGTAGGTGGGATCTACAAAGCCTGGCTTGCCCCACCACTGAATGGTCACATCGTCCGCGGCTTCGTATGATTGTGTGCGGTCGAAGACATATTTCGAACCAGGCGTGTCTTCATCCCTGGCAAGCTCATATGCAAAGACCGAATCATCCGCGGTGACGGGCGTGCCGTCCGACCAGAGCAACCCTGGCTTCATCTGGAACTCGACAAACATCTGGTCCATCGAAAGCGGACTCTGCCCATCGTAGGCGATGACGCAACTCCCGTCCCTGCATCCCGCGGGACGGACGCGGGAGCCGATCTCGAGGGAGATGAGATTCCCCAACGCGTCCACCACCTCGTCGCCCGTGGAAACAGCCACCGGGCTGATCGTCGCGCCGCCCGCGCTCACGCTGGGAATCTGCTCAAGCATCCCAGGTTTATATTCGTAATTGACCACGTCATAGGGCGCGTCGTAGATCGCCGCCAGCACGCTGCGCGCCGCGGAGTTCGGGACCCCAAGCGGGTACAGCGTATTTGGAACGCCGCCCAGACAAACGCTGAGGACGCGCCCGGGCAGTGGAGTCGGTGTATAGGCCGGGCCCGGCGTGGGCGTATCCAGAGGCGTGAGCGTATCCACGGGAGAGGCTGTCTCGCCCTCCGTCGGTTGGCAGGACGATAAAAGGATGGCAGAACAAGCCATCAATATAATTAAACTCTGCGACAAGCGATGCCTCGCGTACATGACGGTCTCCTGATAAAAATAGGATTCGGGTTGGGTAACCCGAATCCTATCCTAATATCAACTTTCCAACAAGCGTTATTCCACAAGCCAGCAGGCCGTCCAGTGTCCGGGGCGGGCTTCCTTGAATTCAGGCTCCTGTTGCGAGCAGATGTCTTTTGCGATTGGGCAACGGGTGTGGAAGCGGCAGCCTTTGGGGGGGTTGAGCGGGCTGGGCACATCGCCTTTGAGGATCGTGCGCTCACGCTTCACATCGGGATGCGGAACGGGGATGGCTGACATGAGGGCTTTGGTGTAGGGATGCAACGGCTCGCGGAAGAGGTCGTCGCGGTTGGCGAGTTCCACCATCTTGCCAAGGTACATCACGCCCACACGGTCGGAGATGTGCTCCACTACGCTCAGGTTATGAGCAATGAAGAGGTAAGTAAGGCCAAATTCGCGCTGGAGGTCTTTCAGAATGTTGAGCACCTGCGATTGGATGGATACGTCTAACGCAGAGACGGGTTCATCGCAGACGATGAACTTGGGCTGCAGGGCCAGGGCGCGGGCAATACCGATACGCTGACGCTGTCCGCCCGAAAATTCATGAGGGTAGCGGCGTGCGTGATATTCTTCGAGGCCTACTTTTTTAAGCATCGAAACGGCCACCTGCCAGCGTTCTTTGGGATGGCCGACCTTGTGGATTTGCAACCCTTCCATGACAGATTCACCGATGGGCATGCGTGGGTTTAGCGAGGCATACGGGTCCTGGAAGATGATCTGCATATCGCGGCGCAATCCCTTGAGGGAATTGGGGCGCATGTGGGTGATGTTCTCGCCATTGAAGGTGATTTCGCCCGCGGTAGGTTCGATCAGGCGGAGAATGGTGCGGCCAACGGTGGTCTTGCCGCAGCCCGATTCGCCTACGAGGCCGAGTGTCTCGCCATTCTTAACATTGAAACTGACCTTGTCCACGGCCTGCACTTGCGCCACCACACGCTGCATCAATCCGCCGCGCACGGGGAAGTATTTCACCAGGTCATTAACCACCAGCAGGTCAGATTTTTCGTTGGTTTGCATTTTTGGATTCATGGCATCACACCTTATTTCTTCGCGAATGAGCGCCCGTTCTTGAACGGCGCCGTGTGCTGCTCAGAATCGCTATAGAGCCAGCAACGAACCTTGTGATTTTCGGATACACTTTCAAGCGGAGGTCGTTTGTCCGTGCAGACAGAAAGATTGTTATCAATACGAGCCTGACAGCGCGGGGCAAAGCGGCATCCAGGCGGTAGGTTTACAAGGTTGGGTACCGAGCCAGGAATCACGTCCAATTGCTCGCGCACTTCGCCAAGCACCGGCACCGAGCCGATCAGGCCGACGGTGTAGGGGTGCATGGGCTTGTCGAACAGGCTAGCGACGGGGGATTCTTCCACGATCTCGCCCGCGTACATCACCGCGACGCGATCTGCCATTTCGGCGATCACACCCAGGTCGTGGGTGATAAGAACAACGGCAGAACCCATCTTGGTGCGCAGGTCGCGCATCAGGTCAAGAATCTGCGCCTGAATGGTCACATCCAAGGCAGTGGTGGGTTCGTCGGCGATGAGCAGGTCGGGAACGCAGGCAAGGGCCATGGCGATCATCACGCGCTGGGCCATACCGCCCGAAAGTTCATGCGGGAAGGATTCGGCGCGACGTTCAGGTTCGGGGATACCCACGAGTTTGAGCATCTCGATGGAGCGTTGCCTGCCTGCATCCTTGCCAAAGTCTTGATGGATGTTAAGCACTTCCGAGATCTGGTTGCCAGCGCGGAAGACCGGGTTCAGAGCGGATTGCGGCTGTTGGAAAATCATGGAGACGCGGTTGCCGCGCACCTTCATCATTTCGGCTTCGGTGGCTTTTACCAGGTCTTTGCCTTCAAAGAGGATCTGGCCTTCCACAATCTTGCCGGGAACGCCGATCAGCCGCATGATGGAAAGGGAGGTGACGCTCTTACCGCACCCCGATTCGCCTACGAGGCCCAGGACTTCACCGGGGTTGACGTAGAAATCCACGCCATCCACGGCTTTTACGACGCCATCTTCGGTATAAAAATAGGTCTTGAGGTTCTTAACTTCGAGCAGAGGTTGTTGTGTGGTTTCGTTGGACACGGGCTTTCTCCGATTAGAGTTTCAAGCGCGGGTCGAGCGCGTCGCGCAGGCCATCGCCAATATAGTTGAACGCCAGCGAACAAATGAAGATCGGCAGACCCGGCACAAGGGGCAGCCAGGGTTTGCTGAGCATGAATTGTTGTGTGGCCGAGAGCATATTTCCCCAGGTTGGGATGGGGTCTTGAATACCAAATCCAAGGAATGCCAGCGCCGCCTCTGCCACCACATAGCCAGCCAGGCCGAGCGAAGCATCCACAATAATGGGGGCCATGGCATTGGGGATCATGTGGCGCATGATGATCCAGACATCGGATGCGCCCAGCGAACGGGCCGCTTCCACGAACGTCTGCTCGCGCAGGGAGAGTACAGTGCCGCGCATCAGTTGGGCCGAAGAGAGCCAGCCGAAGCCCGCTAAAACAATAATAATGAGTATCGCATTACGGGCCGCGCTTGGCCCCAGCAACAGGAATTTGCCGAGGAAGTTCAAGAGCGGCTCTGGTATTGGTATCAAATCCTCATTCTGCAACAGCATTGCCGAGATAATGAGGAGAAGCGGGAGAGTGGGAATGGTAAGCATGAACTCGAGGAAGCGCATGAGCACCGAGTCCAACCAGCCGCCATAAAACCCGGAGACTGCACCGACGATGATGCCAAGCGTTTCGGAGATCAGCACCGAAAGCATGGCAACGGTTAGTGAGATGCGCCCGGCATAGATCAACCGCGAAAAGTAATCGCGGCCAATGTTATCGGTACCCATATAGTGAACGCGGCCTTCCTCACCCACCGTGCCCCACGGCACGAAATAGTTGCCGACGTTCACTTCATCGAATTTGAACTTGGCGATATAGGGAGCCAACGCCGTTACGAGGAAGATGAAAATGATGAATCCCAAAGAGATCATCGCAAGTTTGTGACGGCGGAACCGCATCATCACCACCTGGAACGGACTGCGCTCCTCGATGGTGATGGCTTCCGCTTCCAATTTAGCAACTTGAGTAGAGGCTGTCATGAAAGTTCCTTTAGGTTAGGATAAGCGGATGCGTGGATCCACAACCGTATAGAGAATGTCGCGCATAAGAGTCGCGATCACGGTGAGCACGGCAATGATGAAGAAGATGGCCATGGCCACAGGGTAGTCATAATCGCCAAGCGCGAGCAGGTATAAGCGTCCCATGCCCGGCCAGGCGAAGATACTCTCTGTGATGATGGCGCCGCTGAACAGGCCTGGTAACGTAAACACCACGATCGTCACAAATGGGATGAGGGCGTTACGCAATGCATGTTTCAGAATGACTACTTTTTCGCCCAAGCCCTTGGCGCGCGCCGTGCGGATGTAATCCTGACGCATCACTTCCAACATGCTGGCGCGGATAAAGCGGCTCCAACCAGCCACATTGACGATGGTCAAGACAGCCACGGGCAGGATCAAATGCATGACGCGATCTGTGAATGAACCCGCGATGACCTCGCCCAGACCTGGTACGGTGTAATTGCGGACCGACTCGGAAAGCCCCGCTGGCACATAGAACCAGCCAGCGTCTTTTGGAAGAATGGAAAAGAGCAGGATCATGATGATGCCAAAGAAGAACGTCGGCATGGCAGATCCCATGAATGCCAGGGTGGTAAAGATGTAATCGAAGGTGGAATATTGGCGAACGGCGGAATAAATCCCCAACGGAATGCCGATCAAGAGCGAAAGGAGGGTTTGTATGCCAATTAGTTGAATTGTTTTTGGTAGGCGACTGGCGATCAAATCTGTAACGGGTCGATCGCGAAGAATTCTCCATGAAGTGCCAAAATCAGCGCGAATCAAACCATTACTCGTGCGTCGCCCCACCAGGTCTTTCATATAAACTACTTCTTTGCAACCGGTTACCACAATTTGATACTTGCCGTTCTCATCCAAAATTTCAGATTCGATCGGTTTGCGGCACCCCACTACAAGATCGGCAAAATATTCCTTACCTCCAATAACCAACGGACCGCGCGGCACGCCCAACAACCAGCGGGAGAACCGCACCGAAAGGTTGAGGTCGAGCTCGAAATAGGCGCGAATACGAGCAATATCATCTTCGGTGATTGTAGTGCGACCAGTCTGTTGAATTTGTCGCAAACCCTGCAACGGGCCGCCCGGCGCAAAATTCAACAAGGCGTATGTTGCCACCGCCGAGATGAATAACACCAGGATCATTTGAAAAAATCTGCGAATTAAATATGTGGTCATGAGGAACTCCTGCTTTTTTGGGAGTCTGGCGAAACATATACGCCAACTTATGCCGATTGTAGCCTAAAACACAAAAATGCGCGCTAAAAATGCATTATTGGAAAAGGTAGGTGTGGCTAATGCCACACCTACCTTTTTTGCTAGAGAGGCTTGAAACTAGCGGACGAACAGAGCGATGTCGATGTGTTCCCAGGTGGCGCTCGGGTTGATGAGGGTCTTGATCTTGCCCTCGGTCTCGGCGGCAACAAGGGCCTCGCTCAGACCAACGAGCGTGGTCGAATCGAGGATGTCAATATCGCCGTTGATGAGCAGGGCTTCCGCGCTCTCGGCGGTAATGAACTGGATGACGATGTTCGGGGTCTTGGGAGCGCCGCCAACCCAGTGGGGGTTCGGCTCGAAGACCATCTTCTCGCCCTTGACCCATTCGACCAGGCGGTACGGGCCATAGGAGAGCGGGGTTTCAGCAACCAACGGGTTGGTCGCCCACTCGGCCGCGGGGACGCTGCCAAGCTGGTGAGCGGGGAAGATCGGCCAAACGGGGATGAAGTATAGCGGGTCCTGAACGCCGGGGATCCAAGTCTGGACATAACCAACGCCATCGGTGAGGAATTCAACAGCCGCGGTCTTTTCGCAGGTGATGAAGGAGGTCGCGCCGGATTCTTTATCGCAGGACTGTTTGTAGCCGAGCTCGAGGTCCGCGCTGGAGACGGGCGTGCCATCTTCCCAGGTGAGGCCATCGATGATCTCGAACTTGGAGACCAACTGCTTCATGGTGACGGTTCCGCCGGTGAATTCAACTTCTTCGCCAGCCGCATTCTTGACCTTGACGCCAGCGGCGAGAGCAACAACTTCGCCAGCAGCATCGACGACCATGTCGCCTTCTTTGACTTCGACGTCATTGTTGGTGGTGCCGCCATTTTCGAGGGTGGGCAACTGCTTGACCAACACGGCCTGGAAGTCGTAGTTGAGGCTGGTGACCTGGGCGGGGCGGGCATACTGGTAGGCAGCCTGCGCCACGAAGGCATCTTCAACAGTGGTGTAGAGGGAGGCGGGTTCCTGAGTGAAGCCAATGACGATGGTGTCGCTGCCTTCAATCGCCCAATCCTGAACGTTGTAGTTGTAATAGGATTCGCCAGCGGTGGGAGCGAAGCCGGTCAGGGCCGCATTGTACGCGAAGGTATCGGTGCGGTTGAACAAAGGAATGGACGGGACGTCCTTGGTGAACTCAGCCTGGGTGACAGTGTAAGCGGCGATGCGCTCGTCTTTCACGAGGGTGTTGTTCGCCAGTTTGATATTCGAGCTGGCGGCTTCGTTACACCAACCCATGGCGTTCTGACCTTCCCAGCCGTTGTCGGGGGTAGGAATCTGATCGCAGGCATACAGGGTCTGGCCACCGGGATCGGCCTGACCAACCCAGGCGAAAGCGCCCAGTTCATAGTCGCGGCGGGCGATACCAGTGGTGTCGCCGAACCACCAGGAAGCGGGGGCGTGCAGGCGGACGATGCGGACGCCGCAATCGGCCATCTGGGCTTCCCAGATCGCGGCCCAGGTCTGGCGGAAGGCAGCGGTGGTGGTCGTGAACTTCAGGGAGAGTTCGTCGCCGTTGGCGTTGGTGCGGAAGTCCGCGCCTTCGGCCAAGGTCCAACCAGCCTCGTCGAGGAGGGCCTTACCCTTTTCAGTATCGAAGGGGTAGATGGTGATGTTCTCATCGCCAGCATACGCCCAGTGGGTGGTGGGGATGAAGGTGTTCATCACCAGGCCAGCGCGGGCTTCTTCGCTGATGAGCGGGTAGACCGAAGCGAGCAGGTCAGATTTGTTGGTGCAGTAGGAAAGGGCCTGGCGAACGCGCAGGTCGCCGAGGATGGGGTGCGGGGTGGTGAAGGCCGCGCGCTCAACCTCGACCTGCTCGGTCACGACAACTTCCTTCGTGACGACAACTTCCTTGGTAACAACAGCCGGCTCGGCGGTGCCGCAGGCGGCGAGGACCATGCTGGCAAGCACGACGAGGCTCAAGACCAGCATCAAACGGTTCTTAGACATGTGATTTCTCCTCCAGATAGGAAAATAGGGATTGGTTTGACATTGTATGAAGGTACCGTTACGTTATTGCTATTGAGGGACCACCTCCTTTCATTCTCATTCGCACATAGAAGTCCGGTTATACAAGCGTGCGATATGGTAGCATAAGGAAGAAGTAAAGTCAAGAAATATCAACTTTCCAGCACGGACGGTTTTATCAAAAGAATTTACCTGTTTTTCAACTTTTTTATCGAAGAAACGAACTGGAAGGTTACCGATGAATTAATCCTGCAACATTTTACTCGCGAGTCAATGAAAACGCAACCGTATAGGAAACGTAGGGCAAACGTATACCTTTAGTATTCCTTAAATTTTCCCGTCTTTTTCGAGAGAGGATTCTCCCGTTTTGTTGACAGCCCTTCCCGCTAAATGTAGAATACATTCATCAACATTTTGCGGCGTTCAGCCGCTCCAAGGAGAATGCAATGTTAAAAGAATTCAAAGATTTTGTCATGCGCGGCAACGTGCTTGATCTGGCCGTAGCGGTCATCATCGGCGGGGCATTTGGAAAGATCGTCGGCTCGCTGGTGAACGACATTTTGATGCCGCTGATCGGTCTCGCAATGGGACAGGTCAACTTCTCGGAACTCGCCTGGACCGTTGGGGATGCTTCCATTAAATGGGGCATGTTCGTACAGACGATCATTGACTTCCTCGTCGTCGCCTTCGTCATCTTCCTCATGGTTAAGGCCGCCAACAAGATGAAGAAACCCGCTCCCGTCCCCGCGCCCGGCGAACCGACCACCAAGGAATGCCCGCGCTGTTTCTCCACTATCCACATCCACGCCACACGCTGTCCCAACTGCACGGCAGATCTTTAGTCAATAAATGATCAGAGAGTAGAGAGCAGTCACACAGACTGCTCTCTACTCTCTTTTCTCTACTCTCTTCATTATGAACTTCCTCGACAAACTCAACACCCCTCAACGCAAAGCCGTCACCGCAGGAACGGGACCCGTCCTCGTCCTCGCGGGACCTGGTTCTGGCAAGACGCGCGTCCTCACCCAGCGCGTCGCTTATTTGATCGCAGCCGAGGGAGTCCGTCCGTATCAAATCCTCGCGGTGACGTTCACCAACAAGGCCGCGCGCGAAATGGAACATCGCGTTCAAGATTTGCTCGGCGAGGAAGCCACGCAGGGAATGATGCTCGGCACGTTCCACTCCATCTGCGCGCGACTGCTTCGACGCGAAGCCGAACACCTGCCGCTCGAAAGCAACTTCGTCATCTTTGACGCAGACGATCAGGAGCGCATCGTCAAAAGCATCATCAAAGAATTTAATCTGGACGAGAAACGCTTCCGCCCCGCCGCGATCCACGGTTCCATTTCAAAAGCCAAGAACGATCTCATCAGCGCAGACGATTATCCCATCACCAATTACCGCGACGAAGTCGTCAAGCGAATCTTCGTCGAATACCAAAAACGCCTCATCGCCAGCAACGCCGTGGACTTTGACGACCTGCTCGTCTACACCGCGCGCCTGCTCGAAGATAACCCAGCCGTTCGCGAGAAATACGCGCGCCGATTCGTCCACGTGCTGGTGGATGAGTTTCAAGATACTAATATCGCGCAATACACGCTGGTGAGACATCTCTCATCCGCGCATAAAAATATTTTTTGTGTGGGCGATCCCGATCAATCAATTTATCGCTGGCGCGGCGCCGACTGGCGCAACGTCCACCGCTTCGAGCAGGACTATCCCGACGCACAAGTGATCCTTCTCGAACAAAACTATCGTTCGCGGCAGAACATCCTCGACGCGGCCATGTCCGTCATTGACCGCGCCCAGCATCGTCGCAAGAAAAAACTCTTCACCGATCGCGGCGCGGGCGAGAAAATTTTCTTCTACGAAGCGCCCGACGATTACGCCGAAGCATCCTTCGTCGTGGACTCCATCGCGACACTCGTCGCCAGCAAACAATTCGAGCCAGGCGATTGCGCGGTGATGTATCGCACCAACGCCATGTCCCGCCTGCTGGAAGAAGCCTTCCTCGCCGCGCGTCTCCCTTATCGTCTCGTCGGCGCGCAACGATTCTATGGACGACGCGAAGTGAAAGACATCATCTGCTTCCTGCGCCTCGTCCACAACCCCGCCGACGCAGCCAGCCTCGACCGCGTCATCAACGTCCCGCCGCGCGGCATCGGCGAGAAGACGCTCGCGACACTGCACCTCGTGGCGCGGCAGGCGAACGTTTCGCCAGGCACAGTTCTCATTGATCTCGCCCGCGGCTCGGACTCTCCCTTCTGGAGTCAATTCACAGGACGCGCCGCGCTTCCCCTCGCGGATTTCGGCGCGACGTTCGCCAATTGGAAAGCCGCATCGCCCGCGCTCACCGTCCCCGAACTCTTCGATCGCATCATCAACGACCTTAACTACAAAGATTACATTGACGACCAAAGCGAAGAGGGCGAAGACCGCTGGGAAAACGTGCAAGAAATGAAGCGGCTCGCGAACGATTACGCCACGCGCACCCTCGACGAGTTCCTCGAAAACATAGCGCTCGTCTCCGATCAGGACACCATCGCCGAGGGCAACGTCCCCACGCTGCTCACCCTCCACGCCGCGAAGGGACTCGAGTTCGGCGCGGTCTTCATCGTCGGCCTCGACGACGGCATCATGCCGCACAGCCGTTCCTTCGACGATCCCGAATCAATGGAAGAGGAACGCCGCCTCTTTTATGTAGGCATCACGCGCGCCAAGGATCGTCTCTATTTGATCCGCGCCGTCCAGCGCGGCGGACGCGGCTACGGCGAGGAGCAACTCCCCTCGCGCTATCTCGAAGACCTACCCGCCGAACTGATCCAGGGCAAGACACGCACGGGACGTTCCCTCCGCCCGCGCGAGACTCAAACCACCTGGTCGTCCGTCAGCCGCTCCGAAGGGACGCGTCCATCCGAACCTCGCGCGGCCCGCGTCATCGAGACGCGTTTCCGCGCAGGGACGCGCGTCAAGCACGCCACCTGGGGCGAGGGCATCGTCCTCGACTCCCGCGTCGACGGCGACGACGAACTTGTGGACGTGGTCTTCGAGTCGGTCGGCATCAAACGCCTCGCCGCGAGTCTGGCGAATTTGAAAATCATTTAAAGGCAGTACACGGATTTCACGGACAAGATTGATTACCACGGATAAATTAACTCAAGTTGCTACCCTTACGTCTCAACCTGTATTTTGTCAGGATTTTTAACGCAAAGCCGCTAAGACGCAAGGATTTATTGGATTTTGAGCAAATCCATACAAGGTGGCAACTTGGGTAAATTAAAAAAAATCCGTGAAACCCGTCTAATCCGTGTCATCCGTGTACAGAAAAGGAGTTCCCCCATGCAATACATCAACCTCGGCAAAACTGGATTAAAGGTCTCACGTCTCTGCCTCGGCATGATGACATACGGATCCAAGACCTGGCGGCAATGGATCCTCGATGAAGAGGAAGCCAAGCCGTTCGTGGGACGCGCGCTCGAAGCGGGGATCAACTTCTTCGACACCGCGGACGTTTACTCGTTGGGCGAGAGTGAGCGCATCACAGGGAATCTACTCCGACACTTCGGCGTCAAACGCGAGAACGTGGTCGTCGCGACCAAGGTCAACGGGCAGATGAGCAGCGACGTCAACGACAAGGGGCTCTCGCGCAAGCACATTCTCGATTCGATTGATAAATCTCTGAAACGCCTGCAAATGGATTACGTGGACTTGTACCAGATCCATCGCTGGGATTACGAGACTCCCATCGAAGAGACGCTCGAAGCGCTGAACGATGTCGTGCGCGCGGGCAAGGCGCGTTACATCGGCGCGTCTTCGATGTTCGCATGGCAGTTTGCCAAGGCGATGCATATTTCAGAAAAACGCGGTTGGGCGCGGTTCGTATCGATGCAAAACCACTACAACCTTGTCTACCGCGAGGAAGAACGCGAGATGATTCCGCTGTGCAGGGACGAGGGCATTGGCCTGATTCCGTGGAGCCCGATGGCGCGCGGATTCTTCGCGGGCGACCGTCAGCG